>Ga0181529_10001248_pt1 | contig 33999 bp, 39 predicted proteins | sample PEATcosm2014_Bin_36_FD_119763 | JGI IMG/M metagenome (GOLD analysis project Ga0181529, IMG submission 119763) | Peatland microbial communities from MTU Mesocosm Facility, Houghton, MI, USA - PEATcosm2014_Bin10_30_metaG | ecosystem: Environmental > Terrestrial > Soil > Wetlands > Peat | place... | reverse complement strand
GGTGCAGACCGACTTCAAATTCGTCATTGGCTACTCCAGCGTGAGCCACATGGGCTTTGTGATTCTGGGCCTGATGACCCTCTCGCAGATTGGCCTGGACGGCGCGGTGTTGCAGATGTTCTCGCACGGCATCATCGCCGGGCTGCTGTTCGCCATTGTCGGTCGCGTTGTGTACGACCGCACTCACACCCGGCAACTGGCGGACCTTGAAAAGATGCACCTCTCGCGGCGTCTACCGTTCGCGGCCTGGGCCTTTGTGCTGGCGGGTATGGCGTCGATGGGCCTGCCCGGCTTCTCCGGCTTCATCGCGGAGCTGCAAGTCGTCGTCGGCTCCTGGACCCTGAATCCCGTCTGGACCATCACCACCGCTGTCGGCATCGTGATTGGCGTGGCCTACACCTGGCGCGCTCTGCAGCGAGCTTTCTTCTCGGATCGCCGGCCGACACCGGAAGACCATTCGAAAGAAGGCTGGCAGAACTTGGGCGCCATCACCTGGCCGGAGTACACCGGCGTGGGCTTGCTTCTGTTTGCCTCGCTTGCGGTCGGCCTCTATCCGCGCATCTTGCTTGACTCCATTGAACCCGCCGTGAAGGCGCTGCTCGCCGGAGGAGTCCAATGAACTTCGCCCAACTCTTCTCGGTCACATTGCCGGAAACGGCTCTTGAAATCGCAGCCCTGCTGGTGCTGGTGATCGACCTCAGCATTCTGCGCAAGGCCCGGCTGGCCACCCGCGTCACCATTGCCGCGCTGGTAGGCGTAGCAGGCTGCGTGGCGGCTCTGGTCTATCTGCCTTGCGCCGGTTCAGCGGGCTACAGCTTTGGCGACGAGTTGCTGCTGGCCTCGGGCGGCATTACCGCCGTGGCGCAGGCTGGCATTCTGGTCCTGACATTGCTCACGCTGCTGCTCTTCATCGGCTCCACCTTCACACGCCACGCGGCGGAGTATGTTGCCGTGGTGCTGATGGCCGCGGCCGGCGGCCTCATCGTCGCCTCCGCGCAGGATTTGCTAATTATCTTCGTCGGCCTGGAATTGCTCTCGCTTGGGCTCTACGTGCTCACCGCCTTCAACAAGCACAGTGAGAAGAGCTCGGAAGCGGCGCTCAAGTACTACCTCTTCGGCGGCATGTCGGCTGCGTTTCTGCTCTTCGGCTTCAGCTATCTTTATGGGCTCACCGGCAGCACCAATCTGCATCAGATCATGCGCGCGTCCTTCTTCCTCACGGCCACTGGTGGCGCGCCGCTGCTCTATCTGGCTCTGGTGCTGGTCAGCGCGGGTCTGGGCTTCAAGGTGGCGGCTATCCCATTCCACCTTTGGGCTCCAGATACGTATGAAGGCGCACCGGCACCGGCTGCCGCCTTCATTGCATCCGCCTCCAAGGTGGCCAGCTTTGCCTTGCTGATCTCCATTGGCACGGCCGCCATTCACCTCTTCGACGGCCTCAAGCAGATCGTGCTCACCGCCGACCAGGTTGGCGCCGGTCCCATCCATCTTGGCCTGGAAGCGCCCTGGACGCTGATCCTGTGCGTTCTGGCCGCGGTCTCCATGGTCGGCGGCAATTTGGCCGCGTTGGCCCAGATCAGCGTTCGACGCTTGCTGGCCTACTCGGCCATTGCCCACGCCGGCTACATGCTGCTGGGCGTGGCTTACCTGGACTTTGCCGGCCGCACCGCGCAAGCCATTCTCTATTACGTGCTCACCTACGGCCTGACCACCATCGGTGCCTTCGGCGTGATTCAAGTGGTGGAGAACGCCACGGGCTCCAACAAGCTGGACGCCTTCCTCGGCCTGCACAAGCGCAACCCGGTGCTGGCTGCGGTGATGCTGACCCTGTTCCTGTCGCTCGCGGGCATTCCTCCGCTGGTGGGCTTCTGGGCCAAGTTCAACCTCTTCGCCGCGGTTCTGGCCGTCAGCGCGGGTCCGGTGCCCCTTGCTTTGGTCGCACTGGCTATCGCTATGAGCGCTGTCTCGCTCTACTACTACCTCCAGGTGCTCAAGCGCGCCTACGTAATGCCCGCCGTCGATGAGACGCCTATCAAGGCGCATCCGGTCACGATGGCGGTTTTGATAGCCATCGCCGTTGCGGTTGTTGTAAGCGGATGCCTGCCGACGATTTTGCAGACGTGGATTGCGCAAGCGCACGTCTAAAAGCAGGGGTCAGGGATCAGCAAACAGAGACCAACAGAAAAACGCCCGGAGAGGATCTCTCCGGGCGTTTTTTATTGGTTTGTCGGGTGGCGTCAACTAACCGCGCCAGCCCCGCTAACTCCGCTAGTACTTGACGATCTTGGCGAACGAATCAGCCTTCAGGCTGGCTCCGCCGACCAGGGCGCCGTCGATGTTTTCCTGGGTGAGCAGGGAAGTGGCGTTCTCGGGTTTTACGCTGCCGCCGTAGAGGATGCGGATGCCGGCAGCGATCTCAGCTCCCAGAATCTTGGCCACTTCAGCGCGGACAACCTGATGGGTCTCTTCGGCCATCTCGGGCGTGGCGGTCTTGCCGGTGCCAATGGCCCAAACGGGCTCATAGGCGATGACGATGGTGCCAGCTTCGGCAGCCGTGATGCCAGCAAATGCGCCTTCGATCTGCGTCTTCAGCACGTCAGCGGTCTTGCCGCCTTCGCGCTCGGCCAGAACTTCGCCAATGCAGACGATGGGCAGCAGGCCAGCGGTCAGGGCAGCCTTCAGCTTCTTGTTGACGATCTCGTCGGTCTCGCAGAAGTACTGGCGGCGCTCGGAGTGGCCGATCAGGGTAGCTGTGCCTGCGATGGCCTTGAGCTGGCCAATCGAGGTCTCGCCGGTGTAGGCGCCTTCAGCGGCAAAGTGGATGTTCTGCGCGCCAATGATCACGTTCGATCCCTTGGCGGCTTCAATCACGGTCGGCAGCAGAACCGGCGACGGGAACAGCGCGATCTCGTCGCGGGTGTGGTCCTTGACCAGGGGCAGGAACGCATCAACAAAGGCCTTAGCTTCGGCCGGCGTCTTGTACATCTTCCAGTTGGCGGCAATCAGTGCTTTACGCGACATGGTTGGATACACTCTCCTGCTATGATTTTAGAGGATGGGAAACAGGGTTGGGGGTGACGCCCAGCACAACCGCTTTTTTGTCCATCTTTTGGCTCCAATTTTGCCCCGTCGAGCCTTTGCAGGGTTCGGATGGGCCCTTGCTTGCTCAATCCCGATGTTCTAAATCGGAGTGCCATTCCGCCCGCCTTTTGCCTCTGCCCGTCGGCACATCGGCGGGTACGAACCCATTCCAAAACGCCTCGCGATGCTCCGGATCGCCCAGATCCATGGTGAAGGTGCGCCAGGCATTGTCCTCCAGCACGGCCATATCCCAGGGGCCGGAGACGGAGTCATTGAACTGCCACAGAATGTGGTAGCCCTCTTCGTTCGTATACCCTTCGAGGTCGGCTTGCAGAATGGCCGTTCCGCGCTCCGCCACGGCCGAGCGCAGCGCGTGCAGGGCGGCACCCCCATCCTCCGTCTCAGCGCCGGCCAGATGCCGGAAGGCGTAGACCGTTTTGACTTCCCCCAGGAACTCCTCCAGCCACTCCCGCGCGCTCTCTGGACGGCAGTCGTGCAGGTCTTCGAGCAGGTCCGCAATCTCGTCCTGGCCGAAGGAGCCGTCAAAGACCACGCTCCGCTCCAGCACCGCCACCTCAACCTCGTCGGTGGACGAGAGCAGCAGCGTCTCCCATACGTCTTCGTCGCCCTCTTCCACCACCAACCGGAAGTCCGGATGGTCGGTGCGAAATATATCCGCCAGATCTTCAAAGGGAGGGAATTCTTCGTCTTTCGACAACACACGGGTGGAATATGCCATGATGCGCATCCTTGGGATGGTCTCTGCCGGCGGCAGGGTTGCATTTCGATGGTACTACCGTCGGCGCTGAAGATTTCTTAAACTGAGCCGTTCAGGGCCGCAGCACAGAGGCGCAGAAATCCCCGGCGGTCAGGATCTTTGTCCGCCCCAGCTTCTCTAGCTTCAGCAAGCCAGAGCGCTTGTCCCCGGTTATCGCATAGTCGGGCTGCGCGGCTTCCATTAGGTCGAGGAGAAAGCTGTCCGTCGGGTCCTCCGCCTGATGCTGGCGCGGCACCGGCTCAGGCCACAGCGTTGCGCCGTAGAGGTGATTGAGCATCGTTCCAACATGGTGAGGCTGAAGTCTGGAGCGGAACTTGGGATGGCGGCAGGCTATCCGGATCTCATCGATCTGCTGCTGGCAGGTCACTACCCGAAACCGGCCGTCCAGCCAAGCTCCTTAAAGCAACGCCCGAGATCCGCTCGGCGAGATCAGGGCGCTGATGAAGAGATTGCTGTCCAGCAGTACCAGCATCAGCTCAGTCGCGCGCGCGCCCACGCCAGCGACTCCTCGATTGCGGCATCCAGTTCATCCGGGTCAACGCCGGCATTGGCTTCCTTTGCCGTGCGCGCTGCCATTTCAAAGATGTACTTGTTCACTGCTTCCTCGACGACACGAGAGAGTTCGCCCTTTTTGCCTCGCCCCTCATTGGCGATGAACTGGCGCAACGATTTGTCGAGGTCTTTGGATACAACGAGGTTCCAGCGGGTGGTGTTGGTGGCCATTGGGCAATCTCCGATCTCAATATACACCCAAACGCTTAGGTGTATAAACACTGAAACACTTAAACACGCAAACATAGGTCAGCACTGGGACAGACACTGCCAACCGGGCACGTTGATGAGTTGCTGCTCCAACTCGCTTACGCCCTGAAGCCGAGCTAGTTCGCAAGTGCTAAAATATGACCATGGTCAGTGACCATAGGAGGAATCGCCATGGCAACCACGATTGCTGCCGGGGAATTCAAAGCCAAGTGCCTGAAACTGCTTGACCAGGTGGCCGAAACACACGAGCCTCTGATCATTACCAAGCACGGAAAGCCCGTGGCGCAGCTAGTGCATATCCGCGGCGGGGAGGATTTTGTTGGCTCCATGCGCGGTAGCGTGCTCTACATGGGCGATGTGATCTCGCCTATTGACGTGGAGTGGGAGGCTATGAAGTGAGCGCTGCCGACCAGTCCGTTCCCGCATCTCAGTTGCTGATTGATACCCACGTCCTGATCTGGTCGATGCAGAATGGGCCGCGGTTGGGCGATTCTACTCGGAAGCAGTTGAACGAAGCGGCTCATCAGAATCGCATCGCAGTCAGCGCCATTACGCCGTGGGAGATCGCCCTGTTGGTGGCGAAAAACAGGCTGCAGTTGGACGCCGATGTGATGCTGTGGGTGCAGAGGTCACTGGCGAAACCGGGTGTCACGCTGATTCCCCTCGACCCTGAAATCGCCGTAGCCAGCACGCGGCTGCCTTTTGAGATGCACCCGGACCCTGCCGACCGCATTCTGGTGGCCACCGCCCGCCACATCGGCGCAACGCTGGTCTCCGCCGACCGCCTCCTGCTTGACCTTGCCGCCAAAGGCAACATTCGCGCCCTCGACGCCCAGCTCTAGCTGGGAGACGAGAGGTGGCACGATCCCCGTTCCCAAGAGTCAGACCTGGCACCCAGACCTTCCTGGGAGGGACAGAGGGGAGCCACCTGTGATTCCGCTTTCCAGACGCTGCGGCCAGTGGGTAGAATCCACTAGCAGTTGATTCCCCAACTGGAGGTCGCAACGATGAACAAGGCAACAAAGACACTCGCCATTTTGGTGGTGGGTTTGCTCGGCGGGCTCACGGCCTTTGCGGGCGCACCGCTGAAGGGTATCGATGTGAAACTGGGCAAGAACCCAGGGGGCGGATGCGCAGCCCGCGCCTCCGATGCCGGCGGTGCGGTGAACTTCGGCGTCTGGCCGAAGGGCCAATACACGGTTAGCCTCGGCGGGGCAGCCTCAACAGGGCTTGCCAGGAGCGCCCAGCCTGCACGGCTCCACGTGCAGATTCAGAGCGGCGGGCAGGCGACTATCCACCATGTACTGCCGGCGGCAAACGTCGAGGATCTTGAACCCATCGAGATTGTCTCTGACGGCAAGACTCCCATCGTGGTTCAGGTGACTGACGGTGGCGCCGAGCCGGTGGACTGGGCGCGCGTAAAAAGCCACTCCAACCAGTCGAACAACTGAGCGGTTGGGGCGGGGAACTCGTGGTTGGCCCCGGATTTAGACCCATCGCGCTCATCCAACGATTTGCTGAAACCCTATAGCCTTCTGGAAGCTCCCGGAGGCTACAGGGAAGCTCTCGTCAAGTGCTGATAAGAAACAAGAATGCAAGTTAAACAAAAAAATAAACAATTGAAAGGTGGATGCGATCCCACCCTTCGCAAAGAACGCGAAGGATGGGGTACCCAGTTTCATCTACCGTGGGTCGGCTTCGTTGGTGGGAGACTAGAGCAAAGGCAAAAGCGCGCTGAACCTGGGGCCCGAGAACGTTTTAGAAAGAACCTTTCCACGAAGGACGCGAAGCGTGCTGCCGCACCGCAGGTGCCAGGTGCCTGCTGCATGCAATGCCCGCACCGCGGGTGCTTAGTGATTGGGCGGCATCACCATGATGGTGGGGCCGTTTTCCGGAGGTGGTTGCAGGGTGTGCGCGGCGGACTGCGCGGCATGAAGAGCGGAGTTGGGCGCAATGCCCAGCACCAGCGTTGCGGCCACGGCCAGCAACAACGCCATCCCGGCCAGAATGCTTGGCTGGGGCGCGTTGGCGATCTTTTCTTCGTCCTCCGGAACCCGCGATGCGGCGGCCAGAGCGAGCTTCAAATAGTAACCAGCGGCAATGCCCGAGTTCAGCAGGCCGATGATGGCCAGCGCAATCGCGCCACCGCTGACAGCAGCAGAGAAGGAGAAAAACTTGCCAAAGAAGCCGCCGGTGAAGGGTATTCCTACCAATGAAACGAGGAAAAAAATCAGCAGGGAAGCCAGGATCGGCGAGCGATAGATGAGTCCGCGGAAGTCGGAGATCAAGGGCAGATCGTCCTCATAGCCGCTGACCAGCGCGATGACCGCAAAGACGCCCACGTTCATGGCTGCATAAGCCGCAGTGTAGAAGGCGGCGGCGGCAATGCCGGTGGCGTCGCTGGCGGCAAAGGCGGCCAGCAGGTAGCCGGCATGGGCAATGGACGAGTAGGCCAGCATGCGCTTGACGTTGCGCTGGCGCAGGGCGGCCAGGTTGCCCACCGTCATGGAGAGTACGGCCACGGCCCACAGCAGCGGCGTCCAGACGGCATGCAGCGACGGGAAGATCTCATAGAGTACGCGGATCAGCACCGCAAAGGCCGCGGCCTTGGGCGCGGTGGAAAGCAGCGCCACCACAACCGAAGGCGCGCCCTCGTACACGTCCGGTGTCCACACGTGAAAGGGAGCCGCGGAAACCTTGAAGAGAACGCCCACCAGCATCAGCGCCAGCGAGGCCAGCAGCAGCGGCTGGTTGGCGGCATTCGGAATCAGCTTGGCCAGCTCATAAATCTGCGTGGTACCGGTGGCGCCAAAGGCCAGCGCGATGCCGTAGAGCAGGAAGGCTGTCGCAAAGGAGCCGAGCAGAAAATACTTGATGGCGGCTTCCGGCCCTTTGCCGGTCTCCTTGTGCCAACCGGCCAGAATGTAGGTGGCGATGGACGAGATCTCCAGCGCGATGAAGACCACCAGCAGCTCGACGGCTCCGGTGAGCAGGCACATGCCTACCGCGCCAAAGACGATGAGCGCGTAGTACTCGCCCTGATGGTGGGTGGTGTCAGGCAGCGCATCCATGGAGAGCAACAGCGCCACCAGCACAATGCCGCAGATCAGCACGTGGAAGAAGACCGTAAAGGGGCTGGTTTCGACGGTGCCAAAGAAGCCCGTGCCCACGGGCAGATACAACTGTTGCAGGCTGGCCCAAAGTGCTAGCGTGGTGCCGAGCGCGGCAATCCAGCCCATGGGGCGGCGAGGCGTTGTGGCCGGCAAGGACGCGTCGGTCAGCATGATGGCCACACCGGTCAACGTCAGAATGACCTCGGGGAGGATGCGGAGGATGTCAGGAACTGTGCTCACCGCTGTCCCTCCTTGGGCTGTGCGTTCACTGCAGGTGTGGATGAGGTCTGAACTGCCGGATGATGAGGGGGCTGATTGACCAGTGGAGCGGCTCCCGTGTGCTCTTGCGCGTTATAAAGAGGGGGCGTTGTTGGTCGCAAAGGGATTGCCTGGATTCTTCCGGGGATCGATGGCTGATCGGTGATCAGTTGGTAGATTGGTGTCTTCGGTTGGAATGCGGTGCTGATGGTGCTCAGCCAGCTGCCAGGAGCCAGGCCCATGACCACCATGAGCATCACCAGCGGAGCCAGGGTGGCAAACTCGCCCAGGCTCAGATCGCGGGCTTCGCGCTCGCCGGTCAGCTTGTTGGTGGTGCCGTAGAAGATGCGCTGTACCAGCCACAGCATGTAGGCCGCGCCCAGAATCACGCCCATGGTTGCGGCGATGGTCCAACTGCGGCTGACGCCGACAAAGGTGCTGGACAGGATCAGGAACTCGCCGATGAAGCCGTTCAGCATGGGCAGTCCGATCATGGCCAGGGTGGCAATCACGAAGAAGGTAGCCAGCCGCGGCAGCTTGGCGGCAACGCCGCCCAGGTCGCTGATCTGGCTGGTACCGTAGCGCAACTGCAGGGCACCCAGCAGCAGGAACAGAGCGGCATCCACCACGCCGTGATTCAGAATCTGATAGACCGCGCCGGTCCAGCCCGTGAAGGTGAAGCCGTAGATGGCCAGCGTGATCAGGCTCAGGTGGCTAAGCGCGGCAAAGGCCATCAACCGCCAGAAGTCGCGTTGCACCAGCGCCAAGCACGCGCCGTAGAGAATGCCGATGACGGCCAGGGCAATCAAGAGCGGTGCAATGTGCCGCGCCTCAACAGGGAAGAGGGCCACATGGAAACGCATCATCGAATAAAGGCCCAGCTTGCCGGCCACAACCATGGCCAAAGCCACGGGAGCCTCCGAGAAGGTGTCCGCCAGCCAGCCGTGCAACGGGAAGACCGGAACCTTGACCGCAAAGGCGAAGAGGAAGGCCAGCGACAACCACCACGCTGCCTGGGACGAGAAGGCTCCATAGGTGGAGGCTGCCCGCAGGAACGCGTAATCGAAGCTGTGCACCTGCGCATACATCCACAGGATGGCCACCAGCAGCGGGGCCGAGGGGATGAAGGTGAAGAGGAAGAACTTCATCGCCGCCTTGGCGCCATCCTTGCGGCCGTACATGGCGATCAGGATGGCCATGGGCACCAGCGACAGCTCCCAGAAGCCGTAGTAGACCATCAGGTCCAGCGCCACGAACACGCCGACCATGGCGGTTTGTTGAATCAGGAACAGCGAGAAGAACACCTTGCGGCGTTCCTTGATCGCGTTCCAACTGGCCACCACGCCCACCGGCGCCAGCAGGCCCACCAGAACCACGAACCAGAGGCTCAGCGCATCCACGCCCAGGTGATAGTGGATGGCGGGCTGGGTAATCCAGGGAACGTCGACTTCAAACTGGAATCCCGGAAGACCCTTCACAAAGTGCGCCGGCAGGTGCAGCGTGAGCCCGAAGCTCGCCAGCGTGGTTGCGAGCGCAATCCAGTTGGGCAGCTTGCCCTTGTCTGGCAAAAGCGCAACCACCAGCGCGCCCACCAACGGCGTGAGAAGGATCAGTGTGAGGATCGATTGATTGATTGCGTCCATTCTCAATGCCCCGCCAATTTCATGTGGATGATCATCGTTGCCAGCCGGAAGAGAGCGCCGATAAAGTCCCAGGGAACCAGCACGAAGACCAGTAGGACCGCCGCGCCTCCAGCCAGCCAGCCCGCATAGCTGCGCAGGTTGCCGGATTGCCACTTTTGCAGGATGGTTCCCGTGAGGTTGGCCATGCCGCCCAAGAGCCAGGCCAGACCGCCCAGAATCGCAAAGTCCACCACCCACTCCAGAATGAAGCGGGAGATGGCCAAGAGCGGCTTGACGATGAGCGCGGCGTAGATCTCGTCCACGTAGTACTTGTTGGCCACCAGCTTGTACACCGGGCCCAGAGCCGAGGCCAGCTTGGCCGGAGCCGCAGGCTTGGCGCTATAGAAGAAGTGCGCGATGAGCAGGCCCAGTGCCGCGATGGCCACAGCCACGCCGCTCAGGATCAGCTCCAGATTCGGAATCGAGGACTCGAAGTGCAGCGCGCCGGTGGCCGGTGCCAGGAACTCGCCAAAGCGCTCCATGCCAACCCAGCCACCCACGATGGAAAGCAGCGCCAGCAGTACCAGCGGCCCGAGCATCGTCCAGGGGCTCTCATGCGCATGTTGATCTTCCGTGCGCGGCTTGCCCAGGAAGGCCATGTACCAGAGCCGGAACATGTAGATGGAGGTGATGAGCGCGGTCAGTGCGCCCACCGCCCACAGCACCATGCCGAAGGGCGCATGGAGGAAGGCGGCGTAGAGAATCGCATCCTTGCTGTAGAAGGCAGCCAGCGGATAGAAGCCGGCAATGGCGAAGACGCCCACCGTGGTCACGGCAAAGGTGACCGGCAGCTTCTTCCAGAGCCCGCCCATCTTGCGCAGATCCTGCTCGCCACCCAGGCCGTGAATCACCGAACCAGCCGCGAGGAACAAGAGCGCCTTGAAGAAGGCGTGGGTCATAAGGTGGAAGATGCCCGCCGAGTAGGCCGCCACACCGCACGCCAGGAACATGTAGCCCAGTTGCGAGATGGTGGAGTAGGCCAGCACGCGCTTGATGTCGTTCTGAGCCAGACCCATGGTGGCCGCGAACAGCGCGGTTGCCGCGCCTATGATCGCAACCACTGTGAGCGCCGTGGGCGAGTGATCGAAGAGCACATGGGTGCGGGCAATCATGTAAACGCCCGCGGTCACCATGGTTGCCGCGTGGATCAATGCGGAGACCGGCGTGGGGCCTTCCATGGCGTCGGGCAGCCAGATGTAGAGCGGCAGTTGCGCGCTCTTGCCGGTTGCGCCGAGCAGCAGGCACAATGCGATGCTCGTGATGATGCAGCCCGAAATCGCGGGGCTAGCCGTGACCCGTGCGGCGATCTCGGCAAAGCTCAGCGTGCCGAAGTTCGCGATCAGCAGGAACATGGCGATCAGGAAGCCGACGTCGCCAATGCGATTGACGATGAAGGCCTTCTTGCCGGCGTTGGCGGCCGAGTCCTTGGTGAAGTAGAAGCCGATCAGCAGGTACGATGCCAGACCGACGCCCTCCCAGCCCACGAACATCAGCAGCGCGTTGCCCGCAAGAACGAGCACCGTCATGAAGAAAAGAAAAAGATTCAGGTAGCTGAAGTAGCGCGCGTAGCCTTCCTCGTGGGCCATGTAGCCCACGGAGTAGACGTGGATAAGGAAGCCGACGCCCGTAACCACCAGCAGCATGACCAGCGAAAGCTGATCGAGCACAAAGCTGAAGTCCACGTGCAGGCCCACCACATTGATCCACGGGAAGGGGCAGGTTTCGATGATGGGCAACTGGTGCCCCGCGCCAAAGACAGCGCGCGCGGCATCGGCAACCACGGCGAACGAGGCCAGCGGAGCCAGCAACGCCACCGTCGTGACCAGCCACTTGGGCAAGCGCCGCCCCAGCAGGCCATTGATCAGGAAGCCTGCGAGCGGAAGCAACGGAATGATCAAAAGCCGAGGAAAAATCATAGTTTCATCAGGTCGATACGGTCGACGGCCAGGGTTGCGCGAACGCGGAAGATGGCAATGATGATGGCCAGGCCCACGGCAGCTTCAGCCGCGGCAACCATCATGACGAAGAACACAAAGATCTGCCCCTTCACCGCATGCCACTGGCAGGCGAAGGTCACAAAGGAGAGATTCACGGCGTTGAGCATCAGCTCAATGGACATGAAGACGGTGATCAGATTGCGCTTGATCAGAAAGCCGATAATGCCGAGCACAAACAGCACCGCGCTGAGCACCAGGAACCATGAGAGCGGCACTTCGGAAGTTAGAAGAAAGTTCACTTGGCCACCGTCCCTTTCTTCGCTACGTCGGACTCGCCGGATCCCTTGCGGGCCAGGGCCACCGCGCCCAGAATCGCAATCAGGATCAGCACCGAGGTGACTTCAAAGGGCAAGAGCAGCTCGTGGAAGAGCACACGGCTCAAGTCTTCCGTGGTGCTGATGGGGCTGTTCGGACCAGCCGCGCCCAGGCCTTGTACATGCAGCAGCAGTGTGGCCAGCACGCCCAGAATCACCACCACCGCGGGGAAGCCCACGCGGTACGCGGCCTTCGAGCCCAGGGTTCGTTCTTCGCGGTCCGCGTTGAGCAGCATGACCACAAAGGTGAACAGCACCATGATGGCGCCGGAGTACACGATCACCTGCGCTGCCGCAAGGAACTCAGCGCCCAGCAGCAGGTAGAGAACCGCCAGCGACGTCATCACCACAATCAGCGACAAGGCGCTGTTGATCGGATGCGTCTGCAACAGCAGATTCACGGCCCCGGTCAGGCAGAAGACGGCGAAGATTATGAAGACGATCAGGTGCATCGGACCCTAGCGGTAAGCCAGCCATAGGCTTGTGGCAACGATGTTCAGGATGGCGAGGGGCAACAGGTACTTCCATCCAAAAGTCATCAGTTGATCGTAGCGGAAGCGCGGCAACGTGCCACGCACCCAAATGTAGAGGCAGAGGAAACAAAAGACCTTGAGCACGAACCACATAATGGGGAAGAGCGCGTGCGCGACGATGTTCTGCGGCGGCGAGATCAGGTCGCCGAAGGGGCTCGTCCATCCGCCCAGGAACAACAGCGTGGCCACGCAACCCACGTTGATCATGTTGCCGTACTCCGCCATGAAGAACATGGCGAATTTCATGGAGCTGTACTCGATGTTGTAGCCGCCGGCCAGCTCGCTCTCCGCTTCCACCAGATCGAAGGGCGAGCGGTTGGTCTCCGCAAAGGCCGCGATCAGGTAGATGAAGAAAGCCACGAACTGCATGCCGCCAAAGATGTTCCAGGAAGCGATGCCGAGCTTGGATTGCTGCTCGACAATCACACGCAGGTTCAGCGATCCCGCGCGCATCACCACGCCCACCAGGGACAATCCCAGCGCCAGCTCGTAGCTGACCAACTGCGCCGCCGCGCGCATGGAGCCGAGCAGCGAGAACTTGTTGTTCGACGACCAACCGGCCAGTGCAATGCCGTAGACGCCCATCGACGTGATGCCCAGAATCACCAGCAGGCCGATGTTGACGTTCGAGATCTCGAAGAAGTGCATGCCACCGGAGCCGAGGCGCGATGTTTCGCCAAACGGGATCACGCTGATGGAGATCAGCGCGCAGCCGAGCGAGAGGATCGGAGCCAGCAGGTAGAGCGGCTTGTTGACGCCCTCGGGAATGATGTCTTCCTTCAGGAAGGACTTGGCGCCGTCCACCAGCGGTTGCAGCAATCCGAAGGGCCCCACGCGATTGGGCCCCCAGCGGTTCTGGATGCGGCCAACCAATTTGCGCTCCAGCAGCACGGTGTAGGCAACGCCCAGCAGCATCACCACGGTTAAAACCGCGACCTTGAGCAGGCTCCAGAGGATGAATTCGAGAATCGTCACGTGCCGTCAGCCTTTTCTCTGTTTACGGTTGCCGCTCCAATGCTGCCGGAGCGGGTTGAACTTAACGCTTGGCCGCCACTGCCGCGTTTGCCTGATGATTCTTGATGGCCTCAAGCGCGGGGCTGAACTTGCCGAGCGTGCCAGAGGTAAACAGTGTGTCGGGAGTGGCCGAGGTCAATGCCGAGAGCGGCACAAAACCCGCGGTTGGAGAGCCTTTGGTGGGTGTGGCGTTGCCCGCGAAGAGGTTGACCCGGTCCAGCTTATAGCCAGGAACCAGACGTTCTACCTCATCCAGAATAGCGAGTGGATCGAAGGGGCTCACGCGCAGCTCCAGGCCATTGGCCTTGAGCCATACCGCGTGGCGATCCGCCTCACCGGCCTGCGCGCCGCGCGACTGTCCAAGATCGGCCGCTGTGCCCTTGCCGAAGGGAACCAGAGTCTTGATGTCGGCTCCCATGGCGTCGGCGAGACGAACCAGAATTTCAAAATCAGGTTTGACGCCAGCAACGTCCGCGCCCTTGCGGACCAGTTGGATGTCGCCATAGGTGCTGATCACGGTGCCGGATTTTTCGTAGAGACTCGCAGCAGGAAGAACCACGTCAGCCAGCGCCGCTGTTTCCGTGAGGAAGAGATCGGAGACCACGATGAAGGTGTTCTTCACTGCTGCCGCATCGACGCCGGCTAACGGGTTCGCGCCCACGATCAACAGCGCGCCCAGTTCACCGGCACCTGCAATCATCTCCGCATACGATTTGCCCGCCGCTGCGGGAAGACTGCTGTACTCGGCAAATGCGCCTGGCTCATTCACCGATGTGTAGCCGGGCAATAGATCGGGCGAAAGACCCAGATCGGCTGCGCCACGCGCGTTGGCCTCATCGCCAACCAGAGCAAACTTCACGTTCTCGCGCTTCAGGCCCCATGCGATGAGATCGCTGAGCGCCTTGCCCGTGACGGCGTTGCTGATCACGATCACCAGCGATGCTTCGCTGGTAACCGCCTTCGCAAACTCGGATTCGCCTGCGGTGAGTGCAGCAACCAGATCGGCAGCATGGACCTGCGCCGAAGCCTTGGCCTTACGCTCCAGCTTGATTTTTTTTTCGTTCGCAATATAGAGGTTCGCGCGATGGAGCCGGACAGCCGTGCGCAGGGTCCATGCGAGGAAGGGATTCTCTTCCGTAGGATTGCCACCGACCAACAGCACGGCCGGAGCCGAAGCAATGTCGGTAATGCTGGCGGTACGATTCGTTTGTCCTGCAAGAGCTGCGGCAAAGCCGGCGTAATCCGTCACGCGCTGGTGATCGATGTTATTGGTGCCAAGCACCGAGCGCGAGAACTTCTGCAAGAGATAATTCTCTTCGTTGGTGGTGCGCTTGGAGCCGATGACGCCGATGGCCGAGCCACCTTTGGCATCACGAATTTCCTTTAGCTTCGATCCCGCCAAACGCAGTGCCTGCTCCCAGGTTGCGGGCTCCAGATTGCCATCCGCGTTGCGGATGAGCGGCGTCTTCAGACGTTCTTCGCTGTTCACAAAATCAAAGCCAAAGCGGCCTTTGCCGCAGAGAAAGTCGTTGTTCAAGCCGCTCTTGTCGCGGTTGTCCACGCGCACAATCTCCGCGCCGTCCGCGGTCTGGCGCACACCGAGCGTGACCTTGCAGCCATCGGCGCAATGCGCGCAGGTGGTGGAAACGTGGTTCATCTCCCACGGCCGCGTCTTGTAGCGATAGCTGCCGCTGGTGAGCGCGCCCACCGGGCAGATGTCAATGCACATGCCGCACTGTTCGCAGTCCAGATGGTCGCCCATGTTGGGCGCAATCACCGCGCTCGAGCCGCGATTCTCAACCGCCAAAGCCCACACATCCATGCCTTCGCCGCAGACGCGCACGCAGCGGTAGCAGAGAATGCAGCGGGGACGGTCGTAGTACACCGCAGGCGACCACTGCTGTTCTTCGCGGTGGCTCTTGGCATCGACGTAGAGACTCTCGCCTGCGCCGTACTTGAAGACCATGTCTTGCAGTTCGCACTCGCCACCGGCATCGCACACCGGGCAGTCGAGGGGATGGTTGCCCAGCAACAACTGCAAGGTGGACTTGCGAGCCTGATGAATCTCCGGCGTGTCGGTGTAAAAGACCTGCCCTTCGGCAACGGTGGTGGTGCAGGCCGTTTGCAGCTTGGGCACTTTTTCCTGGCGCACCACGCACATGCGGCAGGCCGCCTGCAGGCTCAGGCCCGGATAGTAGCAGAAAGCCGGAATCTCAATGCCTGCCTTGCGGCAGACATCGATCAGCAACGTGCCGGCGGGCGCGGTAATCTTCTTGCTATCGACCGTGATGGTTACGTCAGCCATTTTTTTCCTTATGCAGCCTGTGTGACGTTTGCTGGCGTCAAAGACTCGGGCAGCGATACGCGCAGCCATTCGACAACGTACTGTTTGGACTCGTGCTCAGGATCGAACACATCAAAGTCAACGCTTGCTGTTGCCGGCTCCGGGATCGCCTCGCCAGCTTTGACAGTTTCCTGCAAATAGAGTTCGAGCGCCTCGCGCATGTTCGCGCGCGTATCTACCAGCGCATCTCCCAGCGATCCGCATCCAGGCACATCCGGAGCAAACGCACTCCAGTTGTTCTCACCCTTCTCGTAGACCACCAGATACTCTCGCATCATTTCAATCCCGCCTTCTTGAGAATACTGTGCAGCAAGCCCTTGCCTATTTCCTTGCCGGCGTGCACCGGAACAATGATCAACCCCGGCTTCTCTGCGTGCCGGAACTGACGGTGGCTGCCTGTCTGGCCCGTGCTGAACCAGCCTTGAGCTTCGAGCATCCGAATCAGTTCCTGCGGTCTCACGGTTGGTCTTTCTCCAACGGCATCGACTCCGGTTACAACACCGCCACTTCCGTATGTTTCGCGAACGGACACGGTTTCCCGTTCAGATGATCTTCAAACTCCCTGCGGAATTTTTTCACGAATGCAATCGTCGGCATCGCCGCCGCATCGCCGAGCGGGCAGAAGGTGCGGCCCAGCATGTTTTCGGCAATGTACTGCATGTTGTCGATGTCCTTGGCGTCGCCAAATCCGGCATGGAAGCGGGTGAGCGACTTCTTCAGCCAGTCGGTTCCTTCGCGGCAGGGAATGCACCAGCCGCAGCTTTCATGCTGATAGAACTTGATGGTGCGCAGCGCGAACTCCACCATGCAGGTCTGGTCGTCGATGACCACCACGCCAGCCGAGCCCATCATGGAGCCTGCCTTGCCTACCTGGTCAAAGTCGAGGCCGATGTCGATCTCGTCGGGCAACAGCACGGGCGTAGACGATCCGCCTGGCACCACGGCCTTCAACTTGCGTCCGCCGCGAATGCCGCCAGCCACTTCGTAGATCAGCTTGCGGAGGTTGTAGCCCATGGGCATCTCGTAAACGCCGGGGCGCTCCACATGGCCGCTAATGCCGAACAAACGCGTGCCGCCGTTGCGCACCGAACCTACGGCCGCAAAAGCCTCGCCACCCATGGTGATAATGTGCGGCACCGTGGCAATGGTCTCCGCATTGTTGATGATCGTGGGGCCGCCATACAAACCCACCACCGCGGGGAAGGGAGGCTTGATGCGCGGAACGCCGCGCTTGCCTTCCAGCGACTCCATCAGCGCGCTCTCTTCGCCTACTTCGTAAGCGCCCGCGCCGGTCTGGGTGATGATTTCAAACTCCAGCCCTGAGCCAAAAATATTCTTGCCCAGAAAGCCTTTTTCGTAGGCATCGGCAACGGCCTTCTCCATGATCTCCAGCAGGTAGCGATACTCACCGCGGAGATAGATGAAGCCCGTCTTGGCGCCGATGGCCAGGCCGGCAATGATCGTGCCTTCGATGATGGTGTGCGGGTCGTGCAGGAAGATCAGATGGTCCTTGCAGGTGCCGGGCTCGCTCTCATCGCCGTTGACGAGAACATATTTCGGCTTGGCCGACTGCTTGGGCACAAACGACCACTTCATGCCGGTCGGGAAGCCCGCGCCACCGCGTCCACGCAGGCCGGAAGCCTTCATGGTGTCGATGATCCACTCCGGACCCTTTTCAATCGAGGTGCGCACGGCCTGATAGCCGCCCAGTTCGATGTACTTGTCGATATGGGCCGCACCCTTGCCAAAGCGCTTGGAAACAATCTTGACCTCGTCGGGATGGGAGACCAGTCTAGGCATTTTTCTCTCCCTCCTTGGAGGCTAACTTCTTGCGGTAGCTGTCGATGATTCCGGGCACCAGTTCGGGCTTCAGTTCGTCGTGGAACTCGTAGTTTACCTGGATGGCCGGAGCCCAGGAGCAGGCGCCGATGCACTCCACTTCCTGCAGCGAGAACAGGCCGTCCGGCGTGGTACCCGTGGGGCCAACGCCCAGCTCATCCTGAAAGCGTTCATACACCGCATAGCCATCGCGCAACATGCAGCTGATGTTGGTGCAGACCTGGATGTGATATTTGCCCACGGGCTTGAAGCGCAGCATCGAGTAGTAAGTGGAGACGCTGCGTACATCGAGTTCGGTGATGCCGATGCGATACGCTACCTCCGAGATGACCGCGTCGGACAGATAGCCGACCTCATCCTGCGCATAGAGCAGCATGGGGATGAGCGCGGAGCGCTTCAACGGATACTTCTCCACCAGCGCATCGAAGCGCGCTGCCAGCTGGGGCGAAAACACGGTCATTGTCTCTGCACTCATCCCATCAGCTCCCGTGCCCAGGATTCAGCCGCCATATCCATCTCTTCCTCAACCACCGGGCCGCGTAACTTTCCAGCCGGTGTCAGTTCAAGCTCGCCGCGATCGCCGCCGCTTTGCTCCCACAGGATCCGCGCGCCTGTCCGCGTCAATCGCAGCCACTTGCCGCCGTGGCTGGCCTCAATCCGTTCGTCCGTGGCTTCAATCTGCGCCTGCTGGTTCGCGCTCAAGCCGTGTAGCGCGGTGTAACTGCGGAGCAGGGAAGCCAGTGAAATCCAAAGTTCAGGAAACAGCCGATCTGTTGGGCTGGTCGTAATTTGCTTTCCTCAGGGGCTAAAGCCCCACGTCGTATTGCTTGCGTTGGCGGCACGACTCAAGTCGTGCCCTGTTACAAAACTTTCTTCGGTAAATCCCCAGTACGGTAAGTCAGGAATTTGACGAAAAACAAAAGCAGATCCATCGACTCACCACCCCCAGACTGAAGAGAACGTCTGGGGCCCCGTTCGTTCAGGATGACCACCTGCGGTGGGGCCAAACTCTGGCTCGTTCTCTTAGTCCCTTGTTCCCTGACCCTAGTCCCTAAGTCCCCAGTCCCTAGTCCCGAGTTCCTACCGATCGATCTCTCCGAGCACAATGTCGATCGAGCCAATCACGGCCACAACGTCGGCAATCATGCGGCCCGCGCACATGGCTTCCAGAGCTTGCAACGTGGCAAACGATGGATAGCGCATGTGCACGCGGTACGGTTTTGCCGAGCCATCGGACACAATGTAATAGCCCATCTGCCCGTGACCGCATTCAATGCCCTGGTAGACCTCGCCTTTGGGCACATTGAAGCCTTCGGTCACGATCTTGAAGTGATGGATCAACGCCTCCATCTGGGTCTTCATCTTCTCGCGATTAGGCAGCACGATCTTGGGCGCATCGGCCGTCACCGCGCCGTTGGGCATGCCGTCCAGCGCCTGCTGGATGATCTTGATGCTCTCGCGCATCTCAATCATGCGCACTTCGTACCGCGCCCAGCAATCGCCCGCCGTTGAAATGGGCACCTTGAAGTCGAATTTTTCGTAGCTGGAATAGGGCATGTCGCGGCGCAGATCGAAGTCCACCCCCGAAGCCCGCAACGGAGGACCGCTGACGCCCAAGGCCGCCGCATCCGCGCCGGAAAGCGTGCCCACGCCGATCAACCGGTTGCGGAAGATCGGGTTGCCAGTGAGCAGGTTCTCGTACTCGTCGATTCTCGACGGGAGCATGAGGATGAACTCCTGCACGCGGCTGAAGAAGTCCAGTGGCGGCTCCATGCTGACCCCACCCACGCGGATGTAGCTGGTCATCATGCGCTGGCCGGCAAGGCCCTCAAAGATGCGCAGAATCTCTTCGCGTTCGCGGAAGGTGTAGAGGAAGACGGTGAGCGCGCCAATGTCCATGGCGTGCGTGCCCAGCCAGATCAGGTGCGAGTTCAAGCGGCTCAGCTCGGCCAGCAATACCCGCAGCCATTGACCCTTCTCGGGAATCTCCAGTTGGAGCAGCTTTTCAACCGCCAGCGCGTAACAGAGGTTGTTCGCGAGCGGGTCCAGATAGTTGACGCGGTCGGTCAGCGGCACCACCTGGTGATAGAACTTGGCCTCGCAGGTCTTCTCAATGCCCGTATGCAGGTAGCCGATCTCCGGATAAATGCGGACGATGATTTCGCCGTCCAACTCCAGCACCAGGCGCAGAACGCCGTGGGTGGCCGGATGCTGCGGGCCCATGTTGATGACCATGTGCTGGTCGTGGGAGCCCTCCGCCGGAGGCGCTGCCAGAATGGGTGGTCCAATGGTCTCCGGCATTAGCGGTATCCCTCCACGGGGTAGTCTTTGCGCAACGGATGGCCCTGCCACTCTTCGGGCATCATAATGCGGAGCAGGTTCGGATGGCCTTCAAAGCGGATGCCGAACAGGTCAAAGACCTCACGCTCAAAGTAGTTGGCGGAGGGCCATGCCGGGGTGATCGAGCTGATCGACGGGGTCTCGCCATCCACAAATGCCCGCAGCCGTACGCGCTCCTTTAGAGAGTGCGAAACAAAATGGTAGCTCAACTGGAAGCGGGGCGAGTTGGGAAACCAGTCCACCGCCGTCATGTCTTCAAAATAGTTGTAGCCGGCCGCGCGCAGAGCCTCGGTGGCTCCCACAATCTGCTCTGCGGCGATGGTCAGGGTCAGCTCGCCACGGTCCACCAGCGCATCGGTCAAAGCCTTGGCGTTCCAGCCCAGGATCGCCTCTACGGCAGGATGGGTGGCCATGGCGTCTACCACGGCCTGCCTGCCTTCAAGTTTGGTATTCAAAGCCTCAGCCATCGCTACAGGTCCGCCTTGTCCTGGCTCCAGTTCAGGATGCCCTTGCGCACAATATAGTAGAGCCCCACGGCCACAAAGCCCAGATAAACCAGCATCTCCCAGAAGCCGAAGAGCCGGGAGCCGGTGATTTGGGGTAATTTGGTGTAGATCACCGCCCAGGGCATCATGAAGACCGCTTCCACGTCGAACAGGATAAACAGCACGGCCACCAGGTAGAAGCGTACGCTCAGACGGCCGCGTGCGTCGCCCACTGACATGATGCCGCACTCATAGGTGTCCAGCTTGACTTTGGTGTTGCGGTGCCGTCCGACGACCCAGGAGGCTGCCACCATCACCGCGCCCAGGCCAAAGGCGGCCAGGATCTGCAGGAATAGCGGGATGTACTGCCAGTGATAGGGGACCATTGCCACCCTTTCCGATCTCCGACCCCACCCCCGTTCCTCTTGCTTGAGCAGGGGCCAGAGCGGGGCGAAATCTTCAGGTTACGTTCTGAGATTAGGTTTTTGGACTCCGCGAGTCAAGGAGCCGATCCGCGGGTCCACCCAGATTGATCGTTTTCGTGGGCAAAATATGGAAAAAGAAGAAGTTATGGGGATCGCCGGTGCGCCGGGCAAACTTCGTGCTTCGGCGCCGTCAGGCCGGAGAGCGGGCGCAGCAGGCAGAATATCCCCATGAGCGGTTACTTCCGGCCTCTGATCAAGGAAATTTCCTTTCTCAAGGCACCACTCCATTCTGTCATCTGCCAGGTTGATTCTAGTACCTGGGTGATGTGATGCGGGATGCGCAACTGCCGATGGGAAGGGTGAGCGTATCAACCTCCGCGAGTGTTCCAATGCCAAGCAATCTGAATTCGGTTCAGACTCCGATGTCGGCGCGAGGACGACGCCGTCGCATTGATCGGAACGCTGGCCGCGCCCTGGAGATCCTCGGCCACGCGATCGAATACCTCACGGATGAATTTATCCACGAAGGCTGTTCCCAAGCTGCTCTGAACAGTCAGTTGCAGGCCGTGCAGTTACTCATGGCTCTCAATCGCGACATCTACTACGAGTGCCCCGAGGTTCCCAGGCTGCGTGCGCGAGTTTGGGCGATGCTAGGTGGGCCTCAGGCATAAGAGTCTTCTTGAAAGACTGGGGAGCGGCCGGCGTCAGAATCGCCGGTTTTTCTTGCTTGCCGCCGTTTCTTTATACCCTATTGCCCGAAACAGAGAAGCAGGAACAGCGCCACCCAAGTGACTCCCATGGCGTGCCAGAACCAGGCCGTGGCATCGACGGCGATTTGCCGGGCCTCCATCCGGCGCAGGAAACCAACCCCAGCCAGACAAAACAGAATTGCTCCCAACCCCACCCCTACATGCAGCGCATGCACCCCGGTAAGCAGGAAAACAAAATAGCCGGAGGGCGTTGCCTCGGAACCAAAGCGGAGACCCTCTGCTGCCAGTTGGCGCCACGCCGTCCATTGTCCAACCAGAAACGCCACCCCCAGCACGGCTGAGGCTGCCAGCCAGCGTCGACTGGCCGTCAGAGCGGGCTGGCCCAGACCCAGCCACTCCTCCAGTACGTCAATCTCGCGGAAGATCTTCCGCCGCGCCCGTTCCATGGCGACGCAGCTCAGCAGCAGAACGGCTGTATTCAGATAGAGAATTCCCGGCAGGTGGATCGGTACCCAGTCCGCGGCCTGATGCAGCGTTCGCGGGTCCATGGGGGTGGCGCCCTTGCGGGCAAAAAACAGGATCGCCAACACCAGGAACAGCACGCCATCGCTCAGGATGGCGATGGATAGAATCCTCCGGAACCGGTAAAGCGCCTCTCGCGGCCCCCGTTCCCCACCGGTGTTGCCCTCTCCGCCATCGTCGCCGCCTCCGCGTGGAGTGCGGTCCTTGGGCGGAACTCCACCCTGGCTCGGCTGCAAGCGTCGAGACCGTGGTGGCGTGGGCGTGTAGCTGGCAGGCATGAGGGTGGAAGCCTCCTCCATCAACAAAAAGAGTGTCCCTGAAGCAGGGAGATTGCAGGTTTTATCTGCGGCTCTGTGTCAGCACAAACAGAACCATGCGTTGGAACCAGTCTGTTGCAAGTAGCTCTGAAGTTCGGGAAGGGGACTGGACACTCGGATCGCGAGCCCAACTCTCCCTGACCGACCGTGTACTGAATTCTTAGAGACCTCTTACCATATCAACAAACAGCCGATGCACGCGTCCGTCGCTGGAGAGCTCAGGATGAAAGGTAGCGGCCAGAATTTTTTCTTGGCGCACCAGGACTGGTTTCCCATCGCGTTGAGCCAGTACCTCGACGGTGGCACCCACCTCGACAATACGGGGCGCGCGGATGAAGACCATCTCCAGCGGGCCGCCCGGAAGCGCGGTCTCCGTGGTGAGAATGGAGGAATCCAGCTGCCGCCCGTAGGCGTTGCGCTCGACCACCGCATCCAGTACCCCCAGGGAGCGTTGTGCGGGGTGGCGCACCTCTTTGGCCAGCAGAATCGCCCCCGCACAGGTGCCAAACACCGGCTTGGTCTGGCAAAAATCCAGCAGGGCCTCAAAGAAAAGATTCTTTTCCAGAAACTTGAGCATGGTGGTCGACTCGCCGCCCGGCAGCACCAGCCCATCCAGGTCGGCAAGCTCGGCCGGAGTGCGGACTTCAACCGCAACGGCGCCGTTGGCGGTCAGAGCTTCGCTGTGGGCTTGGTAGGAGCCCTGAATGGCAAGGACACCGATGCGTACTTTGCGTGCTTGGATCAAATCTTTCCCCCCACTGTGAACTCGAATGGATTGAAGACCTCTACATCCATTTCTTTAAAGTCTCTAATGTTGCGTGTGGCAACCACCATGCGATGGACTCGGGCGGTGGCAGCTATCAGCGCATCCGAGCTTAAGTCGTCGCTTTTGCCCGCCATCAGACGCGCCCATTCGCGGAAGATCGCCCCGTCGGCTGCAACTATCGTGTAATAGCCCATCACCTCATCGAGCCATCTCTCCAACTCTCCGGCCTTGGTTGCATCCTGCTTGCGCGTAATCTCGATTCCATTCTGAATCTCGCCAATGGCCACGGCAGGGATGGCGAGTTGGTGGGTGGGAACCGAGCGCCTCCAGGCAAGAACCGCCCCGTGCGGGCTTGTTCTGCGCAGCTCCGAGACGATGTTGGTGTCGAGTAGAAAGGTCATGCTTCTGGCTCGTCTTCGAAATGGAAGGGGCGCAGCTTGAACTGGGTGCGCGGAGGAATGAAGAGGTCGTGCGGGCCGTTGGGGTCGAGCAATGGATCGGGAACCGCTCGTTTCGCCTCATTTTGCAGCCGCTTCCATTCATCGATGGGAACCAGAACGGCCGTCTCCACGCCGCGACGGGTCAACACCTGCGGCCCCTCATTCAGCGCGGAGTCCAGAAACTCGCTGAAGCGCGCCTTTGCGTCAAAGACCTGCCAGACCATGGGAACCTCCGCTCATATGACTATAAACCTGGTCATGCGGGTGGGTCCAGCCACCTGCGGTGGGGCCAGCTGCCTGCGGCAGAGCGTAACGATGGGATATGTGTTTCCGCCAGTTTTCGTGCGGCAATCATGCTATATTTCCTGGTATGGTAGCAGCTCTCCACATCCCGTTGCAGGAATACCTCGGCATCAGCTATCGGCCCGACCGCGAGTACGTGGATGGGAAGATCAGGGAGCGTAACGTGGGCAAATACGAACACGCGCGCATTCAGGCATTGCTGGCTCGCTGGTTTGGAAACCATGAGCAGGAATGGGGCGTCCAGGTTGTTACTGAACAGCGTGTCCAGATATCGCCGACGCGCGTTCGGATTCCGGATGTAGCGCTGCTTACGGTTGGTTCCCAGCCCGATGTGATCCTTGAGGCACCGCTGCTGGTGATTGAAATTCTCTCTCCCGACGATAGCTACTCCGATACCCAGGAGCGCGCGCACGACTATCGCACGATGGGCGTGGAGATGGTCTGGATTATCGACCCCAAGACGCGCACCGGGCGCATGTGCTCGGCAACGGAATGGGTAGAAGCCTCGCGCCTCGAAGTCAAAGGCACGCCTTTGTACATAGATCTTCTAGAACTTTTCGCCCAGTTAACCTCCAACTAAGCACCTGCGGTGCGGCCAATCGCTCGCTGTTCGCTCGCACGCTTCTTACCTGCCAGCCCTTGACATCCTTGCGCGAAACACGATAGATTGAAGTCGAAAAGCTACTGGAACAACCAGGGCTCGACAGCTTCAGGGGTATCAACCCCTGAAGCTGTCGAGCCCTTTTTCGTTGTTCACAGAAAAGGAGAACGGTTATGTCTGAAATCAGTTGGGTGCATATAGCTTGCGGCTGGCGTGCTGGAAATGAGCTGAGAAGTTCGACTGTGCTCATTCCGAAGATGCAATACGCAGCTGTGATTCTTCAGTGCATGGTGAAGCGCATAGGCCTTGAGGGCGAGAGAGGGGAGGAATATCCGTCCCTTTTTCAAGATGCCCTCGGGTGTGCATATAAACAATTCATGACCGATCAACCGGTGATTCCGCCGAAGACTGAACGGTTATGCCTAGCATTCTTTCAAAAGTGCCTAGAAGGAGTAGCCTATTTCGTCTATGCGCATATTCCCGGTATCGACGGTCATAGGCGCGCATCTTTCTGGGATGCTGCAGCGAAAGCTGTCTATGAAGATCTCCCACTATTGCTTAGAGAGATAGAAAATCGGTGCTCCGCACATGAATAGACGGTGCCCCACTCTTGCGCTTTTTCTAGCGCAAGAGTGGAAAGCACAGAAGCCTGCGCGAGCGAACAGCGAGCGTCCGCCCGAGCGGCAAGCTCACCAGCCGCGGGTTTGGAGTTGGTCCTTTACTTCGATGGAAGCTGCGGCCAGACCCGTCATGGTTCCGGTCACCTGTTCGCTGACCTCGGCCAGGATCTTGGGGTCGTTGAAGTGGGTGGTGGCCTGCACAATGGCCTTGGCGCGGGAGACGGCTTCGGCGCGCTCTTCGGGATTATTCTCCACATCGAGCGGCGTCGCGCGTTCCTTCATGAAGATGCCCGAGCCCACAAAGACTGCCTCAGCGCCCAACTGCATCATCAGGGCCGCGTCGGCCGGAGTGGCGATGCCGCCGGCGGAGAAGTTGGGAACCGGCAGCTTGCCGGTCTGGGCCACCATGCGGATCAGTTCGTAGGGGGCCTGGTGCTCCTTGGCCGCCGCATAAAGCTCCTGCTCGCTGAGCACGGTGAGCTGACGCATCTCCCTTACAATCTGGCGCATATGCTGCACGGCATGGACCACGTCGCCGGTGCCGGCCTCGCCCTTGGTGCGAATCATCGCGGCGCCTTCGGCGATGCGCCGGAGGGCCTCGCCCAGGTTGCGGGCTCCACACACAAACGGCGTGGTAAAGGCATGTTTGTCAATGTGATGCGCCTCGTCGGCGGGGGTCAGGACTTCGCTCTCGTCGATGTAATCCACACCGATCTCCTGCAGGATCTGGGCCTCGGCAAAGTGCCCGATGCGGGCCTTGGCCATCACCGGAATGGAGACAGCGGCCATGATCTCCTTGATCAGGCCAGGCTTGGCCATGCGCGCCACGCCACCCTCGGCGCGAATCATGGCCGGCACCCGTTCGAGAGCCATCACGGAGGTCGCGCCGGCTTCTTCAGCAATGCGCGCTTGCTCAACGTTCATCACGTCCATGATGACGCCGCCCTTCAGCATCTCGGCTAAACCGATCTTGAGCCTTAGGCTGATTGATGTAAAAGGCGTATTATCTTTAGTTTCCGGCATGATTCTCAACCTCTTTCCCGCTGGTTTTGCCGGCCCGGAATCTAGCTGGGAAGCCTCGGGCGGCACGCTCTTAGTGTAACAGCCGGCCAACCTGCCGTTCACCTTCTGCTGGATTGGGAGATGCAAAGGAGAGCCAGGTTGCCTTTATGAGCGGTCTCTAATCCTGTTGTCTCGATTCTGGTCACCTTACTGCAAGATTCTCAGGCGATGGCAGCCATACCGCAGATCCCGCCTCCGAACCCCCAGCAGCCACCCCTTCCGGTGGTTGCCAGTGCCGCCCCACATGCGGTGCCCAACTTGCCCCCCATGCCGGATGAGCCTCAGCACCAGGCGCTGGTTCCGGTGGCCCCCGATGCGGATCATGCGCTGCATCTCGGCGAACTGGATCTGACCGGACCGCTGGCGTTGCTGCCCATCGAGCTGGACGTGTCCATTCCGGTGCGCGAGTTTCGGGTCCGGCAGCTTCTAGCTCTGGAGCCTGGCCAACTGATCGAGACCCAATGGCACAACGGCGACGATGTGCCCCTGGCCGCGGCCGATGTGCATCTGGCCTGGAGCGAATTCGAAGTGATTGAAGCCGAGTTGGCCGTCCGCGTGACGCGCCTGCCGTAACCAAGCCAAAGCCGCGGGGGAGAGACACATGTTGGGCATCGTGAAGAGAGATACGACCAAGAACCAACCAGTCGGGGGACTGGCCGGATGGCTGCTGGCCAAGCTCCAGGGCCGGGCGCGCCGCCAGCCGCGGCTGGAAGTGATTGAGCGCATCTCGCTGGCTCCGCGCCAATCGCTGGCTTTGGTGGAAGCCGAAGGTCGCCGCTTCCTGGTTGCCTGCTCGGCGGACAGCACGCCTGCCTTCTATCCCATGGGCGGCCGCGCCACGCGCTCGACCAACTCCAGGAGGCCGAGGATCTCATGGTAGCTCTCTGGCTGGCAGCGCCCTCGCTGATTCCCGATCTGAACGCCAAGTTTCACGCCGCGGACTCCACTCCCTGGACCATTCTCTTCGTTCTCACCCTGATCACCCTGTTGCCGGCCATCCTGATGGCCATGACGCCGCTGGTGCGGCTGTTGGTGGTCTTCCACTTTCTGCGCCAGGCACTGGGTACCCAGACCGCGCCCTCCAACCAGACCCTGATGGGCCTGGCCCTGATGATGACCTGGTTCCTGATGGCCCCGGTGCTTACCCAGGTGGACCAGCAGGCGGTGGAGCCTTATCGCGCCGGCCAGATCACCGGCACCGACGCCATTGACCGCGGCGCTCAGCCGATCAAGCACTTCATGCTCCGCTATGCCCGCGAGAAGGACCTGGCGCTGTTCACCGCCGCCGGGCAGATTCCGCGCCCGCAGACGGCCGACGACCTGCCCATGCGGGTGGTCATTCCCTCTTACATCCTCTCCGAACTCAAGGCTGGCTTTGCCATCGGTGCGGTTCTGTTCCTGCCGTTCCTGTTGATTGACATGGTGACGGCCGCCATTACCACCTCGATCGGCATGTTCCAGTTGCCGCCGGTGGTGGTTTCAACCCCTCTGAAGATCCTTCTGTTTGTGATGATCGATGGCTGGAATCTGCTGGCCGGATCGCTGCTCAAGAGTTTTTAGAAAGGAGACTGCCTGTGAGCCCGGACCTTGTTGCAGAACTGATGCGTCAACTGATGCGCGAAGCCATGATCGTGGCCGCTCCGGTGCTGCTCATGACCGCGGCGCTCAGCTTTGTGCTGAGTCTGGTGCAGACCCTGACCAGCCTGCAGGAGCAGTCTCTGACCTCCGTGCCCCGGCTGGCGGCCGTGGTGCTGCTGATGATGGCCGCCATGCCCTGGTTTCTGGGCCGCATGGCCGATTACACCATCCACCTGTTGACGGATCTTCACCGGTACCTGGGCTAAGGGCGAGCAATGCAGGATTGGACGACATTCTTGAGCGCGATGACGCTGGTTCTGGTTCGAATCAGCGGCGTGCTCCTGTTTGCGCCCTTTTTCAGCGCCGCCGCTCTGCCCGCCCGCACCAAGGCCATCTTTGCCGGCGCGGTGGCCTATCTACTGGCCCCCCTGGTGGCCACTCTTCCCGGAGCGCAGGTTACGCTCGGCTTCTCGGCCATCCTGGGCGAGCTGGCCGTGGGTCTGGTCTATGGCCTGGCCCTGGTGCTGCTGAATGAGACCCTGCTCTTCGCCGGCCAGATCACCGGCATGCAGTTGAGCTTCTCGCTAGTCAACTTGATGGACCCGGCCAGTTCCATCCAGACGCCGCTGATGGGCGAACTCTTCCAGACCATGGCCACGTTGGTAGTGATCACCGCTGGGCTGGACCGCATTCTGCTGGCTTCCATGGTGCGCAGTTTTCATGCCGTGCCGCTGGGCAGCTACGCCCTGCCGCCTACCACGGCGATGGCTCTGGTCCACGCCGCCGGGGGCATCTTTCTGGCCGCGGTGGAGCTGGCCGCCCCGGTTCTGGCCGCCACCATGCTGGTTGAGGTCTCGATCGGCCTGATGGGCAAGCTGAGCCCCCAGTTGCCGGTCATGAACCTGACCGTTCCGCTCAAAACCATTACCGGTTTTGTGGTGCTCATGGGCGCTCTGGCACTGTGGCCGCGCTTTATCGAGGCTCGTTTCGGCGGCCTGCTCGACATGGCAGAACATCTGCTGGCGGGGAGGGGATAGTCCATGCCCGGAGAGCGCACAGAACAAGCATCCCAAAGAAAACGTGACAAGGCACGCGAGGACGGAGACATCCTCCACAGCCGGGAACTGACGTCCGCCGCCGGAACCCTGGCTGGTGTCATGACTCTGGGCCTTCTGGGCGGGCGGTCGCTGGAGCTGTTCCACTCCGGCTTCTCGGAGTTTCTGGCGCTCGGCTCCCCGGCCCACTGGGAGACCAGCCAGATCGGCCCCACGCTGATCGCCCTGCGCCGGCTGATGCTGAACATGCTGGCTCCGCCCGCGGTGGTGATGGCCGCCGTGGCCATGGCCGCGCTGGGCGCCGCCATTGTGCAGACCGGCGGCGTCACCTTTCATCCCAGCGCCATCGCCTTCAAGATCGAACGCCTGAACCCGGTTTCGAACCTGAAAAACATGTTCTCGCTCCGTTCCGCGGCGCGTTTGGGCAAGTCGCTGGTCCCGGGCGTCTTTCTGGGAGTGATTGCGGTGCAGCGCATCGCCCATCAGCTCACCCTGCCGCCCTTCTCTGTGGTCCGGCTGGAGCAGCTCGGCACGGACATCTACGGCCTGCTGCTGGCCGCTGCCTGGATCCTGTTCGGCTGGTCGGCGGTTGACTTCCTGGTGGAGTGGCAGCAGCGCGAATCGCGCCTGAAGATGAGCAAACAGGATATGCGCGAAGAGTACCGGGAATCCGAGGGCTCGCCCGAGGTGCGCGGCCGCATCCGTAACCTGCAGCGCCAGATGCGCCGCCGCAAGGTGAAGCAGGATGTCTCCAAGGCGGCTGTGATTCTAACCAACCCCACCCACTACGCCGTGGCGCTCAACTTCGACTTTGGCACCATGGAGGCCCCGCGGGTGGTGGCCAAGGGCCGCGACCTGCTGGCCGAGGAGATCAAGGCCGAGGGCCGCTGGGCCGGGGTGCCGATCGTCGAGAACCCGCCGCTCGCCCGTTCGCTCTACAAGCTGGTCGAAGTAGGCCAGTTCATTCCTGCCGATCTTTACGCGGCAGTTGCCGCCATTCTTGCTTACCTCTACCGCCAACGTGTGGAAGAGGAGATGCGCGAGCGCCGGGCCCGTCAAGCACAGGCCCAGGCTCATGCGCGCGCACAAGCTGCTCAGGGCCGTCCGTGGCCGGGCACCAACCCCATGGGAGGTAGAGGATGAGTACCGCCGCCCTTGCCGTCGGAGCTCCCGGCGTTCGCAATATTCTGGATCGGCTGCGCGAGTACGTGCTGCCGCTGGCTGCCATCAGCGTGATCTTTGTCATGCTGGTGCCGATGCCTTCACCGGCCCTCGATCTGCTGCTCGCCATCTCCATGGCCGCCTCCTGCATCGTCTTTCTGGCGGCCATGCAGATCCGGCGCGCCGTGGACCTGAGCGTCTTTCCCACCCTTTTGTTGTTGTTGACCCTCTTCCGTCTGGCTCTGAACATAGCCTCCAGCCGCCGCATTCTGCTCCACGGTTCGGAGGGAACGGGCGCTGCCGGCAAGGTCATTGAGGCCTTTGGCCAGTTTGTGGTGGGCGGCAACTACGTGGTGGGCTTTGTGCTCTTCCTGGCCCTGATCGCCATCCAGTTCCTGGTGGTATCGCACGGCGCGGTCCGCACCGCTGAAGTTACGGCCCGCTTCACGTTGGACGCATTGCCCGGCAAGCAGATGGCCATCGACGCCGATCTGAGCGCCGGCCAGATCGACGAGGTTGAGGCCCGTCGCCGTCGCCAATCCATCGCCCGCGAGGCGGAGTTCTACGGCGCCATGGACGGCGCGGCCCGCTTCAACCAGCGCGATTCGCTGGCCACCATCCTCATCACCGCCATCAACATCGTGGCTGGTTTGTTGATTGGAACCCTGCAGCAGGGCGTTGACCTGGCCACTGCCGCCCGGACCTATACCGTGCTCACCGTGGGCGACGGTCTGGTCACGCTGATTCCCTCGCTGCTGGTGTCGATCGCCGGCGGCATCACCCTGACCCGCGCCAACAGCTCCGGCCAGCTGGGCGGCGAGATCCGCCAGCAGCTGCTCGGCAAGCCCGCCACGCTCTATATCGCGGCCTTGGTCATGGGCGGCATGTGCCTGATTCCCGGCCTGCCCAAGATCTCCTTCCTGCTGGTTGCCACCGTGCTGGTGCTGATGGGCCGCAGAATCAAGGCGACTCTGGCCGTGGCGGCTCCTGCTCCTGAAACCCAGGCGGCCGACAAGAAAAAGACCGAAGTCTCGCAGGCGGCCGACCTGGCCAACCTGCTCAAGCTCGAAGAGTTGACGCTCGAGATCGGCTTCCAGCTGATTCCGCTGGTGGACGAGAAGCAGGGCGGGCAGCTGTTGAACAAGGTTCGCTCCCTGCGCCGCCATCTTTCGAGCGAGCTGGGATTCCTGGTGCCTCCGGTGCATATCTCCGACAACTTGCGCCTCCGTCCCCGGGAATATGTGTTTTCGATCCGGGGCATCGAGATCGGCCGCTGGCAGACCGAAGGCAACAATATGCTGGCCGTCTCGGGCGACCCGAACCGCCGTCCGCTGGCCGGCAAGGAGACCCGCGAACCGGCCTTTGGTGTGCCCGCCATCTGGATTGCGCCGAGCGTCGAAGATCAGGCCATCGCCGCCGGGTATTCGGTGGTGGATTCGGTCACCGTCATTACCACCCACCTGGGCGAGCTGATCCGCCAACATGCCTGGGAGCTGCTGGGACGGGCCGAGACCAAGCGACTCTTGGATTCTCTTAACGATAGTCATCCCAAGCTGATGGAAGAGCTGGTACCGAAGCTCATGTCGCTTGGCGAAGTGGGCCGGGTGCTGGAGCAATTGCTGCGCGAGCGGGTTTCGATTCGCGATCTGGGCACCTTGCTGGAGGCGCTGGTGGAGATGGCCCCCATGAACAAGAGCACGGTGGCGCTGGTGGAGTCCGCACGGCAGGCGCTGGGACGCCGTCTGGTGCGTCCCCTGCTCGATGGCGAGGGCATGCTGCCGGTGCTGTTGCTCGATGCCGGGCTGGAGGAAGAGATTCTTGCCACCCTCGCGCCCGAGGCCTCCAATCGGCTACCGTCCGCCACCGGCGCCGGAGGCACACCGGTGGTCCGGCGTCTGGTCGATTCTGTGAGGCAGCTTATTGGCTCAGCCTCGGCAACGGCCCTGCCCGTGCTTCTATGTCCAAGTCCGGCCCGTTATTACGTGAAGCGGTGGCTGGAGCCAATACTTCCGAGACTGTCGGTACTAGCGGCTGGGGAGATTCCTGCCGATATCCGATTAAGGCCTGTCGGCACTCTTCGTTGAAAAGGAAGAAAAGACGAAGATGGTGGGCCGGAGGTGAGCAGCAAGTTCGACCGGTGAGCTAGGTAAATGTTGGTCGGCAGTAGATGAAGCAACTGGACCGGATGAGCGACTGGTCCGGTGAACAGCAATGAGGGGGTAGGCTTTGGAGAGCGCGGCCGCAAGAGATAACCAACGACCCATGCGCCGGATGGCGGCAACTGCCGGATATCCACCGGCAGCGATGCCCACGCCGGTTCTGAGTGGCGAACAGGAGCGCGTGCTGCTGGAGCATCTTCCCATCGTGCGCTTTCTGGCCCGTCGTATTCACGAGCGCCTGCCCCAGCACGTTGACATTGAAGATCTTGTCTCGGCCGGAGTGGTGGGGCTGATGGACGCCTTTTCCAAGTTCGATCCCACCAAAAAGGTGCAGTTCCGCAGCTATGCGCAGTTCCGCATCCGCGGCGCCATTCTGGACAGCCTGCGCACGCTCGACTGGAGCCCGCGCGAGCTGCGCCGCAAGGGCCGCGCCGTGGAAGAGGCGATCCGCACCCTGACGGCGCGCATCGGCCACGCTCCCGGCGAAGGCGAAGTGGCGGTCGAGATGGGGCTGCCCCTTGAGGAGTACCAGCAATTGCTGGGCGATCTGAAGGGCCTGGAGATCGGCACCCTGCATCTGGAACGCAACGAGGACTCGGGCGAAGAGGAACTGGCCTACGTACCTGGCCGCCCGGAAGAAGATCCGCTCTTTCGCTGTCTCCGGGGTGAACTCGAAGACCGGCTCTCGGATGCCATCGCCCACCTTCCTGATCGGGAGCGGCTGGTGATGACCCTCTACTACTACGAAGAGATGACCATGCGCGAGATTGGCATGGCTCTGGGTGTGGTCGAGTCGCGCGTCTCGCAGGTCCACGCCTCGGCCGTAGCCCATCTTCGCTCCGCACTCCGTGACTTGGCCGATCGGGGCGTCTTTGATCGCAACCGTGTCCCCCGCAAGGCCAAGACCAGCCGGACCGCGGACCGATAGTCGCCAGCCCGGTCCGGGGAGGTATCTGCTGGGCAGGAAAGAACTGGGGCAGGGAAGAAGTTGTGCAGGGAAGAAGCACAAAGTGAGGAGTCTCTAAGAAAAGAGACGGTGGGAGCGCCTTAAAGCGGCCTCAGAACTGCAGATACCCGAGTGGATGGTTGGTGAGGATTGTCTTCTTGCGGAAGGCGCACGCCGGTACTGACTTCATGAAGGCAAGCCTGTTCTGGAACTGACCGAGGGCGGGGGGGGAACACATTGATCGAGAAGACTCTCAAACAAGATGAGATTGACGCGTTATTTCAGGCGGCGCGCAGTACGTCGCCGGAGACCAGCAAGACTGAGGTCAAGGCCCGCGTCGTACCGTATAACTTTTCCTCCGCCGGACAGATCTCTACCGATCAGCTGCGTGCCATCAGCATGCTGAACGATCTGTTTGCCCGCAATCTGACCCACAATCTGGCCGCCTGGCTGCGCACCCGTTTTCAGGTCAACCTGGTCTCTGCCGAACAGATTCAGTTCAACGAGTTTCTGCTCCGCATTCCGGAGATCAGCTATGTGGCCTCGGTGCGACTGGAGCCATTGGGCGCGCTCTCGGTCATGCAGCTGGATCTGGGTCTAGCGCCGCCGATCATCGACCTGCTTCTGGGGGGCGATGGCAAGGAAGGCCCCTTGCGCGAGCTCACCGACATTGAAGAGTCGATTCTGGGTTCGGTGGTGGAGATCATCTGCCGCGAGCTGACTGCGGCCTGGCAGCAGGTGGGTCTGAGCTTCAACTTCGAACGCCGTCAGATGCAGACCCAGGTGGCGCGCAT
>Ga0181529_10001246_pt1 | contig 34012 bp, 27 predicted proteins | sample PEATcosm2014_Bin_36_FD_119763 | JGI IMG/M metagenome (GOLD analysis project Ga0181529, IMG submission 119763) | Peatland microbial communities from MTU Mesocosm Facility, Houghton, MI, USA - PEATcosm2014_Bin10_30_metaG | ecosystem: Environmental > Terrestrial > Soil > Wetlands > Peat | place... | reverse complement strand
GCGCAGCTCGGGCGCCTCCCGGAGCTCCCGGCCCTCGAGATTCATGAGGATGTAGCGGCTCGCGTTCCAGACCTTGTTGGCGAACTTGGAGCCGAGCTTGAAGTCGTCCTTGTCGATGAGGATGTCCTGCGAGGAAGTGAAGAGGAAGGCGAGCGTGAACTTGAGGGCGTCGGCTCCGTAGAGGTCGACGATCTCGAGGGGATCGATGCCGTTGCCCAGGGATTTGGACATCTTGCGGCCATGCTTGTCGCGCACGATGGTCGTGAGGTTGACGTCGCCGAAGGGCGACCGCCCCATGAACTCCATTCCGGCCATGATCATGCGGGCGACCCAGAAGAAGATGATGTCGTAACCGGTGACCAGGGTCGTCGTAGGGTAGTATTTTCGGAGGTCGGCCGTGTCCTTGGGCCAGCCGAGAGTGCTGAAGGGCCAGAGCCAGCTCGAGAACCAGGTGTCGAGGACGTCTTCTTCCTGGACGAGCTCGGTGGAGCCGCAATAGGGGCAGATCGTCGGATCCTCTCGGGCGACGACGTACTTCCCGCAATGCTCGCAGTACCAGGCGGGCACGCGGTGACCCCACCACAGCTGTCGGCTGATGCACCAGTCGCGGATGTTGGTGAGCCAGTGCTCGTAGGTGCTCTCCCAACGCTGAGGGAAAAAGCGGACCTCGCCGTCCTTCCATGCCTTGAGAGCCTTGTCGGCAAGAGGCTTCATCCGCACGAACCATTGCTCGGAAAGGTAGGGCTCGACGACGGTGCGGCACCTGTAGCAGTGCCCCACCGAATGCGTTATGGGCTTCTCGGCGACGTAGAGCCCCTCCGCCTCGAGGTCCGCGACGACGGCCTTGCGAGCCTCCCTGGCCTTCATCCCGCGGTACTTCGCGGGCACGGCGTCGCTCAGGGTCCCGTCGGGATTGAGGATGTTGATCTGCTCGAGCTCGTGGCGCTTCCCGACTTCGAAGTCGTTCGGATCGTGGGCCGGAGTGATCTTGACCAGTCCCGTACCGAACTCGCGGTCCACGTAGGCATCGGCGATAATCGGGATGAGGCGGTCCGTCAGGGGGAGCCTGACCTTCCTCCCGACGAGGGCCTGGTAGCGCTCGTCGCCGGGGTGACAGGCGACCGCCGTGTCTCCGAGCAAAGTCTCGGGTCGGGTCGTCGCGATCTCGATATAGTCCTTGCCATCCGGGGTCGTGCCCGATTCGAGGCGATAGCGGATGTGGTGCATGGCTCCGGGCTCGTCCTCGTGCTCGACTTCGTCGTCGGAGAGGGCCGTCCCGCAGGAGGTGCACCAATTCACCAGGTACTTCCCCTTGTACACGAGGCCACGCTCGTAGAGCGTAACGAAGACCTCGCGCACGGCCAGGGACAGGCCTTTGTCGAAGGTGAAGCGTTCGCGGCTCCAGTCGCAGGAGGAGCCTATCTTCTCGAGTTGCTTCTTGATGATGTCATGGTGCTCGTTGGCGACCTTCCATGTCTCCTCGACGAAATTCTCCCGGCCGAGCTCGCGGCGATCGATACCCCGCTCGCGCAGCTTCTTTTCGACGACGTGCTGAGTGGCTATGCCCGCGTGGTCGGTTCCGGGCACCCAAAGCGTCGGCTCCCCGAGCATGCGATGGAACCGGATGAGGATATCCTGGAGCGAGTACTGAAGCCCATGCCCCATGTGCAGGACTCCCGTGACGTTCGGGGGGGGGATCACGATGACATAGGGCTTCTTGCCGGGCCGTCCGGCGGGCTGGAACAGACCCTTGGCCAGCCAGGCCTCGTAAATGCGGTCTTCGAAGCTCTTGGGATCGTAGGCTTTCTCAAGCTCGATCGCTTTCATCGTGGGACCCTCCGTCGCGCTGGGCTCTACCGTGCGCCTCCAGGCGGCGACGCACCGCACAGACTAGCAGAAAAGGAGGTAAGAGGGAAAGGGTATCGGTCTACCGCGACGAGCGCTCATTGTCGGGATTGACTTCGCTTCAGCTCGATCGCGTCGATTTTGCCCCGGAGCAGGCGCGCGAATTCCTTCGCGTCGGCCTCCGTTCCCTCGTAGAGGCCGAAATGGATGGGAACGGCGATCTTGGCCTTGACGTCCAGGGCGGCCTGGGCCGCTTCGGCTACCGAGCCCATCGTGTAGGTCTGTCCGAGGGGCAGGAAGGCGACATCGCAGTCGATATTTTTCATCTCAGGGATCCGCTCCGTGTCGCCCGCGTCGTAGAGGCGCAAGGCGCCGGCCGAGAGTATGAAGCCGCAGTAACCCGCGGACTTGGGGTGACATTGCGTCTTCACGACGTTGTATGCCGGCACGGCCTCGATGGACAGGTCGCCGAAAGTCCTCCTGTCGCCCGGCTTGATGCGCGGGAAGGAGGAGCCGTCGAAGCCGACGAGGACGATGGTCGTCGGGCCGGACAGTTTCTTGATGTCCGCGGGAGAGTAGTGGTCGGCATGGTCGTGGGTAATGAGAATGAGATCGGCCTTCTCGACGATCGGCACCTTGACGGGGTCCAGCCAGACCAGCTTGCCCCCCATCTCGATACGCAGGCTGCTCTGACCGTACCACTGGACCATGCGCGAAAGCTCGTCCGGACCGATGGCGTAGGCCCGGGCGGCTACGATGGCCAAGGCCGAGGAGAGAGCCAGTAGGCCTTTGGACATACTGCCTCCTTCGGGAAGACGCGTCCCGACACAATATACCTCGGGATCCGCGCCGGGTCAAAGCCCCGCGGGACGGCCCGAATGCCGGTCGCGACGCTTGACCTAAACGGACCGATCGTGTATGTTCTCGTATCATGCGTCTCCGTATAATTCGATTCCGTATTATTCGTTTTCGTAAGAAGGTTATTCCATGAAAGAAATAGACATGATCGAGCTCATCGGCAACATCGCGCGAAAAGTCGCGAAGAGCGTCGGCCATATAGCCGCCGCCGACGGCCTGTCGACGACGGAGGCGCTCGCGCTCTGGAAGCTCCGGAAAGGCCCCTGCAAGGCTTCGGAGATCGCGGATAAGCTCGGGCTTTCGCCGAGCACGATAACCGGGATACTGGACCGCCTCGAAGCGCGAGGCTGGATACTTCGAGAAGCCGACCCCGAGGACCGCCGCGCGATAAACATCGGCCCGACCAAGAAGCTGACGGAATTCATGAAGGGCGCCAAACGCAGTGTCTCCAAGGCTCTCGAGCGGACTTTCAGCGGCCTTCCTCCCGACCTCATCGATCGGCTCTGCGCCGATCTCTCTCGGGTCCAGGAGCTCCTCGAGGCCGAAGAGGAGGCCGCGCGATGAGCGATTCGGGTCCGCAGGCGCATTGGCTGGCCCCCGTCCTCGTGGCCCTCATCGGGGCCTTCATGTCCATCCTGGACTCGAGCATCGTCAATGTGGCGATCCCTACCATAATGAACGTGTTCAACGCCTCCACCGATTCGGTCCAGTGGGTATCCACCGTCTACATGCTGGCCCTCGGCGTCATCGTCCCGCTGTCCGGCTGGCTCGGAGACAAGCTCGGCTACAAGAGGCTGTATATAATATCGATGGGCGTCTTCATAGGAGGGTCCCTGCTCTGCGGCCTCTCCTGGAGCATGAACTCCCTCATCGCCGCCCGCGTGATCCAAGCCTTCGGCGGCGGCATGATAATGCCGACCACGATGGCGATGATCTATCGCATGGTGCCTCGCGACAAGATAGGCGGAGGCATGGGGATTTTCGGCGTCGCCCTCCTCGTCGCTCCAGCCCTCGGCCCCACCATCGGCGGCTACCTCGTCGAGTACGTGGACTGGCGATGGATCTTCACGATCAACCTTCCCATCGGGATCGTGGGCATCCTCCTGTCCATCTTCATCCTGCCCGAGTTCCAATCCAAGCATCCCGGCAAGCTCGACCTGGCCGGGGCGTTCAGCTCGGCCTCGATGCTGTTCTGCCTCCTCCTGGCCCTGAGCAAGGGGCAGGATTGGGGTTGGCTCGACGAGAGGACCATCCTCCTGTTCGCGGTCTCCTTTTTCTCGCTGATCCTCTTCATCTATCTCGAGATGAGCTCCGAGAATCCCCTCCTCGAGCTCCGGGTCTTCAAGTACCTCTCCTTCACGATGGCGAACCTCCTCGTGGTCGTGACGACCGTCGGCATGTACGCGGGCATGTTCTATCTTCCCCTATTCCTGCAGACCGTAAGGGGCCTGGGCGCGATGGAGACGGGGCTTCTCATGATGCCGGGCGCCCTCTTCTCCGGGATGCTGATGCCGATCACGGGCAAGCTCTTCGATAAAGTCGGTCCGCGGCCTCTCGCCTTGTTCGGGGTCGCCCTCCTCGCCTTCCTCACCTACCAGTTCCACGACCTCAACCTCGCCACGGCGACTTCCACGATCACCTTCTGGGTGCTGCTGCGCGGGGGCGTCATGGCTTTCGCAAACATGCCGGCCCAGACGGCGGCCCTGGTGGACATCCCCAACGAGCTCGTCGGGCGAGCCTCCGCCATAACCAATATAATCAGCCGCGTCTCGAGCTCTTTCGGGCTCGCGGTCCTCACCTCGCTCCTTACGAGCCGCCAGGCCTTCCATTCCGCGCGATACGCATGGACGCTCACCGCCGCCGATCCGACCGTTTCCGGCGCCGTCGCGGCGGTCACGAAAGCGATAGGGGGAGGGCTACGCGGGAAATCCGGCGCCCTCCTCTGGCTCCAGGGCCAGATAGCCAAGCTTTCCTTCGCGGGCGCGGTGGACGACGTCTTCGTCGTAGCCGCCGCGTTCACCGTCATCGCCCTCGTGCCCGCCTTCTTCCTGAAGCGCGGAACGGCGGGGGTGGGAGGCGCGAGAGGCTCCGCCTCGATGGCCGATTGACGAAAAGCGCGATAGCCATTCACCGGGACGGAGGCGCGCGTTGCGCGGGACCATCCATCCGGCAAACGATAGAGCAGCAAGGGGTCTATTCATGCAAAAGAAAGGGATCATCATCGCGATCTTGGCGGTCGCCGCGTTCGTGATTTTGGCGATAGTCGGCTATTACGCCTACGAAGGCAGCCATTACGTGTACACGGACGACGCGCGCGTCGCCTCCAACGTGGTCGCCGTCACTCCGGAGATACCGGGCAAGATCCTCGAGTGGCGGGTAAGCGAAGGCGATCAGGTCGAGGCGGGCGAGCTTCTCGGGAGGCAGGACCTCGGCTCGGCCCTGACTTCGGGCAATTTGAGTCCACAAACCCTAGGGGCCGTCGCGGGGGTCTACGCCGAAAAGGCCTCGATCAAGGCGCCCATTTCCGGAGAGGTCATACAATCGAACGCCGTCGTCGGCGAGATGGCAGCGCCCGGCATGTCGCTGGCGGTCCTCGCCGATATGAAGGGACTGTACGTCGCGGCCAATATAAAAGAGGGCGATATCGCGGCGGTAAGGATAGGCCAGGACGTGGCAATAACGATCGACGCCTTCCATGGCAGGAAGTTCCTGGGCCGCGTCGACAGCATCGGGCGCGCGACTTCGTCGACCTTCTCCCTCCTGGCCGCCCAATCAGGCGGCGGAAACTACACGAAGGTCATCCAAGTGATACCCATCCGAGTAGCGATCGTCGACCCGGGCGACGCGCGGCTGATGATCGGCATGAACGCCACGGTGAAGATCCGCTTGCGCGGCGGACAGGAGAGATGAAATGAAGATGCGAAGGATAGGACAATTCGCGCTCGCGGTCGCGGTCGCGACCGCGCTCGCGGCCGCGCTCGCGGACTGCGCAGGGAAGGGATCGGCCTCGGCGTCGACCGCGATCCGGGCCGTCGAGGCCCGTGCCGGAAGCTTATCCCGAGATATCTCGATCTCGGGAGTGCTCGCCCCCGATAAGACCGCGAACGTCTTCCCGAAGCTCTCGGGCCTCGTCAAGGAAGTATCGGTGGACGTGGGCGATCGCGTCCGGGAAGGTCAGCTTATCGTTCAGATCGACGCCAAGGAGCTCGAGGCCCAGCTTCAGGTCGCCGAAGCCTCGATGTCCACCGTGAAGGACCAGGCCGCCCAGGCCAAGGTGGGCATCGAGACGGCTCGGCTCAACCTCGACCTGGCCCAGAAGAACTACGATCGCAACAAGGCCCTTTTCGATACCAAGGTCGTCACGCAGAGCCAGATCGACGACGCCCAGACCAAGCTCGACCTCGCCAAGACGGCTTTCGACAACGCGCAGCGCCAATTCCAGACCGTCGGCGTCTCGACCTTCGCGCAGGCCGAGGCCCAGGCCAACCTCATACGCGTGCAGATATCGAACAGCCTGATCACGAGTCCCATCTCGGGAACCGTGACCAACAGGAACATCAATCCGGGCGAGCTGAGCTCTCCCGCCGCTCCTCTCATGACCATCGCCGACACGGCCACGCTCAAGCTCCAGGGCGACTTGTCCCAAGACGAAGTCCTGGCCATCAAGGAAGGCGATAAAGTGATCGTAAGCGTGGACGGCATGGGCGGACCGGGCTACGACGGCAGGATCGCGCAGGTGGGGCCGATAGCCGCCGCGACCGGCCAGTACTTTCCCGTCGCTATCGCCGTGGTCAACGACGGCCGGCTCCTCGCCGGCATGACGGCCAAGGCGAGCCTCAGCATTACGAGCTCGGAGGGCGTGATCGTCCCCGTTTCCGCCATCGCCGAACGCGGCGGCGACGAGACTCTCTTCGTCGTGAAGAATGGGGTCGCCTCGGCCCGCACGGTCAGGCTGGGCCCGCGCAACGCCTCGGAAGTCCTCGTCCTTTCGGGACTAGCCGTCGGGGAGACGGTCGCGACGAGCGGTGCCGCCGGCCTTCAGGATGGCGACCGGGTCGTCGTCGCGCCGCCGGACAGCGGGTCGGGGGTGTCGCGATGAGATGGATTTCGGGCGCGAGAGCGGGCTTAGCCCTCGCGCTGGCCGCCTTCCTCTTCGGCGCGGGAGCCGTGGAGGCCGCCCAATCGACGGCCGAGGCGGGCTCGACCGCGAGCCCGGCCCCGAAGGCCCTCGCGGTCGAGCAGGCCGTGGCCGACGGACTGGCGGCCGACCCCGGCCTCCTCTCGGCGACTCTCGACGCGCGGGCCGCGAAGTTTCGCGAGGCCGACGCCCGTTTCAGGATGCTGCCCTCGCTCGCCGTCTCGGCGGGCTACACGCAGCTCTCGGTGGAGCCGCTTCCTTCCCTCACCGGTATCCCGCTTCCCATGTCGTTGGAGAACGATATCTTCTCATTTATCCAAAAAAATAACATCGATGTTAATTCCTTACTCCAGCTCTTCGCCGCTCCGACCACCGAGAAGGATATTCGGGCCGACCTGCAGTATCCCATATTCGCGGGCTTCCGACTGCACGAGGCGGCCGAGATAGCCAAGTTCCAGGCCCTGGGCAAGGATGCGGCCGCCGAGCTGAACCGGAACGCTCTCGCCTTCGAGATAAGGCGGGCCTACTGGGAGACCGTTCGGGCCCAGTCGAATGTCGAGGCCATGAGGAAGGCCCTCGAGCTCGAGTCGCTGATGAAGAAGGAGATCGCCGACCTTTCGGCCCAGGGCATGGCGAACGAGGCCGACAGTTTGGAGGCGGAGGCCCGCTACGATCAGGCTGAGCTCGCCCTCGACCAGACGCTCTCGGGCAAGGATATCGCCTTTCTCATGCTCTCTTCCCTCATCGGCGACAGGAGCGCGAGCCAGGGGGATGGGAAAACGGAATACGAGCTGACGTCGGAGCCCGGCTCGATTCCTCCGGCCGATGCGTTGAAGGCGGCCGAGGATAGCGGCGATACGGCATTAGTGGAGCGCGCGCTGGCGAACCGGCCCGAGACTCGAGTCGCGTCCATCGCGCTCAGCGCTCAGACGGCGGCGCGGCTGGCCGCCAAGGGCGACCTCTACCCCACCCTGTCGCTGACCGGTTCACTCGCCTACGCCGATCCCGATCCGCGGATCTTCCCGGCGGAGGACATATTCAATCTATCATGGTCCCTGGGCCTGCGGCTCCGTTACGACCTAGGCGGCGTACCTGGAGCCCTCGAGCGGAGCGCCGCCGCGGATACCGATCTCGAGAAGGCCAGGGCGGATCTGGCAAGGCAGCGAAACGCCATAGCCCTCGACGCGCGCAAGTGCGCCCTCGCGCTGAAGCAGGCGAGGAACTCCCTAGAGCTCACGAAAGGCATGGTAGCCCAAGCCGAAGAGGGAGCGCGAGTCGCCGAGCAGAAGTACGAAGTCGGCATGGCCAAGCACTCCGAAGTCTTCCAATCCCAGCTGGCCCTCGTCCGCGCCCAGCTCGCCGTGAAGGGAAAGCTCATCGACGTGGAGATCGCACAGGCCGACCTCTCGAGGGCCCTCGGGCTGAAATGAGAGCCAAGCCGACGCGAAGTCCTCCGCGGCAGAGCTCGAACTCGGCGACGACGCCGTTGCCGTCCGCGCCGGGCCGCGGGGAAGCTCTAGCTTCGCTTCTTCGCGCCGGAACTCCCTTCCGCCCTTTTGTACCAATCGCGCCATATGATCCGATAAATCGGAATCCATTTCGGCAGGTGCTTCAGCACCGGGATGAAGGGCGCGAAGAGGAGAAGGAGGAAGAACAGAAGCATGAGGGATCCGACTATCACGTCCGCGTTGGGGGCCGTGGTAAGAGGCGGGATCTGGTACCAGATGGCGTAGGGCCAGAGCCACCAAGGTCCCGGCAAATTACCGACCTCGTGCGTGATACCCCATTGAGTACCCTGCATATCGTAGCCGCCGGCGACGTTCTGGTCCACGTCCTCCTGGAAAAACAGCATGGCCTTCGTATTGTCGAGGTTGTAGGGCAGCCCCTCGCCGCTCGTGAGCGCGCCCTCGAGCAGCCCGGCCCGGCCGAGATCGAGCATCCCCGTCATCATGACCGGTACGGGGCCGTAATCGCCCTGGGGGACCTTGACGAGCCCATTCGCCTCTTCCGCCTTGTCCAGCGCGTCGGCGTAGGCCTTGGTCCAGGCCTTCTGCCGATCCACGGGCGCGGCCTTCCACGCCGCCAGCGCCGCCGCGACGTCCTTGTTCAGCACCGCCGCTCTCTCCAAGGGGGCGATGACGAGGTCCTGCTCGGCATCGATGGGCAGGGTCACGCCGAGGATGGCAGCGGGACCGGGACCGAAGATCCGCTGGATGTTTTCTTTATCCGCGGTGTACGGAGGGCCGTAGCTCTCTAGCGCGCTTTCGCCCGAGAGCAGGTCCGCCGCGGTCTTCAGGTAATCCAGAGGATGATTCTTCGCCACGTCCTCGCCTCGCACCGTGGGGGCGTCCGGGGACTTGAAGACGATGGCGAGGACGAGGACGAGGATCGCTACGAAACCGAGGGCGATCAGCCCCTCGCGCACGAGGTCGTAGGGCTTCATCGGGACGCCGCGCAGGTAATCGTCGGATCTTCTGCTCATTTTCGCTCCTCCCCCTTGTCGGGATAGGGCTTCACCGGCCCTTCATGCCTGATGAGGAGTATGTGGATCGTCACGAGGACGACGATGAAGGTGGGCAGCACCGCCACGTGGAGGGTGAGCATCTGGCTGTAATTGGTCGTAAAGAAGAAGCCCCCGATTCCCATGGCGTTCATCGCGTCCTTGGCCTCGACGGCGTGCCACTGGGCGGACCAGTTCGCCGCCGACAGGTAGCCGGTAAAGCCGCTGAAAATCGATGCCCCCAAGGTGAGCGCGCCGATCATCCAGGTCTTCCACCTTCCGTCGCGGAACGCGCCGATGAAGTACTTCGCGGCGAGATGGAGCATCATGCCGCCGAAGAAGAGCTGAACCGACCAAAAATGTATCGAATTGAAGAACTTGCCGCCCCGGCTGACGTGATACCAATTCGGTCCGAAGATCGCCATGACGATCCCGCTCGCGATGATCAACGCGAGCGAGCACAGGGTAAATACCCCGAAGAGGTAAGCCATCGAGTTGAGGTAGACCGGAAGCTTGGTAGGCAGGAGGTCCTCGAGGGCGAGCTTGTCCTTGACGTATCCCCGTAATTTCCCGGTCAGGTTCATTCCTCGGACTCCTCGTCGCGCTCGCGACCGCGCTCGATCCACTTGGGCAGGCGAGCCCAGGCCGCGGCGAAGAACGCGACGATGAGGATCGCCCCCATGATGAGGTTGGGTACGGACCAGTCGAAAATGAGGAATTTTATATGCTGCGCGGCCGACAAGGCCTGGGAACCGACTGCTTGCATCGTAGACCCCCTTCTACGCGAGGAATATTACCTAAACCATAGCGCCCATGACCGACGCTAACAAGGAAGACCATCGGTTATTCGTCCGATTCGACCCCCGCCTCCGAGCGGGATCCGGGGGTACCGGCATCCCTTCTCGGGCGAGTATGTTCCATAAATCGCCGTCCCCGGTTATTATGGCGTCCTGGGGAGGCGAACGTGGAGCGATTCCGAGCTCGAGCGATTATCGCGCTGGTCCTGGTCTGCGGACTTGCGGCCTATGGCATGCAGGTATTCGCGGGCATTTTCATCGAACGCGACCTGGCGAGCTCCCTCGCGAAGCTCGGCGCCTTCCATGTCATCGTTCCAGCCTTCGAGATCGCCGCAGCCCTCTGGCTATGGTTGATCCTGAGGCCGCTCGACAGGGCGACTCGCGATATCGTGGCGGGCAAGCCGATCGGCAAGGAGGAGCGCGAGGCGGCCCGAGCGACGGCCTACAGGGTTCCGGGCTTGGTCGTGACCGTCGTCGTCGCCGCTTTCGTACTAGGCCCGGCCGTCACGATGTGGGTCAACGCGGCGATCGGAGGCCTTTCCTACGGCGCGATCAAGGTCGTCATCTATTTCGCCATCAACTTGGCCGTGGGCTTCGCGGCCGGTTTCCAGTCCATCGTCCTCATAGAGGCGATCATGAGGCCCTCCGTCTCCGCCCTCTCCTTCCACGAAGCGCCGGCGGGCAGGAAGCGCGCCACCTTGGCCTCCTCCATCTCGGTCGCGGGGGGCGCCTCCTCCGCCGTCTCCCTCGTCCTTCTCGGCTCGGCCGCCTACGGCGCGCTTTCCGCGGACCAGCCCCCGAAACCCGAGCGGCTGCTTCTCGAGCTTATCTTCCTCGCCTTGCTCATCGCACTTTGGTCGTTCTCGCTCTTTCGGACCGTCGGCCGTACGCTGGCGGTCCGCGCCTCCGACGTCGGCGACCTCGTCCGGCTCGTCGCGGTCGGCGAGGGAGACCTCTCGACGCGAGTGCCCATCGTCAAGAACGACGAGATCAGCGGGATCGCCTCCGCCTTCAACTTGTTCCTCGAGCGCCTCAACGGATTGACCTCCCGCGTCCGCGAGCTCTCGTCCTCGGTGGAGGAGGGCGCCGACAAGCTGAGCGGGAGCGCCGAGCACGCGAAGGAGGCCGTCGACGGCCTCGGGGTCTCGGTCGAGGCCGTGCGAGACGCGGTTCAGCGCCAGACGGAAACGGTGAGCTCGACCGAGGGCGAGATAGGCAGCCTCCTGGAATCGATCGGCCAGGTCGCCTCCAAGGTTGAAGAGCAGTCGGGATTCATGGAGCAGAGCTCCGCGGCGGTGAGCGAGATGGCCGCGAACATCGCCTCGGTCTCCCGGACCGCGGAGAAGGCCGACGAGCTCGCCACGGCGCTCCAGAAAGCCTCCGAAGAAGGCGGCGAGGCGCTTCGCGCGTCCATCGGCTCCATCGCCGAGATCGACGAGGCGTCGCGATCCGTGAGCGAGATCATCGGCGTGATATCCAAGATCGCCGCCCAGACCAATCTCCTCGCCATGAACGCCGCGATCGAGGCCGCCCACGCGGGAGAGGCGGGCAGGGGATTCGCCGTCGTCGCCGACGAGGTGCGCTCCCTCGCCGAGAATTCCGCCAGGAGCGCCAAGGAGATCGAGCAGCTTATCCGCGGCATGACCGAGAAGACCAAGCGCGGCTCGAGCCTCGGGGACAGCGCCGGGAAGGCCTTCGACCGTATCCGAGAGGGGGTGGCTCAGACCAGCGAGCTCGTGCGCACGATAGCCGCGTCGATGAGCGAGCAGAAGGAGGGGGCCGAGGACATATTGGAAAGCTCCCAGTCCCTGGCCGACGCCACTCGGCTCATCGAGTCCCTCGCGGAGGGCCAAAAGGCCAAGTCCCGCGAGATGGAAGAGTCGATGCTCCGCATCGTCTCGGCCTCCAACGAGATATTCGAGGCCGTCCAGGAGGAGACCGGAGCCACGCAGTCCCTCGGCCGCATCGTCGCCATGGTCGGCGAGGAGGCTGGCCGCAATCGGGAGAGAGTCCTCGGCCTCGAGGAGGCCGTATCACGCTTTAAGACCGGAGCGGCATCATGACAAGCATACTATCCAAGCGTAGGCTCTCCGACGAGGTATACCGCCTCGAGGTCGAGGCTCCCTTGGTCGCGCGCGAGCGCAGGGCGGGGCAGTTCGTGATCGTCCAGGCGGACGAGGATTTCGGCGAGCGCATACCGCTCACCATCGCCGACGCGGACCCCGCGCGCGGATCCATCGTTCTCGTATTCCAGACGGTGGGCGCCAGCACGCATGCCCTCGCCGCCAAGGGAGTCGGGGATCGCATAACCCTCCTCGGCCCCTTGGGGAATCCCACGCATATCGAGAAATTCGGCAAGGCGGTCTGCGTGGGCGGCGGCATCGGCCTCGCGCCGCTCCACCCCATCGTAGCCGCCCTCAAGGCCGCCGGTAACGAGGTGACCGTCATCGCGGGCGCGCGGACGGCCGAGCTCCTCGTCATGCAGGAGGAGCTCGCCACGCTCGCCGACGAGCTCATCGTCGTCACGGACGACGGGAGCGCGGGACGCAAGGCCCTGGTGACGGAGCCGCTCAAGGAGCTCTGCGCCGCCTCCGGTCCCGGAGCGGTGAAGCCGGACATCGTCGTGGCCATCGGGCCGCCGATCATGATGAAATTCTGCGCCGAGGCCACGAGGCCCTTCGGCGTCAAGACTCTCGTCTCGCTCAATACCATCATGATAGACGGCACCGGGATGTGCGGCGGCTGCCGCGTCTCGGTGGGCGGCGAGACCAAGTTCGTCTGCGTGGACGGCCCCGAGTTCGACGGCCATCTCGTGGACTGGGACGGAATGATGTCGCGCCTGCGATCGTACAAGGCGCAAGAGGAAGAGGCGCATCATAAATGCCACATGGCCGATGCCCTAGCAGGAGAACCGCGATGAGCGAAGCCAAGATAGCCCTCACGAAGGAGGGACTCGATCGCCTGGCGCAGGAAACCCTCGCGGGCCTTGCCGCCCTGCGGGCGGAGGGCCGCGAGCCCTCGGTCCGGGAAAGGCTTGCCCTGCCGGCGCAGGACATGCCCTGCCAGGACAGCGCGAAGCGCTCGGGCAACATGTTCGAGGTAGCCGAGGGCTACGGCGAGGCCCAGGCGAGGGTCGAGGCGGAGCGCTGCCTCAACTGCAAGAACGCGCCCTGCGTCCAGGGCTGCCCCGTCCGCGTCGACATCCCCGGCTTCATCTCGAAGATCCGGGAGGGCGATTTCCAAGGCGCCGCCCGGGTAATCAAGCGAACCAACCTCCTGCCCTCGATCTGCGGGCGCGTCTGCCCGCAGGAAGCCCAATGCCAGGCACCCTGCACCGTCGGCAAGTCCCTGAAGACGGTGGACAAGGCCGTCCAGATCGGCAGGCTGGAGCGCTGGGTCGCCGACCGCGAGCGCGCCTGCGGCGCCTGCGACCTCCCCGACGTCGGCAACGCGAGCGGCAAGCGCGTCGCGATCGTAGGCTCCGGTCCCGCCGGGCTCACTACGGCGATCGACCTGCGCCGCGAGGGCCACGAGGTGGTCGTATACGAAGCCTTCCAGAAGGCCGGCGGCGTAATGGTCTACGGCATACCCGAGTTCCGCCTTCCAAAGAGCATCGTCGCGATGGAATCCGACCTCCTCGCGCAGATGGGAGTGCGCTACGAGCTGAACTTCCTCGTCGGCCGCACCCGCAAGCTGCGCTTCCTCCTCGCCGAGGACGGCTTCGACGCGGTCTTCATCGGAGCCGGGGCGGGGCTCCCGAAGTTCATGGATATCCCGGGCGAGAACCTCGTCGGCGTGTTCTCGGCGAACGAGTACCTGACGCGAGCCAATCTCATGAAAGCCTACGACCGTGAGCGCGCGGCCACACCCATCTACCCGAGTCGCCGCGTCGCGGTGCTGGGCGGCGGCAACGTCGCTATGGACTCGGCCCGCATGGCCCTGCGCCTCGGCGCCGAAGAGGTGCGCGTCCTGTACCGCCGTACGCGGGAAGAGATGCCCGCGCGCGCCGAGGAAGTCGGCCACGCGATGGAGGAGGGCATCGCCTTCGATTTCCTCGCCAGCCCCACCCGCGTGATAGGCGGAAAGGAGGGCAGGGCCGAAGCCCTGGAGATACAGTCGTTCAGCCTGGGCGAGCCGGACGCGTCCGGCAGGCGGAGCCCCGTCGCGATCGAGGGAAGCGAGCGGATCGAGGCCTTCGATACGGTCATCGTGGCGATCGGCAACGAGTCCAACCCTCTCCTCGCGCGCAGCACCCCCGACCTGAAGGTGGACAGGCGAGGCCATATACTCGTGGACGGGAAGCAGAAGACGAGCATCGACCGCGTCTATGCCGGCGGCGACATCGTCTTGGGCGCGGCCACGGTCATATTGGCCATGGGGGAAGGACGGAGGGCGGCCGCGGCGATGAACGAACTGCTCGCTTAAGGAAGCTCCGGTCCGCTTCATCTTTAGAATTCGAGAGGGACTTTCGTTTCTTCCTCATGGGTCATGACCGGGTGTCCCGCAATTTTGAATCGCTTTCAGAAACGATGCCGTTGCCGAACTCATCCTGTACAATGCTCGTTCGGCCCTAAAATATGATGAAGAGCGCGATGCCTTTCTCGACCATCATTGACCGAGCTTCGCCCCGAAGAGCAGGCTCGGGACGACGTGGAACGCCGCGACGGAGGAACCGTCGTTCTCGCGCGACAGGCCGGGCATATAGGCCTCGAGACCGCAGCCCACGATGAGGCCAGGCCCTTTGGCGGGAAAGCCGGCGAGGGCGCGAGCCTCGAGGCGGGCCTGGGGCCGAGCGAAATCGAGAGCCCCGTCGTCGCCGAAGAGTTCCTGCCAGGAGCAATCGAGATTGCCGAAGAAGGGGCCGATGATCATCCGGCCGCCCAGGCCTAGGCTCGCCGAGGGGCTTTGCGGCTGCGTCCCGAAGCCGAAGCCGATCGAGGCGATGTCGTAGACGAAGCGCGTTCCCAAGGCGTAGCCGATGCGAACGGACGAGACGTCATCCGCCCAGAACTGAAACGAGCGCACCCCTTCCCGCTCGATGTTCACGAGGCCGAAGGGAACGCCGTCGATGCGGTCCGAGATGTTGACTACGCCGACCTGGGTGCCCGCGACGCTCGAGGCTACGTTGACGACCCCGACCTGAGCGCCCGCGATGCGCGAGGCTACGTTGACGGTTCCGACCTGAGCGCCCCTGCCGTCGTCGCCCGCGAGGTTGACGCCGTTCGCGATCTGCAGGCCGGAAAAGCCCCCGGACGCGACGTTGCCGAAGCCGGCGATCTGGGCAAAACGCGCCTTGCCCATCGTCAGGTTGGCGAAGCCGGACAATTGGACCCCGCCGGAATCGCCCGAAACGACATTGCCGAGCCCGGCTATCTGGGCCCCGGCCATATCGCCCGAGGTCATCATGGCGAGGCCGGCGATCTGAACCCCTCTCGCGTTCCCTCGTACGAGGTTCGCGAGACCGGCGAATTGGAACCCGCCGAGATCTCCCGAATCGGCGTTGAGCAAGAGCGAGAATTGGAGACTGCGTACGTCGCGGGCTCCTCCCCACAGGATGTTGAAGGATATGACTTTATCCTGCTGCGAGAAATAAATGCCATGCGAGAAATCCGGCCAGACGGTCATGCCGAGCGAAATGGGAAAGCCGACGAGGCTCGTATCGATTTCTTCCCTGGGTCCCGCGATGATCGCGGCCGGAGCCTGGGAGGGGCGGATGGCGATGCCCCTCGCGTCCGTCGGCTCTACGGCCACGCCCCTGAAATCGGCCGCCCTCAGCGCCGCCTTGGCGCCGACCGCGACGGCGACGTCGGCTTGGGAGCGCTCATTCCCCTCGATCAAGGCGACCGAGTACCTGCCCGGCGGGAGGCCGAGCTCCATGCGGTCGCCCGCGGCCTTGTCGAGCTCGACCGCGAGATTGCCCTTCGCGTCTCTCACGTACATCGAGCCAGCGAGCTCTTCGGAGAGGATCAAGCCGGCCTTCGAGGAGCGCAGGTCCGTGACGACGAGATCGCCCGAGCCAGTGAGGCTTATCTCGTAGCCCGGGTGCTGCGGGCCGTATCGGGTGTTCTCGGTCGAGGCGAGGGTCTCGCGGAAAGAATAGGCGTAGGCCTCGTTGAGGGTGACCTTGCCCTCGCCGCGCGCGTCGGCGGCGCCTCTGAGGGCAGATATGAGATAGTGGGTGAAGAAGGACCCTCCGATGCGGTCCGACTCCTGGGCCGCTTCGTCGGCCGAGCTCGAGGTGATATAGGCGTGCCCTTCCTGAATCGAGGACTCGTCGTATAGGAAGGCCGGCCTCGAGCTGCCGCCCTTCGCCCTCGTAAGCGATCCGGAGGAGCAGGAGTCGAGGATCGCGACGCGCACCGCGGCCGGGACCTTCTCGATCTCCGCGCGAAGCTCCGGGTAGCCCAACCTCTCCTTGCCGAGGAGAAGCCCCTCGTCATCGGAATGGCCCGAATAATAGAGCACGAGCTCGCAGCGGGCTCCCGAGGCCGTCGCCGACGCCGCGTTCGCCACCAGGCGGCTCGCCGCTCCCCTGAAGGCGGCGATGCCCGGATCGATGAGGAGGATGAGATCCCGGTCGGCGACGCCGCCGAGCTCGGTCATGACCGCGGCGAAGGAGCGCGCGTCGGAAGCCGCATAGCGGAGTCGCTCGAGGTCGGGACCGCCGTCGTTCGCTCCCATCACGAGCGCGAAGCGCCGCAGGGGGCCTCCGGGGACGGCTTCGTCGGAAGTCGGGGACGCCCCCGGGACTGCCGAGGCGCCCGCCAGGAAAACGGCGGTAGAAAGGATGGCGCAGACGACGGCCCGAGGCGCCTGTCCACGCGACGCGGCGCTCATCGAGGGACTCCCTTCTTCACGAGGAGGAGGGACTTCCACTCGATGGTATCCGGCAGGTGTGGCGCGCCCGTCGCGGACAGGGGCCCCGACGCCGCGAGGCCGCGCATGGCGGCGAGGACGATCGATAGGTCGAAATCCTTTTTCGAGGAGAAGATGAAGAAGCGCTCGAAGCCGGGCGCGTCGTCGAGCTCGTAGGCCGAGTCGAGGGCGGCTCCGCTCGACGACAGGCGCGGCGCCTTCGTGCCGGCTTCGGCGTTCCGCGAAGGGAAATGCCGAGTGATCGTTCCCCTGCCGTCCACGGAGAAAATGGCGCCGAAACCGGCCTCACCGGCGCCGTACTTGATCTGAAGGACATCGCCTTCCGCGGCGGCGGCTCCGTCTTGGAGCTCCATCGGGCCCGAAGCGGCCTTCCTATAGATGGAGATGCCCGGCTCGCCGCCCTTGGGCCGCGTGAGCTCGTCGACGGAGGGGGAAAGGAGGCTCCTGGCCATGAAGGCCCCGGCGAGGACGAGGAGGGCGGCCGCCGCGGGGAGAAAAAAAGCGGGTAGGGACCGGGAGGGAGCGCCCCGCCCGATGCCGACGCCCAAGCGGCCGCCGCCGGCTCCGGAGAGCATGCGCCGGCGGATCGCCGCGGCGATCTCGGCGGGCTTGGCCTCCGCTAAGATCTCTTCGTTTGAGGATTGGAGCGCAGCGAGCCGCGAGCGGAGAGACTCGTCGGCGCGAAGCGCCGCCTCGACCTTGGACTCGTCGATGTCGCCCAGCTCGCCCAGCGCGTACTGCTCGAGCAGCAGGTCGGGCACGAAGCTCCTGGTATCGCTCATCAGTCCTCCTCGGCGAAGATCTTCGATCGCTCGCGCAGTCCGGCGAGGCGCTTGCGCAGGCCCGATACCGAAAGGCCGACGCGCGCCGCCGTTTCCTCGAGGGTGAGGCCGTCGACGTAGTGCAGGACGGCCATGGTCCGCGTCGACGCCGCCTCCCGGGCGAAGATGCCGTCGATGAGGTGACGCGCCTGGCCGAGGGCCTCGACATCGTCGCTCCCGGCGATAAGCTCGAGAAGCTCGCCGTCGGGACGCTCAGGACGTCTCTTCTCGGTCCTGATCATGTTGAGGCACAGGTTGGTGGCAATGCAGTAGAGGAGACTGGAGGGCGCTTCATCCGTCAGGCTCCCCTTTCTCCGCAAGACGCGCACGAAAGTCTCCTGCATGGCGTCCATGGCCTTCTCCTCGTCGCCGAGGAGACTCCTGCACCTCCTGAGGACCATGGGACCGTATTTCCTGTAGAGCGCCTCGACGTCAAGCACCGCTCCCCCGTGTCCTCGTTAAGATACAACAACCCGGATCGAGAAACCCGTCACCGGAAAACCGCGGAAGGAGATGAATTTCGCGAAAGCCCCGCGGAGGAGTCTCGGATCGGTGACGATTCCCCATTCGGCCGGAGTTGCATAAGCGAGGAGTCATCAGGAATGAAAAAGACTACCATCGCCCTAGCGATCTCTTGCCTCGCCTGCTCGGCCTTCGCTGGCACGAGAGTGGATCTCGCCGCGGTCCTCAGCAAGGACTTTATAGCTTCCCCATCCTTCGATCAAGCCGCGCACGCCTTAGGGGCCTGGACTCCCTTCGGCGGCTTCGGATGGGAGGTCGTCCTCGACCATATCGGAGTGGGAGGGGAGTATTCCGTCGTCTTCGACCAGGGCGCTCCCTCGGAATGGTGGCTCGATTGGGAAACCCAGCCGATCTATGCGAGCTACCATATATTCGGTCCCAAATTCTTCATCGATCCCTTCGTGGATGCCGGCATGGGCTGCGCGGGCAGCATATGCCTCGGCCCATCGGGCCAGGCGGGCCGCGGCCTCGCCTTGACCCTCTATCCCTTCGTGAGCGCCGGCGCGGCCCTCGAGCTCAATGGCCTGCGCTTGGGCGCTAAGCTGAGCTACGACCTCGGCCAAAGCGCCATCCCCGTGACCGATATCGCCGAATACCCCCTCGGCCGCTTCCAGGTAATGGTCTTTGCGGGCTTCTCCATTTTGCGTTAGCCGGGCCCGAAGGCTCGCACGAGTTCCGCGACTCCTGCTCTAGGGGATATACTAGCGCCATGAGCGCGAAAACCCGCGGGATCCTCAAGGAAGTCTTCGGCTACGACGAATTCAGGCCCCTCCAGGAGGAAATAATCGAGGCCGCATCGTCGGGCGAGGATATCCTCGCGGTCATGCCCACCGGCGGAGGCAAGTCTCTCTGCTATCAGGTTCCCGCCCTCGCCCTCGGCCCGGACGCCCTCGTGCTCGTCGTCTCCCCCCTCATCGCGCTCATGCGGGAGCAGGTGGCCTTCCTTAGGAGCCTGGGCGTGGAAGCCCGCCTCCTCAACTCCACACTCGGCCCCGAGGAGTGGCGGGAGAACGCCGGGGCCGCCGCCAGGGGCGAAGTCCGCCTTCTCTACCTGGCTCCCGAGACCCTGGCATCTCCCCGCGCGGTCGAGTTCCTGGGAAGGGCCACCGTCGACCTGCTGGCGGTCGACGAGGCGCACTGCATCTCGGAGTGGGGCCACGACTTCCGTCCCGAATACCGGAGCTTGGGGGACATCCGCAAGCGTCTCAAGGCTCGCGATCGCTTCGCGAACTCGAGCGAGTTCGCGAAGCGATCGCGAGTGCCCTGCCTGGCCCTCACCGCGACCGCCACGCAGGCGGTGCGCGAGGACATCGTGTCCCAGCTGGGACTCGTCGGCGCGAAGAGCTTCATAGGCGGTTTCGACAGGCCCAATATCTTCCTCGAGGTGAGGCGCCGAAGCCGGGCCGTCGACCAGGTGCTGGGGCTCTCCTCCGAGTATCCCGAGGGCGCGGGCATTGTTTATTGCTTTTCGCGCGCCCGCGCCGAGGCGTTCGCGGCCGATCTTTCCGCGCGCGGCCTTTCTGCCTTGCCTTATCACGCGGGCTTGCCGGACGAGCTGAGGTCGGCGAACCAGGATAAGTTCATCCGCGACGAAGTCCGCGCGATCTGCGCGACGACTGCGTTCGGGATGGGCATCGACAAGCCCGATGTGCGCTTCCTGGTTCATTCGGACCTTCCCAAGAGTCTCGAGCAGTACTACCAGGAGGTAGGCCGGGCGGGCCGCGACGGCCTGCCCGCGAGGGCCCTCCTCCTGTTCGCCTACGGCGACGCCATGAAGATACGGTCGCTGCTGTCGGATCGCGGGAGCGACGCGTCCGACGACGCGAAGGCGCTCGCGGCGGAAGCTTCCCTGCGCGGAATGCTGCGCTACGCGGAAGGATCGATATGCAGGAGGTCGGCCCTGCTCTCCCATTTCGGGGAGAAATACGGGCGGGTGGGCTGCGGTTCCTGCGACATTTGCGCCGGGACGACCGACGCGGCCGAGGAGAAGGATGTCACGACCCAAGCCTACAAGTTCCTCTCATGCGTCAAGCGTACCGGGGAGCGCTACGGCGCCGGACATGTCGTCGACGTCCTCCTCGGCTCGAAAAACGAGCGAGTCCTGGGACTCGGCCACGCCGGACTGTCGACCTGGGGCATCGGAAAGGAATGGACGAGGGGCCAGTGGCTCGATCTCTCCTCCCAACTCCTCCGCAAGGGCTATCTCGCCAAGGACGAGGAATACGGGGTCCTTTCCCTGACCGGCAAGACATTGTCCGCCTTCCGCGACAAGACGCCGATCTCGGCCTTCGTCCCGCCGCGCGCCACGGAAGGCCGTAGCGGGGTCGGGGCGCGTTCGGGCGATTCGGCGGCTTCAGCCCACGCGTCCGGAAGAGCCGAGGCGAAGATGGGGACTTTCGCCCCCGGTTCGCTCGAGGCCGCTCAGGAGACAACCCTGCGAGCCTTGCGGCGGAGGCTCGCGGGGGAAGCGAAGGTCCCTAATTACATGATCTTTTCGGACCGAACGCTCTACGACCTGATAGCGAAGGCGCCCTCCGACAGGGCCGCTCTCCTTGGAATCTTCGGGATGGGGGAGGTCAAGGCTCGGCGATACGGCTCGGAGATCCTCGAGGCTTTGACGCTTTCATCGGGGACCGAACTGCATTAAAATCGATCACATATGACCTTACGACTGCGCTCGGCGATCTGCGGCCCGACCGAGGGAAAGGGCAAAGCGGCGGCGCGCCATCTTGCGGGAGCATGAGCTTGGACTCGAAGTTACACCTCTTCGACGTGGACCATACGATCACCCGGGGTTCCACGGGCAGGCGCTTCGCCCAGGCCGCAGCCCGGAAGGGCGTCCTCAAGCTCCGGTATCTCGCGATCATCCCCTTCAATTACGCGGCCTATCGCTTCGGGAACGGAGGCGTATCCTTCTTCGAGGGCGATTTCCCATTCATCAAGGGAGTCGAGAGGAGCCTCCTGGAAGCGATAGGCCGCGAGGTATTCGAGCGCAAGACCAGCAAAGCGCTTCGGCCCGAGCTCATCGAGCGCATCGCGACGATCAAAGCCGACGGAGGGGCCGTCGTCCTGGCCACGTCCTCGCTCGACTTCATTGTACGGCCTCTGGCAGATCTCATCGGCGCCGAAGCCGTCCTCGCGAGCGTTCTCGAGTTCGATGCGGGGCGCTGTACGGGCAGGCTCTCGGGATCGGCCCTATTCGGCACGGCCAAGCGCGACGCCGTCCTGGCCTTCGCGAACAGTCGCGGCGTCTCCCTCTCCGACTGCGCCTTCTACAGCGATTCGATACATGATCTTCCGCTCCTCCTCGAGGTCGGCGAGCCCATCGCCGTCGCGCCCGATCGGCGTCTGAGGCGCGAAGCCCGCTCCCGCGGGTGGCCTATCCTGGATTTCTAGCGGCTAGAGCCCGATGGGCAAAAATCCGTAATATGCTTGACTCCCCGGACCGCCCTTCCTACGCTATAAAGAGGAGGTCGAGCATGCCGGATGCATCACAGGGCAACGCGGAGTCGAAAGATCGCTTCCACGAAGCGTGGGAATATGCGCAAGCGGCGCGCAGCTCGCTGGGTAAAAGCCTGAAGGAGCTTATCCCGCCGGGCTTCATCGAGCATCGCAGAGCCGCGCGCAGGGAAATGCTCCTCGCTCTGCGGAGCCTCATAGACAGCGCTATCGAACGCGGCGAAAAGCGGTCGACGGACTGAATAGCCGGGCTCCGGCAGGAGCGTCGGCGCGTCATCTCGCGATAAGTATCCACAGGAGAAGGACTAAGCCCAGGGCCCAGAGGAGGAGCGCGAGCGGCAGTCGCCCTCCCAGGAAGAGTTGCGTCCCGGCGACGAGCGCCGCGGAGAACAGGATGCTGCCTGAGAGTCTATGAATCCCGGCTTCCAGCCGCGCCATGTGCTGCTTGAGTTCCGGCGTCCGGACTTCCATCTTGCCCTGCTGCAGTCTCGTCGCGAGATCGTCGGCGCGCTTCGGCAGGCTGACGAGGAGCTTGAGGGCCGTCTCGATCTCTCGCACGAGGAGGCGGACCCCGCCCTCCCCGCTCTCTTTCATCAGTCGCAGGACGTAAGGCGAGAGCCCCTTCCAGACGCTGAAATCGGGATCGAGCCCCGATGCCATTCCCGAGAGGATGCCGATGCAGCGTCCAAGCAGGATGAGATCCTCGGGCACCTGGAAGGGCATATCGTAAAGGAGTTCCCCGAACTCGTCCGCGAAGGCCTTGATCTGACGATCGCTCAAGCGCAGCATATCCCGCGTCGACCTGCCCCACAGAGTGTCCAAGAGCCTCGAGCAGGCCCGCTCGAGGAGTTCGAGGTCGGCTCCCGGGAGGACCATGCGGAGCTCGCCGAAGGCTCGGACCAGGCGAACGGCATCCCGGGTGCCGATGGCGAGGAGCCCCTCGCGAAGGGCGGCGAAGGAGTCGGCGGCTATCGTTCCGGTCATTCCGAAATCGACGAATACGAGTTTCCATTCCTTCGCCTGAGCGGTTCGCGCGGCAGGTTTAACGAAAAGGTTCCCCGGGTGCGGGTCCGCATGGAAGAAACCGTCTTCGAACACTTGCTTGAGGTACACGTCGAGGAGCTTATCGGCGACCGAGGCCCTGTCGACTCCCGCCGCTTCGATCGCCGCGTAGTCCGTAATCTTGATGGCGCCCACGTCTTGAAGCGTCAGCACGCGGCGCGTCGTATGGGTCCAGAGCACGGTCGGCACTACCACCTCCGGGCGGGCGGCGAAGTTGCGGGCGAAGCGTGCGGCGTTCTCCCCCTCGTGAAGGTAGTCGATCTCCTCGTACAGCGTGCGGCTGAACTCTTCGATTAGGGCGGGCACGTTCGCGTGCCTCCTGACGGATCGAAATCGCCGTAGCCATCCGCCGGCGACTCTGATGGCCGCGAGATCGGCCTCGACGATCTCTTCGATGTTCGGCCGCTGGACCTTGACGACGACCGAGCCCGTCGAAGGCGCGTCCGGGACGCCGGGCCGAAGGCGGGCTCTGTGGACCTGCCCTATGGAAGCGGAAGCGAGCGGAAGGGGATCGAAGTCCTCGAATCTCTCGGCGAGCGGCGCGCCGAACTCGGCTTCCACGACCTCTCGGATGGCCTCGAAAGTCTCCGCGCCCACTTCATCCTGAAGGTCGGACAGCTCGGCGGTTATCTCGCGCGGCAGGACATCGAGACGGGAGGAGAGGAATTGCCCGACTTTGATCAGCACCCCGCCCATGCGGACCGCGAGTCCTCGAAAGGACCGGGCGATCCTGCGCATGCGGCCGGAGCGAGTCCGGCGGGAGAGGATGCCGAGCCCGATTCTCGGCAGGAGGAAATCCCACCAAAGCTCCCGGATCATGACTCCGAAAAAAAAGGCCAGCGTGCGCCGATAGCGGGCTCTCTGCATGCCGGAGAGTATACCGACGAGCCGTTTCCATGAGAATGCGGCGGCGAGGCGCCTCCGCCGCTTTCGTCAGCGATCGCGGTCGGATCGGAAGGGTCCGGGGCCATGAAGGGGGTCTTCTCCGGTCATGGGCTTCTGATTTTCGAAGGCCTTTTTGTTCATCTTCTCTAAATACATGAGGTAATCGAGGCGGGCAACATACTTATCCGCGTCCTTGTCGACTTCGGGATCGAAGACTGCGGAGCCGATGCTGAGCGAAAGCCGCTCGCGCAATCCCTGCGCGAATACGCGGTCGGCGAAGCGCGCGTGGATGCGCCCCACGACCTGGTCGAGCTCCGCCTCGTTCGAGAGCGGAAGGATGGCGACGAATTCGTCCCCTGCGTAGCGCGCAAGGAAGTCGTCGGTACGGAGGCAGGACCTGATGAGCTGGACGGCGAGGATCAGGGCCTCGTCGCCAGCCGCGTGGCCGAAGCGGTCGTTTATCAGCTTGAAGTCGTCCACGTCGGCGAGCAGGCCCGCGAAGCGCCTGCCTCGCCTGCCGGCGCCGACCCTTTCCTCGCGGAAATCGCGGACGCGCTCTTCGACGTATTCGTCCAATCGTCGGCGATTGAAGGCTCCCGTGAGGTAATCGCTCGACAGCTTGCGCCGCTGGGTATGAATGAAGATCACGAGCAGGGATAGAGTCGCCGCCGGCCATACGAGAACGAGTCCGAAGTATCGGATTTGCAGGGCTCCGGCTATGATCGGCGGCAGGGGAAAGGCCAGCAGGGTCGCGAGCGTGGCGCGGTCGATCGCCCTGCGGCGCGCGGCGGCCACGACGACGACCATCGAGAAGACCATGTAAGAATACGCGACGGATACCAGGATCAGGAAAAGCGGCCCGCGGTGATAGGCGTTACGCGCGTCCAGATAGAAATATAAGCCTGTAGCGGGTGTCGACAGGCTCAACAGGGCCGAGGCGGCCGCGGGCAGGGCGACTAAGCGCATCCACGAGCGGTCGCGCCGGGAATTCGCCGCGACTTGATCCTCCGCGTAAAAAACGTAGACCATGGCGGCGAAGGGGAAACCTATATAGTACACGGTAGTCGCAGTCAGGGCGATCGCGCGGCAGAGGACGCCCGAAGTGCCCTCCAGCGCCGATATCGCGGCATCGGCGGCGAGCTCGAGGCCGGTCAGGCTCAAAAGCAAAGTAAAAAGACGATATTCGGCATTGCCGCGGTCGCTGCGATACCGAGAGCCCGCGAACAGGATTATCGTCAGGAAGATCGAGAAGAGATCGATATCGATGCGCGTGAAAAGCCGCAAGCGCACCCCTTTCCGATTATAGAGGAGGCGCCGGCGGTAGGAAAGGGCGAGCGAAAGCCGAGGCATCGATCCGCTTTGAAGCGACGCCCCCGGATTTGCATAGCGACCTTGCCCCGGGCGAACGCGGCGTTATCGCAGTCGCGGCCCGCGTGCGCGGCGCCGCTCGATCACGGAAGAGGAAGATGCGCGGCTAATGTGCGCAAGTCGTTAATCTCGGGGTAAAAGACCTGGCCCGGCCGCGTCGGCGCGATAGACGCTCTTCCCGCCGACGACCGTCTCTTCGACGACGGTGTCGCCTATCCTCTCGCGCGGGATCGCGGTGATGTCCTGCGAGAGGAGGGCGAAGTCGGCGAGCATGCCTGGGGCCAGGAAGCCTTTTCGGCCCTCCATGAACTCGGCGTAGGCGCTCCCGACCGTATAGCAACGGAGGGCTTCCTCGGCCGATATCCGCTCCGGCCCCTCCCGGTTCGCCGCCATATGTATGGAGCGGATCGGATCGCAGCTCGACTCGCCCGGAATATCCGAACCGAAGGAGAGATGGACCCCGGCATCGAGAAGAGAGCGGTAGGGATAGGCGCGAAGGGCCCGCTCGCGACCGAGGAGGAGTCTGTCCTTGTCCGGGTTCTCCATGGCGCTGGGCTGGGCCGAGACGAGAATGCCTAAGTCCCGCAGCCGAGGGATATCCTGGCTCCGGATGAGCTGGGCATGCTCTATCCTGATACGGAAGGTCCTGAGCTCGGGATGGCGCGCAAGGACCTTATCGTATGCGTCGAGGAAGATCGCTATGCCTCGGTCGCCGATTATGTGGAACGCGCCTTGCCGCCGCCGCCGCGCCAGGAACTCGAGCTCGGCGACGGGGGCCGAGGGATCCTCGCAGAGCTCCTCGTCCTGGGAATCCGCGAAAGGCTCGCAGAGGCAGGCGTTGCGCGTCGAGAAGGTCCCGTCGAGGAAGTACTTGACGGGACCCCTGCGTATCCATGCCGCGTCGCCGATGCCGAAGGCATGGGCGGCGCTCATCGCCGCCGCCATCCAGGGACGGCGCCCGAGGGACCAGGTCGTGAATCGCGCGCTCAAGGTGCCGGCCTTCAGCCGCCTGCGCAGGCTGAAAAGTTCTGGATAGAACCAGGTATTGTCCTGTACCGAGGTGATGCCCATCCGCGCGAAGGTCTCGAGGGCGATATCGAGCCTCTCCTCGCGCATCGCGGCATCGAAGTAGACCTCCCTAACGCGCCTCCGCGAAAGCTTCGTATCGCCGAGGTCCCGGACTATCCCCGTGGGCTCGCCGTCCGAGTCGCGCAGGACGCTCCCGACCTTCGGATCGTGACCGCCGCGGCGAATCCCGAGGGTTCGCAAGGCCAAGCTATTGAGCCACTGCGCGTGGCCCGAAAACTGGCTTAAGATCACCGGATTGCGCGGGAATGCCGCGTCGAGCGGCTCCTTGCGAGGATTCGGGCAGGCCGGGTAGTCCCAATTGAAGGCCCTGACGATCTCGCCGGGAGACGGGTCGGGATAGCGCTCGAGCAGAAGGTCGACCACCCCCTGCTCGTCGAGCCCGCCCAGGTCGACCGCGAGGACGTGGTCGCCCAGATAGACGGCGTGGACGTGGTTGTCGTTGAATCCGGGCACCATCGTCAGCCCGCCGAGATCGCGGACTTCCGAGACGGAGGACGCGCCTGGGCCTTCGAGGCCGCGAGCGCGCGCCAAGGCGGATTCCTCGTCGCCGACGTAGTCCACGATCCCGTCGCGTGCCACGAGCGCCCGCGCGCGCGGCCGCCTCGGATCCATCGTAACGATCTCGGCCCCGCGCCAAACCTGGATGGCCATGATCGTTGAAGTTACTCGTACTCAAGCCTCTTCGGCAATGGCATCCGCGTTCGCCCCACCGGGCGGGACCATCGGGAGGACGTTGTACTCGGGCCTGAGCTCGAGCGCGAGGAGGCGCGGCCCCTCCGGGCCGAGCGCTCGGAGGAGGGCTCCCTCGACGTCCCCGCCCTCCCCGACCCTCTCTGACCGGAGCCCGAAGCCCCTGGCGATCGCGGCGAAGTCGATGCGCCTCTCGAAGCGCGAGGCCGAGTAGCGGCTACCGTAGAACAGCTCCTGCTGCTGGCGCACCAGGCCGAGCCTGCCGTTGTCGAAGACGATCACCGAGACGTCCAGGCCGAGCTCGGCCAGGGTCGCGAGCTCCTGCATGTTCATGAGCAGGGAACCGTCGCCGGTGATACAGACCACGCGCCTGCCCGGATTCGATAGGGCGGCCCCGATGGCCGCCGGGAGACCGAATCCCATCGTCCCGAGCCCGCCGGAGCTGAGGAAGGAGCGGGGCCTGGGGACCGGATAGGCTTGGGCCGCCCACATCTGATGCTGTCCCACGTCGGTGGCGACTATCGCGTCCGGCCCGGCGAGACGCGCGATGGCCTTGACGATTGACCGCGGATGCCAGGCCGAGGCGGGCTCGGGAAGCGAGCACTCGGCGATGAGGGTCCGCGCGCGCTCGGCCCATGCGCCTTCCCGCCGCTCCGGAACGAGGCCGATCAGGGCGGAGAGCGCCGCGCGGGCATCGGAGCGGACCGAGGCATCGGCAGCCTTTATCTTATTGATCTCGGCCGCGTCGGCATCTATATGCAGGACCTTCGCGCCGCGGGCGAAACGGCGCGGATCGCCGGTCGCCCTGTCGTCGAATCGAACGCCGACGGCCACGAGCAAGTCCGCCTCTTCGACCAAGGCGTTCACCGCGCGGCTTCCATGCATGCCTATCATGCCGAAGTACAGAGGGTGGCGAGGGGGGAGACAGCCCAGGCCCATGAGGGTCGCGGCCGCGGGCATCCCTGTCCTGATCGAAAGCCGCTCGAGCTCCGCATGGGCGCCCGAGGCCGCGACCCCGCCGCCGAAGTACAGGAAGGGCCGCTCGGCCGCTGCGATCATCGCGGCTGCCCGATCGATCGCCGCGGCCTCGGGCCGTGCCGGCTCCTCCGGCCTCGAAGGCTCGGGCCAAGAGCCGAACTCGATCTCCTCGAGCTGGACGTCCTTAGGCAGGTCGACGAGGACCGGCCCCCGCCTCCCGGAAGCGGCGATGCGGAAGGCTTCGGGCACGGCATCGAGGAGCTCCCGCGCCGACCGGACCAGGAAGGAGTGCTTGACGACGGGCAGGCTCATCCCGTAGGTGTCGACTTCCTGGAAGGCGTCGGTACCCAGGAGACCCCGCGATACTTGGCCGGTGATAGCGACGATGGGTACCGAGTCGAGTTTCGCGTCGGCTATCGCCGTGACCAGGTTGGTGGCCCCGGGGCCGGAAGTGGCGAAGCAGACGCCAGTCGTCCCCGTGCTCCGCGCGATCCCCTGGGCTATGAATCCCGCGCCCTGCTCGTGCCGCGCGAGGATGTGCCTGAGCCTCGAACTGTATAGAGCATCGTAGAGCGGCAGGTTGGAGCCGCCCGGTATGCCCGACACTATCTCGACGCCCTCCCTCTCGATGATCCCGACGATGATCTGGGCCCCGTTGCGCTTCATGCTTCCTCCTTGGTCCCGCAAATAAAAAAGGCCCCCGCGGCTTCGCGCCGCGGGGGCCTTCGATCTCTCGATCGCCGATCCTAAGATCGGGATTCCCTCATCGCGCGAAGCGCCCCGGCGGAATGCCGAGTACCGCTACGGCTACGAGGAGAAGCTTGGAAATCATGGCGCGCGCGGCGCCTCCGAAATATCTATGCAAGCTCACGTCCCGCATCCTATACGGGAGTTCTCCCCTGCGCAAGGGGGGTTGACGCGGACCCGGGACCGGGAGGATTATATATCGAGATGATATATTCAGGAACGATACATTGACCGATTTTACCATCCTAGGCTTCCTCATGTACGGTCCCAAGAGCGGCTACGATATCAAGCGCTTCATGGGGATGAGCACGTCCCATTTCTATCAGGCTAGCTTCGGAAGCATCTATCCGTCTCTTGAGCGCATGGAAAAGGAGGGCTATGTCGCGGCGACGCGGGAGGACGACTCAGGCCGTCTCCGCAAGCCGTACGAGATACTCCCCGAGGGCCGGGCCGCCTTTCTCGAATGGCTCGCCTCCCCCCTCGATATCTCTAGGGGACCCTCGCTTCTCCTCGCGAGACTCTTCTTCCTGGGGTGCCTTCCCCGGGGCAGGGCGAGAAAGATCATCGATGGCTTCATGGAGGGCGCCTCCAAGCGAAGGGAATGGCTTGAGGGCGCGACGGCAGGCCTCCCGGTGAAGCCCGACTTCTTCCAGGCATCGACCCAGCGCTTCGGCCTCGAGTACTACGCCTTCCTCGAGTCCTGGCTCGAGCGACTCGAGAAGGAGATATCATGAGCGACGGCCCGAAGGCCTCGATACGCTACTTTACCGGGACCGGCAATTCCATGCGAATCGCCGATATCTGCGCGACGGCCTTCGCCGAGGCCGGATACGCGACGGACATCGCCTCGATCGCATCGGGCGGGACGCCGGACGGAGACGCGGCCTGTTTCGTCTTTCCCGTGTATTCCCTCGACCTGCCCAGGATCGCGAAACGATACCTCGAGGCGCTCCCGCCTACGGCAGGCCCCGTCCCCCGCCCTACTCTCCTCCTCGTGACGGGAGGGGATCCGGACGACTGCGGGTGGAGCCTTATCGAGGGCAGCCGCCTCCTCGCTTCGCGCGGCTTCGACGTCTCCTTCGCCGACCTCGTACGCATGCCCAACAATTGGGGCCCCTTCATGAGAGTACCCGACCGCGAAGAGGCAAAAGCCATCCTCGAAGCCGGGGAAGCTGAAGCTAAGGAGGCGACGCTTTCCTTCCTCGCGGGACGCCGCTACGCGAAAGCCTTGAGCCTCTCCAAGTTCGGCCCTATCGGCTCCCGCCTCATGAGGGCCGGCTTCGCGCTCGGCGTTAAAAGGCTATGGTCCCGCTTCAAAGTCAGCACCGCCTGTACCTCTTGCGGCCTCTGCGCGCGCTCCTGCCCGACCGGGAGCATCGCCATGGAAGGCGGTCGGCCGCGATGGTCGGCGGGCTGTGAGCAGTGCATGCGCTGCTTCAACATCTGCCCATCGCGCGCCATCCTCCAGCTCGAGGCGATCGGCAGGGGCTCGACCCGCGAGCGATGGATCGAGCCGCATTTCAAGCCCTGACCATCCGATCAGCCCTGCCGGTCCGACAGGCCGAGCCGAGCCGGCCGCGCGCGACCCTCGAAGAGCCGCAGCACGAGGACGCCTCCGAGTAACAGGGCCGCCCCCGCGAGTTGGACAGTCATGAGCCTCTCACCGAGCAGGAGATAGGCCGAGATCGCGGTAAAAACAGGTTCGAGGGAGACGACGAGGCTCGCGACGCTCGAGGGCAGAAGGGAGAGGCTGACATTGTAGAGCCCGAAGCCGCCGACCGTGGGTATCGCGCCGAGAAGGAAGAGGACGAGCCAGCCCTTCCACGAGCTGGCGAGCCAGAGGATGTCGCGAAGGCTCCTCGGGGACCCGGGCAGGAGCTCGTCCGGAACGCAGTTCGCGAGGAAGAGGAAAAACGCGGCGAAGGCGAAGGTATAGACGAGGGTCGTCCAGGGATCTAGCCCGCGATCGGCCGCCGATCTGCCGAAGAGACTATAGAGCGCGTAAGAGAGGCCCCCCGCGACTCCGATGAGTACGCCAGCCAGATTGCCCTTCCATGAGCCGAGCTCGAGGAGGCCGGCGACAAGGGCGCAGCCGCCGAGGCTCATGGCCACGGCCGCGAGCTTAGCCCAGCCCAGCCTCTCCTTCAGGAAGAGCCGACCCAGCACCGCGGTAAAGGCCCCGGAAGAATAGACGAGGATGGTCGCGACGGCCGCACCGTTCAGGGCGACCGAGAGCGTCCATAGCGAGTTGAAGAGAGCGAGGACGAGTCCGTATGCGGCTAAATAGGGAAGTAGCCTTACGGGAACGCGTAGGAGTCTCGGCCTCGCTATCGCCAAAGCGGGGATGAGGGTCACGACGACGAAGACATCGCGCCACAGGGCCAGGACGAGGGCCGGCACCCCGAAACCGAGAGTGAGATACCTTATGAAGATCGCGGTGGTGGAAAGGAAGAAGGCCGCGATCACGGCGACGACGTATCCTTTCGGCTGCGATCCGCTCCGTCCTAAAGTAGGCATTCGCGGATGATAATCGAATGGCTCGGCCAGGTATAGGGATGCAACGGCTAGCGCCCGTTCCGGTCCCGTATCGAGGCGAATTCCTTTCCCAGTCGCTCAAGGAAGCCGCCCGAGCCCCGGTACGCGGCGACGGCATTAGGATCGGGCAGGACCGGGGCTCCCGGCCTGGCCGCCACCGAGCGGGCCCTGTCGGCCGCGGCCCCGCGCTCGGCTTCCGGCAGGAGCGCGCAGGCCGCCGCGACGGCCGCTCCGGCTGCGGCGCCGGCGTCGGCGATGGGCAGGGCGCGCGCTCCCCATATCCCCGCGACGCGAATAAGGACGCCCCGGCTCGCCGCTGCTCCGCCGGTCACGGCCACCTCGGTCACCTTCCCCGCGAAGGGCGCCGAGCCCAGGGCCATGAGGCCGAGGCTCGAGTCCACGGCCGCGGAATAGTCGCGAGCGAAGCTCCCAAGGCTCGGAGTCGCTATGGAGGGGGAGTCGGGAAAGCTCTCCCGCTCGGTCTGCACGATCCTGACGTCCCGACCCGCTGCCTCGGAGGCGAGGGCGGCTTCGCTGGCGGCGAAGTCGCTCGCCGCGAGGCCATGCGCCTTCCTGACCGACTCCCATGCGAGGGCGCCATTAGTGCGGCATCCGAAGAGGAAGGGTCGACCCAGCCCGTCGTACATCGCATTGGCCGAGACGTGAGGTCTCTCGCCCTCGACCATGAGGACGAAGCTCGTGCCCAGGGAGAGTAGGGCTCCCGCGGCTAGGACCTTGCTCTGGGGATTGTCGCCCGATCCCGCCACGATCGCGCACTCGGGCGAGAGGCCGTATCGCTCGACAAAGTAGGCGGCGACGCAGCCGACCAGGGTAAGCGGATGGGCCAAGGGGGGAAGGCGCGAGGCGAGGGCGTCGGCCCCGCCCGGCAGGCCCGACGCAACCGCCGCGATCAGCCGCCGATCCCAGCGCCTGAGCGACCAGTCCATGAGGCTCGTGCCCGAGCCATTGCCCCAGTCGATCGGCGCCTCGCCGTCGCCCGCGAGCACGCCCGCGAGGAAGGAAGAGACGAGATGGAAGCGGTAGGCACGGGCATAGGTCTCCGGAAATCGCTTGGCGACGCGACGAAGCACTACGCCGGAGAAACGCAAAGGCGAGTCCGAGCCGGAGCGGGCGGTGACGGCCTCACGGCCGCCGAGGGCCGCGCGCAGCTCATCGGCCTCGGCTTGCGTATTGGAGCTCATCCATATGGGCGCTCGGTCGTAGGCGAGGCCGGGGCCTATCCGCTCGGTCAACCCCGGGGCGCCCTCGGAGCCCGCGCCGGGCTTGCGCAGCTCGGCCATGGCCTTCGAGCCATCCTCGCCAAGCCATACCTGACCGTGCTGGTGCGCGGAGAGGTCTATGGCCGCGACGCGACCGAGGATCGCCGGGCCGAGGTCCGAGAGTAGGGCCTCGAGCGCGTCGAGGTAGAGGGTGGCCGGCTGGTCGGCCTCGCCCGGCTCGCGGGGCGGCAGTATCGGCGCGCCCTCGGTCAGTCCGTACTTGGCTACGCGGGGGTCGTCGCGGTAGCGTACCTTGGCTTCGCCGACGGTCGCGAAACCCTCCCTGTCGAGGACCGCCGCCGTCGTGCTCTGCGTGCTCGAGTCTATCCCCAGGACCAAGTCCAGCTTGGACATTCACGGCCTCCGACGGATGCAACCACGGAACGAAGTCCGGCGAAGCGTCAGCCACAGAGAACACGGAGTCGAAAATCCGGCGAAGCGACAGGAACACGGAGAAGAGAGAAAGAAGGGTCGTATCGAGAAACGGGGAGGGAAACCCGTCCTCGATATTGGCCCTTCCCATTACATCATCTTCAATATTCCCGTATATCCGTGCTTTGGCTCCGTGATCTCTGTGCCTGACGCTAGGTCAGGCTTCTGGCTCCATGGTTACCTTCTATGCTCATAGATACTTGTTGACGATAGACTCGAGGTATTCTTGCTGGCCGGAAACGAGGCCGAAGTCGCCTACGTCGGCCGCGGGAGCGTCGAGCATGACCGCCTCGAGACTCTTAAAGCTTTCCTTGCCGCCGCGGATCGCGGCGCCGACGCCCTTGCGCCAGCCCGCGTAGCGCTCGTTCATGCGCCTGTCGATCGCCTCGTCCGCGATCATCCTCTCGGCGGCCTCGGCCCCTCGCGTGAAGGAGTCCATCCCGACGATGTGCGCGATCGCGAGGTCCTCGACCTTGAAGCTCCCCCTGCGCACCTTGGCGTCGAAGTTGAGGCCGCCCGAGTGGAGGCCGCCGTTCTTGAGCACTTCGTACATCATGAGGGTGGTCGTATAGAGGTTGGTGGGGAACTGATCGGTGTCCCAGCCGAGCATCTCGTCTCCCTGGTTCGCGTCGACCGAGCCGAGGATGCCGTGGTCGCGGGCGAAGCGCAGGTCGTGCTGGATCGTGTGGCCGGCGAGGGTCGCGTGGTTGGTCTCGATGTTGAGCTTGAAGTAGGGGATGAGGTCGAACTCCTTGAGGAAGGCGTAGCAGGCCGCCGCGTCGAAGTCGTACTGGTGCTTCGTAGGCTCCTTCGGCTTGGGCTCGATGAGGAACTGCCCCTTGAAGCCGATTTCCTTGGCGTAATCGACGGCCATGTGCAGGAAGTTGGCCATGTTCTCCTGCTCCATCTTCATGTCGGTGTTGAGCAGGGTCTCGTAGCCCTCGCGGCCGCCCCAGAAGACGTAGTCCTGGCCGCCGAGCTCCTTGGTGACCTCGAGGGCCTTCTTGACTTGGGCTGCAGCGTAAGCGAAGACCCTGGGCTCGGGACTCGTCGCGGCGCCGTGCATGAAGCGCGGGTTGCCGAACAGATTGGCCGTGCCCCACAGCAGCCGAGTCGGGCTCGTCTTCATC
>Ga0181529_10001245_pt1 | contig 34052 bp, 27 predicted proteins | sample PEATcosm2014_Bin_36_FD_119763 | JGI IMG/M metagenome (GOLD analysis project Ga0181529, IMG submission 119763) | Peatland microbial communities from MTU Mesocosm Facility, Houghton, MI, USA - PEATcosm2014_Bin10_30_metaG | ecosystem: Environmental > Terrestrial > Soil > Wetlands > Peat | place... | reverse complement strand
CCTCTGTTGACCACAACTTCTCGAACCGCCCGGTGCGGACCCGCATGCCGGGTGGTGTGGCAGGGGAGGAGAGGTTACTCTCCCCCCTATGCCGATTGCCTTTGCGGGCTTCGAAGTGGCGTTCCTTCCGAATTGCCGACGACCGACCACAATGCCAGTCCGGCACCATCATCCTCTCCCCAAAGCAATGTCATCCAGAGCTGCAGGCGAAGGATCTGCGGTTGTTTCTAAGAATCCATTCGATCCAGCGCTCGGCGATAATCGGCGGGCTCAAAGTCGTACCAATCGCGGCTTAAGTCCACCCAGACCGGGTTCATGGCCTCAACGAGCGCGATCTTCCTCGCTCGTCTCCAACCCTTCAGTTCCTTCTCGCGAGCGATGGCCATCGCAATCTCCTGGTGTCCTTCGAACCACACGAGCCGGTCGCAGTTGTACCTTTCCGTAAAGCCCTCGTGCTCCTTCCATTTATGTTGAAACACACGCCTGTGAAGGTCGCTTGTGACGCCGACGTAGAGCGTGTGGCTGCGGCTCGCCATGATTTATGTGAAATAGCTGTGCTCGCGCATCGGTGGCATCATAGTCTGATCGAGGCCGGGATGGCTATGACACGAAGAACAACCGCAGATCCTTCGCTGCGCTCAGGATGACGGCTAAATTTGCGCCAATTGGCGAGTGACCGGCTACTCGGCTTTCCAAGGCGAAGTTCCGTCAGAGGGAAGAGTAGGCGACCATCCAATCGGAACACATCGCCAGCTATAAACTGAAACTGGAGAGAAGCTCAGAATGCAATATAGAGCAGTGGTAGAAAGGAGCCGCGCAGAGGTTGAAGTGCTGCTTCGCAGTGATGACACCACAGATACGACGGATGCTCTCCTGAGCGCCGCCTACTATGACCCAGACTGGCAATGGGTCCAAGGCCAATGCCTCACCCTTTCTCATCACCGAGATCGCAACGTGCGCTGGATTTCAGCAATTTGTTTCGGTCACCTCGCACGAATCCATCGTCAGCTTGATCTGGAGACCGTGCTTCAACGGTTGGTTGAAATGAGAGCTGATCCTTCGGTGGCGACAGCGGCGGAAGATGCACTGGAGGACATCAGGTTCTTCCTGAAATCCCAATAATCCACGTAATCAGGAGCCGCGAAGACAATGCAAAATGTGTAATGGGATGGTACTCGGCGGGGATTGCGATCGTATCACCGCCAACTCGGACGTTAGGCATCGCCAGATCTCAGAATCGAGACCTGGGGGCGCCTGGCTGAGCGCGAGCTAGTCTATCTTGCCGCTTCGACAGCGGCCTCGACCACGGCTTTCATCACTCCGCAGTTGGAAAAGAAACGAATGAGACCGGCGCTGAGCGGCTGCAGCGACTCCGCTTGGTTGAGGTTCGTGCTTTCCCCGGTCTCAGAATCGAGACCGGGGGCACCCGGCATTTGCGGGCGGGAAGACGCGGTTGGTTGAGATTCTCGCTTTCCCACCCTTGCGCCCGGCTTTTCTTCGAAAAGACCGCGCAAGGATGGGGCACGGAGCATTGTCGCTGAGTCTGGATTTGGGGCACCCGGCTGCGTGGCTTGAGCCATCCGCATCTCGCCGGTGCCTTGGGCGTCGAGCACTAGGGCGGCGAGTTTGCGGGCCAGGGCCAGGTCGAAGCTCTCGCTGACAAAGACCAGCTTGCCGCGGGTGGTGATTACCACCGGGCCTTCAGTTGTGGAGAAGACTTGCTCTTCGGAGATCGGCTCCGGCTGGCCGGCGGTGAGGGTGGCTGGGGCGGAGTTCTCCGCGGCCACTTCGGCCTTGAGCCCGGAGTATTTGCGGCCCAGGGCATCGGCGTACATCTGGGCAAAGGCCCGGGCGGAGGCCGTGTTCTTCCAGGCGGAAAGATAGAACATGGAGATGGATTTGGTGCTGGCCTGCTCGTCCGTGGGGTGGTGGTCTGCGGCCGTCTTGGCGCTGAGCCGCTGTCCTGCCCAGTAGAGGCCGCCATCCCAGGCCGGGGTCAAGTCGCGGGCCGCGTCCTCGCCCCCGTAGACCTCGGCAAGAATGTGCAGGTCCAACTGGCCCATCTGGCCGATGTCGTAGGGCTTATAGAGCTTGTCCACCAGGGGATGGATGTTGGGCAGCAAGGGAACGGCGGGCAAATGCCGATTCTCGTATTCGCGGGGGTTGAGGATCTCCCAGCTGGAGGTTGGCGGGCGGTCCATGGCTCCGGCAAAGGCCGCGGTTTGGCCCTGATCCATCCATACATCCTGCTCGAAGCTGAGCCCCTCGCGATAGGGGAAGAGCATGGACTCGGAAAGCATCAGCGGGGCGCGCGCCATGACGGGGGAGTTGTCGGAGCCGTTCATTTGCTGCTTGACCAGATCCAGAACGTCGGGGTCCTTGACCAGGCTCTTGCCCATGGGCTTGAGCACGTAATCCATCATGACGGCGGTGGCCTGGCCCTCGACCACGGCCTCGCGGGCGGTGTCCATTTCGTCCTTGGCCAGATGGTCGCTGTCCTCGGGGGAGTTGAGCGAGACATCGGCGGGGGTCTGGTCGTTCCACTTCTCCAGGTCCGAGTGCTGATCCTGGAGGGCGTGGGTCAGTTCGTGCGCCAGCACCGGCTTCTGCTCTTCGATGTCTACCCAGTCGAGCATGTAGACGGTCTTTGACTTGGAGTCGTAGTAGGCTTCGATCTGCTCCTTGAGCAGGGCCAGCAGGAAGGGCTTGAGGGCGAAGTCGCGGTCCAGCAGGCCGAACTTCTTGAGCACAATCTCACCGCGCTGCATGCGCTTGGCTCCCTCGTCTTCCTCGAACTTCTCTTTCAGGTAGCTCTCCACCTCGGCGCGCGAGGTGATCTTGCGCTTCACATCGCTTTTGATGGGCAGACCGGTCTCCTGGGAAGAAAACTTGAGCAGTTCGTCCACCAGGGAGAAGAGCTGGCGGGCCTGCTCGGGCGTGATGTGGGTGTCGGACTTTTCCTGAGCCTGGGCAGGAGCGGGCGGGGCCGAAGGCGCCTGGGCCCAAGCCGCGGTTCCGGCCGCCATGCACAACAAGACCGCCAATGCTCTCCTGCGCCAGATGCCTGCCGCCGTTCCGCTCTGCCTGCTCATTCATTCTCCATTGGGTCCGAACCCTGTGCCCAGGGGACCGCATCTCTATTCCAAGGCTATAATCAGGAAGCGGCTCGGAGACCGGTTTCCCCTGGAAATCTGCGTTCGAGGCCACGGAAAAGCTCCCCCATGACTGAAATCGCGATCGCCCCAGCCTCCCTTGCCACTCCCCTTGCCGCGCTGCTCGAATCCGCCGGCAAGCTTCCCGCACTCACCGCCTATCGTGGTGTCCTCACCCCTAAGGAGTTGGACGCGCCAGCCAGTGAAATAGCGGCGCTGGTCTCCGGCGCGGCGGTTCACGATCTGGGCTGGCTAAGCCGAGTGGCCGTGCGCGGGGAAGACCGCTTCCGCTGGCTCAGCGGCATGGTCACCAACATGGTCAGCGATCTGGCCCCCAACGCTGGTGCGTGGAACCTGGTGCTGAACGCGCAAGGGCGCATTCAGGGCGATCTGCATGTGTGGCGCGAGGACGATGCCCTGGAACTGGAAATAGCGTCCGATCAGCGCGAGAAGCTGCTGGCCCACCTGGAGCACTTCATCATCATGGACGACGTGGAACTGGCGCCGATCAAGGGGGAGACGGTTCTGGGGCTTACCGGGCCGCTGGCCGGCGATGTGCTTGAACGGTTGAGCCTGCCCCGCCTGGCGGAGCCAATGACCGCGACGCGGCGGGAATGGAACGGCATCGATCTGAGGATCGTGCGCGGCTACGGCGCGCTGGCCGAGCACTATGAGTTCTGGTTCCCGCAGGCGCAATTGGCCAGGGTCTTGAAGTATCTGCGCGCGGCCGGCGCGGTTCCTGTGGGCGCGGCTTCGGTGGAGGCGTTCCGCATTGCGGAAGGCATTCCCGCCTACGGCATCGACATGGCGGAGCGCGATTTGCCGCAGGAGACCTCGCAACTGCGGGCGCTGCACTTCAGCAAGGGCTGCTACCTGGGCCAGGAGATCGTGGAGCGCATCCGCTCGCGGGGCAGCGTGCACAGGCACTTGCGGTCCTTGGAACTTACGGGACCGGTGCCCGAGGCAGGGGCGGAACTGACATCCGCCGATGGGACGCCAGCCGGACAGATTACCAGCGCCGCCGAGTTGCCGGTGGCGGCGGGAAGCCGAGTCTTTGCACTGGGCATGATTCGCGGCGAAGCAGAGCTGCGCAAGCAGGACTTCAATTACACCGCGGGAGCAGCCACCGGCGTTGCCCGGATTCTAGTTGGGCCACCCGCGATGGAGCAGGCCGCGGGTTAGCAAGTTAGCCCCCCGGCGAGTTAGCGAGTAAGCTAGAAGGATTGGAAAACAAGGAGCTATGAGCGAAACCCCCAAATTCGAAGTAATTGATCGCCGCAAGTTCAAGGCGGAAGAAGAGCAGGAAAGCAACGCCTCGCGTCCGGCCGTATCCACGCCGCCCGAGCCTGGAGCCGGCCCGCGGCTGGTTGTTTCCGAGCCGAAGCCCGAACCCACGCCGGCCGAATCGCCCGCGGCGGAGGCGGGGCAGGAAGCAATGCCGGAGATGCCCCCGGCGCCGACAGCCGAGGAAAGCCGCGAACAGAAGATTGCCTACGATGGCGCCGCACAACGATTGGAAGACATCGTTCGGGCGCAGAATCCCGCCATGGGCCAGCAGCCGAAGATCTCCTTCGAGCACCTGGTGCAGCAATTCTATGTCTCCGCCATGATCCAGATGGGCGCCGGGGCGCAGGACGGACAGCGCCCGCGGGTGGATATTCTAGGCGCGCGCAACACCATCGACCTGCTGGGCGTGCTGGCCGAGAAGACCCGCGGCAACCTCACCGAAGCCGAAGACCGCACCTTGCAGACGGTGCTCTTCGAGGTGCGCATGGCCTTCCTGGAACTGACCAGCATGATCAGCATGCAGGGTATGCAGCCGCCGATGCCTCCGCCGCCGGGAAAGCGGTAAAACAGAGATCAGGGGTCGGAGATCAGGGGGCAGGGTTCCCAGATCGACGGCCAGGTTCCATGGGAGCGGATGGACGGGCAACTGACATTTCTCGGGACGGGGACTTCGATGGGGGTTCCCACGCTGGGGTGCCGTTGCGAGGTATGCACCTCGCCGGACCCGCACGACCGCCGCTTGCGGCCTTCGGTGCTGCTGCGCTGGAGGCAGGCGGACCGGGAGCGGGTGGTAGTTATCGATACCGGCCCGGATTTCCGCGAGCAGGCGCTGCGCAACGGCCTCACCCGCGTGGACGCGGTTTTCTATACGCACGCCCACGCCGACCATATTCTGGGCCTGGACGATCTGCGCCCGCTCAGCTTCACGGTCTTTCGCGAGGGCGGGCCGATTCCGCTGTTTGCGGCGGCCGAGACCAGAGCGACGCTGGAGAAGATCTACGAGTACACCTTTTCGCCTCATGCCACCTACCCCAACCGCGCGCGCGTGCGACTGGAGCCGCTGGCTGAGCGCACGCCGCTGCACGGCGCCGAGTTTCTGCGCGTGCCGGTGATGCATGGAGATATGGAGATCTGCGGCTTTCGTTTTGGCAACGCCGCTTACCTGACCGATGTGAGCGGCATCCCGGAGGAGAGCTTTGCGCTGCTGGAGGGGCTCGACCACCTGGTGCTTTCCGCGCTGCGCTATAAGCCGCATCCCAGCCACTGCACCGTGGAGCAGGCGGTGGCTTGGGCCGAGCGCACCGGCGCCAAGCATACCTGGCTCACCCACATTGCCCACGAGCTGGGCCACGAAGCCGCCAACCGGGTGCTGCCGCCCGGCGTCCGCCTGGCCTACGACGGCCTGAGCCTGCCTGTGAGCTTATGAGCGACGGCCCCCAAAGCATGGCTCCCGTTTATCGTACCGTTCAAGAGATTCCCCCTGGGTTCGGCCCCTGCGTGGCCGCCATCGGCAACTTCGACGGCGTGCACCTCGGCCACCGCGATGTTCTGAATGCGGTGGTGGCCGAGGCGCGGGCGCTGGGCGTGCGCGCGGTGGCCATCACCTTCGATCCGCACCCGGAGCAGTTTCTGCGTCCCTGCAAGGCGCCCAAGCTGCTGACCCTGATGGACGAGCGCCTGCGGCGCATGGCGGAGACGGGCATCGACGGGGCTTTGGTACTGCCCTTTGACGAGGCGCTGGCCAAGATGCCGGCCAGGGAGTTCGTTCACCGCATTCTGGCCGATGGCTTGCACGTCCGCGGACTGCACGAGGGCGGCAACTTCCGCTTTGGCCACCGCGCGCAATCCGGCGTCTCCGAACTGCACGCGTTTGGCGAAGAGTTCGGATTTGCGTTGCATGTTCACGCGCCGGTGCGGGTGCATGGACTGGAGGTTTCCAGCTCCGCTATTCGGGAATTGGTGGCGGCCGGCGATATGCGTCGCGCGCGCTGGATGCTGGGACGGCCGTTTGCCGTGCTTTCGACGCAGGCTCGGGGGCGCGGCATCGGCACGCGGCTGCTGGTGCCCACGGTGAATCTGGCTGCCTACGAGGGGCTGCTCCCGGGCTTCGGGGTTTATGTTACGCGGCTGAAAGTCGGCGAGCGAAGCTTCCAGGCGGTGACCAATGTGGGCAACCGGCCCACCTTTGGCGAGGCGTCGTTCGCGGTCGAGTCGCACATCCTGGACTTTGAGCCGGTGGAAATGGACGAGCAGACGCCGCTGGAACTGGAGTTTCTGCTGCGGCTGCGCGGCGAGCTGGAGTGGCCCTCGCCCGAGGCGCTCAAGGCGCAAATCTTCAAGGACGTGGCGCGGGCGCAGCGGTATTTCCGGCTGGCCAAGTAGGTCGGGTCTATTCCCTTTCACCCGAAAATTTGGGCTGGGCACGGAGCTTCTTTGGCGGGGTCGACGCGGGCCGGAGGTACCTTGCTCCCCGCATCCTCATATCAATCGAATTGGTTCGGATCGACCCGCGCCTGCGGCCTTATCCTGGAACCAACCGTCAGGAGTTGTAAGGAATGGAGCAGAGCAAAATGAAAACCAAGCAATGGAGCAGGCGGCAGGTGCTGAAGGATTCCGCGCGGGCAGCGGCGGGAGTGGCGTTTGCAGGGTTGATGGGCAGCAAGCACGCGGGGGCGCAAATGCCTCGCCCGCAACCGCTCCTCGATGACCGGCTCACATTTGTGACCACCACCGAAGCGAATCCCTGGCAGAGCGCTTCTGTCTTCGAGCCTTCCTTTGGCTGGGACATGCTCAACCTGAATGTCGATCCGGCGAGCGCAGTCGAGAAGAGCCGGCCCATGGAGGGTTTCGGTGCTTGCTTCAATGAGCTGGGCTGGACCTCGCTCAGCGCGCTCGGCGAGCAGGACCGAGAGAGCGTGCTGCACGAGCTTTTCGATCCCGCCGCCGGAGCGCGCCTCAGCTACTGCCGCATGCCCATCGGGGCCAACGACTTTGCCACCGGCGCTTATAGCTACGACGAGACCGACGGAGACTTCGATCTGAAGCATTTCAGCATCGAGCACGACAAGCAGACGCTGATTCCGTTTATCCACGCCGCGCAGCGCTATCAGCCGAAGTTGCGCCTGTGGGCTTCTCCGTGGACTCCGCCGAGTTGGATGAAGCGCAACCATTTCTATGCCGAGGCGAAGGCTTTTCCAGGGGCAGGATTCAAAGACAACGGAATTCGCCCCGATCAGATCGGCCGCGAAGGCCAGGATATGTTCATCCAGGAACCGCGCTACTTCGACGCGTATGCGCGCTATTTCGGCCGGTTCATCGATGCCTACCGGACAGAGGGGATTCCCGTGGGCATGGTGATGCCGCAGAATGAGTTCAACTCCGCGCAGAATTTCCCCAGCTGTACCTGGACCGCCGAGGGCCTGGCGCGTTTCCTTCATCATCTGGGGCCGGAAATGCAGAAGCGCGGCGTGGATGTCTTCTTTGGCACGCTCGAACGCGGCAATCGAAAGCTGCTGGAAACCGTTATGGCCGACAAGGCCGCGGCCCAATTCATCAAGGGAGTGGGAGTGCAGTGGGCAGGCAAGAATGCGCTGCCCGCCATCCATCGCGAATTCCCCGAGCTGGCGATCTATCAATCGGAACAGGAATGCGGCGACGGAAAGAATGCCTGGAGTTACACCAGCTATTGCTGGCAACTGATGAAGCATTACTTCCGCAGCGGCGCGAGCGGTTACATGTACTGGAACATTTCGACCGATCTCAGCGGCAGGAGCACCTGGGGCTGGGCGCAGAATGCGCTGGTGAGCGTGGATACCTCGGCGAAGACCTTCCGCTACAACCACGACTACTATCTGCTGAAGCACCTGACTCACTTCGTCGACGTTGGGGCCAGAAGCGCGGAGATAGCAGGCACCTGCGACGATGCGCTGGCATTTGTCAACCCGGATGGCACTCACGCGTTGCTGCTGCGCAATGAGTTGCCGCATGGGCAGTTGGTTCAAGTGCAGATAAAGGATCGCGCGCTCACGGTCGAACTGCCCCCGGACTCGGTCAGCACACTGTCAGTGAAACAAGCATGAGGTGCTTCCGGCGGGCGAAGTAAGCCGGGCCTATTCCCATTCAGCCCCAAAAACGCCCTGCTCTCCCACCCTTGCGATAGTTTTCTTCTCGAAAAGCAGTCGCAAGGATGGGGTTCAGTCCACTTGGTGGAAAGATGAACTTCGCAAAGGCCTGCCGGGGAGAGATGTTACTGGCGATCTTTGGCCTTTGGCGGGCCAGGGGATTGTTCCAATGCGGGTTTGACGGGACCTGCGGACTTGCCTGAGGCGGGTTGCACCGGAAGCGCGGGCCTGACCTGGGGCCTGGGCGTGGGTGTGGTTTCGCCTGGCGCGGCAGCTTTGCCGCCGCCCTGCATTGGCGGCTTTTTGGCAGTGTCGGCGGGCGCCGTTGCCTTGTCCTTCACGGCCTTGTTGGGCGACCCCGACGCGGTCGCGGGGGAATTCGCAGGCGAGCTGACTGCCCCTGGCTTGGCGGGCGGTTGCGCGGCGGCTTTCAGCGGGGGGCTCTCTTTTTCGTCGGCCAGGAACGTCTCATCGTCCTTGCCGGCGATGGCGGCGCGCATTACCGTCATCCAGATGGGCAGCGCGGCCCTGGCGCCGGTTTCCTTTTCGCCTAGAGACTGGTTGCTGTCGTAGCCCACCCACACGCCGCAGGTGACCGAGGGCGAAAAGCCCAGGAACCAGGCATCGGTGTAGTCGCTGGTGGTGCCAGTCTTGCCGCCCAGGGGGTGGTTGAGCTGCGCCGCGGCGGCGCCGGTGCCGTGCTGGGTAACCGCCCGCAGCAAGCCCAGCATGGTGCGCGCCGTCTCCTGGCTGATCACTTCGTTGACGGCCGGCGTGTCCTCCCATAGCGTGATGCCGTCGGCATTTTGCACTTTGCGAATGATGCGCGGCGTGACGCGGATGCCGTCGTTGGGAAAGACGGAGTAGGAGGCCACCTGCTCTTCCAGCGTGATCTCTACGGCGCCCAGCGCGATGGGCAGATAGGCGGGAATGTTGATGGTGACGCCGAAGCGGTGGGCCACGTCGATGACCTTGTTGATGCCCACGCGCGCAGCCAGCTTGAGGGCGGGAATGTTGCGCGATTCGGCGAAGGCGTTGGTCAGGGTCATTGCGCCTTTGTAGTCGTTCTCGTAGTTGTGCGGGACATAACTGCCGAAACTGACCGGTCCGTCGACGACGATATCGTCGGGCTTGGCGCCGTCCTCGATGGCCGCGGTGTAGACATAGGGTTTGAAGCTGGAACCGGTCTGGCGTTGGGCCTGGGTCGCGCGGTTGAACTGCGAGAGAGCGTAATCGCGTCCGCCGACCATGGCCAGCACGTCGCCGCTGGCGTTGTCGATGGCCATCAGAGAGCCTTGCGCGCCGGAGTCCTGCTCCAGCGTGGCCCGGTAGGCGCTGCCCTCCATCGTCTCGGCCAGGTGAACATAGATAATGTCGCCGGGCTTGAGCAGCGCTTCGCCGGAGTGCAAACCGGTCCATTTCCAGTCCTCGGGCAGGAGCAGTACATCGTCGCCGCCGGCGCGCGCGCGAATTTCGTTGGGCAGCGCGCGGGTGACCACGGCATGGACGTAGCCGCCGGGGCGGGTCTTCACCGTCCAGTCGGGATGCTTGTAATCTTCGATGTCCGTGCCCAAGGTGAACACATTTTCCAGCTTGCCGGTCCAGCCATGCCGCCGCTCATAGACCGCCAGCCCGTCGGCCAGGGCGCGATTGGCCGTCTGCTGAAGGTCGAGGTCGAGGGTGGTATCGACCCTCAGACCGGCCTCGTGGACCTGCTCCGTGCCGAAACGCTTTTCCAGTTCCTGGCGCACCGCTTCCTGGAACCACGGCGCGACGGAAGCTTCCGGCTGGGAGACGCGCAGCCCCAGCGGCTCGCGGCGGGACTGCTCGGCCGCAAGATGGGAGATGACGCCGTCCTGCTCCATCTCGGTAAGGACCAGATTGCGCCGGCGCAGGCACTTGTCGGGATTGAGCAGCGGCGAATAAGCCGCCGGGCCCTTGGGCAGGCCGGCCAGCATCGCCGCCTCGGTCAGGGTCAGATCCTTGGCGTGCTTGCCGAAGTAGAACTCCGATCCGGCTTCGAAGCCGTACATGCCGTGGCCCACGTAGATCTGGTTTCCGTAGAGGGTGAAGATTTGCTGCTTGGTGAAGACGCGCTCGATCTGAATGGCGAGATACGCCTCTTGCAGCTTGCGGGTTGCAGTGCGCTCGGGAGAGAGAAAGAGGTTGCGCGCCAGTTGCATGGTGAGCGTGGAAGCGCCTTGCGGGCGGCCATGACCGTGCAGGTCGTACCACAGCGCCCCGGCGATGCGCAGCACATTGATGCCCCAGTGGGACTCGAAGCTCTTGTCCTCAATGGAGAGGACGGCCTGGCGCAGCACCGGCGCGAAGTCGTCGTAGTTGACCACCACGCGCCGCTCCAGCGCGAAGGAGCCGATGATGCGGCCCTTGCGGTCGTAGAGATCGGTGGTGGTGGAGGGACGGTAGTGTTCCAGATCGTTGATCTGGGGCAGGTCAACCGAGTAAACCAGCGTGAGCCCGGCCAAAGAACCGGAAATCACCGCCAGCGCCAGCAGCGCGGCCAGCACGGAACGGCCAGCCAGCTTGCGCCTGCTCCGGCCCGGGACCTGCGGCTCTTCAAACCGGTGCGGACGCTCCGGGCGGTGCGGGGCCAAATGCTGGATGGGGGCAGCCAAGGAAATCAGGCCTCATGGGCATCTCTCAAACCTGCGGGGAGAAAATGCATCAGCCTCAAGGCTAGCATGGCTTCAATTCCCGGAACGGTGTGGATTGCTCGCTGGTACCACGCAGTGCAAGAGCGGGAACGACCTCTGAACCCTGGGACGGCTGCGGGGCGCTCAAACCAGGCATCGCTCGGGCTGCAAAACTGGGGTTGCTAGCGTTGGACGCGGTCAGCGCGGGCGGGGCGCGCCATCCGCGTTCTCCAAATCGAGCAGGCTATCTGAATTACTTCGAAGAGGGATATTGCGAAAACCACGAAGAGCGGAACCGTCAGGATCAGAGAAATCGAGGCAACGATAGCCAAGAGATAGTATTCGCGTGCAAACCCCCAATAGATGGCGGTTCCAGAGAGGATGAGCGGCAAGGACAATACGAATCCGAGGCGGAGAAACTGAATCCTTCGGCGTCTTCCCCCGTTCCCTAAATGATCCCATTCGACGGCGCCGGTTAGGTAGCTTTCGCCGCAATCGCACTTGTGTCTCGGCGGTCCGAGCGGGCAGCCCGAATGCCTGTGCCCCCGATGCAGATGCTTGGTTAAGTCTCTGCCGCATTTGTCGCAGAAGTATACTTCCGCGGCCTCTGGAAAGCTGCTTGCCGGAAGCCTCCCAGAACGTTCCGTGTTCAACTCGAGCACTTCCATCGATGGCAACCCTAACGGAGAACCATTCAGCAGATCCTATGTAAGCTCTTGGCGGAAGTTCGCCCAGCCGGCTCAGCCGTTTTTTGCCTTCAGCAGTTCCAGCGCCTTGTTCAGCGGCTCGTCGCCCTTGGCGGGAGGGGCTTCCTCGTCCAGTTCCTCATCCTGGGCGTTGCCCACCACTACGGTGGGCGTAACGGCAACGTCCTGAATCTTCTTGCCGGAAGGGCTCTGGTACTTGGCCACGGTCAGCAGCAGGGCCGCGCCGTCGGGCAGCTCGATGGTCTTCTGCACCGAGCCCTCGCCGAAGGTGCGCTCGCCCACCACGTCACCCCGCTTCAGGTCAACGATGGCCGCGGCTGTCAACTCCGCCGCGCCGTAGGTGCCGCGATTCACCAGCACGGCCAGCGGCGCGTCGGTGAGGAACTTGGCCGGGTCGGCGGTGAAGGTCTGCACGGGAAACTTCTGCCCTTGCAATGTGGCCAGGGTGCCCTGATTCAAGAAGAAGTTGGCCAGGCGCAAGCCCTGCTGGGCGTCGTCGCCGGAGGCGTCGCGCAGGTCCAGGAGCACCTTGCGGCCTTTTCCGGCAGCCTTGATCTTGGCAGCAATCTCATCCACGTGCTCCGCGGAGAGTATGCCGGGCTTGAGGTACAGGATGGTCGAGTTCTCGTACTGCTGCTCGGCCAGCGGCAGCGGAGCGGCGATGGAGCGGGTGAGGGTGATCTTGTCGGGGTCGGACTTGCGCGGACGCACCACCGAGAGGGTAATGGTGGTTCCCGGCTTGCCTTCCAGCATCAGGCGGATAACCGCCAGCGACAGCTCGCGGGTGGATTGTTCGCCGATGGACTCGATCACGTCGCCGTCGGAGAGGTGTTCCTTGTCCGCCGCCGAACCGGGCAGGACGCTCACGATGGTGGCGTAGCCGTAGCGCTTGGAGACGTTGATGCCCACCTGGGCAACGCCGGTCGTGGGCCGCTCCTTGTAGATCTTGTACTCGGTCGCGGTCAGGTAGCTGGAGTCGGCATCGAGGGATTCGAGCAGCCCATGCAGCGCGCCGGTGGTCACTTCATTGATGTTGGGCTCGGTGACGTAGTCGGTCTGGACCTTCTTGAGGACCTCAGAGTAGACGCGCATCTGGCGGTAGGCGCCATCCTGCTCGCCGCCGGCGTGAACGCCAAACCATCCAAACCCGGCGAAAAGGAAGCTCAGGCCGAGCGTGGCAAAGATGGCCAGGGAAAGCACGAAGATCAAACGCTGGAAGAATCGGGACACAAACACCACCGGGGACGGCCTCATGGGGGAGAAAAGCCGCTCACTCTATAGACGTAATGATAGCGCAAGCGGGATCAGGGGGCAGGAAATGGGGAACAGGGGGTAGGGAATAGGGAGTGGGAAGTAGGGATCAGGGAGCCGCCGGATGGTTGCGGTTCGTGTTTTCCCAGGTCTCAATCGCGAGACCTGGGAAAGCAAGGACTCTGAGCAAGTCAGGAATTGGCCACAGGCCAAAATTCTCAGAAGTAGCCCTAGAAAAGATTCAAGTCCGCCAGGGCTGGAAGCGGCTTGTGCTGCGCGCCGCTGTTGATTACTGCTAGCAATTTGGTTACTTCGGCTTCTACCGCGTTGATGACAGCATCCTGGTCGTTGCTCAACAGATCCGGACATGTGTCGACGGTGATCTTGAACGCAGTGAAAGCGTCGTTGATTTTGGTGACGTCACGAGCTCTCTCTGCGGCAACAATTTGCGCATAAGAGTCTTTCACGTCGGGGATCTGGTGCCAATCTGTCCTCGAAGTGGAACGCTCCACCGTGAATACCAGATACGCCTGGTCGACCTTAACTTTGGTCGTGAAGTCCACTAGGTTGTAGGAATTGTCGATGCCGAGCCTCGAAGTCACGTAGGTGCCCTCGGTCGCTGCGACAATGGCATAATAGCCCTGTTGCAGGTCGGTATCCCCAAATTCTTTGTAGATACCGATCTGCAAGCCGCCCGCCTTCGAGTCAACTATCGCATTCACCCCATCAATGATCGGTTGAGCGAGTTGCAGCCCCTGGGAAAGAACGCTGATGCCAGCCTTGCTTGCTATTGAACCAAGGAGGTTCAGGTACGGCCCTGCCAAATCCGCTTCCATGACCGAGAACAAATCAATGCAGACCGAGAACTTTCCTCCTATGAATGGAACCGGCCCAAGAACTTCAATTTCCTGAAGAATCGTTCGCTCCAAATGCTTTGGGTCGGCATTTACCAACTGCTGCGGCGTGGTTACGCTCTGCATCGTGACCATGTCGCCCGTTTGGCTCAGAATCTGAAAGTTGCTGTGAACCGTCCCGTAGAAACTGGAGGAGAAATCTCGGAGGTCGGGGATTCGAAAAGACTTCAGTTTCACCGTGATATAGAACTGGTTTGCCGGGATTGGATCCCGCGCAAGGCCTTCCTTTGTCTGGTTGGCCGGTATCTCTGCGTAGGTCCATGTGGGGGTCTTCGTGCGGACTAGATCCAGAATACTCATGGTCATGCGCTCCTTACTTAGACTGGGGCGTTCCTCGTGTACCCCAGGGTGTTTCGCTGTGTGCTACCGGCCGCCTCGTCAGCGGCGTCTTCCTGCTTGGGCTCCCATGCGGCGCGGTTGTTTCCACAGCTTGTTAAGGTTGAAGTCCAAGTTGACGCCATGGGCCTGGAGGCACCATCCAGTCCGGGAACGCCGTTGGTGTGCGCTTACTCGATCACTTGCCAGCCCAGATCGCAGTTGGTCTGGGTTCCTTGCTGCGTCGAGGTCAGGGTCACGTTCTTGGTGCCGTCGGGGTTGGGTTTGAGGGTCAGCCGCCACGCGGTGCTGTCGAAGGTGAACTTCAGCCGCGCCTTGGGCAGATTGTGGAAGACGACCTGGCCGCCGTAGGGCACGGGCGGTCCCTGATAGTGCTCGACGCCGGAGCGGCCCTGCACGTTCTGGATGGGCTTGGGTGCGGGCGTAGGAAGAAATGCGGGCGTGGGCGCGGCCGGGTTCCCGTGGCCGCCGTTTCCGGAGTTCTGCGCCGGAGGCGGAGGCAGAGGCGCGGGAATCGGTTTGGGCGCAGGGATGGTTGAGGCATGCGACGCGCCCGCACCGCCGCTGGCGGCAGTGCCCGCGGGCGGCTTGGAAGGTTGCGCGCCGGAAGGTTCGCTTGGAGCGCTGGTTTGCGCGATGGGCGGCTGCGGAGTTACCGGTGAGGTGGTTCCGCAGGAGCCGCAAAGATGGGTGTGGGCATACCACGCCCAGCCGCCTCCGGCCGCTAGCAGTACGGCAGCGGGAATCCCGATCAGCAGCGCAAGCCTGGCCTTCGACGGGGCGCTTCTTTCCTGCTGCGGGGCTTGCATCGGGGGCTCTGGCGGCGCCGTGAGCTCTGCCTCTGGGCCGGGTTCGACCGGCTGCCACTCCGGGACCAGGTCGGCAAGCGGCGCAGGCGGCGCCTGGTAGACCTGCTCCGGCTCCTGGGCGAGGGTCTTGCGAACCTCTGCAGTGGGAGGCCAGGTTTCGAGGACCGTCGCGGCCGGCGCGGCAGGAATGGGCACGACTGGCTCGGGAGCCTGCACCGGCGGAGCGATCGCGGCGGGTTCATCCACTGGATGGCCGCACTGCCGGCAGAACCGCTTGCCAGACACGAGATCCGCGCCGCATCGGACGCAGGTTGCAGTTGCCGGGGCTGGGGCTGGGGCGGGCATGGCCTCAACCGCGGTCCGGCGCGTTTCTTCTGCCGGGGGCTGCGGCGCTGGTTGTCCGCACCCCCCGCAGAACGGCTTGCCGGGTACCAATTCTCGTCCACAGTTCTTGCAGAATCTGTTCGCCATCTCAGGCCACCGGGTTTCCGCACTCGGCGCAGAAGGTAGATCCGGCATCGAGTGGCTGGCCGCAATGCATGCAAACGCGCTGCACCGTCGTGCGCGGCGTGGGCTGCGGGGCGAATTGCGGCGCTGCGAGCACGGGCGCCGCGCGCACGGGCTCTGGAGGGGCGGCGTGCAGGCTGCGCGTGTTGAGGGCGATTTCCACCAGCACGACGCTCAGCTCGGCCAGCGCATAACAGAGGACGATGCCGCCAAAGGCGAGCAGGAGCATAAGGACGAGCAACTCGATGCCGCCCAGGAAGCCGCTTCCCGCGTGGTCGAGAAAGGGAATGCGGTTGCCGAGCATGCCCATCTCGGAGAACGGGCTGAATTCGGCAAACCAGACAAACAGGCACCCGCCCACGCCCAGCAAGGAGTAAGTGACGAAGATGACCTCGCCCTGGAGACGAAAGAGGATGGAGAGTATGGAGAGGACGGTGAAATGGCTGTCGCCCAATTCGGTAATCGAGCGCGCGCGGAAGACGTGGATTCCGGCGGCGAGGTAACCCCAACAGAGTCCAATGAGGGCGAACAGGATGCATCCCAGGAGGACGCCGGCCGAGCGGCTTCCCATGCCGCTGTCAATGGCTTTAAAGCCAATGCCGACGAAGGCGATGAACCAGAACAGGCCAAGCAGAGCCATGAGGACCGCGAGGATCCGCAACACCCAGGCCACAGTAAGGCGAATGAGCTTTCCGTCGCTCAGCGCATGGAAAAAGGGTTCGAGAAAAGCGAAGATCTTCATGGCGTCCTTTCGTGCTTGAAGAGTGGTTTATCCGGGCCGATTGGCCGGATTTGGAGGGTGGGTGCGCCTACAGCGGAAGCAGGGTGGATGCATCCCAAAAGCAAGCCCGGCGATTGGCTTTTTCCTCAAGAAAAGGGCACCCGCCTGGCAGTTGCAAGGGCACGTTTCCCTGGTTCCGCTCGCGGGCGCGGGAGGAAGCTCAAGAGCCTCCCACGCCCCCGAGCCAGCGGTTACTGTACGTCGGCTACCTTGCCATCCTTGAAGATGACCTTCATGCCGTTGTAGTTGTAAATGACCTTGGAGCCGAGCATGGCCTTGCTGCTGGGCTGGCCCATGATGCCCTCCACGTCGCCGAAGGACTGGCCGAGGTTCACCGTGGTGGGGCCGGCCGGGGCGATCGCTGGTCCGCCGGCCTGTAAAGATACCTCGCTGGTGACTTCACTTTCTGCCTGGTCGGCTTGTTGGGCCTGCTGCTGCAGATCGGCGAAGTCCTTGGGATCCGGCGGAGGCGCGATCTCGGCGTAATCTGCCGGAGTCGGCTTGACCTGGGCAGAGGCCGGGGCTTCCGGCAAACCGCCCTTGCCCTGCTTGGCCTGCAATTCCTGGAGCCCACGGTCAATGGTTTCCCGCATGTGATTCTGCATCTCCTGCAGGTCGTCCAAGGCGATAGAAACGGTGGCCTGCTTCTGGCATTCCTGGCCGCCCTTGCTGGACAGCACCACCAAATCCACCGACGTGGCGTCGGCCGCGGGCGCAATCTGAAGCGCCAGCACATCGCCGTCGCTCAGCATGCACTCGGTTTGGCTGGCATCCACCACATCCAGCGCCGCGCCCACCACAAAGACATGCGTCTTGCCCCTGGCCGCGTCGCTGATAACGCGAGCGATGCCGCTGGAACCGGGGTCCACATCCTGTTGCTGTGCGGTCTGCTGAGCTTCCTGGTTCTCCAGAGCCAACTGATTTCTCACTTCGTCGGCGATCTGCTGCTTGACGTCGGGAGTAAGCTCGGGCTGACCACCGCCCCCGGCGGGAGGAGCGCCGTCCGCTTCACCGGCCTCGGCATGAGCCGCATAGGCAGTCTGCAGATCCGACGAAATCATGTAGTCAGTCAGCCAGTAGGAGGCGGAGGGGTACGACGGATAGGGAGCGAAGTAGTAGCCGTAGTAGCCATACCAGGGACTACCGGCGAAGCCCCATCCGTAGGCAACCGGGCGTCCCCACGGAGCGTAGGCCCACCCGTAGAAAGCTGGACCATAGTAGACGCCGGGCGCGTAGACATTCAGATAGAGCCCGTGGTAGCCGTAGCCGCGGTAATAGCGGTTGTATTCGTGGCCGTGGTAGTAGTAGGCCCGGCGGCCGAAATCGTGGCCGCGGTAGCTATACCCGCGCTGCACATAGCCGGGGCGTCCGCGCTCGGCAACCATGCGGCCGTGGCCGGGGCGCTCGACCGAGACCCTGCGGTTGCCGTTCAGCCCGTGATGGACATCCATGCCGCGCTTGGCGTCGTGCACGTCGCTGGGCTTGCCATTGGGGCGAGTACGAACCACGCTGCCGGACTTGGCAACATGCTCGGCGCTCCCTCTGGAGGGAGGCATCTTGATCGCTGCATTGTGCGGCTGCGCATTGACGTGATTGCTGGGGTTACTGGGCATGCCGCTATGGTTGCCGGCCGCTGGCGCGACCCCGCCAGGATGCATACCGTTGGCAGGCATGACGTTTGAGGCTGGATGTGTGCCGCCGCCGTTGGCCGACGGGGTAGTGGTGGTCGGGCGGTTGGCGGAAGGTCCCATGGTGGTCGGGCGGTTGGCAGATGGTCCCATGGTGGTGGGGCGATTTGCCGAGGGCATATTGGTGGTGGGCGCGCGCATGCCTCCGGCGCCGGGGTTGCCGGCCGGCCGGGCTGGTGCGGCTGCCGGCCGGGCGGGAGCCGCTGCCGGTCGGGCAGGAGCGGCAGCCGGCCTGGCCGGTGCCGGAGCCGTCGTCTTGGTGCCGGCACTCACCAGGCTGCTTGCGCCCAGAAGCGCGGCAATCATCAAAGCTGTTGAGCCGCTTCTCAGTGCATTGCAAAGGGTAGGCGTTCTCATTGGATCCTCTTTTCCTTTTTCAATCTCATTTCCGCGTTGCGTACATGCGCGGATACGTTACTCAACATGGCTGAATTTGCTGTTTGCGCAGGTTCTTCGATGTCCTACTACCTCAAGATCGTCTTCACTGCAAATCTTGCGCTTTTTTTTGCGTTGGACCAAACCGGCCGGTTTCACAATTCATGCTCTGGCCAAGGATTGACGCGGCTCACACCATGGCCGGTCACGCGCAAGGGCTAGAAGAGCTCCTTCCTGGGGCCACCGCCGCATAACTCCATGGCGTGGATCATGGCCTTGGCCATGCGGTTAGCGCTGTCCTCGTCGTGGAAGAGGAATCCGTTCGTCTTTTCAGCGCGGTCCTTTTCCACCGGCGCCTGATTGCCCTTCGTCGTGGTTGTGTGATTCGAGAAAACAGCGCTTGAAGCCCACAGCTTGACATGAAACAGAGGGGGTGCGACCGTCACAACGATGTCTGGGTGACCATCGTCAGAATATTGCGCGTTTCTATCATCCTGGAATTTGTCGACAGTGATCTTCTCGATCTGTTTGAACGAGATTGTGTCTGTCTCCACGACCTGAGTGTGCAGGTCGTCGGCGGTGGCGCCGGATTTCAGTGTGGTACCTTTCGGCAGATCGAAGGTGACGTCGACATTCTCAGTGGCGTAGAGAGTGCAGGCTGCCGGGTCGGCCATCACATCGGCGATAGTGAAAACATACCGGAAGGTCATTCCTGGGCGTTTGGCGAGGGTCTCTAACCAGCTAATCTTCCCCTCCGCGGCCAATTTGTCCTGGATGAACTGCATAGTGGCAGGTAGGGTTGGACCGCTATCGGCGGGTTTGGCCGGGAGCGGAGCGCTTTGTTGTCCCCAGGCCGCAATCGTAAATCCAAATGCCAAAACGGAGGCGAGCCAATAGTTCATTCTCAACGTTGAATCCCTTTCCGGGCGCCCGGAGTGGCCAGGCGCCCGTTCGAGTGCACGCGTGCTACTCCACATCGCTGACTTTGCCGCCGATGAAAGTTACCTTCATGTCCTTGTAGTAGAAAACGGTCTTCGCTCCCAAGTGAGCCACCTTGAGCGGCTCTCCGAATCCGGTGGTCACCTGAACGGGAGTCTGGCCAAGGCTGATGGTTGGTGTCGGTGGCGGCGGCGGAGCCGGCGGCGCGATGTCCGCAAACTGAGGCGGCGCGGGAGCAGCCGGCGCGTCCCCGCTCCGCACCCATACCTGCCGGGTATTCACATCCAACAGGTCGGCGCCTTGAATCTTGAAATGCTGCACAGATCCCGTGGAAGTAAACGTCAGCGTCAAGTCGTCCCCATTGACGGCGTACTGACCCTGACCTTGGCCGCTTCCAACGAACTTGGTAAATGAACCGTCGGAGAGAAGCAGAAGATGAGGGCCGCCGGGGATAGAGTACTGTCCGGGGAGCGGCACCGGGCCGCTTTGCGCCGGTCCGGCAGGAGCCTGCGCGGGCGGCTGTTCGGGCGGATTGTCCTGCGGCACCACCGTCAGCACCTCTGCCACCAGCGCCATCGCGCTGTCGGCGGGCGGAATCTGCTTCTTGTCCGGATAAGCGATCTTCAAATTCGCATGGTAGCGGATGCCGTTCGGATCGGGATCGGTATAAAGCTTGAAGACCACTCCGTCTTTTTGAGCCGTGGCCCCGACAAGCCAACACCTTTCACCCACCGCCATGGTCCGCCCAGGAATATCGGCCGGGGGGGCGGTCGATGGGTCGAGCCCTGCCGCCATACCTTGCAGCATTGCGACGCCCAATCCGCCCCATACTCTCTTTCCCGCTCCTCCACCGATCTTCCCATCCTTGTAGGTGTTCGACTCCGCCAGCGGAGACGCGATGGCAGATACCTTCATCCCAGGCTTATGCACCTCGACGACGTCGCCAGGAGTAACAATATCCGATTGATCTGCCTTGATCTTCGTCAGCTTGAACTGGGAATCAAGCCGATGCTGAATGGCGGCCATCGGGTCGGCATCCTGTGCGGCCAGTGCAAGGCTTACCATCGATAGCACCGCGGTCATTCCAAGTAGACGAAACCACCTAACATGCCTCATGTAAATCTTCCTTTCATCGGTTGCGCGAAAAGCCCAAAGGTGCGATCGAAGAATTGACTGGATCGCAGACCTTTGCGCCTGGTCCCAAAAACACTGGCGCCTAATCCACGTTGCTTACTTTACCGTTGGTGAAGGTTACTTTCATTTCCTTGTAAAAAAAGATCTCCTTGGGTCCCAGGACCGCCTTGCGGACGGGCTCGCCGAAGGCCGCGGCCACCTGCTCCTTGGTCTGGCCCAGGGAGATGGTTGGCGCGGGAGCAGGCGGCGGCGGAGGAGGCGCAACGTCCTGATAGGGGGTCTGCGCGGCGGGAACTGGACCAGCCGCGCCGCCGCGCGCATGGAGCTTCGCTAACTCCGCGTTGGCCAAATTCTGGACTTGAGGATTGGGCCTGGTCGCCGTGCTCTCCACTTCGAGCACCTTGTTGAACGACGCTTCGGCTTCGGCATACTTCTTCAATCCCACCTGTGCCTTACCCAGCTGAGCCCAAAGAACCGAGGCATCCGGTTTGATGTGGGTGTCCTTCAGCATAAGATCCTCGACCTCCGCGTACTTGGCGGCCTTGGTTGCTGGGTCGGGCGCACTTTCGGCATCCTTCAGATCCTGCATGCAGGTGCGCAGATCGGTATTCAGCACTTTGACGATGTCGTTGTATTGCATTGCCGCGGCATTGTGGGCTGCCATATCCGCGGCGGTTTGGGCGAATCCTACGGCACTGGCGAGGAAGATCGCCAGCATCATAAAGGCGCGATATCGAAATACTCTTGTCATTACTGGACTCCTTGAATTCCATTTGCGGGTTGCATGTGCCCGTTTCTTTCAACGCTTGAGCGGGGCGGCTGAAAATGCGATAGGAGCACGCACCGCTTCGCTGTCTGTGCCCTTTCTTCTCAAACCTACGGACGTCTATTCGACATTACTGACTTTTCCGTTGGTGAAGGTTACTTTCATGTCTTTGTAGACAAAGATTTCCTTGGGTCCTAAGACCGCCTTCCTTGCAGGCTCCCCGAAGGCCGCTGTCACTTCCGCCTTGGTCTCGCCCAGAGAAATGGTTGGCGCAGGAGCGGGCGGAGGTGGAGGAGGCGCAATGTCTCCATATTGGGGCTGGGCTGGCGGGGGCGGCGCCACCGCCCGGGCCAAGGAGATGGCCGTGCGATAGAACGGATAAGTGATAGCGGTTGTCTTCCTCCAATTGTCGTCGGTGTAGACAGACGGCTTGGAGATCGACAAACCTCTTTGGCCTAACTCGGCAGCATCGTTGCAGGTCTGGGCATCGCCGGTTTGATTACAACTGGCTATTTCGAGTTGCACCGCCACGAAGATGGCATTTTCATCGTTGGGATTCACCTGAAGCCCGCGCTTGGCAGCACTGAGTGCACCCTGGTCATTGTTCAGGCCTCGATAGGTGGTCGTCAGTATGTTCAGTGCGGCCCCTTTATTCGCACTCTGTGGGTAGGTTTGCAAGAAGTTTTCCAGTTTGGCGGCCCTGGTTGGGAGATCCCTCTCTGCGTAAGCTGCTGCAAAGGCATTCGATTCGGACGGGGCGAAATTGTCAGTTCCCTGCAGCTGCGGTGCTGGTGCGGAAGATGCTGTTCCCTGCTTAATCCATGCGCTGCCATCTTGGTCATACAATTTGTCATCTTGAACGGTGTAAAGCATGGATTGTCCAGTGGGGCTCTCGGTCAGCGTCAGAGTATCCCCATCGATGGTGTAATTGCCCGTCCTTGGACGGTGTTCCCCGGGTGTGTGCAGGATGAAATAGAAAGAAGCGCCGAGAACGAGATAAATGCTCGTTCCCTCCTTTGTGTACCTTCCAGGGAGCCCTGGCTGGTCGCCGGGCTGCGCAGCCAAGAAAAGGCCGATCGTCGATGCGATAACAGACATCGCCATGGCACGAAACCACTTTGCATGTTTCATGTGTCTCTTTCGTTCATCGTTGAGTGGAGCGCCTAAAGAGCCGACGGGCGAAGGCCCGCCTTGTTGCCATTGGCGCTCCTCCCGAAAAAACGCAGGGGCCTATTCGACATTACTGACTTTTCCGTTGGTGAAGGTTACTTTCATGTCTTTGTAGACAAAGATTTCCTTGGGCCCTAAGACCGCTTTCCTGGTGGGCTCACCGAAAGCTGCCAGGACCTGCGCCTTGGTCTGGCCCAAAGAAATGGTTGGCGCGGGAGCGGGCGGCGGCGGAGGAGGCGCGATGTCGCTGAAGGCGGGCGGCGGGGGCGGCGGCGGTGCAACTTCGGCGGGAGCCGGCGGCGGAGCGCTTCCTTGCCGAACCCATGCCACTCCCGTGTTGGCCACGAGGCGGTCTCCTTGCATCTGGAAAACGGAGGAGCGGCCTGTTGCGCGGTAGGTGAGCGTCAACGTATCGCCGTTGATGGTGAATTGGCCGGGACTCAACTGGCCGCTTGCGGCGATCAGTACGAAAGAGCCATCCTGGACGAGATGCAAATGCGCGCCGGTTTCTCTTAGGAAATACATGCCGAATGGCGGGGGCTCCTGGTTCATGGCGGGCGCCGGTTGTGGCTCAGGCGCCGGTTGGCCGCCCCCGTTGTCCGGCGGCACTACCGTCAATACCTCGGCTACCAGATCCAGAGCCGCATCTACCGAGGGCACTTCCTTCTTGTTGGGGAAGGGAATCTTCAGGTTTGCGTAATAGCGGATGCCGTCATACGGGTCGCTGTAAAGCTGGAAGGAAATCCCGTCTTTCTGGACTTGCATCCCCGTCACCCAGCATTTTTCTTCCGCCACAAACTGGCGGTGCGGGTAGTCGTTGGCGGTCCCCCCTCCGGGTGTCGCCATGCCGATCATCAGGTCCTTGCCGAATCCGCCCCAGCCTTGACCGATCTTGCCGTTCTTGTAGGAGTTCGACGGGGCCAAAGGCGAGGCGACGGCGTACATCATCAGGCCGTTCTTGTGCAGATCCACCACTGAGCCGGGGGCAACGATATCCGAACGGTCGGCAGTGATTCTGGTCACCTGAATCTGAGAATTAAGCCTCTGTTGGATAGCACCGATGTCACCTGTTTGCGCAGCCAGCGCAAGGCTGAACATCGTCGATGTGATAAGAGCTAGCCCAACTGTACGGGATTCCCGAGCCTTATTCATAAGCCTCTTCCATTTCATGAGTTGTGGGGGGAGTATTTGCTGAGACAGGCTACACTACTCCGGCGAAGATGTCCTGTCAAGCATGGCGCGCACACGGAATGGGTGGTTTTGGAAGCTTCGGTTTTCGCCGTTCTATTCACCCCATTGTCCCGCGGAAATGCCCGCTTTCTGCACCTTTGCTCCTGCTCGCAAGCCGGTTCGAGCCGGCTGGGAGGAAGGCTTCAAGCGGCGGTTGTTCGGCGGGGAACAGGCGCCAGCGCTCAAGTTATCTCGCAAAAAATGAAAGGTGAGGCAGCGCTCTCTGCGGCAAGTTACAGGCGGTGATGAATCGTAGGCCGGTCAGGCCCGAAATGCTCCGTGCGCGTCCTCCCGAGTTTCTTCTGCAGCAAAGGTGGAAAACCAATGCAATCGGCGGGTCTTGCTTCGCGGCAGCCTGCAACGCGAAGCGCACCGGGCAGTGTGAAAGCAGCCTGTTCTGCGGGGAGGGCCGCGCGGGGAGGATTCCCTTCGCGAAGTGGATTCCAGATCGGCGCGGGCGGGCGGATCTTCAGCTTGGACGGCCTGGGCGCGAATCCCTCGAAACAAGACGCGGGCAACACGCTATCGCGCTGCCTCACGAAGAAGCCGCGGCGACTGTTCTTGCGAAAGGGGTCAATAGGTTTGGTGGCGGGAGGCAGGATCGAACTGCCGACCTACGGGTTATGAATCCGTCGCTCTAACCATCTGAGCTACCCCGCCCAAAAAACGCAAGGCGCAGGCCCTGGTGGCCCGGCCGGAGAATGGAGCGATGCGGAATCGCACGGAACTCTCCTCCTTGATTTTACGGGCGGCTGGATTGCAGGTCAAACCGGGTCTGGAGGGTCTGGGGGCGCAGACCGCGCAGGGGGGATGAAATTCGCCATCCTGCTGCTGTAAACTCGGCAGCATGAGCAAGTTCCATATTGCCGGAGTGATTCCGGCCCGGCTCAGTTCCACGCGGCTCAGCCGCAAGGTGCTGCGCACCATTGCGGGCCGGCCGATGGTGGAGTGGGTGTGGCGCGCCGCGGCCGAGTGCGGCCTGATGGACCCGGTGGTGGTGGCTACCGATTCCGATGAGGTTGCCGCCGTTTGCCAGACGCGCGGCATCCCCGTGGCCATGACTTCGCCGGATTGCGCCAGCGGGTCGGACCGCGTGTGCGAAATTGCCGGACGTATAGACGCCGATATATACGTCAACATTCAGGGCGACGAACCGACGCTTACCCCGGCCTTTTTCCCAGCGCTCCTCAAACTCTTCGAGCGACCGGAGGTCGAGGTGGCCACCCTGGCCGTGCACTGCGCGGCTGGGGACATCGACGATCCCAACTGCGTGAAGGTGGTGATCGCACAGGACGGGCGCGCGCTTTACTTCTCCCGCGCCGCAATTCCCTACGATCGGGACAAAACAGGTTTTGACGGTTACCGCAAGCACCTGGGCATTTACGCCTATCGCAAGGCTGCATTGGAGCGCTTTGCGGCGCTGCCGCCCTCGCCGCTGGAGAGACTGGAGAGGCTGGAACAGTTGCGCCTGCTGGAAAACGGTATCGCGCTTTATGTGGCCGAGGCCCCCAGCGACACCATCGGCGTGGACACCGAGGCGGATCTGGAGCGGGCCGAAGCGGCGCTCCGCGGGAGTTCGGCGTAGAGCAACCGGAGATGCGACGTACAGCTCAGAATCCGAATTGCGCGCAAGAATCGGGTAGCGCGCCGCAGGGCCGATAGACGACCATGGCTCTGGTGAACGGCAATCTTCAATCCGCAAGTGCTGGCAGGGCCGATTGCGCCTCACCGGCGGCTATTGATCCCGAGTCAGCCTGGAAACAACTCCTGGCCAGAGACCCGGCTGCCGCGTTCTTTTACGCGGTAACCACCACCGGGGTCTTCTGCCGGCCCGGTTGCGGCAGCCGGCGGCCTTTGCGGCGGAACGTCCGCTTCTTTGGCTCGGCGGCAGAAGCACTGGTAGCAGGTTTTCGCCCCTGCAAGCGCTGCCATCCCGCTTCCCCGGGTTGCAGCCCTTTGCAGAAGGTTCGCATCCACTTGGAAACGCATTTCGACCGGCCGGTGCACTTGGCCGAGTTAGGCCGCCTGGCGGGCCTCAGCCCATTCACCGTGCAGCGGCTCTTCAAACAAGAGCTGGGCGTGAGCCCGTTGCAGTACCAGCGCGCGTTGCGCGCCGGCAGCCTGCGCAGCGCGCTCAAGCAAGGAGATAACGTGACCGACGCAATCTACAACGCCGGGTATGGTTCATCGAGCCGGGCCTACGAAGGCGCCCAGCTGGGCATGAGCCCGGTGCGCTTTGCCCAGGGCGGGCGGGGCGAGCAGATCGGCTACACTACCGCCCGTTCGCCCTTTGGGTGGTTAGCGGTGGGCGCTACCGCCCGCGGACTCTGCTGGCTGGCGCTGGAAGCTACCGCGGAGGAAGCGGAAGCCAGCTTGCGCGAAGAATTCCCTTTGGCAGGCCTGCGCCAGGAGCCGTCGCTTTCGATATGGGTGGATGCGGCGCTTGCCCAGGTGAGCGGGAGTGAGACAAATGCTCCGCCCCAGAACGAACCTGCGATGCCGCTCGATCTGCGTGGCACGGCTTTCCAACTCAGGGTGTGGCAGGCGTTGCGCGCCATCCCGCGAGGCCGGACAGTGAGTTATAGCCAGTTAGCCAGCGAACTGGGCAACCCCAAGGCTACCCGCGCCGTGGCCCGCGCCTGCGCCACCAACCGCGTGGCTCTGGTGGTGCCCTGCCACCGTGTGGTGGGCGCCAGCGGATCGTTGACCGGGTATCGCTGGGGAGTGGAACGGAAGCGGCAACTGCTGGCTGCCGAAGGCGCGGCGGCTATAACCGGCAAAAAGGCTTAAGACGGTTAGGAGGCCCGAGAGCCAAGAAGACAGAGAACGGCCAAGGGGAAGCGCTCGTGCAGGCCGCCGCAAATCAGCTCATTTACCAATGCCAGCGATTGGTTTGAATTCGTAGATTAGGCTTCCCCCAGGGGCTAAACCCCGAATCGCTTTGGGCCGTTTGCAGCAGGACTGAATTCGTGCCCTTTCAAGACATAAACGACCGTCTGTGTGGCTGGGGAGACGAGGTCGCCGTCTGGGGGGCTTTGCCCTAACGGCGCACCCAGCGCAGCAACCGCTTATAGAGTCCCCACAGCGAGTTATGAACGAGGCGCGTCTGCTGGGCTTTGAGCGCCGAGTAGGAGCGCTCGACATAGTGGTCGAACTCGGGCGGCCATCCAATGGTCGAGCGGCGCTCGGAGAAATCGCCCTCGGCCCACTTGGAGAGCACTGCTTTGTAACCCACTACATGAGTTACAAAGTCAAGCAAGCAGCGCGGCATCTGCTCTTCCACGATGAGATAGGCTTTCTCGATGATGATCTTTTCGCGGACATCGTTGAGCGGCATGAAAATGGTAGTCATCCACAGAACCCATTCCTTCATCTCCGAGTCGAGGATCGGTTCGCTCTGCGATTTGCCCTGCTTCTTGAGCAAAGAACGGTAAGCGATGTTGCCCGCCTGGGAGGCCACATAGAGTGGGCCGTAGAACTCGTTGAGGCGCTTGTTCACCAGGCGCAGTTTGTCCCGGCGGCGCGCCAGCATGCGGGCGCTCATGAAGGTGACCAGATAACCTGCAAACGCAAGAACAATGGTTAACGCGGCTGCGTTCTGCAGCAGGTTCGGAGCGGAAAACGTAGAAAGGTCCATAGCGTAATTTGTCCTGAGAGCGTCCATTTCACCGCTCGCCTGTTCGTCCCCGTGCAACGCGCAGCTTGAAGGAAGGGCCACTCCGTCGCAGGATTTCCGGAAAGGTGAAAGGCGACAATGCTGTTGCCTGCGAGTATACGCGCGTGGACGCTTGTAGGCAGCTTTCCGGGCAGGCGCGGGCTCGGTTTGCTTTCAGCAGCGAAGTCGCTGCGGGTGGACGGAGTATGGGACTTGAACGCAAGGATCTCTGGCTATAGCATTTTCGGAATTGGTGTAGACCGAAAGCACGTAATCAAGTGGCTCTTTTCCAAAGAAAAAGCCACCTTGCACGTCCTTCAAAAAGTCTACGTGTATTCCGAAAATGCTCTAGGGTCTACCAACGAAGCAGGCTCGTCCAAGCCGCGCACCAGGCAGGAAGATGGAGAACGCCCCGCAACGGGGCGGGCAAACTCGGGAAAGATACGGCTCCGGCCTGCCCGGTTCGCCGCAGCTCTCCTCGGCCAAAAACGAGAGTAACCTGCACAACCAAGATGAGAGGTTAGCTATTATTCGCCCCGTCAGAAGCGAACCAGAGAGCAGAGGCTGGCGGCTGCACGTATGATACTGCCGGTCTTTGCTTGGGAATTTGGCGCTCTTGCGATCCTCTCAGGGCCATTCCCTCGAGGCTGGGGCCTGCAGCATCCCGCGAGGCCGAGGTCGCAGCGCGCGGCCACTGGGGTGGGGTCCAAAGCCGTAACGGGGAGCCTGAGGGTGGCCCGGAAGAGGCCAGGGACTAGAAGGGGAACGAGAGGATCCAGCCAAGGAGGGTTGGAAAGAGGAGGGCGCGCCATGGTGCAAGCGGCTTGAAGTCCTGTACCCCGTGTGCGGGGCGCGGCCCCTTCGGCTAGGTGTCTTTCCTGTGGCGCTCGGCGCGGCGCGCTTCCTGTTCCTTGCGGATTTCCCAGGCGCTGAGGAAACTGGCATAGTGCCGTACTTGGCAAGTGATACAGCGTGTGGGGTATCGAAAAGTGAGCAGCCATGGTATGTCTTGCCGGCGAAAGCGAGAGGTCCTCATTCTTGTTGAGCCGCACTCTGGGCATTTCATAAGCAATACCTTCCACAGATTTCAATGTTGCTCTCGGGCATCCCTTGAGCAGGAAATGTCTGGCCCAGTTTTCCGCGAGTATACAATGCCGATCGGCAAAAACCCGCATTGCCGAGACCGGCTATAGTTTTGAAACAAGAATATACCCAATATACTCTTGTTCCCCCCATGTGCAAGTCGCAGTGAGTCAAGGAAGCGAAGGACTGTCCCATAATTGGACAAAGATGCCGAGTGACTGGCGGGGGAACATGCAGGGCCCTCTCCCTCGCGGAGCAAGACGCACCAGCGGAGACAGTAACTACACATTACGAAGGGTGGTTACTTTTTGATGTCTTCGCGCATACCAGGCTGTTCCGCGGGCGTACAAGGGTAACCAGAGGTACCTCCCCGGCTCGGGCCGGAGACCGTGGTGAAAGTCCTAGATTGATAGGAAAAGCGCCGGAGCACGACCTTGGAGCGCATCTTCAGCTTGTGGAATGTCTTTGGCTTGGTGCAAGGGGGCATATCCTAGAGAAAAATGCCACCTGATTGCGTGCTTTCGGGCTTCGCCCATAGCGGAAATGCGGTAGTGATTGAATCCGGCTTCGAAGGATGAAGGGGAAAGATGAAGGCCGCCCTGCGGGGAAGGCGGCTAGAACAAAACCGGTAAGCGACAGTTGACCGGTTACCGGGAGCTACTCGGACAGATCGCTGGCAATGGTGACAGCGACCGGCGGATCGCTGGTCAGCTGGGTGTCCCACATGAGCACTGTGTAGACCTCGCCGCCGGTAAGAGCTAAAGCGGTTGAGGTGTACTTGGGGGTGATGACGCCGGTGGGTGTTATCACCATGGTAACGGTCTGCGAGGAGAAACTGATGTAACCGGCGGTGGCACCTACGGGGAGGGCGGTGACCAGGGGAATGGTATTTGCCAGGGTGGTGCCGGCGGGGACCATATAGATGTCGACGGGGCCGGTCTTGGGGGCTTGATTGAGAAAACGGAAGGCGGAATGACCGCTGGCCGCCTGGATCTGCTGGTCTTCAAGCACTGTGACCATGTAACTGTTGGTGGCGGCGCCGTTGTCGGTAATAAAGACGGAGTGCTGGTGGCCTGCGAGCAGGGTTCCGCTGGAGGAGACCAGCGCTGCGCCGCCGGTGGCCGCCGTTACCTTGATGAGGGCATCGCCGGTGGCGGGCAAGGTGCCATATGGGGTAATGGTTCCCTGGCCGATGTTGCCGGCAAGCAGAACGCCTTCGACGACCACGTTGATGGCGGGGGCTATGTACGAGGCGTCAATGACCCGCACCAGACTGGGCTGGATATAGCCGGTCACAGTCTGGCAGGCAGAAAGAAACACAGCCAGCGCCAGCGAGGCAACGGCTGTCACGGCCAGCTTGGCCGGCGTCAATTGCCGGGTTCCGCCTATCCACCGATTCCAGGTGTTCTTCATCCGTATCTCCGGCAGGGCCTTCGCAACCTTCGAAACCGGCTTCGAGCCATTTTCGAAGGCAGCGCGCTAGCCTCCCCATCATAGTACAGGTGTGTGCTTGGAAGAGTTTACGACTTTTGGGCAATCGCGGCACAGGAGTACGCAAACAGGCAACTCCCTTGCAAGGCGGCCGGAGCGGATCTTAATTGGAGCGACCAGTTGAAAAAGCGGGGTAGAAGTAGGCTCACAACCCCCCGTAGAACCGTCCGAACGCGCGGGCGAGCATCAGCGACATGAGCAGAATGCCGGCTCCGAGCAGTAGTACTTGCGGCGTCTTGCGCAGGCTGAAGCTGCCGACACGGCAGACCAGCAGATAGCCGACGGCGAGGTTGAAGAGACCCCAGAGGACATTAACCGTCGCGGAGGACAAACCGATCCCCGGTGGCGATGCGAACGGGCTCTGGAAGGGATGTCCCGAGATCCCGTTGTTGATATGGGGCAGGGCATTGGCCAGGAATGCGCCCCCGAAGAAATAGGCTACAGAGTGATACCAGCGCACGATCGTTCCTTTCCGACTGCGAAACCCATGTTAGCAGGTCTCTTAACTTGCCCCCAGATAGACGAACCGGGCCAGAAAGAGCACGGCCAGGAGATAAAGCAGCCAATCCTGGCGGCGGAACTTGCCGGTGACCAGGTGGAGCGCGGCCCAGGAGATGACGCCGAAGCCCAGCCCGTTGGCAATCGAGTAGGTGAAGGGGATGAGCACCAGCGTAAGGAATGAGGGAACGGCCACCAGGGGATTGTGCCAGTGAATCTCGCTGACGGTGGAGAGCATGAGCGAACCCACCAGGATGAGCGCGGGCGCGGTGGCGGCGGGGGGCACGATGCCAACAAAGGGAGCAGCGCCAATGGCGCACAGAAAGAGCAGTCCGGTGACGATGGCGGTGACGCCTGAGCGGCCTCCGGCGGCCACGCCGGCGGTGGACTCGACATAGCTGGTGACCGTCGAGGTGCCGGTCAGGGAACCGAAGACGGTGGCCGTGGCGTCGGTGAACAGGATGCGGCTGAGGCGCGGAATGGTGTGGTCGGGGGCGATCAGTCCAGCGCGCTTGGTGACAGCCACCAGAGTGCCGAGATTGTCGAACAGGTCCACAAAGAAAAAGACGAAGACGATCTCCAGCAGTCCCTTGTTGAGCGCGCTGCGAATATCGAGTTGGAAGGCGGTGCCGGCCAGGGCATGAAAGCCGCCGGCGGCGGGAGCCCAGTGGACCATGCCCAAGGCCCAAGCCAGCGCGGTGGTGGAGAGCACGCCGATCAGGATTGCGCCGCGGACTTTCTTTGCTTCCAGCGCCACCATGAGGAGGAGGCCGAAGAGGGCCAGTGCGGTGGTGGGATTGCGCAGGTTGCCCAGGGTGACGAAGGTCTCTGGATCGCTCACTACCAGTCCGGCGTTGCGGAAGCCAATGAAGGCGATGAACAGGCCGATGCCGCTGGCCACTGCCGCGTACAGTTCGTGGGGGATGGCGTGCAGGATCATCTGCCGGATGCCGGTGGCGGTGATGGCCAGGAAAATGACGCCGGAAAGGAAGACTGCTCCCAGGGCCGTTTGCCAGGGCACATGCATCTTGATGCAGACGGCGTAGGCAAAATAGGCATTGAGGCCCATGCCGGGAGCCAGCGCGATGGGATAACGCGCCACCACGCCCATGAGGATGGAGCCGAAGGCTGCCGACAGGCAGGTGGCGGCGGTGACGGCGGCCAGCGGCATCCCAGCAGACGCCAGGATGGCCGGGTTCACCAGCACAATATAGGCCATGGTCAGAAAAGTGGTGACGCCGGCCAAAATCTCGGTGCGCCAGTTGGTTCCCAGGCGCGCAAATTCAAAATAGCCTTCGAGTCGCGTAAGCATAGGCGGATACTTCTAGAAGACCACACGCGGGCGGGCGTGCGAAGGCGGGACAGCGCATTTGTGCTTGGAGTGCGGGTTTTGCCGGCTGAAATCCGGCAACGCGGCTGGAGAAAAACCTCGCTCTATTTGGAGGAGGGCATCGCTCGCCGCAGGAACTCGTCGAACAGAGGCGCGGTGAAGGCGTTCTGGCCGTAGGCGGGGCTGTATACCATCCCCTTGCGCATGAGGGCATCGCGGACCGGGGCGACCGCCTGAATCTTCAGGCCGAGCTGAGCGGCGATTTGGCCGGAGCGCTGGGGCGGCGGACCCAGCTCGGCCATGGCGCGCAGGTATTCCTTCTCCTTGGGTGTGAGGTGATCGAAGCGCACGCGGAAGAAGGTTTCGTCGAGCCGCCGGATGGCGGACTTTGTCGCGCGCTGAATGTCGGCGGCCTCAATCGTGGAGCCGGAGGCCAGGTTCCAGGCTTCGTAGCCCCACTGCTGGAGGAAGTAGGCAAACCCGTGGGTGGCCTTGATTATCTCGTTGAGGGCTTCGCGCGAGAACGCCGCGCCCTGGGCCTGGGCCGGCCCCTGCAGTGCCTCCGAGACATGCCACGGTTGGAGGGGGCCGATCTCCGGGTATTCCACCAGGCGCTCGACATCCGATCTGGCGCGGCTTGCCAGGCCCCGAGCCTGGGGCAGGCCGGCAGCAACGAGAATCAGCGGAAGACGCCGCTGGGAGACACGGTCCAGGGCAACAATCAGGGCGGCAAGCTCCTGCTCCGGCAGGGCCTGGATCTCGTCGATGCACAGCGCGATGGGCAATTGGTGCTCGGCCGCGAACTCTGCAACTGCCTGCAGCAGCGCAGAGAGGTCCAACTCGAAGTTGCCGCTGTCTGCCGTGCCGGTCTCCGGGGCGATGGCCAGGTCCAGTTCCAGACGGCCGAGGTCGCCTTTGGCCTTCCGATCGAGGGAGCCAAGGAAACTGCGCATGATCCGGAGGGCTCGGCGGGCGCTGTCGCTGGCTCCGCTGCTGGGAAGGCGTCCTGGGGTGTTGAGAAAGCGGTGAAGAGCGGGCAGGAGCAACTCGGCGAGTGTCTTGCCTTCGCGTGCTTCCAACAGGGCAGCGTGGAATGCCATCTTCTGTGCATGGTGGTGTATACTATTGATAATGCACGTCTTGCCTGCTCCACGGAGGCCCACCACGATCATGCTCTTGGTGTGCACCCGGTCGCGCAAACGGACCAGGGATAACTCCGCGTGGCTCAGAATCGAGGCTCGGCCAGCCAGCTCAGGGGGCTGCGCGCCTGCACCGGGAGTGAAGGGATTCTTGCGGGCATCCATGCAAGAACATTAGCAGGCTATAGATAAAATGCAATATAAGAAGGAAATGTTTTTATAATTCTTCGGGGCCTGGAAGGCATTCGCCTTCGGGTTCATTCCGTTTGGGGCTCGCGAAGAAACTATAGCATTTTCGGAATTGGTGTAGACCGAAAGCACGTACTCAAGTGGCTTATTTCCAAAGAAAAAGCCACCTTGCACGCCCTTCAAAAAGTCTACGTGTATTCCGAAAATGCTCTAGGCTTCCCACCCTTTACATTCTTCCCTCGAAAAGCCGCGAGGGATGGGTCACGGCGGATTGTGCGGGATCGAACAGCGGGCAGGTCGAGGGGTGTGCTTTCCCACCCTTGGCATTTTTCCTCGAAAAGCCGCAAAGAGGGGGCGCCTGGCGAAGCTGTCTGGGCAAGCTCAGGGCAGGCCCCGATGCACCCGGCTGCGGCTTTCGCTTCGGGGGAGGAATCCTATCTTGCGTGCTCAATGGGCCACAATTTGATGGTTTTATCGGAACTTCCGGTTGCAAGCGTATGTCCGTCGGGGCTGAAAGCTACGCTGAGAATCCGTCCCTTGTCGCCCTCCAGGGTGCGCAGCACGTTTCCGCTGGTCACATCGGATAGTTTGATGGCGCCGTCTGTGCGTCCCGATGCGAGCGTGCGGCTGTCCGGGCTGAAAGCTACCGATTTGGCAAGCGGGTCGGTGCGCGCCTCGTGCAACTGCCTTCCGCTGGCCACGTCCCATAGCCTGGTCTCCGCTTCATAGAAGCCGAGCATGAGCGAATCCGATTGCTGAAGGCGCTGCAAATAGTCGAAGTCCTCGCCTTCCCAAGATGCCAGGGTGCGGCCGTCGGAACTGAAGGAAACGGAACGCACACTCCCT
>Ga0181529_10001243_pt1 | contig 34076 bp, 28 predicted proteins | sample PEATcosm2014_Bin_36_FD_119763 | JGI IMG/M metagenome (GOLD analysis project Ga0181529, IMG submission 119763) | Peatland microbial communities from MTU Mesocosm Facility, Houghton, MI, USA - PEATcosm2014_Bin10_30_metaG | ecosystem: Environmental > Terrestrial > Soil > Wetlands > Peat | place... | reverse complement strand
GAAAGCAACAACTCACGGCTTGGCTGCACGACTACAACTTCCACCGTCCGCATGCTAGCCTCAATCTAAATACACCCGCTTCCCGCGCTGGTCTGAATCGGAACAACCTCTTGAGACTCCACAGGTAGTGATGCCCGTTCTGTCTAGATGCATTTTAGCCTTTGCTATAGACTTCCGTGCCCCATCCATTCCGCGTTTTTCTGCGGAATGGGTGGGATACCGCCAAAATTCCGGTCTACACAATTTCCGAAAAAGCGCTAAATTGAAGGCTTCGGCAGGCCAAGCGCGTGGCGAAGAAGGCAAGCTGACGATGGAGCCACGGCGAGAATCTCAAAGGACAGTAAAGGCAAAAAATGTGCATTCCATGTGCAAGAATTTGCGTATTGCCAATCGTAAATTTCCCCAGGTTATTCATAATAAAGAATATTGATCTGGACTATGACGTGCATCATTATTTCACGAGCAGCTAGCCTCTAGGGGGGGGCTGTCTGCACAATCCGCACACGTGGAGCAGGAATAATGAACAAAAAGTTTTTTGGTCTGTTACTTCTCTCGGGCCTGTTGGTGCCGGTTGCGGCCAAGGCTGCACCAGCCCCTGTAACAACCACTGCTTCGCCTGCCTGGGAGTTCACCTCCGTAGGTCCAACGAACTACGGCCACTCTGAGTTAGGCTTTACCCTTGGTGAAATCTTCACGCCGACGCAGAATATCGTCGTTTACTCTATGGGCTACTTCTACGACTCGTCTATCGGAATGTCCGATTCCCATCCGGTGGCGATGTACGATGCGACCGGCACTCTGTTGGCTTCCACGATCATTACGAACGCATCGTCTACCGATGCGCAGGGTAATTTCAAGTTCAACTCCATCACGCCGATTACGCTGATCGCGGGCGATACCTATGTAATCGACGGCGCCAGCGGCGAGACCGATCCCTGGACCTGGAATGATACAGGTTTCACGGTGAACGCACCCATCACATTGTTAGGCGATAGTTGGGCCAGTAATGATGGGACGAGCGCGAGCTTCAGCGGCACTACCTCAAAACACGACGCGGCCAATGGCTATTGGGGAGCGGACTTTTCCACGACGCCGGAGCCGAGCAGCTTCCTGCTGCTAGGCAGCGGACTGGCGGGGTTGGCCGGCCTCATCAAGTGCAAGCTGGCCTGAAGTCACAAATCGAACTTCCAGCCTGAAAACGGGGGCTGGCCTGGCGTATTGAAGCCAAGCCAGCCCCGTTTTTTGTGCTTAGCAGGACTTTGAGGGATCGAAGCCTTCGGCGTGCGGTTTGAGGCATTCCAGATCACGGGCCTGCATCTGCTTCAGGACGATCGCGATTCCCAGCGCGGCCAGCACGGAGAGCAGCGCGAAAAGAAAGACGCTGGAGTAGCCCCAGACGCCAATGACCACTCCGGCCACCGGGCCTGTAAGGAAGAAGGAGACATCGGAAAAGGCGGTGAAGACGCCGAGGGCGGCGCCTCGATTGCCTTCCGTAACCCGCTTGACCGCTTCCACGCCCAGCGCGGGAAAGACCAGCGAGAAGCCGAAACCCGCCAGGGCGGCGGCGGTGAAGGCCATCCACGGCGAGGCGGCGCGCCACAGCAGCAGCATCCCCATGGATTCGACTGAGAGGCAGACGATGGCTACCGGGTAGCCGCCGAAGCGGTTGATGGTTTGGATGAAGAGGAGGCGCGCCGCGATAAACGCCAATCCAAAAGCCGTGAGGCAGAGTGCGGCGCCCGTCCAGTGGCGGCTCAGGTAGAAGAGGGTGATAAAGGTGGCCAGCACGCTGTAGCCGATTCCGCCCAGCGCCAGGCCGAAGCCGTGCGGGGCTACGCGGAACATGACGTCGCGGAAGGGAAGATGTTCGCCGGGGGTTACGGCGACGGGGCTCTTGCGGCAGGCCAGGGCGAGGCTGAAGGCGCCAATAAGCAAGGTGAGCAGGCCGATGGAGGCCAGGCCCCACATCTGATCGAGGACCACGCCCAGCGGAGCGCCCAGCGCCATGGCGCCGTAGGTGCTGATGCCATTGAAGGAGATAACTTTGGCCGTGCTGCCGGGACCAGCGCTGGTGATGCCCCAGAGGGTTGAACCCGTGGAGCCGAGGCTCTCACCCACGCCCAGCGCCAGGCGGCTCAGAAACAGCGTGGCAAGGCTGAGCCATGGAATCGAATGCAGGGCAGCGGCGACAATCAGCAGCGCTCCGCTGGCAGAGCAGGAGCCCATGCCCCAGAGCACGGAGACCTTGGCTCCGGCGCGGTCAGAGATGCGGCCGGCCCAGGGACGGCTGGCGAGCGTGGCGATGTACTGAATGCTGATGACCAGGCCGGCCAGCGCCGCGCTGTAGCCCATCCGCAGATGGACATAGGGCGGCAGGACGGCCAGTGGCAGCCCGATGGAGAGATAGACGATAAAGGTGAAGTAGACGAAGCCGAGGATCTGCCGGGTGTCGCCGCTGGAGTCGGCGAGAGACGGGGCAGGAGCGAAGGCGGTGGCAGAGGATGGCATGGTTGACAGGGAAATCCGCAGAACGCTGCGGCTACTTCCAGTATAACGGAGGTTGCGTGCGGAGATATGCGGGCGCGATGAGCAGGTCTTAGACTGAAATCATGGGGTCCAGCTTTCATGTGGAGCATTTCGGTTGCCGGGCCGCGCGCGCGGATGGCGAGGCGGTGAGCGACCGGCTGCGCGCCGCGGGGCTCTGCGAGCGGCAGCCCCCAGCGGCTGATTTAGTCGTTGTGAATACGTGCAGCGTGACGGCGGAGGCCGACCGGGCGGCGCGGGCCTTCATCCGCCGGGCACACCGGCTGAACCCGGCTGCAAGAATCGTGGTGACCGGCTGCTATGCGCAGCGCGCGCCGGAGGAGTTGGCGAGCCTGAAGGGCGTGGCCGCCGTGGTGGGCAACAGCCACAAGGCGCTGGCGCCGGAGATCATTTTGGGGCTGGCGCAAGGACGGGCTGGAGTTGGAGCTGCGGAAGGGCCTGGGTTGGTCAGCCCGGCCCTGGTTCGTGTGGAGTCGCTGCTTTCCGGTGGAGCGTTGGCTCCCATCTGGGCCGACGATCGGTTTGCCCATTCTTTCCTTGAAGAGGCGCAGATGGCACCCGGCGCGCGGACCCGGCCCAATCTCAAAATTCAGGAGGGGTGCGGAAATCGCTGCACGTTTTGCGTGATCCCCCAGACGCGCGGTTCTTCCAGAAGCCTGCCCGCTGCCAATGTTCTCAGGCAGGTGGAGGGGTTTGTGGCTGCCGGGGGCAACGAACTGGTGCTCTCCGGGATCAATCTGGGACGCTGGGGGAGGGATTTTTCAGCTTCCGAAAGCCCAGGCAGACCGACCCTGGCGGGGCTGGTGCGCGAGATCTTCGAGCGGACGGCGTTGCCCCGGCTGCGGCTCAGCTCGATTGAGCCGATGGATTGGGACGCGGAGCTGATTGGGTTGATGGCCGAGTTTGGCAATCCCGAATGCGGGCTGGCGCGGCTGGCGCGTCATGCGCACCTGCCCTTGCAGTCAGGCTCGGATGCCGTGCTGCGGCGGATGCACCGGCGCTACCGGCCGTGGCACTACGCGGAGAAGGTTGCCGCGCTGATGCGGGCCGCCGGGCCGGAACTGACACTGGGCGCGGACGTGATGGTAGGCTTTCCCGGCGAGACCGACGCGGAGTTCGAGGAGACCGTGGCTTTAGTGCGGGCGCTGCCCTTCGGCTACCTGCATCTGTTTCCGTTTTCGCCGCGGCCAGTCACGCCGGGTTGGGCGCTGCACGCTGAGCGGCCAGTCCCGGCCGAGGCGGTCGAGGAGCGCATGGCTGTTCTGCGCGCTCTGGCCGCTCAGAAGAGTGAGACGCACCGCAGGTGCTTTGTGGGCCGGGAACTGGAGGCGATCACGCTGCACACGCCTGTGGAGTTGGAGGCGCGTGGCTGGACCGCCGCGCTGACGGAGAACTTTCTGCCTGTGGAGTTGGATGGGCGACTCGAAGCCAATCGGCTGGTGCGGGTGCGGGTGACCGGGTTGACCGCCGAGGGGGCGCTGGAAGCTTTGGCGCCAGAGTTGAAGCCGGTTCAGGGTTAAGCGACAGCGCTCTCCGCCTGAGCGTGGATTTTCATGCCGGATTCCCGAAATGAGCCCCGCCCTGCCCCGTCGGCCCCGATGCCGGCGCGGAGCGGGCGGCAACCTGAGATAAACCCTTTGTTCAGGTTAGCCAAGCCAATGCTATACTCAGGGTGCGCTCGTGTGCCCGCGGCGATTCCGGTAGAGCCCGGAGGCGGGCAAAGCATTTCCTGAGTTTACGTGCGCAGGAAAGCTCTTGGAAGGCGGCTTTTTCTTGTTGAAAAAGCCACTTGACTGTAGTGGCTTACCGGAGTTCAATTCTGGAAATGCTGTAGCGGCGACTTTTGGAGGAGCACCATCGCACTCGACAAACGTTCGGCAAAGTCCTTTATCCGTATCAACGACCGGATTCGCGCGCGCGAAATTCGCGTGATCGACGAAAACGGCGAGCAACTGGGCATCCTGGCGCCCTTTGAGGCGTTGAAGCTTGCTCGCGAGCGAGGCCTCGACCTGGTGGAGGTTTCGGCCAACGCGGTTCCCCCGGTCTGCCGCATCCAGGATTACGGCCGCTTCCTCTATGAGAAAGAAAAGAGCGAACGGGCCGCCAAGAAGAAGCAGAAGGTGATTACGGTCAAGGAGGTCAAGTTCTCCGTGACCGTGGATGAGCACGACTACCAGACCAAAAAGAACAAGGCGGTCAGCTTCCTCGTCGGCGGAGACAAGGTGAAGGCCAGCTTGCGTTTTCGCGGCCGGCAGATGGCTCACCGCGATTTGGGCTACGCCATTGTCAACCGGCTGATCCAGGACATCGGCGATGCCGGAATAGTGGAGTTCATGCCGCGCATGGAAGGCACCACTTTGCACGCCATCCTTGCTCCAGCGAAGAAGCAGGAAGCGCCCAAGCCCAAGCCCGCCGCCGCTCCGCAGCCAACAGCGCCGCCACCGCCGGCGCGGTAGACCGCTCGAAGAGCCCGCACAACATTCAGGCCGCGCTCAGAGTCTCAATCGACTCGGAGCGCGGTCTGCGCTGTTATGGAAGCGAGCGCGTCGCGGTGCACCTCTACGGATTTGATGGGGGCACGAGCGGGATGAGGATGCTCGCGTGTCAGTGGCCCTCGCCGCAATGCGATCGGCGATTCTATTTCTGCGGAAAAGGCCTGCCGCCTCACTTCAGAGAGCAAAAATCGCTCGCTGTAGACCCCGAGTCGCCGGTGTTCCCGGTCTGCTGTATACTGATAAAAGCCTCAAGAGGACAGGGAAGTCCCTGTCTCACGGGGAACGCGGCCGAGTGACCCCACCCTGCCGGACAAAGAGAAGAAAATGCCCAAGTTGAAGACCCATACGGGCGCGAAGAAGCGCTTCAGCAAGACTGGCACCGGCAAGATCAAGCGGCACCAGATGAAGACGCGTCACATCCTTACTTCAAAGTCGCCAAAGACGAAGCGCAAGCTCGGAAAATCCGTGCTGGTTTCCGATGGTGACTTTAATAAGGTAGCGCGCATGATTCCTTACCTTTGATTGCTGAGCTGATTCCATAAGCCGGAATCAGCGCTTCAGGGCCCCAGCAAACGCGTTGCACGGGCCCCCGGCAGGCCGGACGGTTTTGAGTCCGGATTCGCCGAGAAATCAAGGGTTGAATGAGCGAGTGAAGAGGTTTAACGCCCGGCCCGCAAGGGGTTTGGGCCTCCAGCCTCCAGCCGCATCACCGAACGCAAAATGGAGAAATCGATATGCCCCGCGTAAAACGCAGTACCAAGCGGAATGACCGCCGCAAAAAGATTCTTAATAGGGCCAGTGGATACTTCCTGACGAAGTCCAAGCTCTATCAGGCAGCCCAAGAGGCCGTCGAACGCGGCCTGAAGTTTGCCTACACCGGCCGCAAACAGAAGAAGCGCCAGTTCCGCTCGCTGTGGATCGTGCGCATCTCGGCCGCGGCCAAGCTGAACAATTTCAGCTACTCGCAGCTCATTAACGGCCTGAAGAAGGCCGGCATCGAGCTGGATCGCAAGATTCTGGCCGAAATCGCTGTGAAGGACGCGCCAGGCTTTACCCGGCTGGTGGAGCAGGCCAAGACGGCGTTGGTGTCAGAGAAGATGATCAAGAAGCTCAGCGTATAGCGAACGAATTGAGCAGAATGGCCCGGGATCCAATGGATTCCGGGCCATTCTTGCATAGAAGCACGGACGGCGCTCACAAATTACTTCAGATTTTTAGCTTGCAGGATTGATGCGAGGGCGGCCCAGCCTTCGCAGCGCGGCCGGGGCGTGCCCCTCGAAGAGCCGCGACACCAATATTTCCTCATGAAAAATAAGTATTTCAACATCAGACACTTAAGGGATTGATTCAACCCTTTCTCCAGGGAATGTGACCGCTGTCACAGTTTCTAAACCAGCCCCGTCTTACATTGAGTATGTGGTTATCGATATAAATTTATCGAATGGATCGCGCACCAGACAACGGGTATGCCATCTAGTCCACAACAAACCTGAGACAGCTGCCTCAGTATCACCACTTCCACCAGAATGAGAGGAAAGCATATGTCTTCGTTTATCGTTCCGCGTACGATCTATCACGGTCCAGGTTGCATTGACAATTTGAAGTCCGTCAGAGGGACCAAGGCGGTCATTGTGACCGGCTCCGGTTCCATGAGAAGGCTCGGATTTATTGACAAAACGATTGCGCTCTTGAAAGAGGCGGGAATCGCGTCGGTTGTCTTTGACGGCGTGGAAGCCGACCCTTCGGTCAACACAGTCATGAAGGGCGTCGAGGTCTTCAATCGCGAAAAGCCGGATCTGATTGTGGGATTGGGCGGCTGCTCGGCGATCGATGCGGCCAAGGCAATGTGGGTCTTGTACGAGCACCCGGAATCGACCTTCGAGGAGATCTGCCAGCCATTCGCCATCAAGCCGCTGCGCAAGAAGGCGCACTTTATTGCGATTCCCTCCACCAGCGGAACGGGGACAGAGGTAACCTGCTGCTCGGTCATTACCGACCGCGAAAAAGGAACCAAGTATCCGATCGTCAGTTATGAAATTTGTCCGGACATAGCGATTGTCGATGGCGAGTTAGCCGTGGGCATGCCCGCTAATGTCACGGCGAACACCGGAATCGATGCGCTTTCACACGACTGCGAGGCGTATGTTGCAACCCTTGCCAGTGTGTATAGCGATGCGCTGGCCAAGGACTCGGTTCGTCTTATCTTTGCCAATTTGCCCAAGGCTTATGCCGATGGCAAGAATATTGAAGCGCGTCAGACGATGCACGACGCCTCCTGCATGGCCGGCATCTCCTTCTCGAACGCGATTTTGGGCATCATTCACTCGATGTCGCATCAGGTGGGCGGAATGTTTGGCGTTCCCCATGGCCGCTCGAATGCGATCCTGATGCCCAACGTGATCCGGTTTAACAGCAAGAGCACCACGAAGTATGAACAATTGGCCGAGGTCATCGGAAAGAAGACGGCAGAGGATTTTGCCCTGGCCGTGCGCGATCTCTGCCTGAGCGTCGGCATCGAAAAAAGTTACAAGGAATACGGCATCGACGCAAAAATTTGGGCCGAGAAGCTGGATACGATCACGCAAAATGCGCTCAACGATCCTTGCACGGGAACCAACCCGCGCAAGCCGACCTTTGCGGAGGTCAAGCGCATCTTCCAGTGCTGCTACGATGGCACCATCGTGGATTTCTAACAATCTATCGAGGAACTTTCAGAGTTTTTTTGACAACTCCAAAGAGCGCGGCGCCGGGGAGACAATTCCCCGGCGCCGCGCCGTATTTATGAAGCAGAAGCATAGTGGTTTATCCTTGTCTTTACGCTATGACAGAAGAGATTCCCAATCTGACGGCATTTGATGAGGCTGCGCTGGACGAGGCTTTTTCGGCGCTGGAGCGGCAGGCGCGCGCGGCTGCCGCTGCACTGAACGGCGAGGCGGCGGTTGAAGCCTTTCGCCTGGAGTGGCTGGGGCGCAAGCAGGGGCGGCTCAACGAGGTCTCCGGGCTGTGGCTGAAATCCGCTCCCAAAGAGGCCAAGAAGGCGCTGGGCATGCGCTTCAACGCGCTCAAGGCGGTGGTGGAAGGCCTGCTGGACTCGGCGCTGGGTGCTGGGCCGACTGATGCGGCGCTGGCGGCTGAGGCCATCGACATTACGCTGCCCGGCACGCGGCGGCTCACCGGGGCCGAGCATCCGATTACGCGCACGCTGAACGAGATTACCAGCGTTTTTGCGGCGCTGGGCTACTCGGTCGGTGTGGGGCCGGAGGTCGAGACCGACTTCTACAACTTCGAGAGCATGAACTTTCCCCCGGGCCATCCGGCGCGGGACACGCAAGACACGCTGGTCGTGGCCGGGCAAGACCGGCGCCCGCAGCGCGACCGGCTGCTCTTGCGCACGCACACTTCGCCGGTGCAGATGCGGACCATGGAGCAGCAGCCGCCGCCGGTGCGTATTGTGATCCCTGGCAAGGTGCACCGCAACGACGCGGCCGACGCGACGCACTCGCCGATCTTTCACCAGGTCGAAGGGTTGTGCGTGGACACCAACATCACCTTCAGCGACCTGAAAGGGACGCTGGACCACGCCATGAAGGCGCTCTTCGGCTCGTCGCTGAAGACGCGCTTCTTCCCGTCGTTCTTTCCTTTCACGGAGCCGAGCGCGGACGTGCAGATCAGTTGCATCTTCTGTGGCGGAAAGGGTTGCCGGAAGTGCAAGCAGTCGGGGTGGATTGAGCTGCTGGGCTGTGGCATGGTGGACCCGGCGGTCTTCGCCTTTGCGGCGGAAAAACAGCCAGGGTACGACTCCAGGAAGATTTCCGGATTTGCGTTTGGCATGGGCGTGGAGCGCATCGCGATGATGAAGTACGGGATCAGTGAGATCGGGCAGTTTTACGCGGGAGATATGCGGTTCCTGGAACAGTTTGCGTAAGCGAGTCGGCAAGTCAGCGAGTCGGCAAGTCAGCGTGGGATGCATTGATAGACAAGAGGAACGGATCGCCGGGCACCGCAAGAACGCGACATTATCGCGACCTGCTGGTTTGGCAAAAGGCCATGAGCCTAACGAGGGCAGTCTATCGCGAAACGGAGGCTCTTCCGAAGAGCGAGATGTTCGGTCTCCAGTCGCAGATGCGCAGGGCAGCTGTTTCAGTGCCAAGCAATATTGCCGAGGGACACGGGAGGCTGAATGATGGACATTTTCGCCAGTTTCTAGCCACATCTCGCGGATCGCTTTTTGAATTGCAGACACAATTGGAACTAGCCGGCGATTTAAAGTTCCTTGACGAAACAAGAGTCAAAGGCTTGATGGAGAAATGCGAAGAAGTTGCTCGACTTATGAATGGATTGCTTGCGGCATTGGAGGCGTCCTAGCCACAACAGCCGCTGACTCGCCGACTTGCTGACTCGCTGACCTGCTTAAGAAGGATTCCCATGAAGATACTGACAAAATGGCTTAGAGCTTACTTGCCGGGACTACCGGTGGACGATGCGCAGCTTGCTGAAGACCTTACCCTGCGCGGCATTGCCGTGGATGGTGTCTACGATCTGGGCGCGGGCAATGGCTCGTACTTTGAGATGGACGTGACCACCAATCGCGTGGACGCCATGAACCACTACGGCGTGGCGCGCGAAGCGGCGGCGATCTATGGGCTGACGCTGCCCGAAGTGGTTTACAAGCTGCCCGCGTTCCGCCCGGCGGCCAAGCCCTTTCCGGTGCGGATTGAGGCCGAGGACGCCTGCGGCCGTTACAGCGCCCGTCTCCTGCGCGACATTCAGATCGGCGACTCGCGCGACTGGTTTGCCGGGGCCGAAGTGGCCACCTATTTCAATTTGCTCGATCAGAAGATGATCTCGAACGCCGTGGATGCCTCGAATTATGCGTGGCTCTCCATCGGCCAGCCGACGCACGCTTTCGATTGCGACAAGGTTGAGGGCGGCATTGTGGTGCGCCGCGCCAGGAAGGGCGAAAAGCTGAAGACTCTGGACGGCGTGGAGCGCACACTCGACGCTGAGGATCTGGTGATTGCCGACGAGCAGAAGGCTCTGGCTCTGGCGGGTGTGATGGGCGGCTGGGAGACGATGATTACGCCGGCGACGAAGAATGTGCTGGTTGAGTCGGCGTGGTTCGATCCGATGGCTGTGCGGCGCACGGCGCGTCGCCACGGCCTGCACACCGACGCCAGCCATCGCTACGAGCGCGGCGCGGATTTTAATGCCGCCCTGACTGGATCGGATCTGGTTTCGAGCATTCTGCTGGTCAACGGAGGATGGATCGACGGCGATGTGGTTGATGTGCGCGTTCCGGCGATGGAGGCGAAGACCGCCAGGCGTGAGCCCGTTGCGCTGCATTTGAGCGAAGTGAATCGCATTCTGGGCGCGACGGTGGACGAGGAAGGCATTACCGCGGCGACCGTCGAAGTGGTGCTCAAGGCGCTGGGCTGTGAACTGGCAAGTCAGCAAGTCAGCAAGCCGGCGAGTGAGAATGAGGCTGCCTGGCTGGTGACGCTGCCCAGTTGGCGGCTGGATGTGGAGCGCGAGATCGACCTGATCGAAGAAGTCGCGAGGGTTTACGGCTACAACCGTTTTGCCAACACGCTGCCGGCTTTTGGCGAAGGAGTGCGCGCGCTGCCTTGGGCGGAGAGCGAAGCCGTTGTTCGGCAGACGCTGCGTTCGGCCGGATTCCATCAGGCGATTGCGAGCTCCTTCTGTTCGGCGGCTGAGGCTGCGCTGACTGCGCCGCAGCCGGGGCTGGTTGTGCCACTCGGCAATCCGCTCAGCGAGGAGGCGGGCGTGCTGCGGCCGTCGCTGGTGCCGGGCATGTTGGCGATGATCGCCGGCAATCTGAATCGCGACGTGAGCGACGTGCGTCTCTTCGAGCTGGGCACGGTCTTCAGCGGGAGCACCGAGAAGGTGGAGGAGCGTCCCTCGCTGGCCTTTGGCGCGGTGGGCAACCTGCCGGAGCAGGGGGCATTGCATCCGGCGCGGGCAATTGAGTTTCATGACGTGAAAGGTGTCGTGGAGCAGGTCGTGGCGCGCTTCCATTCGCGTGCAGTGTACTTTGACCGCTTCGGCGCCGAGGCCGGGCTGACGCCGGAGTGGCTGCACCCGTATCGAGCGGCGCGAGTGGTGGTTGACGGCGTCACGGTGGGCTGGTTCGGCCAGTTGCATCCGAGCGTGGCCGCGGCACGCAAGCTGAAGGAGACGGTGCTGCTGGGCGAGCTTTATCTCGACCGGCTGTATAAACTGCCTTTGCGCGAGCCTGCGGCGCGGGAAATCTCGCGCTTCCAATCCGTTCGCCGCGATTTTTCGCTGATTTTGGGCGAGAGCATTGCGTGGGAGAAGATCGACCAGGCGGTGGCTGGCTTGCAGATTCCCGAGTTGGTGGAGTGGCGGGTGCGCGAAGTCTTTCGCGATGCGAAGCTGGGCGCGGGTGAGTACTCATTGCTGCTGGGCGTAACCTTTCAAGCGCCGGACCGCACGCTGCGCGAGGAGGAGTTGCAGAGCTTCCAGGCGCGCGTGGTGGAAGCTATTGGCAAGGCTGGGGCACGGCTGCGGAGTTAGAGCATTTTGGCTTTTGCTATAAACTTCCGTGCCCCATCCATTCCGCGTTTTTCTGCGGAATGGGTGGGATACCGAAAAATCCCGGTCTACACTATTTCCGAAAAAGCTCCAGGCGGAGAAACACTCTGGATCGGCGTTCGACTTGCCGCTATACTTACATGGATAAGGCGCATTGGCGCGGAGGTTTTTGATGACGGATTCCTTATGGAAATCGGAAGATGTGGAAGAGGCGCAGCCGGAACGGCCGGCAGCGGAACCGATCGCGGAAGCGAAGGCGGAATCGGGCTCCCTGGCGTTGAGCGGAGATGATTTTTCCGCGCTGGAGGAACGGATTCTGCGCGCGGTGGATGTGGTGAAGCGCGAGCGGCTGGCCCGCGCCGCGGCCGAGGAGCGCGCCAGCGCGGCGGAAGCCGAACTGCGCGAGCAGACGCCGCTGGCGGAGAATCTGCAAAAGGAAGTGAGCGCGCTGCACGCTGAGCGCGACCATGTGCGGGAGCGCGTGGAGCGGCTCCTCGCTCAGTTGGACGCACTGGAACTGTGAGGTCTGCCTTGGCTCAAGAGGAATCCGGCCACCCGACCGAGTACGTCACCGTTCAGATCTACGATCAGACTTATCACCTCTCCGGGCAGGATGCTGAGCACATTCGCCGCCTGGCCGGGTTGGTGGACACGCGGATGCGCGCCGTGGCCGAGCAGGGCCGCACAGTGGACTCGCTGCGCGTGGCTGTGCTGGCCGCGTTGAATCTTGCCGACGAGCTATCGCAGGCCACTCAGGCCGGCGGCGCCGATGCGCGGCAGGCCCATGCGCGTGCGATCAGCCTGCGCGGGCTGCTGGATGAGGTGCTTGTGGAAGAGCGGAAGACGGATTCCTGATTTTCTTCTCCTGCGGGATAACACTCGGTGATAAAGTGGGTGTGATCTTGGAGGCACAATGCGCCGGGTTGTATCTTCGCTCGTCTGTTCTTTGTTTTTCACTGCCCTGATCGCCGCTTCGGCGGCCCAATCCCCTGGAACATCTCCGCAGAGCAAGCCCGCAGCGCCCAGCAACGGCCCATCCGATCCAAAAGCCAGAAAGACCTATGACGAAGCCATCAAGCTCCTGCAAGAGCATCATGCAGTTTTTGCGCTGGATGGTTTTCGCAAGGCGGACAAACAGGATGGCGGGCACTGTATCTTCTGCGAATTCCAGGCATACAAAGTCGCGTTCGAAATAGGTGATTTCAAAGCGGCGCGGGAGCAGGCCGAAGCGATGTTTGCCCACGTAACCAGCCCGGGCGACAAGGCGCAGGCGCAGTTCTTTCTTGGGCAGGCATGCATAGCCATGGGCAGGCGCGATAAACATGACGAACCGATAGAGGCGGCCGAGGCGGCATTCAGTGCGGCGCTTCAGTTGCGGCCCGGAAATAAAGATTATCTGTACGCCGATGGAACGGCGCTGGCTTATCTCAAGCGCGATGACGCCGCCAGACAGCGCTTCCAGGAGTTCTTGAAAAGCGCCGGCCGGGATGACGTGGACTATGCGCGGGCGCAGCGGTTTGTCCAACGTCCGGAGTTAGCCCGCGCGAAGGTCGCACCCAACTTCCGCTTGACGACGCTCGATGGCCGGGCGCTTACGCTTGAAAGCCTCTCCGGCAATGTGGTGCTCATCGATTTCTGGGCCACCTGGTGCGGACCGTGCCGCGAGGCGTTGCCGCACATCCGGCAGATTGCCAGGAAGTTCGATGGGCAGCCGCTTGTGGTGCTCAGCATCAGCCTGGATTCGGACGAGGCCAAATGGAAAGACTTTGTCGCGAAGAATGGGATGACGTGGATGCAGTATCGCGACGGCGGGTTCGGGGGCGGCATCTCGAAGGAATTCGGCGTGACGGTGATCCCGGCCACCTTCACCATCGACGCCGATGGCGTACTCGAGGACCAGCATGTGGGCGATGCGGATATTGAGGGGAAGCTCAAGAAGCTGATTGCGCGGGCGGCCGAGATGGCCAACAGCAAGCCCTCGGCGGCGGTGGGCAAGCCTGCCACGAGCGACAAGTCTCTCAGCACCCCGGATTAGAAGAAGATCCCCGGCTCACCGTTTTGGGCGCACCGCACCCAGAGCGGTGGGTCAAAAAACGTAGCACACCGCGGCCCTCTCGCACAAGACTTGTAATTTCTAGCCGGCGCCCATACTATTCGCAATAGAAACCGGCCTGCAAAGCAGGTGGGCAATCAACGCTGGTTGAACCAACATTCATGAACAGGGGCTCAACTCGACAATCGGTTCTGTGTGCCGTGTCCGCCAGTCCGGAATGCCTAATGAACCGCGGAGAGCTCCACCTTCCTATGGAAGGGTTCACCAGCGCATTAACCACGGCCCCGTGGGTCGGTTTCTACCTTTCCTCGAAATTGCGCTGGCCGTGCCTATTACCCCAATGAGCAATCGCCGTTCATCGGGGCCCCCGAGAAGCTCAAATGCCGTATTCTGGCACTGGTGTACCCAGTTCTCTTTCATTTCGGCTCGATTCTGATTCCGGCCTATGGCGCCTCGGCCGCCGTGGGCGTGTTGCTGGCGTTGTTCCTGGCCGAGCGGACGGCACGCACGGCGGGGCTCAATGCCGTGCAGGTGTGGAAGCTGTGCGTAGTGGCGCTCTTTGTGGCCCTGGCGGGCTCGCGGCTGCTGCTGGTGGCGCTCAACTGGACTGAGCTGCGCCTGCATCCGGTGTGGCTGCTGGGCCTAGCCATGATTCACCATCCGCTGCTGGCCTGCTTTGGAGCGCTGGCCGCGGCGGTGGCCGCTGTCTTGTATGGCCGCCGGCAACGGCTGCCTTTGTGGACCACAGCCGACGTGCTGGCCGCGCCCTTGGCCCTGGGGCTTGCCTTCGAGCAGTTGGGCGCACAGCTCGCCGGCTCGGGCTATGGAACTGAAGCCGGAACGGGGAGCGCGGCGCACTGGGCCGTCACGTACACTGATCCGCTGGCGGCGATTTGGAGCGGGGCTCCGCTGGGCGTTCCGCTGCATCCGGTGCAGGCTTACGCGGCGCTCGCCTTCCTCACGCTCTCGATTTTTTTGTTGTTCTGGTTGCCGTATCGGCGGCAATCTGGAGATGTTGCGGGATTGCTGCTGCTGGGTGCGGGCGTGGCGGTTTTTATCACCGAGTTTTGGCGCGACCCCGAGGGACGGGGCGCGTTGCTGGGCGGCGCGCTGGATGGGCCGCAGGCTGCGGCGGTGGCTCTGGTGGTGGCCGGAGGATTGGTTATGCTGAAACGGAAGCCACCTGTGGTGGGGCAGACATCTTCGGCCGGAAAAGATCAGGCCGTTGTTTCTCCACCCTTTGAAGGACCGGAAGCGAAAGACGAGGCTGCAAATGGCTGAACTGCGTACCATCGATGTGCTTGCGGAGGCTAAGGGGCAGCGGCTCGATCAATTTATTGCCCAGTTTTTGACCGCGCAAGGGGAGAGCGTGAGCCGCTCGCGTGTGCAACTGCTTATGGAGCAGGGCGATGTGCTGGTCAACGGCTTGCACGAGAAAGCCTCGTTCAAGCTGCGCGGAGGCGAGCGGATCGACATTACCGGTGAGCCGCATCCGGCGCCGCTCAAAGCCACGCCGGAAGAGATTCCGCTGGACGTGATTTACGAGGACGCCGATCTGGCGGTGGTGAACAAGCCGGCTGGAATGATGGTTCATGCCGGGTCAGGGCAGAATGAGGACGCGCGCAGCCGCGGTACGCTGGTGAACGCGTTGCTCTTCCGGTTCAAGGCGCTTTCGGCCACCGGCGGCGATCTGCGGCCAGGCATCGTGCATCGGCTGGACAAGGCCACCAGCGGTTTGATTGTGGTGGCCAAAAACGACCGCGCCCATTTGGCCCTGGCGGAGCTGTTTTCCAGCCACCAGATCAAGAAGACCTACATTGCGCTGGTTCAGGGAACCGTCGCGCGGGCCAAGGGCACCATCCACGCTGATATAGGCCGCGATCCGGTGCGGCGCACGCGCATGATCGTCAACCCCCCGCACAATGCTCGCACCGCCGTCTCCCACTACGAGGTGGTCCGGCGGCTCACGAATCGCTTTGGCAAGTTCACGCTGGTCAAAGTTCGTATTGAGACGGGCCGGACGCATCAGATTCGCGTTCACATGGCGTCGATCGGCCATCCGGTGGTGGGTGATACGCTCTATGGCGGCGCGGGCCAGTTGACTGACCAGGTGGCCTCACAGGCGGCAACCTCTAAAGCGGCGCGGCGCAAGGCGGAGCCGGAGAGGCTCAGGCTGGGCCGCAACTTCCTTCATGCCGCACGGCTGGAGTTTTCGCATCCCAGAACGGGGAAGCTGCTGCAACTGGAAGCGCCGCTGCCCGCGGAACTGGAGGCGTTTTTGAGCCGCCTGGAAGACGCGCAAGCCCATCCAGGGGAATGACCTGCTCAGGGCAATTGCATGAATGACATCTGTTGCTGGAGATGGTTCGGCCAGCCGCCGGTCCGGACAAGCGAAGTCCTCCTTCCCGGAGGGAAGACGCGAAAATAGCCCAGGCTGGAGCGCAGCGGAAGCCTGGGAAAGCATCCCCGTCATCCCGTCGCGCCCCGGAGGGTCGCGTCGAAACTCTGCACCGGCGCTGAACCTCTTTCATGCAATTGCCCTGAATGACCTGCTCAGGGTTGACGAGAAGACGGGTCACCATTGATAGAATGAGAGAGCTATGACCAGAAAGCTTTCAGGACTTGTGTTGGCGGCGGCGTTTGCGGCAGCCGGCTTGTACGCGCAGCAACCCGCGGCCCCTCCGGCCACCTCGTCGGCCGGCCAACCCGCGCCCGCCCCGGCCGTTCAGCAGCCCGCCGATCAGCAGGTGGATTTGAACGCGCCCACCATCGTCCGGTTGGGCGTCAATGAGGTCAACCTCATCTTCACCGTTACTGACAGGCACGGGGAGTATATTTCGAATTTGCAGCAAAGCGATTTTGCTCTGCTCGATGACCACAAGGCGCCGGCCAGGGTGAACTCCTTCCATCAGCAGATCAATCTGCCGATCAGGGTGGGCCTGCTCATCGACACCAGTACCTCGATTCGCTCGCGCTTCCAGTTCGAGCAACAGTCCGCCACCGAGTTTCTGCTGGAGATCCTCAAGGCTCGCAGCGACCGCGCCTTCGTGATGGGCTTCGATTCGACACCCACGGTGACTCAGGATTGGACCAACAACGTCGACGGTCTGGAGACGGGCGTAAACCGGATGCGTCCCGGCGGCGGCACGGCGCTCTTCGATGCCGTCTACACCGCTTGTCGCGACAAGCTGTTGGACGTTTCGCGCGGCCAGGAGCCGGTACGCAAGGCGATGGTGCTGATCTCCGACGGAGAAGACAACCAGAGCCTCGTCGAACTGGATGAGGCCATCAAGGAATGTCAGCGGGCTGAGACCATCATCTACGCCATCAGCACCAACTGGACGCCCAGCCGCGGCAAGGGCGATAAGGTGCTGACCCGGATGGCGGTGGATACCGGCGGGCAGGTGTTCTTTCCGCCTTCAGCCGAAGAAATGTCCAACAGCTTCCACGGCATCGAAGAAGAGCTGCGCAGCCAGTACGCGCTGACCTACACTCCGGCCGACTTCAAGGAGGATGGTTCGTTTCGTCCCATCTATCTTTACTGCAACGACCGGCGCTACCAGGTGCGGACGCGCAAAGGCTACTTTGCGCCCCGGCCGCTAGGCCAGTAGCGGCAATCGACAGCCCCCAACGGGGCGAAAGAATATCTTCGTTTTTTCAGACGAGGCGCGGCCACAGCAGCGCCTCGTCTTGGTTATGAGGGTTTCCGCGGGATAAAAGACGCCAGAGCATTTTAGCTTTTGCTATAGACTTTCGTGCCCCATCCATTCCGCGTTTTTCTGCGGAATGGGTGGGATACCGCCAAAATTCGGTCTACACAATTTCCGAAAAAGCGCCAGCCTGGCATGAAACCGCGTAATCCCTCCATCATTTCCTCCTTTTCTCTCGCTCTTCCAATCGAAGCTGCCTGCGTGTTCCGTTTCAGGACATTCCCGCCCGCGGCTGTCCCCATTTGCCTCAACCCCGGATTCTTTCTGCGGATCTCTCATGGATTTTGCCGGGCGCGCGATGAAATGGAAGTGGGCAACTCCACGAGTTCTCCATGGGGCGCGGCTTGCGGCGGTTCGCGATTGCCTGCCGCATCGGAACAAAGGGAAGACGGGAAATCGGCCAGGTTGCGGAAGGACTGAGCGGAAAGGGGGAGACAGGGTGATCCGGCAGGCAATATCGTGCGACATCTGCGGAAGTGAGAAGAAGCAGACGAACCACTGGTTTGTGGCCTATGAGCAGGGTGGGGAACTGCGGGTGAGCGGGTGGAGCTCGCGCGCCCGGCTGCGCCCAGGGTCGAAGCATCTGTGCGGGCAAACCTGCCTGCATAAGCTGGTGGACGACTTCATGGCCAGGGCGCTGGCGGTGCGTGCGCCGCGAGCCGCCGGAAAAGAGGCGGAGGTTGAGAAGCAGACGGCGCGCACTGACGCCAGCCTGACCTCAGACGCTGCCTATAGCGAGGTTGAGTCTTCCGCGCAGTTGATTTCTACGCCCGCGCAGGTCACACCCGTGCGGCCTCTGCTCCGGATGCCGATGGAACTGGTTGCCGTGCCGCCGAAGCCGCGCGCCGAAGAGGCCGTGGTCTCCGCCGGTGAGCCGCCCCGCTATGCGTCGCGCAACTGGCGCGCCGCGGCCTGGGAGCGCGAACGGGAGCGCGAAGCGCGCATTGCGCGGGGATGAACGCCGTCCGCGCGGAGATGGAGTTTGACTTAGAGCATTTTGGCTTTTGCTATAAACTTCAGTGCCCCATCCATTCCGCGTTTTTCTGCGGAATGGGTGGGATACCGAAAAATTCCGATCTACACTGTTTCCGAAAAAGCTCAATGTGTAGCCGGTGCGGCCTCCAGCAGCGCCAGCAGCCCGGCCTCGTCCAGCACCGGAACCCTGAGTTCGCGCGCTTTGTCGAGTTTGGAACCAGCTTCCTCGCCGGCCACCACGTAGCTGGTCTTCTTGCTGACAGAGCCGGCGGTCTTGCCGCCCGCGGCCTCAATCTTCCGTTTGGCTTCATCGCGGGTGAGCGTGGGCAGCGTGCCGGTGAGTACGAAGGTGAGCCCCGCCAACTGCGCCGAGCGCTGCCGCTTCTCCGCCGTCATGTCCACTCCGGCGTCTCCCAGTCTTTTCAACAGGTCACAATTTTCTTTGTCGGCGAAGAATTCCAGAATTGCCTGGGAAATGCGCGGACCCACTTCTTCCACGCGCTCCAGTTCTTCGGCTGTGGCCGCCCTCAGCGCTTCAATGGAGCCGAACTCCTCCGCCAGCAACTCTGCTGTTCTTTCCCCAACAAACCGAATTCCCAACCCCATGAGCACGCGGGCCAGTCCAGCTTTCTTTGACGTTTCGATCTCTTCCAGCAGCGACTCTGTCGACTTTTCTGCAAAGCGGTCCAGAGCGATCAGGTCATCTTTTTTCAGGCTATAGAGATCGGCAACGCTGCGGACGAGGTTGCGATCCAGCAACTGCTGCACCACCGCCTCGCCCAGCCCTTCGATGTTCATCACTCCACGCGATGCAAAGTGGAGCAGGCTTTCGCGCAGCTTGGCCGGGCAGTCCGCGTTCACACAGCGAAAGTCTACTTCGCCTTCGGCGCGGACGACGGCGGAGTGGCATTCGGGACAAACCGATGGAAATTCGAAGCGGAAGACGCCACGCAGGTGATCCGCGTCTTCGAGGACCTCGACGACCTTGGGGATTACGTCGCCGCCGCGCTCGACGCGCACCCAGTCGCCGAGTTTCAGGCCCAGGCGCTCGATAAAGTCGGCGTTGTGCAGCGTGGCGCGGCTGACGGTGGTGCCGCCGATGAAGACCGGGGTCAGCTCGGCTACCGGAGTCAGCTTGCCGGTGCGGCCCACCTGCACGGTGATGGCGTTGACTTGAGTGATACCCGACCTGGCGGTGAATTTGTAGGCGATGGCCCAGCGCGGCGCGCGGCCGGTATAGCCGAGGCGCTCCTGCGTGGCGAAGGCATCCACCTTGAGGACTACGCCGTCGATTTCGTAGCCGAGGGTGGCGCGATCGGCTTCGGCCTGATCGATGAAGCGGGTCATTTCCTCGACGGAGGTGACCAGTTTGCGATGGGGGTTGACGCGGAATCCGAGGGCGGCCAGAGTGTCGAGTGTGGCGCACTGGCCCTGGGGCCAGAATTCGCCCTCAACGAGCAGAAAATAGGCGTACAAGTCCAGGCGGCGATTGGCGACTGTGGCGGGATCAAGGGTGCGCAGCGTGCCAGCGGCGGCGTTGCGGGGATTCACGGCCAGGGCGAGTCCCTCCCGCTCACGTTCCTCGTTGAGGCGCTGGAAGGCCGCTTCGGGCATGACTGCTTCGCCGCGGACTTCAAATGCCGGGGGCAGGCCGGCAGCTTTCAGCCGTTCCGCGGGGATGGTCAGCGGCACGCTGCGAATGGTGCGGATGTTCGAAGTGACGTCCTCGCCGGTCTGGCCGTCGCCGCGGGTAATGCCGGTCGTCAGCCGTGAACCGCCGTCCACAATTGGCTCGTAACGAAGGGCCACACTCAGGCCATCCAGCTTGAGTTCAGCCACATACTCGACCGGCAGCCCGCCAGCCAGTTCGCGCACGCGAGCTTCCCAGGCGGCCAGTTCCTCTGCCGAGTAGACGTTGTCAAGCGAGAGCATGGGCCGCGAGTGGGCCACTTTGCGGAAGCCTTCGGCGGGCTTGCCGCCCACGCGCTGGGTGGGCGAGTCCGGGGTGAGCAGCTCGGGGTGCGCGAACTCAATGAGTTTCAGCTCGTTCATCAGCGCGTCGTAGGCGGCGTCGGTGATCTCCGGCGCGTCCAAAACGTAATACAAGTGCTCGTGGCGGCGCAGTTCGGCGCGCAGTCCCGCGGCGCGCTGTGCCTGAGATGAGTCTGGGGTGGTTCTGTCGCCCATGGGGAGAATTATAAGGGCGCGGCGGAGCAGTTAGTATGGTTTGCAGGTAGCTATGGAACCCATCACCCACTTTCTTGCCGGAGCTTGCATCGGCCGCGCGGGGTTGAACCGCAAAACCAGGTACGCCACGCTGGCTGCCGTGCTGGCCTCAGAGGCTGCCGATATTGACGTGCTGTGGGGGCTGGCGGGGCCGGTCGAGGAGCTGAAGCACCATCGCGGCATTACGCATACCTTCGTCGCTGTGCCGGTGATGGCGGCGGTAGCGGTGGGGATGGTTTGGCTCTTTGACCGCTGGGTGAAGGCGCGGCGTGCTCGAGGGGCAAACAATCTCAACCAGAACGCAAATGCGCCCCCGGCGCTGACGCGGGTGCCGCAACAAATCCGCTGGGGCTGGCTTTATTTGACGGCGTTCATCTCCGCGCTGAGCCACTTGATGTTGGACTGGACAAACAACTACGGTCTGCGGCCCTTTTACCCCTTCAATGCGCGGTGGTACTCGGGCAGTCTTGTCTTCATCGCCGAGCCGGTGCTGTGGGTTCTGCTGGGGTCGGCGCTGGTGATCCCGGCTCTGCTGGGGCTGATTGGCGGCGAGATTGGCGCGCGGCGCGAGGCTTTTCGCGGCCGTGGATGGGCCATCTTCGCCCTGACCGGGATGGTGCTGTTGTGGGGCTGGCGCTGGGCGGAGCAAGGGCGGGCAAGAGCGATGGTGGAAAACGCCGCAATCGCCACGGCTCCGGTGAAGCGCATGGCTCTGGAACCCTACCCCATCAACCCCTTTCGCTGGCACGCCATTCTGGAGACCGACGCGTACTACCAGACCGCTGAGATCGACACCCGCACTGGGGAGATTGCGAGCGACCCGCACCGGGACGTACTTTTCAAGCCGCCCGCGACCGCGGCTACCGAGGCCGCCAAACGCACGCTGCTGGGGCAGGTTTTTCTGGACTGGGGCACCTGGGCTGTGGTGCGCGATGTGGGCCAGGAGCCGGTGCCGGGCCTGCCTCCGGGAGTGATGGACCCTCCGCAACTGCCGCGTAACCGCACCTGGACCACGGTCGAATTTGACGATCTGCGCTTTGAATATCCCTTTTTTGGCATAAGACTCGACACGGGCAGCTCCCCCCGCCGGTCGCCTTTGAGCGGATGGGTTTATATCGTGGACGGCCGCGACGAAGCGGGCGAGGCGATGAGCGGGCGGGAGCAGCGGTAGAACAGCATCGCCCCTGATAAAAATAATTGTTCATCGCGTCAAGGTTTCAGGGTTGACCCGCTGGCGCGCGACCCGCAGAATGAGAAGAGTGCCGTTGTGCCGCCCGGAGTGTGTTTTTTCCTGGAGAGACGCCGGAATCCTGAAATTCGAGGTGTTCATGCCCGCTTATCTGCTGTTGCTGGTTGCCGTGTTGAGCCGTTTTATGCCCCATGCGGGGTTGTGGAACTTTACCGCGGTGGGCGGCGCTCTGCTTTACTTTGGCGCGCGGCGGCCGTGGCGGGAGATGCTTGCTCCGCTGGCCGCGCTTATGGCCACCGACTACTTCCTCACCGTCCATAGCTATCACTACAGCTTTGTCTGGCAGGGCTATGCGCCCACCTGGGCCTGGTATCTGATGGCCATGGTGCTGGGGCAGATTCTGCTCAAAAGCCGGACGACTACTGCGCGCGTCGCGGCTGGCGCGCTGCTGGGGCCGACCTCGTTTTTCCTGCTCTCGAACTATGCGGCTTGGGCGACCGGCTGGGCGTTCCCGTATCCGCACACGCTGGCCGGGCTGGGCGCGTGTTTTGCCGCCGCTGTGCCGTTCTATCGCAACGACCTGATCTCGACGGCGATTGTGGCCGGGGCGGCCTTCGGAGTTCCGGTGCTGGTGCGGCGGATGAGCGCGGCGCAGACGCAGACGGTAATGGCTGAAAAGTAGTTTTTAGGCTGTGTGTCCAGGTCTCAATATCGAGACCTGGGCACATATTTTGATGGTTTGTTATAAAAATCCAAGTACCCATATTCTGAGCGCGAAAAGGCCTCTGAATTGCGAGCCTTCGACTACTTTTTATTAGAGCATTTTAGCTTTTGCTATAAACTTCTGTGCCCCATCCATTCCGCGTATTTCTGCGGAATGGGTGGGATATCGACAAAATTCCGGTCTACACTATTTCCGAAAAAGCTCTAGTCTTCCAGCAGCTTGCCGGCACGCTTTTTCCGTATCCACCACCAGGCAAAGCCCGCCACGGCCAAGCCGCCTACGATGGCCAGCACGGCCAGTCTGTGGTGCTCCACCACATCGACCGCGCCCGGACCCAGCTTGAGCACCAGGAGCGAGAGCACCAGCCAGCGCAGCAGCCGTCCGGAAAAGACTGCCAGCATGAAGGGCACTACCCGCATCTCAAAGACGCCGGCGGCAAAGACGCAGGCCTTCCAGGGCGTGGGCGGGGGCAGCATGGAGGGAATCATCATGGCCAGGAATTCCTGGTTCTCGAAGCGGGTGCGCATCCGCTCGAAGCGCGCGCGGTTGACGCGCTTGAGCAGAAAGAGCTCGCCGCCCGCCCGGCCCAATCCGTAAGGCAACAGGCCGCCCACGGCGGAGCCCGCCGCGGCCAGCAGGCAATAGAGCCAGAAATGGCTCTTGTCGTTCCACACATAGACGGCCAGAAGTGCGTCCATGGGAATGGGAATGGTGGACGAGTCCAGCAGTGCGGCCGCGCCCACGCCCCAAATGCCAAACTTCGCCAGAAACAGGGCTACAAGTTTCCACTTGGCCATCAATCGAATAAAAAACTGCTTCAAAAAGGGTCCCCTTCCACCCGCAAATCCGTCTTACCATCAAGAACCATTGTACGGGCCGAGGCGATGGACACGAATTTCCGGCCGAGATGAGAGAATAGAAAGAAAGGATCTAAAAGGAGCGGCGGGTGCGAGTGCGCCCAGGGATGCTCCTCAAGAACGAATGCCCACCGAAAAAGCGCCAACCGATGTGAACGAGCCCAACGGGCCCACGGGAACCAACCTCGATCCGAGCGCTCCGGCAGCGAGCGAGGAGCGGCGCGAGCCCCTGTCCGTGTCCCCCGTGGTTCGCGGTTCGCGCTGGGTAGACTACGACACCCACGAACTGCTGGAGATGATCGGCGAGTTGGAGGACGAGCGGCGCTGGGCGCGGCTGCGTGAGGGCGTCTGGCTTGCCATCCTCATCCACTTGGCGTTGCTTTCGGCGGTGACCTGGATTCCCAAGTATGTTTTCAAAGTGCCGGTAGTGGTCGATCAGAGCGACGCGCTCAAGCAGCACAAGGATTTCACCTATCTGGACACGCCGTTTCAGTTGCCGCCCAAGGCTCCTCCCAAGCCGCTTTCGACGCAGCAGCCCTTGATCGACAAAAAGACGATGGAGGAGATGAAGCGGTCCGCGCCGCCTGCGCCCGCGCCGGAGTCAGCGCCGAAGCCTGCCGCGCAGGCCCCTGCGCCGCCGCCCATTCCGCCCAGCCAGCAGTCGCAGCTTGAAGCGCCTCGTCCGGCGGCGGTGCCTGCCCGGCCCAACTTTGCCATGGGCTCGCAAAATCCTGCCGACCAGTTGCGCGAAGCCATGAAGGGCGCGTCGCGGGGCAACGGTACGGGCGGCGCAGGGAACCTCTCCCCTGATAGACTGGCGCGGCATCCCGGCGCGGGAACGGGCGGGATAGAGGTTCTCTCCGACACTCAGGGTGTGGACTTCAATGGCTGGCTACAGCGCTGGCACCGGGAGACGGAGCGGACCTGGGATCCGCTGATTCCCGACGAGGTTAACGCGCCCATTCTCAAGTCGGGCATGGTGGCGATACGCTTCAAGGTGCTGCCCAACGGCCGTCTGATGGACGGCAGCCTGGTGTTGGAGGGCCGCTCCGGCGACGTGGCGTTGGACCGCGCGGCATGGGGCGCTCTGACCGGCTCAAACTACCCGCCGCTGCCCAGAGACTTCCACGGGCCATACCTGGAACTGCGCGCCTATTTCCTCTACAACATGGAGCCGCAACGATAGGTCAGCGCGTCTGCGAATCTGACTGTACTAATTCTCTTCTTGCGGAAAAGCGAGTTCGACGCTTCGCCCTCCGTAGAGAACGCGGAGAATTGCGACCGAGTCGGCATTGACCCGGAAGGCGATCAGAACGCGGCGCTCAAATCCCATCACGCGCAGGCCAGGGCGCAGATCGTTGCGGCAGGTTCCGCGCATTGGCAAAGTGCTGAGGCTCATACATGTCTTCTCGATTCGCTCAAGATAGCGCAGCGCGCGAGTCGGACTTCCGTGATCTGCAATGTAGTCGTAGAGATCGAGGAGATCGTCTTGAGCTTCCGGCGTGAAGATAATCGTAGGTCTCACGCCTTGCGGGCCTTTCGTTCCTGATGACGGGCGCGAACGGCGGCGAAGACCTGGCTTGCGGGAATGGCTCGGCCGGGGTCAGCCTGAAGCGCATCGTAAGCGGCCACAACTTCCTTGCGCAGCCAGCGTTCCACGGCCGCATCCCGTTCTTCCAGCGCGCGAAGGCCAGCTCGAACCACCTCGCTGGCTGAAGCGTAGGCCCCGGAATCTACGAGTCCGTCGATGTAACGTCCCTGCTCGCTGGGCAAACTGACCGTCCGTTTTTCACAAAGAGACGCGGGCATAGCGCATAGCTCCTGAAGAAAAGTCTAGCACAAGTATGAGGAATTCATACCGCAATTCACTGCGTCCGGCAGCGCACTCGTATTCCTTTGGAGGGCAAGCTGCTGGCGCTTGCTCGCCCGGCGATGAAATATAAACTGTTCTTATGGCATCTGCCAGCGACGGAAATCAACCCGGAATGAACTGGCGCGCAGCTCTCGGGGCGCGTTGGTTCGCGCAGCTTCAACAGCGCGAGGAGCAGATATTTCTGCTTCTGTCGCTGCTGATTGGCGCGCTCACCGGGCTGGCCGTGGTGGCATTCATCGTGCTCACGGAGCGGCTGGGAATGCGCCTTTATCCGGTGGGCAGCGCCGCGTGGAGACGGGTGCTGATCCCAGTGGCGGGCTCGTTGGCCATGGGCGTCCTGCTCTACCGCTATTTTCCCGGCGCGCGCGGCAGCGGCGTGCCCCAAACCAAGGCCGCCCTCTTTGCGCGAAACGGATTCATCTCGCTGCGCACTGTTCTGGGCAAGTTTTTCTGCACGGCGGCGACGCTGGCCAGCGGGATTCCGCTAGGCCGCGAGGGACCCAGCGTCCAGGTCGGCGCGGGAATCGGCTCTGTGCTCGGCCGTGCGCTCGGATTGCGTCCGGAAAAGGTAAAGGCGCTGATTCCCGTGGGAGCGGCTGCCGCCATTGCCGCGGCATTCAACACGCCGATGGCAGCCGTGCTCTTTGCTCTGGAAGAGGTGATGGGCGATCTGAACGCGCCGATCCTGGGATCGGTTGTGTTGGCCTCCGCCACTTCCTGGGCGATGTTGCGCATGTTGCTGGGCAATAACCCCCTCTTTCAAGTGCCGCAGTACACCCTGGTTCATCCGCTGGAATTTGGCATATATGCTGTGCTGGGTATCGCCGGCGGTTTTCTGTCGGTAGCCTTCACCCGGCTCTTGCTCACGATGCGCAAGTTCTTTCAGCATTTGCCCAGAAAGACGTGGTGGTGGCACCCGGTCGTGGGCGGCGTAACCGTTGGCTTGATGGGCTGGTGTGTGCCCCAGGTTCTGGGCGTGGGATACGCCTACGTCGGCAGCGCTCTGAACGGATCAATGGCGCTCAAGCTGATGCTGCTGCTAGTGGCGCTCAAGCTCATCGGCGTCACGGTCAGTTACGCCTCCGGCAACGCGGGCGGAATCTTCGGACCAAGTTTATTTCTCGGCGCCATGCTCGGAGGCGCCATCGGCGCAGTGGCTCATCATCTGTTGCCGGGATACACGGCCACGCAGGGAGCCTATGCGCTGGTGGGCATGGGAGCGGTCTTTGCCGGCATCGTGCGCGCTCCCATGACTTCGGTGCTGATGATCTTTGAGATGACGCGGGATTATGCCGTCATCGTTCCCTTGATGATCGCCAACCTGACCAGCCTCTTTATCTCCCGGCGTTTTCAGAGGCAGCCCATCTACGAGGCTCTGGCCCATCAGGACGGCATCCATCTGCCCACCCCCGGCACGCTGCACGGAACCAGCCAGCGCACGGTGGCCCAGGTCATGCGGGCGCCCCGGCAGATTCTCCCTGCGCGGATGAGCGTCCAGGATGCGTTTGAGCAGACCCGTTCCAGTCAATTTCACATCTGGCCCGTGGCGGAGAAGGAGTACTTCCTGGGCATGTTGACCAGGGAGACGCTGGAACGCGCCCTGGCCGAAGGGCGAGGAGCGCAACCGCTGAACAGCATTGTAGAGGCGCTTCCTCTTCTCCATGTCCATACGGATCATCCGCTGCATCTCGCGCTGGAACGCATGAGCGCGTACCACCTGGATGTTTTGCCGGTGGTTCACCGGGCCGATATTCACAAGCTGGAAGGCGTGGTAACGCTGCGGAATCTGCTGGACTCCTATGGCGTGAGTGGCGCAGAGGACTGGTTCGGCTCGTAGGTCTCTGACAGCTTGATTTTGAGCCATGATTGGGTGCCCCCGGTCTCGATTTTGAGACCGGGGATCCACGAACTCGATTTTGAGACCAGGGCTCCACGAACTCGATGGGACTTCTTTCCCTTGTCGAAGGCCCTAGTGTTGTTCCAAGCCCTCTTCGTTTCTGGCCAGGTTCCTCTCTTGGCTTTTTCCTTGCTCCAGTACGTTGCCATGCCGCCGATCTGACCGCAGCAAGAGCCAGGCGAAGATGAGCCCCACTACACCGAGGCCCGCGAACATGCACTGGGTCGCAGTATAAGTTCCGGTGACGTCGCGCAGCTTTCCATTCAGGGCAGGGAAGAGCGCGAGGCCCAAATTCTGAATGGCGGTCATCAGACCGAAGGCCGTGCCCACGCGTTTCTCCTCCACCACAAGGGGAACTGAAGGCCACATCGCTGCGGGCACCAGTACAAAGGCGGCGCCGAGCGCCACCATGCTGAAAATGGGATTCCAGTGGGTGATGCCCATGATCAGGTGGGCGGGAATCAGGATGAGGGAGCCCACCACCATCAGCGTGGCCCGCTTCCCGATGCGGTCCACCAGGTCGCCGGCGAAGGGCGCGAAGACCATGGATGCGAAGATGACGATGCTCGTAATCCCCGGCGCCGTGCTGAACATGTGAATGAAGTTGTCAAAGATCTGGATCAGGAACCCGCCCGAACTCGAGCTCACCAGGGGAATGCCCCATTTGTCGTGGAACATATCTGTGGCGAGGGCCGTGAAGGGGAAGATGGCGCTGTAGAAGGTCACGCAGAGAAGGACAACGAACCAGAAGGAGGACGTGAACTTCTTGATATCCGAGAAGACAACCTTGTCGCCCGCCTCCGGTTTCGGAAGCGCGAGCACTTTCTCCCCGTGGTAGTCCATGGCCATGAAGACCAGTTCGCACAGCAGGGAGAACAGGCAGAAGCCGGCAGCGGCCCAGAGAGCCACGCGGTAGCTGCCGAAGTAGCGGGAGATGAGTTCCTCGGTATTGAAGCTGAACAGGGTCCCGACTCGGCTGATCGTGAGGGCGATGCCGAAGGCCAGGGCCATCTCCTTGCCCTTGAACCAGCGGCTGATGATTGCACTCTGCACCGCGATCAGGGATTCGGAACCCGCACCGAAGATGAGCCGCCCAGCGAAGAGCTCCCACTTGGAGTGGGCGGCGGCCACAATAATGGCGCCCAGGAGGACAAGGATGCAGAGCAGCAGGCTGGCCCTGCGGGGGCCCAGTTTGTCGTAAAGCATACCCCCGAAGAACACGACGATGATGGCGGCCACGGAGTACGCCGTGTAAAGATTCCCGATCGTGCTGCGGTCCAGATGCAAAGCATCGATAAGTGTGGGTGCTAAAGCGCCGATGCTGTCATAGGCGAAATAGCTTCCCAGTACGATCAAGCTGATGAACATCAGGATGGTGAAGCGATAAGGGCGCTTCGATGGATGGAAGAATCCCATTGATTCAGGAGTTTCAAGACCGGATGCGGGTGGACGGCGGGACGGTTCAGGCATGAGGGCGATGATCCTCGGGGCGCGGAAGCGCCGGCGATTTTGAAGTTAAAAGACGCAACCTACGAAGATAGCAGATTGGGGCTGGAAATGGCCCCGGACTGGAACGAATTCCAGGGCAATTGCATGAATGACATCTGTTGCTGGAGATGGTTCTGCCAGCCGCCGGTCCGGACAAGTGAAGTCTTCCTTCCCGGAGGGAAGACGTGAAAATAGCCCAGGCTGGAGCGCAGCGGAAGTCTGGGAAAGCATCCCCGTCATCCCGTCGCGCCCCGGAGAGCCGCGTCGAAGTTTCCTGCGATCTCGCCCTGTCTTCGCCCCAAGCCTGTGGCCGCATCAAGCCGCATGGAGTTTAACCCCTATCGAGAGAAAAGCGCTCGCGGACTTCGTAGCGGGAGCCGCCGCTGCCGAGGAAGCTTTCGTAGACAAGAAATTCCTGGGCGGCAAACCGGGTGAAGTTTGTCTGACGGCTAATTTTGGCTTTGAGTTCACTGAGGTCGTGCCCATGGCCTTTGCTGCGCGCCAGCGTGATATGAGGCTGATAGGCGCGGGCCTCGGGGATGAAGCCGCAGGGCTGGGTTGCTGCGGTCACACGTTCCTGAAGCAGGAGCAGTTCTGGCGTGAGCCTGACGCGGGCTATGAGAATCCCGGCGCGCTCAAAGCAGCTCAGCCCCTCAAGACAAACAGGAACGGACGGCGAACGCACTCCGCGCAACCGCCCGACAACGCATTCGTATTGCTCCCGGCCGGTATTACCCAGAAATTGCAGAGTAATGTGCCAGGATTGGGGCGCCGTCCAGCGGAGCCCGTCCCCGGCGGAGTGAAGCCGCGCCGAGGACGCCCGGAGTTCGTCGATCACCGCGGCCGCCAGGGGTATCCCGACAAAGAGGCGCATAGAAAGCGTTTCTCCAATCACATTACATTCCCTTATGACTCTGCTCGGCCCCGGAAAATATTCTAGAGTATTTTGGCTTTTGCTATAAACTTCCGTGCCCCATCCATTCCGCGTTTTCAGCGGAATGGGTGGGATACCAAAAAATTCCGGTCTACATTATTTCCGAGAAATCTCTAAGGAACCTCTGAATAAATCGCTGTTTTGAAAGGGCACGGCTTCAGCCGTGCCGCAGAGGACGCAAAATCAACGCGGGCTTTAGCCCCTGAGGGAATGTGCTCAGGAGATTAGAACTTAATCGGAGATTCTCTAATGCTTCGGTTCCGTGGCGCGCAGAAACTCCTCCAGGTAGTCCTTCCATACCGCGGCTGCCGTATGGGTTCCGTGACCCCTGGTGGCGTCTGAGATGGGCAGAAGAATGAAGCGCGCATTGGGCATCCGCTTCACCATCTTTTCCGCAATGCCCAGCTCCGGCGGGTTGATATAGTCGTCGGCGGAGTTGATCCACAGCACCGGCACGGTGATCCTGGCCAGATTCGGGCTGGGGTCGTAGTTGCGGCTGGCGTTCCAGTAGTAGATCAGGTCATTGGCGTCGGTGGTGGATGAGGTGCGCTTCAGGTAAGCATCAACATACTTCTCTGACGCCTCGCGCGTGGGAGCCTGCTTCTGCATCTGGAGCGGGCTCGAACTCATGATCATGCCGATTTCATTTGCCGTGCGCAGGCCCTGAATCGGCTCCGTCTTGTACTCGCCATCCATCCACGCGGGGTCTTGCTTGACAGCCTGGATCGCCATATAGCGCATCATGCGGTTGCGGCCTGCGATCTGAACTGGCAGGCAGGCAAAGGGCGCCAGGGCATCGGCAAAGCCCGGATACGTCTCGCCCCACACAAAGGTCTGCATGCAGCCCATCGAGGTGCCGAGGATGAGACGAAGATGGTCGACCTTCATCTCGTCGAGCATCATCCGCTGGCTGCGCACCATGTCGTCGTAGTCGTACGCCGGGAAGTGAGCGTGCAGACCATCGGAGGGCTTCGAGCTTTGGCCATGGCCGATATCGTCGGGCAGAATCAGAAAATATTTCGTAATGTCGAGCGGCGCGCCGAGGCCAAACAGCACGTTCGAGAAGAGCGGGTTCAACAGGGAGTGGGCATTGCCGCCAGTGCCGTGCAGCAGGAGGATGGCGTTATCGACATGGCCGGCAGCGTCGCGGTGCGGTGTTCCCAGGGTGAGGTAGTGCAGCTTGAGCTGCGGCAGCGTCTCGCCTGTGCCGAAGCGGAAGTTTTCCAGCACGGTAATTCCATCCACGGTGGGCCATGCGGCAGCCTGCGCGGGTGCAGCGGGCGGATTAGCAGGGGCGGGAGAATTTGTCTGGCCGGTGGCGGCAACGCCGGAAAGGAAGGTAGCGGCAAGCAAGAGCAGAGGGACGCGCAAGTACATTGAAGGACTCCTAAAGCATTTTAGCTTTTGCTATAGACTTCGGTGCCCCATCCATTCCGCGTTTTTCTGCGGAATGGGTTGGATACCGCCAAATTTCCGGTCTACACAATTTCCGAAAAAGCGCTAAAGGCGCTCGATTTGAGCACCACCCAACCTTCGCTTTTTTGTGAGGCCAGTGTCAAGCGGAAGCCCAGCACGCGGGTCGCGGCCTGCGGGGTCTGAGACCCGGCGCCCGGCTCCGCGAGAGCACAAAAAAAGCGCCGGAGCCTGTGGATTCTGGCTCCGGCGCCTGGATAAGGTCAATTTACCCGCTTATTCTAGGGCGTCTATGTAGTGCGCTAGAAGCACCGTTTGACCCGAAGTGGGGTCTTTCAGCAACAGGCCGACCACGCGCACGTTTGTGCCCACAGTCGCCCCGCTCAATCCGGTCAGGCCGTCGCGCCACACCGTATTGGTCAGGTCGTAGACCGTCACTGTCTGCGGCACCAGCACGCCGGCAAAGCCATTGATCTGCATCTGGAAGGTTCCCGACGGCTGGTTCGCGACATCGGCCACGACTGTGCCGTTGAAGCCCCAGTGCCGCAGTACGACACGTTTTGTGGTCACGCCGCTTGCACTGGCCGCGCCGCTGGCCGGTCCGCCGATAGCGATATCCTGACCCGGCACAAGCAGGGTCGAGTTGAAGAGGAACTTCGCCAGCAGTTGATCGTGCATGTGGGCGATGAAGTAGTTTTCATTGCCGCTCAGATCGACCGTCGCAATCTCTCCCAGCGTGAGCCCGGTGGTGGTGGGCAGCAGGGCGCGCACATACAAGTCAACTGTTGCGGGAGGCGGCGCCACCTGCGATTGCGAAGGAATCACGTAGGTGATCTGGCCGGACGCATAGAAGCCATTCTGGGAGATAATCGCCACATCGTCGGCGTCCAGGGTTGCGTCGGCTTTATCCAGCGCGCCGGAAACCTCCACGATACTGCTGGTGGTCAGGCTGGCGAGGCTCTCGCTGTTCTCCCACTCCGTTGTCCCGCTGACGTTCACGGTGAACTGCCGGCCGTGCGGCCCTTGAACGACGAACGACTGCGCCGTCGTATTCACGCTCACCACGGCTGCCTCCAGCGTGTCGATGTACGCGCCGGTATCGGTGTTCTTTACTGCGCTGATCGCAAAGGTCGGCGTCACTGCGCCGGTGATGTTGCCGCTGCCGTCCACGCCGATGGATTTGTGCAGATCGAAGTCCATGCGCAGGCCAACCGGCGCTCCCGTCGCGGTGACCACAAGCGGCGTAGCCAGGTTTGCCGTGTAGGTGTACGTGGATGCGGAAGAGGGATAAGTTGCCGCTTCCGTCTCAATGGTCGGCGCGCCGCTGGCTGGCACATTCAGGTAGCCGATGGTTGCCGCGCCCAGGGTGATCTGAATTTGGGAGTAAGTTCCCGCGGCCACATCGTTCATGTCCAGCAGAGTCTGAAGTCCGTTAAACCGGGCGAAATCGACCGTGGGCGTGCCGCTGATAAAGGGCACACATTCCGAAAGACTGGTAGTCGGATCGGTGGTGACTCCGCAGATGTTTGTGATTTGTACGTTAAATGATGTAACGCTTGCCATCGGGGCGTCGGTGCCCACCACAAAGGATGAACCTGTTGCCGCCGGCGTGGGGTTGTTGGTCACAGTATTGGAACTGCCGCAGCCTGCCGCCAATAACGCGGCTGCCAGCAAAACGAATGCGATGGGTAAATGCTTGCCGTGCGTCCTGTAATCCATGTCAGATGCCTCTCTGTCTTGCTGAGTTTGCTTTCCGCGAATGAATTGCCTGATCTGAGTGGAGTGGCATGGAACGCGGCTTGAGCTGAAAATCATGCATAATTTCAGCCGCTCCCACTCTCTTGTTGGAGTAGACACGGTTTCTGATGGAAAGTTGACCGTCACAGAAGATAATTTTCGGTATCCGGCAGCCTTCCCCGCCGAGTAATCTAATTTCGTCGACGAGTGTTTTTTCAGCTTTCGCAAGCAAGGCCAGAGTGGCTTGCTGTTTGGTCTTCCAGGTTTCAGTGTCAGAGACTCTGGGGCAACCCCATTTTTCACAGCAGCATCCGCCTGCGCGCGGGCAAGAAAGGCTTCCCAGGATGAACAGCTTTGCCAGCCGTGCCACGCTCACCTCCGGCAACCGCTCCTACACGATTTACAGGCTGCCGGCGCTTGAGTCGTGTGGCTTCAACTTGAGCCGGCTGCCCTTCAGCCTGAAGATTCTGCTGGAAAACTTGCTGCGCCGCGAAGATGGCGTGAACGTAACCGCGGCGGAGATCGAGTTTCTGGCCAAATGGGACGCCAAGGCCGAACCCAGCCGCGAGATCGCCTATATGCCGGCCCGTGTGCTGATGCAGGACTTCACCGGCGTGCCCGCGGTGGTCGATCTGGCCGCGATGCGCGACGCGATTCATGTGCTGGGCGGCGATCCGGAGCGGGTCAATCCGCTGGTTCCTGCCGAGCTGGTCATTGACCATTCGGTGCAGGTGGACGAGTACGGCGCCGCGGGCGCTCTTGACGCCAACACGCTGCTGGAGTTTCACCGGAACCGCGAGCGCTACGCCTTCCTGAAGTGGGGCCAGACAGCCTTCCGCAACTTCAGCGCCGTGCCGCCCGGAATGGGTATCTGCCATCAGGTGAACCTGGAGTATCTGGCCCGCGTGGTCTTTACTGTGGAGATCGACGGCGAGTTGGTTGCGTATCCTGACACGCTGGTGGGCACCGATTCGCACACCACCATGATCAACGGGCTGGGCGTACTGGGCTGGGGCGTGGGCGGCATCGAGGCCGAGGCGGCCATGCTCGGCCAGCCGGTCTCCATGCTGGTGCCGCAAGTGGTGGGTTACCGGCTCATCGGCAAGCTGCGCGAGGGCGCGACGGCCACCGACCTGGTGCTGACCGTGACCCAGGCGCTGCGCAAGCTGGGCGTGGTGGGCAAGTTCGTGGAGTTCTACGGCCCCGGCGTGGCGGAACTGCCGCTGGCCGACCGGGCGACAATCAGCAACATGGCTCCCGAATACGGCGCCACCTGCGGCATCTTCCCGGTGGACGCCGAGACGCTGCGCTACCTGAGATTGACCGGCCGCAGCGAGGAGCAGATTGCGCTGGTCGAGGCCTATTACAAGGAGCAGGGGCTCTTCCAT
>Ga0181529_10001241_pt1 | contig 34105 bp, 30 predicted proteins | sample PEATcosm2014_Bin_36_FD_119763 | JGI IMG/M metagenome (GOLD analysis project Ga0181529, IMG submission 119763) | Peatland microbial communities from MTU Mesocosm Facility, Houghton, MI, USA - PEATcosm2014_Bin10_30_metaG | ecosystem: Environmental > Terrestrial > Soil > Wetlands > Peat | place... | reverse complement strand
TTCCACTTCGCGCAGCACCTGGTCCAGGATGCCGCCGGATGCCTTGACGCCCACCGGAATGCCAACCAGCTTGACGCGCACCCTGACGCGCAGAACCTTGTCCATGGCGATGCGCTTCAGATCGATGTGAATCAACTGGTCGTTGATCGGCTCGCGCTGCCAGTCGACAATCATGGCCTTGGCCGCGGACAGCCCGGCGATCTCGACGTCGAAGATGGTGTTATGGCCGGTCTCGGAGAAGAGGATCTTGGAGATCTGCTTGACGTCCACCTCGAGGGCCACCGGCTCGTTCCCGGCGCCGTAGAGCACTGCGGGGATCTTGCCGGTCGGCTGGGGGGGCTTGGTGCTGGTGAAGCGCACACGGCGCGCTGCATTCTTGTTGAACTTGCCCACGCGGGGCTTGGCTACGACTACTTCGGGCATTCGGTCTCTCGTTTCCTGGGGTTCGGGCACGAAAAGCAGCTTTTAGCTACCAGCTGCCAGCTTTTAGCTAGGCCAACGCAGCTACGAGCTGAATTGCTTCGCTCCCTTTGTGAAAAGCAGCTGAAAAAACCAGCCCCTAGCTTCTAGCTTCTAGCTGCTAGCTCTTAGCTGCTTGTTGCGGTTGCGAACTGAATTGGCAAATCTCACCAATCGGCTCGTTCTTCGCAGCCTTGGTCAAAGTCCAAAAGGCCGCAATTCCCGATGAAATAGCTGACAGCTAGAAGCTAAAAGCTAGAAGCTGAACTTAAGAAAACAGCGTACTGACGCTGGTTTCCATGTGGATGTTCTCGATGGCCGCGCCTACCAGGCCGGCGACCGAGAGCACCTTGATCTTTTGCAAGTTCTGGGCCGCTTCGCGCAAGGGAATGGTGTTGGTAACCACCAACTGTTCCAAGCGGGAGGCGGCAATGCGTTCGATGGCCGGGCCGGATAGCACGGCGTGGCTGGCGGCGGCATAGACGGTGGCCGCTCCAGCGGAAAGCAGCGCGTCCACGGTCTTTACCAAGGTGCCGGCCGTGTCGATGATGTCGTCGATAATCAGGCAGCTTTTGCCGGTCACGTCGCCAATCACGTTCATCACTTCGGTGACGTTGATGTCGGTGCGGCGCTTGTCCACGATGGCCATCGGCGCCCCGACCTTCTGGGCAAAGAAGCGCGCGCGCTCCACGCCGCCGGCATCGGGCGAAACCACGGTCAGATTGGGCAGCTTGAGTTCGCGGAAGTAGCTGACCAGGACCGGGCTGGCGTAGAGATGATCGACGGGAATGTTGAAGAAGCCTTGAATCTGCGCCGCGTGCAGGTCTACGAACAGAGCGCGATTGGCGCCGGCCGTGGTCATCAGATCGGCAACCAGCCGAGCCGAAATGGCCACTCTGGAGCGGTCCTTGCGGTCCTGCCGGGCATAGCCATAGTAGGGAACCACCACCGTGATCCGCCCCGCCGAGGCGCGCTTCAGCGCATCGATCATGACCAGCAGCTCCACCAGGTTCTGATCCACCGGGTAGCAGGTGGGCTGGACCACGAAGACATCGATGCCGCGGACATTCTCCAGCAGTTGGAAGTAGACCTCGCCGTCGGCAAAGCGCTGCAGCTTGGCCTCGCCCACCTTGACACCCAGGTAGCGGGCAATCTCTTCAGCCAGGGCAGGATTGGCGGTGCCGCTGATGAGCTTGAAGCGCTTGTCCTCGCTGAGGTTGCGGGTGCGCTTGCGCTCGGCGGCCGGTTTGGCTTCTTTGGCTTTGGCGGCAGCTTCCGCGGCGGCAAACTGCGCGGCCTCTTTGGCCGCTGCCTGCCCGCCGTCCTGATTCTTGTCTTCCGTCGTCAACGTCAAAATTCCTGCTTCCATCTGAAGAACACCTCCAAGCTGGTTTGCTTTGGCAGTTCCTTTACAGTGGTCAGTCGACAGTGGACAGTGGTCAGTTTCGTTCCGGTGGCGCGAACCGCTCATCCGGTCACTGTCTACTGTTCACTGTTCACTGTTCACTGAAATCTGGCTGGGCGACTAGGATTCGAACCTAGACAAATGCCTCCAAAGGGCATTGTCCTACCATTAGACGATCGCCCAACTCGTCAGCCGATCCTGAGTTTCTTTGTCTCAAGGCCGGACTGTCAAATTGCGTCTTGCACAAGCATTTCGCGCCAGTAGGCCGAGCGCGGCAGGGTGCGCGTCAAAGTGCTCGCCACACCGGCCGTCCGCAAGCGTTCGCGCGCCGCTTCCGCATCTCCGCGGGTCGAATAGAGCCCGAAGAGCGCCGAACCGGACCCGGACAGCGAGGCATGGAGGGCTGCCTCCGGAGTTCCGAAGCCCAAAAGAATGCGCTTGATTTCTGCAAGGGAAGGTTGCTGGGGAAAGACGACACGTTCGAAGTCGTTCTGAATCCAGCGAGTGATCCCGGTGCGGACAAGCGCGGACTCTTGTGGTCCGGCAAGGTCCTTTCCAGCGGAAAGGACACCGAAGGAGCCTGTTCCGTACCGGCCTCCGGGAATCGCTTCCGCAAAGGCGCTGGCATAGGCGCGGCTCAACTCATTTAGTTTAGCGTGGCTGGCCTCCGGGGTCAAACCTTCGGCTTGGCAGAGGGCATCCCAGTCGCGAAAGGCCTGGGGGGTGGAGACGCCGATCTCCGGCGTGGCTACCACGCACCAGACAGGCTCGAAATCCGGCAGTGGGTAGACTTCCTGGCCCCGGTCGAGGCCCAGAACCGCGCCACCAATGAGGAACAGCGGCACATCGGAGCCGACCTTTGCCGCCAGTTCCAGCCGTCTTGCCCCCCAATGAGCCATCAGCGTCTCGCCATTGCAATCCCCGAGCCCCCGGCGCCTGCCCCACTCCCAGAGCGCCGACCTGCCGGGAACGAACCAGCCTTCGATCTTTTTCCCATCGACGCCCACAGCCAGCTCAAACTCCACCAGCGCGGCCACCGCATTGGCCGAACCGGCTCCAAGGCCGCCCTGCACCGGCAGCCGCTTTTCGATATGGATCTCGACTTCCGCCGTCATGTCCAGCTCTTCCAGGACAAGAGCTACCATCTTCCAGGCGGTATTGCGTCCGTCCGCCGGCACCCGCGCGTCGTTCGAAGTAACGCGGATCGTGGTCTGGTTTCCCCCCCACGCCGGCCTGGGGACCGGTATTCTGACAGCCACCGAGACCAAGTCGTGCAGCTCCAGCGTCTGGTAAACAGTGGCCAGCGAGTGGTACCCATCCGGGCGCGGGGCTCCTATATAGAGTCCCAGGTTGATCTTTGCGTAAGAACGGACGGCTGTGGACATACCGGTTCATTGTAGTGCGCAGGCCGAGCCGGGCAATGGCGGCAACAAGTGAGACGCCATCGGAACCGAGCCTGTGCGCCCGCCGTATACTTTCTTTTCCTAATTTTCCAGACGCGAGAGACGCGCGGGTTTATCCGGGCGCTGATTTGAAAGCCGAAACGGCCGTCAACCGATTCGTTCGAGATGATCGTCCAAGGAGGATCATGCTTCTGTTCGCCAGACACATCCACCGATGGGCGGCGCTGCCCTTGTTGGCCGCGCTGGGGCTTTCCGCCCAGGAACCTGTCCACTCGGCGCCCATGATCGAGCGCTACGGCAAGCCCTACGTCATGGTCACCATCGACGGAAAGGGCCCCTACCGGTTCATTATCGACACGGGCACGGGCGCGGATGCGTTTGTGAGCCCGGAGCTGGCCGATGAGTTGAAGCTGCCCGCCGAGGGCGAAGTGGTGCTGAACGACCCCAGCAAACAGGGCGCGGAACGAGCGCCCATCGTCATGCTGCCATCCATCGAAATTGCGGGTGTGAAGTTCTGGTGGGTGAAAGCCGTTCGCCATGCTGTAACGGGGGAGGCCGGTACCTGCCAGGGCCTGCTGGGATTCACTCTCTTTCGCGACTACCTGCTCACCCTCGATTTTCCCAAGCGGCAGGTTCTGCTGTCTGAAGGCGCCCTCGCGCCGGATGGAGGGAAGACGGTTCTACCCTTCCGCATGCCCGATGGGGTGCCGATTGCCCCGCTGCGCGTGAGCGGGCTGAGCATGGAGGCGCAATTCGATTCCGGCGGGGGCGGCCTCACGCTGCCCGAGAGCCTGGCTGCCCACCAGAAATGGGACATTGCTCCGGTTGTCTTCGCCACCGGGCAGACCATGACCACGCGCTTCGAGATCAAAGCCGCCAAGCTTGCTTCGGACGTCAATGTGGGGAAGTACACGTTCACCCATCCGGTGGTGGAAATCCATCCGGCGTTTCCGCTGGTCAATTTCGGCTCGCCGCCCATGCAGAGCTTTGCCATCACCTTCGATCAGGAGAACTTGCTGTTGCGGCTGGAAGCCGATCACGACCACTTTATCCTGATGGCTCCGCCCAGCCCGACGCGGCTGACCAACCAGCCAAAACCCCCGCCTCCGCCACCGCCCCCCCATCTGATTCCGGTGGGCTGAGGCTAGGGGCGGCCGCTCTTCGTCCACCAAGCCCCATGTAAGATCGAAATCGAACCTATGCCCGATCCTCTGGAACCGCTTTGCCGCGGCATCAACCGCATGGCTGCCTACCTTGCTCAGGACGATTTCCGCGGCGGCGCGAAGGCTGGCCCGGATGCGGATGCCCTGGTGGAGCTGGACGCCATCGTCTTGCTCGGCAACCGGGTGATCGCCACGTTGGAAGCCGCCTGCAGCCTGATGCAGCGTGCGCCAGCGGCCCGCATCCTCTTCTCTGGCGGCGTCGGCCGGGCAACCCCGTACCTGTTCGCCAACCTGTGCGCGTCAAGCTACGGCGTGCTGGTTGGCAGGGGAACGATCCGGGAATCCATGACGGAGGCGGAGATGTATGCCGCCGTTGCGCGGCACGCATTTGGAATCGAACCGGGCAGAATCCGCCTCGAGGATCGATCGAGCAATACCGGCGAGAATGCGCGCTTCAGTTTGGAGCTTCTCAAGAACCTCGTGCCCCGGCAAGGCTCGATCCTGATTCTTCAAGACCCCGTCATGCAGCGCCGGGCCATGCTCACCTGGGCTCGGGAGGCGGAGATTGCCGGATCGGATTTGCGCGCGTTGAGCCACGCCGTTTTCGTTCCCAGAGTCGAGCCCGGTCCGCCGGCCACGCTCCGCTTCACCGGCGGTCAGGGCCGGGGAACGTGGACCCAGGAGCGCTTTCTGGCGCTGCTTCTTGGAGAAATTGAACGGATTCACGACGATGAGAACGGCTATGGGCCGAAGGGCCGCAACTTCTTGCCGCATGTGGAGATTCCCGAGCCTGTTTATCAGAGCTATCTGCACGTACGGGAGAACTGCCGAGAAGTCTTGCAGCTCGGATAGGGCGGTGGGCGAAACAACCGCAGCCTGCCTGATACCCTGGAGCCTGTTGCGGCAATCTCCGTGCGCCTTCCGATGCAGAACAAGCCGACATCCCATCCCGCGCCCTTGCTGCCATCGCGCCGTTGGCGTTTGCGCGACTCGATCGCTGCGGCCGGGCTCTTCCTGGCTACCGCCGCCGTGGTGCTGTGGCAGAATGCGCATCTGGTCATCCTCTGGGACCTCAGTTACGTGCTCGACACTGCCACGCGCATCGCTCTCGGGCAAATGCCCTACCGGGATTTTCCTCTGGCGCACGCGCCGCTCACCTTTTTGATCCAGGCCGCAACGATCCGCCTTGCCGGACGTGTCTTCTTTCACCATGTTCTCTATGCGGCCACCGTAGGAGGGCTGGGGACCGTGCTCACCTGGCGCATCGCGCTCGACACTCTGCGCGGACGCCTGGCGACAGCGTGGGCCGTTTCTCTGTTGCTGGCCGCGCCGCTCACCGTGCTGGGCATCTACTGCATTCTGCCCCATCCCTCTTACGATTGCGATTGCGCCTTTTCCATCCTGGTAGCGGTATTCCTGTTGCAGCGGCTGACGACGAACATCACGCCCGCGCAGATCGGCGCTGAAAATCATGCGCAAGCAGGTCCTGCCTTGAGAGGGCACGACTTTAGTCGTGCCGCAATCGCGCCGAAAGAAGCATGGGCTTTAGCTCCTGGGGGACGGGTCGCCTTATTCACCTCCCGTGCCAGGCCTTTTGCCGCGGGCGCGGCCCTGGTTCTTCCTGTCTTCTTCAAACAGAACATCGGCCTGCCCTTTTTGCTCGTCGCGGGTCTTGCCATCCTGCTGCTTCTGGCCGCAAGGCTTTTGGGCCGGGCGCCAGCCAGCCCCGGCGTGCCGGCGTTGCTGGCGGTTCTGGCCGGCGCGGCAACCACTCTGCTTGCGGCCGGGCTGCTGATTCACTTCACCGTGGGGCTGGACAACTACCTCCACTGGACCATCCGTTTCGCCGCGCAGCGCCGCCTGCCCGGCCTCGAATCCATGGTGGGCGTGTATCGCCAGCCGTCGCTGTTGTGGATGCTGCCTTGTGTCGCCGCGGCGATTGCGCCGATGTGCGGCCGCTTGGCCAAGGCCCAGTGGGCGCGACTGGTGGCGCTGGGGCTGCTCAGCGCGCCTTTCCTCTGGACCCTGATGACGCTGTTTCTCTACGAGGACGCCGACGAGCGCGGCGACAGCCTGCTGGCCCTGTGGCCGTTGCTGCTCGTTCTTTCCGCCGCCCTGACGCTGTTCAACCTTCGCCGCGGCCTGAGCCTGCGCGCCCTGCTGCCGGTTCTCCTGCTGGGGACCATTCACGGGACCCTGCTCTCGCAGCAACTCTGGGGATCCACTTACGCCATCTGGCCGCTGCTTATCCTGCTCATTGCCGAAGCGGTGGTCTTTGTGGGCGAGCTCGGGTTGCAAGGAGAAGTGCTTCAAGATCGGGTTTCCGGGGCTAAAGCCCGCGTCAATGTTGCTGGGCATATGCACGGCCCAAAGCCCGTACCCTTCACCGCAGCAAGTTTTTTCGCGGTTTCCGAAGCCGTGGTAATCGCCGCTACGCTGCTGGTCTGCGGCGCCTTCTACACGGCCGGCGAGGAACGGCTTTCCTACGCGCAATTGCCGGAGGGTCCGGTGTTGCACGCGACCTTCCCGCAACTCGCGGGCATGGCCGCGCCCGGCCCTTATCTGCCGGAGTTCGAGGAATTGCTGCGCTTTGCCGCCGCCAACATTCCGGCCTCCGACGGCCTGATCCTTATCCCCGGCGAGGACCCGTTCTACTTCGCCACTGGGCGCGCTCCGCAGTTCCCGGTGCTGCTCTTCGACCCTGCCACCGATCCCTTGTCCCCCGCCCAGGTTGTGGAGCAGGTGCGCGCGCACAACATCCGCTGGCTGATCGTGAAGCGCGACCTGCAGATCAAAGAAGACGTAACGCCGCAGCGCGAGGCCACCATGAATGCGCTCCAGGGCGAGTTTGCGCTGTCCGGCCACCTGCGCGGTTACGACGTTTACCGGCGGCGTAAGAGCGAAACCAGCGTAGCTGCATTCCGAAACTGAAGCGTCCAAGTCGACCCGCCCTCCAAGGAGCGGCGACCCTGCACGAAGCCCACCAGGGCTCGCCCACTCTGGATTCGCTGCAAAGAAGCCTCAGCGAATCCACATCTCCGGGTTGCTGATGGAGACCGCATCCAGCCCGCGCGCCAGCAGTTCTTCCGCTTCCTTGAGAGAAAGCACCAGCCCGCCGCCCACCACGGAGACCTCGGCCGAGATGCTCCTCACGCGTTCCAGCATCAGCGGAGCGACGATGGCCGGCATGATCTCGATGGCGTCCGACAGGGTGTTCTTCAACTGAGCGGAGATGTTGTCCATGGCGCTGCTATCCAGCAGAAAGGTGCGCTGAATGGCGTAGAGGCCGATGGCGCGCGCATGGCGCAGAGGCTCCAGGTGGGTAGAGATGATGCCGCGCGCTCCGCAGCGCTTCAGGTAGTTCACCGCGAACTTGTCGCGGGAGAAGCCGTTGAGCAGGTCGAGATTGACGATGGGCAGCTTGCCCCCGGCCAGAATCCTCTGCACCAGCGGTTCGCAGTTCTCCGGATTGCCGGTGAGCAGATAGACGATCTTTCCGTGGGCGGCAATGGCCTGCTCCACGTGCTCCGGCTTGCGGAGGGCGGGAACGATGGGCGTTTCCTGGAAAAAACTCCGCAGCGGGGGCGGGGGTTCCTGTTTCATGCCTCTCATTATGCTCTACGGCGGGCAGCCTGAATGAATCCGCGCCCGGCCGGCGGAAGAACGCGTGAGAGGAGAGGCAATGGCATTCCGTTCAGTCGGCTGTTGGCAAGAGAGCTCCCGCCGAGGGGCCGACGATCGGAGCGGAGCCATGAAATAGCGCAAAGCGGCGCTATGAATTCAGGCGATCTATCCGTGCAGCGTGGAATTGGGATTACTTCCGGATAGGCGATCCGGGAGCGATCCTTGAGGCGGCACTTTCCATCGGCAAAGAGTTACGCGGCCAAAGTGAAGCCGTTGTCAGAGCGGTTTCGATTCAACAGTTGACCTTTTGAAATCGTGCAAGGTGGCATTTTCTTGAGAAAAATGCCACTCGGCATTGAGCTATCTGTAAAGAGCTGAATCGAAACCGCTGTAGCCGACAACATACGCATCCGTCCTGGGGCCTGAGTCGATAGTCCGCTAAACAAATGTACCGTCATTCCGAGCGAACGGGGCCCCGAACGTATTTCAGTTCCGGGGCCCCCAAAGAGCGGTCTTTGCTCTTTGGGGTGGAGTTCCGGGGTGGTGAGCGAAGAATCTGCCTTTTTCTCGCCCTGATTTCCGATGCGAATTTCAGACTCAGGACACTAGAGATTCAGGAGCTTCCCCAATTTGAAAAGCGCAGGAATGGAAGCCAAGGCGGCGCCAGATACGCCTATACAGAACGCCACGGACTTCCAGCCAGTGACATATCCCTCCCTGAGAGCCATAACCACCAGCAGAGATAACACCGGCAGGTTCAACGCCACGGCCGTTGCAACGCCTGGCATGTAGGTTCGCAGCGCCACGGTCAGGGCGATGTGTGGAATCGGGACGTTGGCTAACATGGCAACCATGCACCCGAAAACCAGGTAAGTCCATACCGACTGTTTTCCCGATTCTGCGCTCAACCATGTAACGGCGAAGGCCAGGACAGTCAAGACCGTCACGGCAAAACGGAAGGTACCCGGCGTAACGGGGCTATGCCAGAGAACTGCTCGTTTCGACCAGCCCGGAAGCCAAATGGCCTCTTCGGCATTGTGCAGAGTCAGGACAATCGGGAATAGCCACTGCAAATGCTGGAAGCCCATCTCCGCTCCTTGTTCATTGCCGTATGCCGCTCACGCGGGAAATGCTCGACTCGCGCAAGCGATGCAGCTCAGGCAATGCCCAGCAACCGGTTCAAGAAGCCCACAATGTACTTCCAGACCAGGTAGTAGCCGGCCAGAGCCGCCAGGAACATAGGCGCAATCAGGGCGTACGGCACATGAGCGACTTGGAACCAGACCACATCGTCGGCGCCGATTTTCAGGACGCCCAGGCAAGTTGCGAGGGAAGCCCCGGCGGGCATCAGCAGCAATGGAAGCACGGCTCCATGCAGGCCGAGGGGGAGATGGGTGCGTTCGTTCGAGCAAAGCCAGAGCATGTTCCACAGGCCCCAGAGCAGGGGCACCACGGTCATGGGAAAGATGAGCGCCTGCTCGACGGGAATGGGCACTCTTTCCACCAGCCGAATCACCACGAAAGTCAGCAGGAGCGGCAGCACCAGCGTGGGGATGAAGGTGCCTGCCAGGTAAGCGCGCAGATAAGGATGGGTATTCATAGCTTTCTCCTCTTGATTGCGAGCGCGGGGGCCCGCGGGTTACAGGTAGTAAAGAAACACCGGAATCGACGCCGGGAACAGCGCGACCAGGGCCACCAGCCCGGCCAGCAGCGCGCTATCGAAGAGACTCCAGGAAACCCCGGCCGGTTTTGCGGGCTGGGCGTCTATCCGCCGCAGCACGGCCGGCCACGGGTCGCGGCTGGGTTCCGGATCGCCCTCGACGGGCGGCATGGCCTGCTGCAAGAGTTGCTTGATGCGGTTCTCATGGTGTTCGTTCATGGTCTGATCCCCTGGGATGCCAAGTCTTTTCTAAGCAAGCGCAGCGCGCGAAAGACGCGCAGTTTGACGGCGGCGCCGGAGATGCCCAAGGCCTGCGCCACTTCTTTCTGCGGCCGCTCCTCGACGACCGCCAGGATGGCGGCAATCCGCAGTTTGGGCGGCAGCCTGCCGAAGGCCAGCGCGGTTTTGCGGCGAATCTCATCGGTGACGGCCGGATCGGTACCTGCCGGAACCGGAATCTCCTCCGGCAGTTCGCTCTCCGCCCGCGCGCTTCGCAGGAAATCGAATGCCGCACGGGTGGCAATCCGCCGCGCCCAGCCCTCGAATCCGCATTCTGGCTGGAACCGTGCTCGGGCCTGATAGATGCGCCAGAAAGTCTCCACAGTCAGATCCTCGGCAACTGCCGGGTTGCGGAGGATGCGCAGAATCCAGCCGTAGACGGCGCGCTGGTGCTGGCGGAAGAGCGTCTCGAAGGCGTCGACGTCTCCGTTGCGAAACTGGTTCAGGACGCTGCTCGGTTCGTTCTGCATCCGTCCTTCCCCCTTCCATCCAACCTTACGGGCCGGGAAGTAGAAAGGTTACATCCAGTGGCCGATCCCCGGCTCAAAGGGCCGGGCACGCGCAGCAAAACCGTTTGAGCCGGGCCCTTGTCGCGGGCCGGTCATTTGTTCAAATAAAGCGATTTTCTACGAAGGAAACCACAATCCACCGTTGCTTGACAGCGGCTTGCTCGGGGTTTTAGGGTTGGCATCCAGAGGGCTCGCCGGATTTTCCTGCTGCCAAAGGCAGCGAAGCCGGCCAGCCTGACTGCGAGGAATTTCGATGAAGCGTTTTGGATTGCGGATTGTTGCGGCGGTTTTGGCGTGCTGCGGTGCGGCCTGGGTGGCCGGGGCACAGGATGCCCCCAAACCAGCCTATTTGGATACCAACTTGTCGGCGGAGAAGCGCGCGGCGGACCTGGTCGGCCGCTTGACGCTGGAAGAAAAGGCCTCGCAGTTGGTAAACCAGTCGCGGGCCATCCCCCGGCTGAAGATTCCCCCCTACGACTGGTGGAGCGAGTCGTTGCATGGGGTATTGACCCACGGGACCACGGAATTTCCCGAGCCGGTTGGCCTGGCCGCCACTTTCGATCCCGCGGCGATCCACAAAATGGCCGAAGTCATCAGCACCGAAGGACGCATCAAGTATGCCCAGGCCGTGCGCCGCGACGGCCACGGCAACATCTTCGAGGGCCTGGACTTCTGGGCGCCGAACATCAACATCTTCCGCGACCCCCGCTGGGGCCGCGGCCAGGAGACCTACGGCGAGGATCCCTTCCTGACCGGGCGCATGGCCGTGGCCTTTGTCACCGGCATGCAGGGCGACGATCCGCACTACTACCGCACGATTTCTACCCCCAAGCACTTTGCCGTGCATAGCGGTCCGGAGTCCACGCGCCACACCGCCGACGTGCCTATCAGCAAGCACGACGAGCTGGACACCTATCTGCCCGCCTTCCGCGCCGCCGTGACCGAGGGCAAGGCCGATTCGGTGATGTGCGCCTACAACAGCATCAACGGCCAGCCGGCCTGCGCCAACGAGTTCCTCTTGCAGGACCAATTGCGCGGCAAGTGGGGCTTCCAGGGCTACGTGGTCTCGGACTGCGGCGCGGTCATCGACATCTTTCACGGGCATCACTTCAAGCCCACACAGCCGGAATCCTCTGCTATTTCGCTGCAACGCGGCATGGACAACGAGTGCATCGATTTCACCACCGCAGTCAAGGACGATCACGATTACAAACCGTATCTGGACGCGGTCAAGCAGGGCTTTCTCAAGGAGAGCGACATCGACGTTGCCGTCACCCGGTTGTTTACGGCGCGCATGAAGCTGGGCATGTTCGATCCGCCGGAGATGGTGCCTTACAGCAAAATCGACGAGAACCTGCTGGATAGTGCCGCCCATCGCCAGATGGCCCGCAAAGTCGCCGGCGAAGCGATGGTGCTGCTGAAGAACGACGGCGTGCTTCCGCTGAAAACCAGCGGCATCAAGATCGCCCTGGTGGGCCCGCTGGCTGAGCAGACCCATGTTTTGCTGGGCAACTACAACGGCACCCCCACGCACACGGTGTCGGTGCTGGAAGGCATGCGGAACGAGTTCCCCGGCGCCAGCATCAAGTACGTAGAAGGCACCCAGTTCCTCAGCAAACGCGCCGACCCGGTTCCCGCCGAGTTGCTCAGCACCGAAGGCAAGCCCGGCGTGAAGGCTTCGTATAGCCTGCTGCAACTCGACTGGGGCCCCGACGCAAAGAAACCGGACGTGCTGGCCAGCCGCGTCGAACCCACCATCAATCTCACCCCGGACACGCTGCCCATCCAGGTGTTGGGTGTCCGGCCCCTCGGCGTCCACTGGGAAGCCGAACTGACCCCCCGCGAAACCGGCCAGTACTACCTCGGCCTGGAGGGCGACGGCGGCTTCCGCCTCTCCATCGATGGCAACGAAGCGGCTACCTCCTATGACACCAACGGGATCGAGAACAAGCTTACCGCCGTCCATCTGGAAGCCGGCAAGCCGGTGAAACTGGAGGCCAACTACGGCGCCACCGAGGGGCATCAACTTGCCATGCGGCTGGTGTGGAGGAAGGTCGATCTCAAGCCCCAAGCCGAGGCCATTGCCGCCGCCAAGGATTCCGATGTGGTGGTCGCCGTCGTCGGCATCACCAGCGAGTTGGAAGGCGAGGAGATGAACGTCTCCGAAGAAGGCTTCAAGGGCGGCGACCGCACCAGCATCAGCCTGCCCAAGCCGGAAGAAGAACTGTTGGAGGCTCTGGCCGCTACCCGCAAGCCGCTGGTGGTGGTCCTGACCAACGGCAGCGCTCTGGGAATCGAATGGGCCAAGGAACATGCCAACGCCATTCTCGATGCCTGGTACCCCGGCGAAGAGGGCGGCGCGGCGGTGGCCGAGACGCTCTCCGGAAGCAACAATCCCGCCGGCCGCCTGCCGGTCACCTTCTACAAGGATGTCAGCCAGTTGCCGCCTTTCGAGGATTACGCCATGAAGGGCCGCACCTACCGCTACTTCCAGGGAACGCCGCTGTATCCCTTCGGCTACGGACTGAGCTACACCACTTTCTCCTACAGCTCGCTCTCCGGGCCCACCGTCCCGGTGGCGGCGGGCACCCCGCTGGCCTTTGAAGTCACAGTCACCAACAACGGCCTCCGTCCCGGCGACGAAGTGGCCCAGCTTTATCTCGAATTTCCCGACGTGCCCGGCGCGCCGCTGCGGGCCTTGCGCGGCTTCCAGCGCGTGCATCTCGAGGCGGGAACTTCGCAACGGCTGCGGTTTGTGCTCAACCCGCGCGACCTGAGCATGGTCACCGAAGCCGGAGACCCCATCGTCGCCGAGGGCGATTACACCGTCTCGGTGGGCGGCGGCCAGCCGCATTCCGGCGCAAAGGTGCTCAGCCAATCCTTCAAGGTCAAGGGCAAGCTCAAGCTGCCGGAATAACCGGCAACAGAAGCAACAGGATGGGGTGCATTCGATTCCCGGATGCACCCCATTTTCTTTGTCTTGAAATGCCGCCAAGCCCGGTCAACTGGCTATTTCTTCCTCCACCCGCCCACAATCGCACCCATCAGGACCATGCCGAACAGCCAGAAGCCCGCATTGATGGCCAGCAGCCGGATGGTGCGCACCTCGAAGATGTATTCGGTGCTCCAGGTGGTGAACACGAACCCAAACCAAACTAGCCCGGCAACCCGGATGCCCCGCCGCGCCGTCTGCGGCCCGGTCAGCTGGGTGATGCAGGAGATCGCCATGGCGATCGCCGCGGCCGAGATCAGCGCCGTGGCGTATTGCAGATTGGGGTTCATGCCCGAGCTCGTTAGCCATTGCCGGGTGCGGCCGATGCCGTCGAGCCAGTTATCGAGAAAGAGGGAGTACCAGAGAGCCTCGAACAGGAAACAGGCAATCGCCGCCACGGCAATCGCCCAGTAGTTTTGGCGCACTTTCGATGGTTCCATCGTGGTTTCGTCCTCCATTTGGATCTCGCGTTATCGGGAGCCGTGCCGCAGAGGGGAACGCGCCGTGAAAAGCGGGCCAAGGCGCCGGGGAAAGCTCATACGGGCCCGGGAGCCCTGGGGAAGAGCCAGCAATCACCGGGGTGCGATGAAATCTCTTGCTCCTACTGTATCGATGCACAGCGGATCGTCCGGGTTTTCTCAAACGCAGGAGCGAAACCAGAGCAAGGGCGCCCTCGCTTTCAGGATCGATCTACTCTGGTTCCGCGGTAGCCGAGTTTCAGTCCAGCCGGGTGAGGAAGGCCTCGCCCTCGGTGGGGCGCAAGTTGCGGGCCAGGAACTCCGCTTGTTCGCGGCTGTCTCCCTGTGGACGGATGCGCACCCAATAGCTGTTCTGACCGGCAAACTCGATCACCGTGGAACGTGGATACCGGCGCTGCAGCATCTCCTTGTACCCGTCGGCTAGTTCCTCGCTATGGAACGCGCCAATCTGCACGCACCACCGCCCGCCCTTTTCGATGGGTTTCGGGGCCTGGTAAACGTCCACCCGCACGTGCACCAGGCCTGCCCGATAGACGCCGGTCGCTTTGGCTGCGGCGATGGTCAGATCCACGATCCTGCCCTGGATAAATGGGCCGCGGTCGGTGACCCGCATGGCGCCCGACTCTCCAGTCTTCAGGTTGGTGACCACAATCAGCGACCCCATGGGCAGCGTGCGGTGCGCGGCCGTCATGGCCCGATCGTCGAAAATCTGGCCATTCGCGGCTCTGCGCCCCTTGTAAGGCGCGGTGTACCAGGTGGCCAGGCCCATCTCGGTGAAGATCGGCGTGTGCGTGGCCACATAGTCCAGATCTTCCGCGCTGACGCCAGCGGGCGGCACCAACGTGGGAGCTTGCGCCGGCGGAGACACTCTCGGCGCCGTAGGACATGCCTGAGGGGGTGGCGGAAGGGATTGTGGCGGGGGCAGCTGCGCCGTCTCACGATGATGCGCGCAGCCTGAGGCGCCCAGCAGCGCCAGCGCTGCCCAGGCAGCCAGGCACATTGCTTTTCGCTGCCGGAACGTGAGCGACATCAGGGGCGCGGGTCCTTTGGCTGGTCAAAGCGGTCGGCCAGCTCACGTAACTTATCGGCCACCGTGCGCATCGCGGATATTGATTCTTTGCGCACCTGCGGAACGATTGCATCGTTGATGTAGGCAATGGTGTGCCGCAGTTCCATCTCGATCAGCTCTACGGCCTCTTCGACGCGCCGGCCAACGCCGCCCCCGGGGGGGCCAGGAGGGGGATAGGTGCTCATGTGTTGCAACCTCTCGCAAGGTTAAAAGAGTAGACAAATCTATTGCTAAGTCTCGGCGGCGCGCCGCAGCGCGTCAATGGCGGACCGGCCCCACGTACCGCAGTGGTCAATAGCGGTAATCGCTTGCACACTTTCAGATCTCCTTCCCTGGGCCGCCCCCGATCACCTTTCCGCCAATTCCTCCGTCAGACTTTGAAGGTGGGCATTTCGGCGGCTCTCGGGTGCGCTCCACGATAAACTCGTACGCACGCGGGCGTCTTCCGTTCAGGGGAGCAGCCAACCGTACATCCAGCCAGCGAGGGTGCGGCTCTTGGAAAGAGGTTCGACAGTCTACCGCCTGAGAGGCGCCGGCCTGGCGCTGCTCTCCCTGGTCTTCGCGCTTTCCGCGCGCGCCGAACCGGCGGCCAGCACCCCGCCCGAACCAGCCAGTCCGCCGCCTCGCGCTCATGCCGCGGCCCCTGAGTGGGGGCCCTGCCAACTGCGGCACACCGGCGGCGCCATGACCTCAATTGCGGCCCAGGCTGCCCTCTCGGCCTCAGGGAACGCCGCCGCCTCGAGCCCCATGCGACCCGCCGCATTGCAGCCGGTGCCCTGCTCGCCTCTCTTGCCCCTCATCGACTGGTACGCCCGCTTCCTCAACGGCCCGGAGGTAAAGGCGCTCTCGCCAAGGGAGAAAGCTCGACTGGCAGCCCGCAACGTCCTGGACCCCTTCAATGCCGTCACCATCCTGGGCAGCTCCGCTATCGCCGTGAGCTCCGATGCCGACTCTGCTTACGGCCCGGGGATGCGCGGCTTTGGCCGCTACGTGGGTGTCAGCTATGCCCAGGACATGACCGGCGAGTTCTTCGGCACCTTCCTGATTCCCTCCCTCGTCCATCAGGACCCGCACTACCATCGCCTGCCGAATGACAGCTTCAAGCGCAGGGTCGCCCATGCTGCCTACCAAGTCGTGTGGACTCAGGGCGACAACGGCAAGGAGATGGTGAACTGGGCTAGTCTCGTGGGCTCCGCCATCGACGGCGAGATCGGCAATCTCTATGTTCCCGGCCAGAGGACCGATCTGCCCGCCACCGCCTCGCGTTACGGCATCGGGCTGGCCACCGCGCCCATCGACAACTTCATTACCGAGTTTCTGCCCGACGTGGCCCGCCGCATCCACGTCCGCGTGGTGCTCATCCAGCGGATTATCAACCAGGTGGCCAGAACCGACGGCCCAGGATCGCCATAAGGCCGCCGGTCATTCATCGGGGAGGCACTCCATTGGCGGAAATCCCATTGCCAGACGAAGCGGCTCTCAGGCCGCGGCCAGGAGCAGGAGCCCGGGCAGAAGCAGACTGCCCAGCAACCCGCCATTCACAAACCTGGCGCTCAAATTGCCCAGTTCCGCCCGCCGCGCTGCTGCGAATTGAGCTACTCCCAAGCCGAGAAACAGTCCGGTGAGGAGAGCAGGGCGCGCGAGCCATGCAGGGCCGGGTTGGCGCCCGCTTCGGCCGGCGCCATGGCAATTCCAGCTCACCGTCCGCAAGACGATCCTCTGGCTGGCGCGGCTTTACCCTTCGGGCTGAACTTGGTCAATATCAAGGTTCGCTCCTGGGCTTACTTGAGGTCCGCAATCGCCAGGGCATCCATATCGCTGTAGACCTGGTTTTCTCCACCCATGCCCCAGCAGAACGTGTAGTTTTTTGTCCCCACACCGGCATGAATCGACCAACCCGGCGAGACGACCACCTGCTTGTTGGCGATCACGATGTTGCGCGTCTCGTCGCCTGGCCCCATCAGGTGGACCACCCGCTGATCGGCGTCGAGGTCGAAGTACAGGTAGATCTCGGAACGCCGCATGTGGGTATGCGCCGGCATGGTGTTCCACACACTTCCCGGCGCCAGTTGCGTAAAGCCCATCACCAATTGGCAACTGCGGGTTCCCTCGAGATGAATGAGCCGGGTGATTTCCCGAAGGTTTGCGGTCTCCGCGCTGCCCAGCGATGCATGCGCCTGATCGGCAGAGCGCATCAGTTGCGTGGGGTAAACGGTATGGGCCGGATAGCTGAGTAGATAAAACTCCGCCGGATGAGCGGGATCGGTGCTGGAAAAGACGATCTCCTCGTTTCCGCGGCCAACATAGAGAGCATCGAGCTTCTGGAGTTCGTACGTTTTGCCGTTCACCGCGACCTGGCCGGCGCCGCCGATGTTCAGGACGCCGAGCTCCCGCCGTTCGGTGAAGTAAATGGCCTTGAGCGGATCGGCGGTGGGCAAAGTCAGCGGCGCGCCGGTGGGAACCGCCGACCCGATCACCGTGCGGTCGAGATCGACATAGGTCAGGCCGATTTGTCCCGGCTGAAAAAGGTCGCTGACGAGAAACGTCTCGCGCAGCTCCGCGGTGGTCATGGTCCGATAACGCACCGCGTCGGCCATTTGCAGAATCTTCATGGGTCTCACTCTTCCAGGATGCCGAGAAGCTTGAGCTGCTTCACTGAGATGCGTTGAAATGCGCGCAGACCGGCGCCTTCAAGTCACAGGGCACTCGGCGTTCCCCTGGACTCACATAGGAATAACGATAGTCATTCATCCAAGGAAAATCAATGCGCGCACGACTTTGGTAGAGGGCCTGCGTGGCGATCGCGGGACGACCGTACGCTGCCGCCTGGCGCGGATTCTGCCTCCTGAAAGGGGGGCCAGGCATCCGGCTTGCTAGCTGGCGGGGTCTTTTTGCCGTGTGGCTTTCACCGCCGAGAGAATTCCGAGGCCAATGAGGATAATCGCGCCCGCGGCAATCCAATGCGCAGGCAGATGCATCAGGTGCGCGGCATAAACCAGACCGCCGATGACGATTGCAAACCCGGTTGCATAAATTCCAAACGACATGGTATCTCCAGAGGATAGGCACTGGTTGAGGTTCGTGGTTTCCTGCCGTTGCGACAAGGGGCCGGGATGCAAGGTCCTTTCGGCGTGGCTCAGAATTTCGCGGCTCGCAGCATTTGGGATGCAGCTGGCCACAATTGCGTGCTGCCGAAATTTGCCGCGCCCAGTGCGATGCTCCTGGTCCTCTGTATCGGGATTTGCTCCCGGCTCATTCGGATGAGCAACTTGACGAGCCCAGGTTGCAGCTCAATCCGGCTTCGCTTGCCGGGCCGTGGTTGCCCGGCTGGACGCGGGAATGATGAGCGGCGGGCGCGACGCGTTCTGCTCCGGAAGTTGGTCTTGAAGGACCATCTTCAGCAGCGATGCGTTCACCCGGATGCGGCCGTTGTACTCGATGTAGCCGAGTTTCCTGAAGCGGTTCATGAAGAAGCTGACCCGCGAGCGGGTGGTGCCGATCATCTCTGCAAGCGTCTCCTGGGTTACCTTCGGGATAAGTTCCCGCGGCTCGCCCGCACCGCCAAAGTTCGCCATCAATAGCAGGATCCGCGCCAGGCGCCGCTCGCTTGAGTTGAAGAGTTGATCGATGAGATCCGCCTGCGTCCTCATACCCCGAACCAGCATGAATTTGAGGAAGAAATCGGAAAACACGTGTTCCTCGTGCAGAACGCAGAGCATCCGTTCCCGGTCGATTTTGAGCACCACACAGGCCTCCACCGCAGTGGCCGTGGCCGTTCGAAACGCGCCGCCTGCCGCTATCGACTCCTCTCCGGCGAAGTCGCCCGCGGCCAGCAGAGTAACGGTCGCTTCTTTGCCCTTCTTGGAGATGACTGTGAGCTTCGCATGCCCGGTTTGGAGGTAAAACACCGAGTCGGCATCGCCTCCCTGGGAGAAGAGTACCTGCTTGGGCCGGAAGTGAACGACCCTTCGTCCTGGCCCTGCGCTGGCGAGAAAGGCGGACGTGTTGAATTGTATCTTCTTCTTTTCTGCCATCTGCTGGTCTCTTCCTGACTGCGATCTAGATACCGATAAGAAACGTGAAACCGTTGCGCTTCCGCGTGGGAGACTCAACCCGCGCCAGAGCGCCCATGAAATGGGACGCGAGCTGAGCATCTCACGGCGCACGGCAAACAGTCTGTGCGGTTTAGCTCAAACCGCCCAACGATATAGAAGGAATGGAGCCGCGAGCTTCAAGGACGCGCCCGGCCAACCAACCTGGCCAGTGGCCGGATAAGCAGGCCGCGAACCACCCCGCGGACCCTGGGGCGGAAGGCGATCCAGCGCGCCAGCGGCGGCGAGCAGCGCTCGTAGAACGCCACCAGGGCGCGTCCTGCCGCCTTGGGAGCCAGGACAACGTCGCGAAAGCCGCGCAACAGTTCGACTTCTTCGGCCAGCGGCGAGCCGCACGCCGCGGTGGCAATAAAGCACCCGCCGGAGCCGGCAGGCTTGTCACTGAAGCGGGGAGGGAACGAAACGATGGGCTTTGCGCCTTTCTGGTGCAGCAGCAGGGCGGGGCAAGCGCCGTCGCTCAGGACGCGCGCTACGCCGGCGATTCTGGTTTCCGGGGAAAGGACGGGCTTCTGCGGGTCCAGATCGCCGATGATCCAGGACTTGCGGAGATCGGCCAGCTTGAATCCATTTTCCGGTTTGGGCTGGATGTCGCCCCAGGTGCCGAATTGGATCTTGGTCCCCAGCGTGACCGGCCACATGGCGCGGAACTCGAGCTGGGCGCGCGCGTCGCTGTTGCTGTCGGAAGAAAGAAAGAGAATCTGGCGTCCGGAACGGTCGGCGTCGGCCCGGATCAAATCCAGCAAGGCCGCGTAGAGGACCACGTACTTCCTGGTGTCGGCGGCCAGTTCCAGCGCACAGCGGATGGGCGCGGCGCCCTTGCCCACGATCTGGGCCGTGAAGTCGAACAGGGCGGCAAGCTCCGAGGGAGACAATCCGCCGATCGGCTTGCCGTAGGAATCTTTGCACTCGTTGGCTTCAAGACGCTGGGAGACAATTTCCAGGTAGTCCTTCTGGGGGTTGGCCGCATCTTGGGTCATGACTGTCCTCCTGGGCTGCCGGATTGTCTCGAGGTGCTTAGATTCGCAACGTACAACCGGAGGCACCCTCTGTCAATGGGCTGCATTCTGAATTAGCCCGGGAGGGGGGGGAATGGCCGAAGCTTTCCCGCCACTGTATGCGACGCACAACGCCATGCGCCATGTTTCGTAGTAATATCCGCCATAGCTCACCGAACCTGCCGCCAGGACCCGCAGGATACGACACCACTGCTGGGTGGGGCACTGCCCCCCTCAGCCAGCCCCCGCTCAGAGAACTGGAGGAAGAGATGTCCGTAGACAGCAACATCGACAAGCGCCGCGTGCTGCAGGCAATACGCCGCGGATGGGTGCGGCAGGACCAGGTGGAGGAGTGCCTGCTGGAACTCGACTCCGCGGACTCGATCGTCGAGGGGTTGGCGCGGCGCGGGTGGCTCAGTTCCAATCAGGTAGACGAGCTGTGTGGCGACGCGGGCGCAAGGATTACCGAGCCAGACCTGAGCGGAGTCGTGCCCAGCAGGCCTGCGGGCGAGCGTTCCCTCGGAGCCGCTCCCGGCTCCGGCAACCTCAAGGCGAGCAACCTTGCGGATGTGCTGGCGCCCGGCGATGTCATCGCCGACCGCTATCGGGTCGAGAGGATGTGCGCGGGCGGATTCGGACAGGTGTACCTCTGCACCGACATGGTCAGCGGCCAGCGCTCGGCGCTCAAGACGCTCCTGCGCGAGCATCTCGGGTCCGGGCGCCTGGTGGAGATGTTTCGCAAGGAGATTCTGCTGTGGATACAGCTTGGCGACCATCCCAACATCGTGCTGGCCTACGGGATGGAAGAGTTCATGCGCCTGCCCTTCGTGGTGATGGAGTGCGTGGAGGGCGGTTCGCTGGAGGATTTGGTGGAGCGCGGCGCCCTTCCCTGGCAGGCGGCGGCCAACTACGGCTGGCAGATCGCCAATGGACTGGAACATGCCGGCCGGGTCTGCGGGCTGATTCACCGCGATCTGAAACCCGCCAACGTGCTGCTGACTCGCCAGGGCACGGCCAAGGTGACGGATTTCGGCATCTCCCTGGTGCGCGGCATGAGCGGCGAGACGCTGGCCGGCACACCGCCCTACATGGCGCCCGAACAGTGGCAGAACCCCCGGGATGTGGACGTGCGCTCGGACGTCTATGCCTTCGGTGTCACGCTCTTTGAATTGGCTTGCGGCCAGCGGCCATTTCCGGACCACGACCAGGACAGCATGATTCGGTACCGCGCCGACCATCTTTCCACCCGGCCGCCCGATCCGCGCCAGTTCAGGCCGGAGATTCCCGAGCCCATGGCGCGGCTGATCCTGCAATGCCTGGAAAAACAGCAGAACCGGCGGCCCCAGGACTTCGCTGCCGTGCGCAAGGCATTGGAGCCGCTGGCTGGCGCCCTCCCGGCCGCTCACTCCGTCGGCCCGCATCTGGTGGCGGGCCTGGTGAATCAGTCGCGCACTTACAACCTGCTCCGGCAATTCCAAGAGGCGGAGCGGACGGGCCGCGAAGCCGTGCGCCAGGCGCCCCGCGATGCCAACGCCCACGTGGCCCTGGGCAACGCCCTGGGGGAGCAGGGGAACTATCGCGAGGCGTTACGCCAGTTGCAAGAGGCCTACTTCCTGGACCGCTCCAATCCCATGGCCATCGTCAACAGCGCCCGCTACGCGGCGCTGGCTCACGACCCCGCTACGGCCGAGAATTGGCTCAACCTCGGCATCCAGAACCTGGAGCCACGCTACCTGGAAGGCATCTCCCATTTACTGATCGAATTCGGCCGCGTTCCCGAGGCCATACGGCTCTGCCGGGCGATTGTCGCAGCCAATCCGCTGGCGGTGATGGCCTGGAACAACCTGGCCATCGCGCTGCGCCGCACCGGGGATTTGCAGGGAGCGCTGGAATGCGCCACCCGCTCGGTGGAGATCAATCCCCGCTATGCCAAAGGCTGGAGCAACCGGGCCACAGTGCTGGTGCAGTTAGAGCGCTTCGACGAAGCCATGGATGCAGCGGATCGCGCGCTCCAGTTCGACCCTGCCACCGCCGGGGCTTACGCTGCCAAGGCCGCGGCGCTGGGCGCCTCCGGACGCCTGAACGAGGGCCGCAAGTGCCTGCTGAAAGGGTTGGAGATTCTGCCCGGCAACACGCTGCTCACGCGGGCATTGGAGAGGTTCTGAAATCTCCCCAATGCCTGGCTGACAAGTTTCCTCAAGACAAAACCTGTCACCCTGAGCACCTGATTCACAGCGCCGAGTTCGAGCGCCACTGAAACCTGGGCCGGCCGCGCCACAAATGCCCCGTGCCCCATCCTGGGAGCGTTTTTGTTCTTGCGCCAAGGGGGTGAAATCGACACCCTCAGTCCGCCGTGTTCAAGGGAAGTTCGTCCGAACGCAGGCTTCTCGTCCGATTCGCTCCCGTACCGCAATAAGGGAACCCCCTCGCCTCGGTGATTCCAGTCACCGAGGAAGATGCCGATAGATAGCTAGGCTTAAAGGGATGGCGCGGGACACTTCAGAGCGCACATCCAATGAGGAGTGTTTTTCATGGCTTACGTTGTTACAGATGCCTGTACCAAGGACTTTGCCTGCGTTGCCGAGTGTGCCACTGCTGCCATCGCCCCCACGCAAGACGACCCCAAGGCGGCTTCCGTCTCCCAGGTTTACATCAACCCCGACGAATGCATCGACTGCGGAAGTTGCGTCTCCATCTGCGCGTTCAACGCCATTTATCCGGCCGACGAACTGCCCGCGGATAAGGCCCACTTCGCCGAGAAGAACCAGGCCTATTTCAACTAGAGTCGCGCGCATCCCGCGAACGCGGCCTGCGGCATAGAAGCAATTGAATCCCCCCGGCGAGCTGCCTGCCCGCCGGGGCGAAGCTGTTTATCCTGACAAATCTGCATTTGCTCGCGCGGCTCCGGTCCCGCCGGTTGCCGCCGGCGCCGCTTACGGTTCCGTCTTTGCCGGCGGCGCAGGCGGAGCCGGACTCTGCGCCGCTCCCGCCTGCTGCGCGGGTGGAGCGGCGGCCAAGATCGGCAGAGTGAGCGTCTGCACGGTCGAGGGATCGTCGCGCAGCTTCAGGTACAGTACCCCGTTGGCCGGATGGGGCACGCTCAGTTGGGTCCCGGTAAAGTCCGGCGGAATATCGGCGGCGTTGTCGAACTCCGGCCCGGCGGCGATCGATGTGGCCAGAAAAAGATTCGTTCCCGTCAGCGTGCAGGACTTGCTTGTGCTGTGCGGACAGCGCAGTTCCTTGAATCCCGGCAGCCGCACCAGCGTGCCCAGGGGAATCCAGTCGCCGGTCGCCCCGTCCGCCGACAAAACCCGGGCGTGGACCGGCCCGAAAGCCGAGGAACCGAACCGGGCCAGCGGTTCCACCATGCCCAATGCGGTCTTGGCGTCCTCGAGGATCAAACTGCCGTCGGCCAGCGTCAGCACGGTGCGGAAACTGCCGTCCGTCGCGGCCACTTCCACTTTTTCAGTGCGGGGAAAGTTCGCCGGCTCGCTCGACTTCAAGAAGAACACCAGCCGTTCTTCGACCGGCAGGTCGTCGGGGCTGCTGAGATGCACTGGCGAGACCGCGCCGGTGGCTTCATTCTGCGTGCCTTTGCTCAGCAGCGTCGCTTGCGGGCGCGGCAACTCGACGCTGACCGCCACTCTCAACTGCCGTCCGTCGCGCAGTTGCACACTGGCAGAGTAGCGTTTTCCGGGGGCGAGACTGCCCGTCGGAGCGTCGGCGGCCATAGTCAATTGGTCATAGTCCTGCACCCGGCTCAACCCCGCCGGAGTCCAGGCGATTCCCTCCAGGGAGACCTTTTCCACCTCGTCCAGGCGGTTGCCTTTCAACACCGCCTCCCTATCTCCGGCACTCAGGGTAAAGTGGTCCAGCGAGGCAGCCTCGGCATAGGCCGTCAGAACCAACTGGTCCGGCTTCTCCAGGCCATACTGGAAGATTTGCAGGGTCACGGGCCCTGGGGCAGCATCCTTCAGGGGTACGCCAACCTCCAGGGTCTCCGGTTTGGGCGACTTCCAGGTCACCTTCAACGGAGCGGCGCCGTCGGCCCGTTCCTCCACCCGCTCGACACACAAGGAACTCTCTCCTTCCAGGTGCAGGGTGTCTTCGCGGCCCACCACCAGGGCCGACTGGTCCGCAGTTGCCAGAGTCCACTTGGCCGGCCCTGCGGCATACAGGTGCAACCGCGGCCCCTCCCAGTCGTCAAATCCCCATTTGCCGCGCAAACTTCCGGTCAAATCGCCTTCCGGAAGCGCGGGCGCCGGATGTTCCAGCACCAGTCCGCCCAGCGACGCATCGGCCCGAACCGGCAAATCGACCGGACTGGCTTTTGACCCGGCATGGGCCTCGATGTGGAGCGTCAGGGAATGGGCCAATTGGGAAGCAAAGACCATCGGCGCACCCTCCAGGGGCAGCACCAGTCCCGGCCTTTGCGCGCAAAATGCCTCTGCCGGATTCACCGGATGCAGCGGCGGCGGCTTAGCCGGACCCACCGGCGGCAGCGCGACCACAACGACTGACTTGGGGTCGTGGAAGGACGGGGGCACGTTCAGCCGCAGATTGAGCGTGTCCTTTGTGGGAAGGGCCAGGGCGGGAATGTATTGGAAATGCGCGGTATGCAAGGAGGACAGGATGCGAGCGGTGTCCACGATGGCGCCGATATAGGCGCTGTAGGCTCCCGCTCCCCCCATGCTCGTCGAACTGATCTGGTTCATCAGGTCCACGGTGGAACCGCTGGTGAGTTGCGCCACCAGCGACTGGGCGTTGGCGTCGTCCAGCACCAGCCCGTCGGTGTGCTGCACCAGGCAGGGAGCTTGCTGGTCGCTGGGCTTGTCGAAGCACTCCCGGTCCAGTTTGATGCCCAGGCTGCGGGCCGCCAGTTCGGTGCGTGCTTTCAGCGATTTCGGGTCGCTCTGGGAGGTGACCCTGACCTCGGCCAAATAGGCTTCCAGTCGCATTCTGTCCCAACTGGCGGCCTGCAAATCCTGGGTGGCGCGCACAAAGACGCCGGGCCGGTTGATCACCGCCTTGCGCAAGGTGCTGAAGTCGCCGCCAGTCTCTGGCGCCAGAAAGAGCAGCGCCTGCTGCGCCTCGGTGGGAACGGTGACAAATACCCCTTCGTTGCGCGCTTCCCGGGTCCAGGTTTCCACGCGTGTAAACCACTCCGGCGGCGGCTGATTGGTGGACCCGCGCAGGAAAGCAACCACCAGAACAAAGCGGGTGGACTGGCTCTCGGGAAAGTCTGGATGAATCCAGAGACGGTCCCCAGGCAGCAGGTTGGGGGTCTCGGCAATCGGCAGTGTAACCTCGCCGCGCTTGACGTGCACGTCTACCTTGGGTCCGGATAGGTCGAAGGCCGGGCCATCGGCGTGCAGTCCGGCTGAAGCCAAACACCAGAACAACAACAGCAAACAACGGCGCATATCTCCATTGTACGGAGTCAGGCCCCCGGAAAAACACTCCCGGGAATGCAACTTTTCCCCGGAATCGGGGTTGTGCCGGGGGGAATCTTCATATCTCTGTTGCACTTCGGTGCGCTTGGCCGTATCATCGGGTACACTGAACGGTGAATAGTTTCCAACAGAGGGATTAGCTAAAGTATTTCTCGAGTCCATGTGGGGTAGTCGAGAAGCGTGGAGAATTGGCTCATATAGCCTAGAGCCGTATCGGGCCATGAATCACCTTACACATATTCGAGAAGCGCTCTTAAACCGCGCGGAAGAACAGGCCGCGAAACCTGCCAACCCAAATCGAATTTGCGATCTTCTGGGTGGCACACTGGGGCTCATCCGTGGTGGTGTGAAGGTTTAAAACTAGGGCTGCGCTGTTTCGTCCGCCGTGTCTTGCGCGGCGCCACTCCGGGAAAAGGCCAAAAGGCTGCCGGAGGCGCTGCCAAGCCGGAGATCGAAAGGCGCGGCATATGGAGAAGAAGAATGAAATCGACGAAAGCTGCACCGAGCAGCGTAGATGTTAGCAATCTGAGCATTCCCGACGCGGAAGAAATCATTGAAGAAGCTCTCAGCGAGCTGGCCTTTTCGCCCGATCCCGGCATGGCCCGCGCCCTTCGCTTCCTGGCCCCCGCCGGATACCAGGCCATTGTCGAGTTGTGCAGCGAAAATGGCCGCAGCAAGCGCCGCAACGCATCGGCGGAGTCGTGGTCGCCGGAAGAGGACGAGGTGCGCATCTACTTCGAGCGCATCGGCGACGGCGAACCCGCTGCACGCGCCACCCGCAGCCCGCGCGCCGCCGCCGAACCCGTCTTCGAGGATGAGGACGACGACAGCCAGGAGGCCATCATCCCCGCCGACCTGGACGCCCGCGTGAAAGAACTGTGCGCCGCGCTCGCCGAAGCCGAACGGGGCGGGCACGCCTTTATCGCCCTCAAGTGGTTCCGCGACTCCTTCCTGCCGCGCAAGGCCTTCCGCTGGAATCAGCACCCCGAGCCGCGCCAGGCGGTATTGGCCGAGGCCATCCAGCGCGGGGTGGTGCTCACCAGCAAGATTGCCAACCCCAAAACCCCGGCCTATCCCACCACCACCATCCGCCTCAACCGCGCCGAGGCAGGCATCCCCGAGGAGGCGCAGCGCTTCCATCCTGTTGCCGTCCACGGCGACTCGATCGCCGAGGCCATCGAAGAGGAGCGAGGAAACCTGTGAGTTGCTACTTCCTTGAATCCACGGCCTTCGCCAAGCTCTTTGTGCAGGAGCAGGGCACCGACGCCCTGATCCGCCTGATGGAGGCCGTCGAGGACAACCGCAAGCTGATCTCGGCTTCCACGCCGCTGGAAGTCTACGGAGCCGTGCGCCGGCGCGAGCGCAGCGGCGCCATCTCCGCGGAGGACGCCACCGCCGCGCTCGACATCCTGCGCTTGGAAGCGGCGCGCATGGTGCAGCAGCCGCTGAACCCGGCGGTGCTTGAAGCCGCTCGCCAACTCCTCGACCGCACCACCTTGCGCTGGCCAGACACCCTGCAACTGGGCGCGGCCATCGTCGCTCGCGAGTTGTTCCAGGGCACCGAGATCGTCTTCGTGTCGGCCTCCGGACAACTGCTCGAAGCCGCCAAGGCCGAAGGCTTCCGGGCCCTCGACCCCGCCAAAGACCCCGCCGCCGTAGTCGTCGTCAAAGAAGAGGAATAGGCCGCCAACCGCAGGCGCGAGCTCAACCTCGGGAAGCGCCTTTACACGCTGCGGGGAGACTCTTGCTGAAGCGAGCCTTGTAACAGGGCACGACTTCAGTCGTGCCGCAAAACCTCAAAATTGCGTGGGCTTTAGCCCCTGCGGAACACTTGTGGGCGTCTCCCAATGGACTCGCCATTCTCCAAGCCCTGCGGTATGCTTTCGAGTGAAAGGGGCAGGCCATGGACGTCCCAGCGGCAGAAGATCGGTTGGACCAAACAGAATTCGTGCTCTCCGCCGAGCAATGGCAGGCCTTCATTGAGGCCCTTGACCAGCCTCCCCGCCGCCTCCCTCGGTTGGAAAAGCTCCTGCGAGAGCCTTCCGTCCTTGAGTGAAGCCGATTTCTAAGCGTGCAGGGCAGAGTTCAGTCACAAACCTGCTTTGCCGGCCTCAAACGTTTGCCTGCTCCGCCGCCGCCCGGCAAACCTCGGCCAGCCGCCCGATGCCTTCGCGAATCCGCTGCGGAGAAGCATTGGAAAAGTTCAGCCGCATGAAGCGCAGGCCGGGGGCGCTGGAAAAGAAATCCTGCCCCGGCACAAACAGAACCTTGCGCGCCAGAGCTGCTTGCATCAGCTCGTTGGTGTTCACTCCCTCGGGACAGGTGACCCACAGAAACATCCCCCCCTCGGGGTGCGTCCAGGTGAATCCCGGCGGCATGGTCTCCCGCAAGGCAGCGTCCATCACCGCGTAGCGGGCGCCGTACGACTGCCGGATGCGCTCGATATGCGCCTGGCTGTCGAAGTCGGTCAGATAGCGATGCACGATGCGCTGGTCCAGGCTGGAGGTGTGCAGATCGGCCGCCTGCTTGGCGATGACCAACTTGGCGCGAATCGCCTGGGACGCAACCACCCAGCCCACCCTCAGTCCGGGCGCAATCGTCTTGGAAACGGTGCTCTGATAAATGACGATTCCCTCGGTATCCAGAGACTTGATCGGAGGAACGTTTTCCCCGGCGTAGCGCAGCGCTCCGTAGGGGTCGTCTTCGAGGACAATGAGCCCGTAGCGGGCGGCAATCTCATAGAGGGTCCGGCGGCGCTCGGCGGTGAGGGTGACGCCGGTGGGATTCTGGAAATTCGGAATCGTATAGAGAAACTTGGGGCTTTCGCGCTCGATCAGTGCGGCCAACTCCTCCGGAATCAGGCCCTGGTCGTCGGTGGGCACGGCGGCAAAGCGCGCCCCGTAGGTCTGGAAGGCCTGAATGGCCGCCATGTACGTGGGGCTCTCGGTGAGAACGCAGTCGCCCGCGTCGAGAAAGATCTTCCCCGCCAGATCGAGCGGCTGCTGCGATCCGGTCATGATCAGGATGTCTTCCGCCGAGCAAGCGATGCCCCGCTTGCGGGACTCCGCCGCGAAGGTTTCTCGCAGCGCCGCAAGACCCTCGCTGGGGCTGTATTGCAGGGCGGCGGCTCCGGTCTCAAGAAGGACACGCTGCGTGGCGCTGAGGACGTTGCTGACGGGAAACAGCTCCGGCGCGGGCAGGCCCCCGGCAAACGAGATGATGTCCGGCTGCTCGGTGACCTTGAGAATCTCCCGTATCGTCGAGACGCGCACATTGTCCATGCGATGCGCAAATCTACTATTCATGCTTTTCCCTCCCGCAATTTTTAATAGAAATTATTTCCAGTGTAACCGCGCGGCGCCTGACGAATGAGCTAAGTTGGCCCGCAGGGCCGAAGGCGCAACCGCCGGGCGCCCCACGGTTTTGGGACCTGGAAAAGCAGAAAACTTCGTCGGCCGCGCGCTTCTCTCTTCCCAACCACAAATGCCCCGTGCCCCATCCATTTCGCGGCATTTCGAGGAAAAAATGCGAAAAGGGTGGGAAACCACGAACGCTCATTCTTCAGGGACCGGCTTGGCTACTCCCGCCGGAAGCGATTGGCCTGCTCGAATTCGTCGCGCAGCCCCGGAGTGCGCAGGTTCTCGCGCAGATGCGCCAGTCGCTGCTCCAGCGCGAAGATCGCCGCCTGCACGGCTTCGGTATTGGTATAAGCGATGTCGCGCCACATGGAGTAAGGGCTGGCCCCCAGCCGGGTCATCTCCCGCAGCGCGCGTCCGCCCACGTCTTTCAGCTCCGGCGCATCGCCCACTTCTTCTTCGAGCAGCGCGCTCAGGGCGGTAGCCACAAACTGCGGCAGATGGCTTACCCAGCCCACCAACTCGTCGTGCCGCGCCGGGTCCAGATCGAGGGTCTTCGAACCCAAGGCCGCTACCCACTCCCGCCAGCCCTTCACCAGAGCCGCCGAGTGCGGAGAACGCTGCGCATCGGGATCGTCGGTAAACAGCCACACCGCGCCGCGAAACAGCTCCGCATCGCCCAGCGCCGCGCCGCCGCGCTCCTTGCCCGCCATGGGATGTCCAGGCAGGAACGCCGCGCGCTCCGGCGTGTTGTAGAGCCGCGCCGCCGCCGCGCAAATTTGCCCCTTGGTGCTGCCCACGTCGGTCACAAGGTGCTCCGAACCGAGCACCGGGGCCAGCTTTTCCATAAAGTCGAGCGTGGCGTAGATGGGCACAGAGAGCAGCACAACCTGGCTCGCCCGCGCCGCCTCCAGCGGGTCGGCGGCAATCGAATCGATGGCCCCGGCAGCCAGCGCAAGCTGCGCGCCCTCCGCGCCGCGGTTCCAGCCCACAATCGAGCCTTTGAAACCCGCCGCCCGCAGCGCCAGGCCCACAGACGTTCCTAGCAAGCCCGTACCGAGTATGGCGATGCGCTCGATCATTGGTCTTCCCTAGCTGCAACAGCCTTGAGGTGTTTCTTGTTTTGAAAGGGCACGGCTTTAGCCGTGCCACCATACATGCAATCGGATGAAAGGCTTTAGCCGCTGAGGGAAGCCTCTTCAGAACTTCCCTCAGCGGCTAAAGCCAGGTTCGTTTCGAGGCTCTCAAGGCACGGCTAAAGCCGTGCCCTTTCAAAGCAGCGCCTTTACCAGCCCTGCAAACTTCGTTTGTGACCCACTCTACAGCGTTCTTCCTACCGCCCCGGCAATCACCCGCATCTCGGCCATCAGCTTGTCGAACTGGTCCAGATACAGCGTCTGCGCCGCGTCCGAGGCGGCCTTGTCGGCGTTGGGATGAATCTCGACCAGAATAGCGTCTGCCCCGGCGGCCACGCAGGCCTTGGCCATGGCCGGAACCATGTCTCTGCGGCCGGTGCCGTGCGAGGGATCGCCCACGATGGGCAAGTGGCTCAGCTTGTGAATCACCGGAATCGCCGCGATGTCCATGGTGTTGCGCGTGGCGGTCTCGTAGGTGCGGATGCCACGCTCGCAGAGAATCACGTCGTAGTTGCCGCCCGACATGATGTACTCGGCCGAGAGCAGCAGCTCCTCGATGGTGGCGGCGATGCCGCGCTTCAGCAGCACCGGCTTGCGGCCCTGACCCAGCTCGCGCAGCAGGTTGAAGTTCTGCATGTTGCGCGCGCCCACCTGGAAGCAGTCGGTAAAGGGCAGCATCGGCTCGATCTGCGCGATCTCCATGACCTCGCTAACCGTGAGCAGCCCGTTTTCCTGTGCGGCCTCGTGCATCATCTGCAAGCCCGGAATGCCCAGCCCTTGGAAGGCATAGGGCGAGCTGCGCGGCTTGAAGGCGCCTCCGCGGAGGAAGCCCGCGCCCGCCGCCTTGACGCGCGCGGCGATGGTGAAGATCTGGTCGTGGTTCTCGATGGCGCACGGCCCGGCGATGACGGCAACTTGTTCGCCGCCGATCTTGGCGCCGTTGGGAAATTCGACCACCGTGCCTTCGGGACGGAACGCCCGCCCGGCCAGCTTGTAAGGGGAGCTGATGCGCAGCACGTTCATCACGCCCGGCAGCACTTCGAACTTGCTCAGGTCCAGTCCGGCCGTGGGTCCCACCCCGGCCAGAATGCTCTGCGTTGCGCCGGTCGTCCGGTGAACATGAACACCAGCCTCCTCCATCGCTTCGATGACGGCGAATATCTGGTCTTCGGTGGCTTTCTCCTGCATGGATACGATCATTGCTTCTTCCCTGTCTCAGGCGCATCGGCGCCCGTGGCGAGGCCCGGCGTTGCCGCCAAGGCATTTCTCTGCGATGCCAACTCGTTCCGCTGCAAGGATCGCATCACGTCGATGATGCGCTCGTAGATATGCGTCAATTCGATGTCCGGCAGGGGCCCCTTGTTGGCCGCGCGCACGTTGGCATAGATCACCTTTTCGCGCGCCGGCTCGTAGACCGGGAGCGACGTTGCTACCTTCAGGTGGCCGATCATCTGCGCGGCGCGGGCCCGCTCACTCAACAACTCAACCAGCTGGCGGTCCAGAATATCGATTTGGTCTCGCAATTCTTCCAGCGTCATTCCATCCTCGTAGTGAAGAGCTAGCTTTTAGCGACTAGCTTCTAGCTTCTAGCTCCGGTGTGCTGACGCCCGCTTTGCCGGCCAAATTGGCGGCGGAAAGGCTAGGAGCTGGCGGCTAGAAGCTGATGGCTGCTTTTTCTACCGGGCCAGCGCCGCCTCAGGCAGGTGCAGGCCCTTGATAAATCGAGCCACTGCGCCGGGCGCGGTCTCCGCGGTCGATCTTTCGATCAACTCCACAATCGCGCTGCCGATCACCGCGGCATCCGCGAACCGGCCCACCTGGGCAACATGTTCGCTGTTTGAGATGCCGAACCCCACGGCTACTGGCAGCGTGGTCCATCGCCGGATGCGCGCCACAAGCGACTCGGCATCCGCGGTCAGGTTTTGCTGCGTACCGGTAATGCCCACGCGAGAGATGGCGTAGACGAATCCTTTCGAATGCGTGGCGATAGCCTCAAGCCGCTTGTCGGGGCTGGTGGGCGCGGCCAGGAAGATAGGGGCGAGCCGTACCCGCTCCATCTCGGCCAGGTATTCGCCCGCCTCCTCGACAATCAGGTCGGTCACCAGCACACCGTCCACGCCCGCCGCCGTAGCAGCGTCGGCGAAGCGGCTCAGGCCGAGACGCAAAATCGGATTCAGATAGCTGAAGATCACCAGGCCCGCGGTCGGTCGCGCGGCGCGAATCTCGCCCGCCAGCTTCAGCACGTCGGCAAGGCTGACTCCACGCGCCACCGCCCGCTCCATGGCGCGCTGAATCACCGGCCCGTCGGCCAGCGGATCGCTGAAGGGCACGCCCAGCTCGATCACATCCGCGCCCGCGTCGATGGCCGCAACGGCAATCTCGCGCGTGGCTTCCAAGCTGGGATCGCCAGCCGTCAGATAGACCACCAGCCCGGGTTTTCGATCGAAACGTATCGCCATCGGAATTCTGCCTAAACGGTATGGCCCAAAACTGACGTTCCGCCACACCGCTGTCATCCTGAGCGGAGTTTGGCGTGCACTTTGCGCCAAACAGAGCCGAAGGACCTGCGGTTCGGGCCCTTGAATGGGTATCTTTACAGCTTCAACTCGTGGGCCAGAATGCCCATATCCTTGTCGCCGCGTCCAGAAAGGTTCACCACTAGTATGTCATGGGCCGCCATTGCAGGAGCCATGCGCAGCGCCTCGGCAACCGCGTGCGCGCTCTCCAATGCTGGCAAAATGCCCTCGGTGCGCGCCAGCTTCACCACTGCATCCAGCGTCGCCGTATCGTCTTGCGAGACGTACTCGGCGCGCCCGCAATCGTGCAGCGCCGCGTGCTCCGGCCCGATCGAGGCGTAGTCCAACCCCGCCGACACCGAATGGGTCAGCGCGATCTGCCCGTTCTCATCCTGCAAAACGTAGGAAAAAGTCCCTTGCAACACGCCCGGCTGCCCGCCGCGGAAGCGCACCGCATGATCGCCCAGCTTGGTCCCGCGCCCGCCGGCCTCGACGCCGATCAGCCGCACCTGGCGGTCGCCGAGAAACTCGTAAAACGCGCCAATGGCGTTCGATCCGCCGCCCACGCAAGCAATGATGGCGGTGGGCAGCCGGCCCTCTTTCTCCAGGATTTGCTCCTTCATCTCCCGGCTGATGCAGCGGTGGAAGTCGCGCACCATGGTCGGGTAAGGATGCGCTCCGAGCGCGCTGCCCAGCAGATAGTAAGTCGTCCGCACGTTGGTGACCCAGTCGCGCATGGCCTCGCTGATGGCGTCTTTCAGCGTCTGCGAACCGGACGAAACCCCGCGCACCTCCGCGCCCAGCAACCTCATGCGCAGGACATTGAGTTCTTGACGGGCCATGTCCACGTCGCCCATGTAGACCACGCACTCCAGGCCCAGCAGCGCGCAGACGGTGGCCGTAGCCACGCCGTGCTGGCCCGCGCCGGTCTCGGCGATAATCCGTTTCTTGCCCATGCGCTTGGCGAGCAATCCCTGGCCCAGCGCGTTGTTGATCTTGTGCGCGCCGGTATGCAGCAGGTCCTCGCGCTTGAGGTAGATCTTGGCCCCGCCCAATTGCTCGGTCAGCCGCTTGCAGAAGTAGAGCGGCGTGGGGCGGCCGGCGTAGTTCTTCAACAGATCGGCCAACTCAGCCTGAAAGGCCGCATCGGCCTTGGCCAGATCGTACTCGCGCTCCAACTCGTCCAGCGCGGCGACCAGCGTCTCCGGCACATACCGCCCGCCATAGACGCCAAAGCGACCCGGCCGCGACTCCGACGGAACTGAGGGAAGAATCACCGATGCCATAAGGGCCTCCTGCGGGCGAGGGGATAGGGTGGAGTCTCCAGTGTACTAGCCAGCACAATCGCTTCGGTAGCCGAAGAAGACGGCAGCAGGGCAATCGCATGAACATTGGAAATCGGGTTAGGACTGCTTTGAAAGGGCACGGCTTCAGCCGTGCCGCTCAGGATTCTCTCAAAATGCCGAGGGCTTTAGCCCCTGAGGGAAGGTTTCTA
>Ga0181529_10001238_pt1 | contig 34163 bp, 29 predicted proteins | sample PEATcosm2014_Bin_36_FD_119763 | JGI IMG/M metagenome (GOLD analysis project Ga0181529, IMG submission 119763) | Peatland microbial communities from MTU Mesocosm Facility, Houghton, MI, USA - PEATcosm2014_Bin10_30_metaG | ecosystem: Environmental > Terrestrial > Soil > Wetlands > Peat | place... | reverse complement strand
GAGATGCGGCCCGAAATCCGCGCCGTGGTGCATGCGCATCCGCCGGTAGCCACGGGTTACGCCACGGCCGGGCGGTCGTTGAGCGACGCGCTTCTGCCGGAGGTGATCATCGGGCTGGGCTGCGTCCCGCTGGCGGGTTACGGATTGCCCGGCACGCCCGCCTTGACCGACCCCATGATTCCGCTGATCCCCAAGTACGACGCCCTGCTGATGGCCAACCACGGTGCGGTGTGCTACGGCGAGGATGTCTTCGCGGCCTACTTCCGCATGGAAACCATGGAGCATTTCGCGCGCATTGCGCTGGTGGCGGAATTGCTGGGCGGCGCCAAAGTGTTGCCGCGAGTGGAAGTGGATAAATTGCTCGATGCGCGCACGCGGTACGGAGTAAAGGCCAAGAACGCCGGCGAAGCGGGATGTCCGCTATCGGCCGAGGACGTCGCGGCGGGCGCGAGCCAGTGCGGCGGCGATGAACGATTCTATGTAACGCGCGCGGAGTTGATCGGCTTGGTGGATGAGGCGATCAAAGCGCGCCGCGGTTAACGAAAGTTTGGAGAAGATCACATGGGTGAAGCTCTAGGAATGATTGAAACTCGCGGCCTGGTGGCCATGATCGAGGCTTGCGACGCGATGGTGAAAGCCGCCAAGGTGTCGTTGGTCGGCTGGGAAAAGATCGGGTCGGGCTATGTCACCGCAATGGTCCGCGGGGATGTGGCCGCCGTTCGCGCAGCCACCGATGCCGGGGCCGCCGCCGCCCGCCGCGTGGGAGAACTGATTGCCGTGCACGTCATCCCGAGGCCGCACCAGAGCCTGGAAGACATTCTGCCGATCGGCAAAACACAACAGGCGCAGGGCGCCGGCAAATAGCCGGACCTCGGAATCTCCATGATTCTCGCCCGCGTAGTGGGCACAGTGGTTGCCACACGGAAAGACCCTCGATTGGAAGGGAAAACGCTGCTCATCTTGAAGCCGGTTTCGCCCGAAGGCAAGGACGAGGCCGGTTACGTGGTGGCGGTGGATACGGTGAGCGCCGGTGTCGGTGAGCGCGTGATATCCGTATCGGGTAGTTCCGCGCGCATGGCCGCGGGCTGCAAGGATACGCCCGTGGACAATGCCATCGTCGGCATCGTTGACGAAGTGGATCTGGACTGAATCTATGTACCTGGGCCGTGTCGTCGGTTGCGTATGGGCGACCGTGAAGCATCCCGACATGGAAGGAAAACGCCTGCTGGTGGTTCAGCCGCTGACCCCCGAGTTAAAGGAAACCGGCAAACGCTTGATCTGCGGGGATTCCACCGGAGCCGGAGCCGGCGAACTGGTCTACTGGGTCCGCGGCAAGGAAGCCAGCTTTCCGTTCCGGCCGTCCGAACCGCCCTTCGATACTTGCATTGTCGGAATTGTGGATACGGTCCATCTCAAAGCTCCGGCCGCGAAAAAGGCCAAGGCTCCGTCGGGCGGAAAGGCCAAAGCATGCTGATCGCCCGCGTGGTGGGAGAGCTCACGGCAACCCAGAAAGACCCCAGTCACGAAGGCCGCAAACTGCTGCTGGTGCAACCGCTGAACCTGGATGGCACCGATCGCGGCGACGCCGTGGTGGCGCTGGATGCGGTGGATGCGGGCATGGGCGACAAGGTCCTGCTGGCCACCGAAGGCTTCTGCGCGATGACTTCGGTGGGGCGGCCGAACTCACCGATCGACATGTCCGTAATCGGCTTTATCGACCACATTGAGCTTCTGCCCGGAGTGGCGTGAACTTCTCCGCGGCCGCGAAATCACCAGCGCGGCCAATCCCAGCAGGGCCACCGATTTGAAAATCTCCATGCCGAGGTAGGTATTTTGCAGAATCTCGAACCGGCCGCGGAAGGGCGACGGGGCGGATTCGGGCACGAAGTCGAGTAGTCTGCCGAATGCCTCCAGATTGGGGGTGAGCAGAAGCTTCTGCAGCGTCACTACCACCACCAGCAGCAGCGCCAGCCCCAACGCGAATTTGCCTTCATAGGTGGCAAACAGCAGATAAAAGAAAAACAGGAGGGCCAGCGGCAACTGCAGGTTCTCCCAGGCGTCCACGGCGGAGCGATTTTGCTCGGCGGCCTGGTAGCGCAGCAGCAAGCGTGAGTCCGTAGCTCCCAGCTTCTGCATGCGGATGGAGGCGCTGGGATGGGGTTCGCGCAGCAGGTGGTCCACGCCGCGGAGATTCTCCGAGGCGAGGAGCGCCACGAGAAGTCCGCCGGCCAGCCACATACCTAAGATCAGACAAGTGAATCCGCGGGATCGCATGGATTTTCCGATTTCGGCGCAACCGGCTACCGCGCGGGCCGCGGACGCGCTTGTGTACTGCCCTCGGTCATACCCAACGCCCAGCGGATGGCCTCGAAATACATCTTCCGGATATCGGGATCGTCCCACGATTCGTTGGTATGGCCCAGCGTGGAATAGAAGACTCGTCCCTTGCCGTACATCTTGGCGTACGCCACGGCGAAATCCCGGTCGGCGCGGTGGATGCGCGGGTTGTTCTCGTAATTCAGTTTGGTCTCGTCCAGGCGCAGCAGCACGTTGACGTTGTCGCGCGACCAGTTCATGAGCTGGTAGATTTCGTCGCGCTTCAAGAACGCCTTCGGGAAATGGCGCACCGCGGGAAAATCGGGATCCTCCAGCACGATTGGCGCTTCGAAGGTGCTCCAAGGGTGCTGATCGAACCACCCTCCGGTGAGCACACCGTACTCCGGCCACTTGTAGTTGGCGTCGGCCGAGGCGTGGATGCCCACGAAGCCGCGCCCGTCCTCATGGACGAAACTGAGCAGGTCGGCCTTCTGTTGGTCGTCGAGATCCATTTCGCCGGTGGGGCTGGCGAAGACCACGGCGTCGAAATCGGGCAGCGATTTGGCATTGTTCGCCAGTTTCTTCTTGGTGAGCAGTTCGGTGTCGGTGCGCAGGTAGGCGTCCCACAACCCCGTCTCGTGGCCCCATTGCCACACCATGGCCATGGAGACGGGCACGGAATCGTGCTGGAATCCCTTGGTCTGGCCGACCACCAGAATCCGCTTCTTCGCCCGAACGGCCGGCGCGGCCGAGGGCGGGGTCTGGGCGAATCCGAGAGTGAGCAGACTGCCCGCACACGCCGCGAACCAACCCCAACGAACCAAGCGCTTCATATCGACCCGATTATATAATAATTAAGGTGACAGGCTACTCAATCCCCGAACTCCCGCGGTTGAATTCGGGAGTTGAGTAGCCTGTCACCGGAACTGATGTTCTCATCGCGATTTCATTGGGACCTTCGACCCAACCGGTTGACGCAGTTGCTGGAGACCCGCCGGGGTGAAGGCGCGCGCATCCTCGATCTCACCGAATCGAACCCCACCCACGCGGGGCTGTCCTATCCCGCCGGAATTGCTACGGCCCTCGCCGATCCCCGTATTCTGCACTACGAGCCATCGCCGGCCGGTGCGGTGGACGCCCGCCAGGCCGTGGCCCGCTACTACGCCGCGCGCGGCTGCACGGTGGATATCGGCCGCATCCTGCTCACCGCCAGCACCAGCGAGGCGTACGCATACCTGTTCAAGCTCCTGGCCGACCCTGGCGACCAGGTGCTGGTGCCGCGTCCCTCGTATCCGCTCTTCGAATTCCTCGCCAATATGGAATCGCTGGACGTCCGCCAGTATCCGCTGGCGTATCACGGCGGCTGGTCCATCGACCTTGATGCGCTGGAAGCCGCCGTCACCGATCGAACGCGCGCCGTAGTGCTGGTGAATCCCAACAATCCCACCGGCTCGTTCATCAAGCGCGCGGAACTCGCAGCCCTGACGCGCTTGGCCGCCGCTCGGGGGCTGGCCTTGATCTCCGACGAGGTCTTTTCCGACTACGCCTTCAGCCCCGATGCCGATCGCGTGGCGACGCTCGCCGATGTCGAGGACTGCCTGGCGTTCTCCATGAGCGGCCTTTCCAAAGTGGCCGGACTGCCGCAGATGAAGCTGGGTTGGATCGTCTGCTCCGGCCCGGAGCCCTTGCGCCGCGAGGCCATGGATAAGCTGGAGTGGATCGCCGACACGTTCCTCTCCGTTGGCACGCCGGTGCAGTGCGCCGCGGCCCGGTTATTGGACGCCGGGGAAGAGGTGCAGCGCCAGATCCGCCAGCGCACCGCTCAAAACCTGGCCGTCGCACGGCAAATATTGCACGGTTCCGCGGTCAGTCTGCTGACGGTGGAAGGCGGCTGGTACGTCACACTGCAAGTGCCCCGGATTCGCAGCGAAGAAGAGTGGGTGATCGAATTGCTGTCGCACCGGGACGTCCTGGTGCAACCCGGCTTCTTCTACGACTTCGAAGGCGAGGCCTTCCTGGTCGTCAGCCTGCTCACTTCGCCCGAAATCTTCCGCGAGGGCATGACCCGTCTATTACGGTGACAGGCTACTCAACCCCCGAACTCCGGCGACTTGAATTCGGGGGTTGAGTAGCCTGTCACCGTAATTGAAGGTGCCCTGGGATACAATGCCCGTTGCGGGATCTTACGATGGGAATTCCAAATGGATCGTGATCGCCCAGTACGAAGCGTCCTGATTTGCCATCACGACGAGCCACTGAACAGGTTCGCTCTGGCGCGCTGGCTGGCTTCCTTTACCGAACTGGCCGCCATCGTCGTCATTCACGAACCGCAGGCCCGGTTCATGCGGCGCATTCGCCGGGAGATCCGGCGCGTCGGGCTATTGCGATTCGCCGACGTGCTGGCTTTTCGCCTGTATTACAGGCTGGCGCTGGCAGCGTCCGACGGCGCTTGGGAGGCGGCCATTCTCCGCGACCTGCTCGAGCGGTACCCCGACATCCCCAATTCCTGCCGCGTGCTTGACACGGCCAGCCCCAACAGTGCCGAAGTCCTGGGTTTGCTGCGGGAAGTTCAGCCGGATGTGGTGCTGGCGCGCTGCAAAAACATTCTCAAGAAGGAGGTTTTCAGCGTCGCGTCGGTGGGGACGTTCGTCATGCACCCGGGCGTGTGTCCGGAGTACCGGAACGCGCACGGTTGCTTCTGGGCGCTCGCCCAAAGAGATCTGGACAAGGTTGGAATGACGCTCCTGCGGGTGGATCCGGGCGTGGATACCGGGCCCGTGTTCGGCTACTTCGGATGCCGCTTCGACGAGTCGGCCGAGTCCCACGTGGTGATTCAGAGCCGGGTGGTGTTCGACAACCTGGACGCCTTGCGCGCCAAGTTCGAAGAGATTCTGAACGGCCGGGCCCAACCCATCGATACCACGGGGCGTCCGTCGCGGGCCTGGGGCCAGCCGTGGCTCACCAGCTACCTGCGCTGGAAGCGCGCGGCTCGCCGGAGCGCGCGGTGAGTGCGCGTGTAGTCACCCTCCTGTTTCACGATGTGGTGCCCGCCGGCCAGTGGCAATCGAGTGGTTTTCAAGGCGCCGATGCGGACGTGTATAAGTTGGATTGCGTCGAGTTCCGCGCGCACTTGCAGGCCATCGCGCAAAGTCTCGGGAGCCGCCCCATCACCGCGGTCGAGTTACTTGCCCGGCCGCCTGAGGATTGCCCGGTCCTGCTGACGTTCGACGACGGTGGAGTGAGCGCCTCGCTCCACATCGCCGGGATGCTGGACGAGTTTGGTTGGAAGGCGCACTTCCTGGTCACGGCCGGCCGCATTGGCGCTCCCGGGTTCCTCGACGCGGACCAAATCCGCGATCTGCACCGGCGCGGCCACGTCATCGGAAGTCATTCCTACTCGCACCCGCTGCGCATGGCTCTTTGCTCCGCCGCGGAACTGAACGACGAATGGCGGCGCAGCGCCCTCGCATTGAGTGAGATTCTCGGGGAACCCATCCGCGTAGCTTCCATTCCGGGCGGGTACTATTCCCGCCAGGTCGCCGCAGCGGCGGAAAGCGCGGGCATCCGGCTGCTATTCACCTCGGAACCCATCACCCGTTTGCGATCGGTCGGCGACTGTCTGGTGGTGGGGCGCTTCACGGCGCAGCGCGGCGCCGCACCGGGGTGGTCGGCGGCGATTGTGGCGGGCCGCGGACAGGCGCGCGTTCGGCAGTACCTCTTCTGGAACGCGAAAAAGATCGCCAAAATGCTGCTGGGTGGTTTGTGGCTGCGGGCGCGGGTGATTCTATTGGCGCGCCGGAAGTGAACGATACACCTCGCAGATGGCCTGCACGCGCGCTTGCGGGGAATGGCGGGTTGCCGCGATCTCGCGGCCTCTTGCCGCCAGACGCTGCGATAACTCGGGCCAGCTCAGAATCTCGTCGAGCGCCTCGGCCATGCGCCCCGCATCTCCCGCCGGAACCAGCAGCGCGCTCTCGCCATCGGCGACGATTTCCGGAATCCCACCCACCGCCGTGGCCACCACTGGAACGCCCGCGCCGATAGCTTCCAGTACGGCGTTCGGCGAACCCTCGGTCACCGAGGAAAGCACGGCCACGTCGGCGATGCCGTAGTACGGCTCGGAAGGCATCCAGCCGGGGAGAATCACCTGCCCCGTCAGGTCCAGATCCCGGATGGCGGCGTCGATGTGTGTCCTTTCCGGGCCGTCGCCCAGAACGATCAGGCGCGGCGTCCTATGGTGCCGGTCGCGCAAATTGGCCAGGGCGCGCAGCAGCGTCGCGTGGTCCTTCTCCTTCGAGAGGCGCGCGGCGATCAGCAGGACTTTCTCGTCGGTGCCGATGCCCAGTTTCGCGCGCAAGGCCGCGGCCGCTTGCGGTTGGCGCGCGCCGGCGGCCCACTGCGGGTCGATGGCGTTGTGGATGACGGCGATGCGCTCGCGCGGAATCCACCGGCGCACCAGTTGGTCGCGGAACTGGTCGTTCACCACCACCAGCCGTTGGGCAACCCGCAGCGACCAGCGGTCGAGCTGGTTGTAGGTCGCGGTGCGCCAGTCGGTGGCGGTGTAACCATGGTGGAACGCCACCCAGGGATACCGTCGATCCAGTCCCGCGTAACGCACCAGGAAGTGACTCTTCACGGCGTGGGTCTGCAGAATATCGGGCTGCACGCGGCCCAACAGGTCGGTCAGAGCGGAGATCACAGCCCGGTCGAAGCGGCCTTTCTCCTGGATTCGATGGACCGCGATGCCCGCGCCGGCAGCCGCGTCCACTAACTCGGAGGAGTCGTTGGGCCGCCAGAAGACCGCCAGTTCGACATCCACTCGCGGACTTTCGACTCCCTGGCGAGCCAGTTGGGCGAATTGCAGCAGGTTCTTGGCGGGGCCACTCAGTCTGGTGCTCTCGATCAGAGCCAGCACGCGGAGCGGGCGCTCGCCGGCCATCCCTCTCAGGCTATCGCAGGGCACTAGAGTTCCATTTTATCGTGCCTCGCCGTCCAGCCACCGCGAATATGTCTGGTAGAGGCGTTCGCCCAGAACCCGCCAATCGTAGCGCGCGCGGACCAACTGGCTTCCCGCGGCGGAAAGCGCATCCCATCGTGAACCGTCCGCCGCCAGCGAGCGGAGAGCCGGCAACCACGCGTCTTCGCCGTCGGCGATCAGAATGTCTTCGCCCGGCGAGACGGCCAGCCCCTCGGCGCCTAAGCTGCTGGAAACCACCGGAACTCCGGCGGCCATGCCTTCCAGGATCTTCAGCCGCGTCCCACTCCCGGTGAGCAGGGGAACGATCGCCGCCACCGCTTCACGGTAATACGGCCGCACATCGGGGACCGTGCCGGTGACTTCCACGCCGGGTATCTCCGCCAGTTCGCGAACGGCGGGACCGGGGTGGCAACCCACCAGCGTGAGGCGCCAATGCGGAAAGCTGGCGGATACGCGCGGCCAAACGCGCCGCACAAACCAGATGACCGCCTCGATATTGGGGTGGTAGTTCAGCGCGCCCACGAAAAGAATGCGGTCGCGCACGGATTGCGCCGCCGTGCTGGAGAAGGCGCCGGTGTCCACGCCGTTGTCGATGACCTGCACGCGCGCGGTGGGTTCCAAAGCCAGGAGCTGCCCTTGCTCCCGCGCACTGCAAACCGTGTGGCCAAGGCTCGAGCGCAGCAGCCAGGCCTCCGTGGCCGCCATACGCCGCGCCGTAATCGCGGCATAGATCTTTTTAAGCGGGAAGCGCACGCTGGCGCTGTAGCGCCACAATAATTCCGAGTCGATATTGTGCCAATCGAACACCACCGGCCCGGCACCGGCCGCCTGCAGAAACGGAACGTAGGCCGCCAGGCAGGTACCGTCCAAATGAACCAGGTCGAACTTCTGGCGCGCCAGGATTTCGGCCAGGGTCCGTTTCATGTCGGCGCGCTCATAATTCACCACGGTCAGCGGCCAGCGGCCCACCAGACCGCGCGCCACCAGGAGCGGGTTGTTGCGCCCGGTCAGCGGCAAAATGTGAATTTCCCGCAGGAACGGCAGGTCCTCCCGGGCGGGAACCGGCAAGCCGGGAAAAACGAAGCTCACGTAGGTCAATTCGGCGTGCTCGCTCAAGGCGCGCGCCAAGTAATATTCCCGCAACCTCGCTCCGTTAAACAAGGGAAAGCACAGGCGCGGAGAGAAAAAGAGAATGCGCATTATGAAAGCGTGCCTAGATTTTACTCCATCCACTGCGCCGAATCGTAACCGATGTAGCGTTCCACGGCGGCGGGTATTTTCGGATTGCGCCCGCATCGCCGCGCCGCCCGCCCGCTAATGCTAACCGTTGGTGCGATTTAAGGCCATACGCAGGGGCCTGCGGAACATTCCCTCCGGCCACGGGTTTACACTTAAGAATGCGGCTCGCGTTTCTGGCTTTCCTGGGGATATCGACTCTGTACGGCCAGACTTGTCCGCCTGTCGCCATCTTACCGGTTGCGCAGGTGTCGGGCCAATTGGATGGGTCGAGCTGCAGCCTTTCCGACTCCAGCCCCTACGCCTCCTACCGCCTGGTATTCCCCGTACGGGGCAATCTGCAGGCTTCGGTCAATGCCGGCGCCGCCAAGCTAGGGATGATTCTGCGCGATGCCACGGGGGCGCAGATCTCTTCCGGCGCCACCATCGCCCAAGCTGTGGAATCGGGCAGTTACACCCTGCTGGTGAATGCCGCGACGCCCGCCGCGATTGCCGCCGGGGCCGTCCCGTACACCCTGCAGACCGCCTTTACCGCCGAACCGGGGATGCTCTGCACCAACTTCCCGATGTTGGGGCTCAACCAGACCGTCGCCGGAACGCTGGGAGCCTCCGGCTGCTGGTTTCCCGATGGCACGCCGTATGAAGCGTACACTTTGAGCGCGCTGGGCTCCGGCGTCCTGACGGTCTCGGTCGCTTCCACCGCGTTTACCCCCACCGTGACGGTTCGCGGCGGGGATGGCACGGTGCTCGAAAGCGGCGCTGGCACGATATCGGTGCCGCTCGCCACCTCCACCAGCTACCGCGTGATCGTCGGATCGGCGGACACCGCGGGGGCCTACCAGATCTCGACCGCGTTTCAGGCGGCCAACTCGGAAACCTGCGTGCCGCGGAAGACTCTGACGCAGCCGGGCAGCGATTCGGGCGCGGTCACGGCCTCCAGTTGCTGGGTGATCGAGGACAGCGAGGGCGACCTGGCTTACTTCAACTACTACGGTCTGACCGTGTCCAGTGCCGGCCTGGCGGATCTGGCCGCATCCAGCGGCGATTTCACTCCCACCCTCTACCTGCTGGACGCCGCCGGCAATCAGATTGCGGCCGATACCGGCGGCGGCTCGAACGGCGGCGCCGAAATGCGCCTGCAACTGAGTCCGGGCAACTACCTGGTGGAGGTGTATAGCAATCTCGCGGCGGGCGGCAACTATTCTCTCACCTACGGCTTCACCCCCGGCGCTCCGGTGCCGTGTCTGCCGGCGACTCTGAACCCCGGCGATGCACCGGCGGGCACGTTGTCCACCTTGAGTTGCCGCACGGAGTTGGGGCTGACCGATCTGTACACCCTCACCCTGCCGGCGGCGGGGACCTTGAGCCTCAACCTGTCGGCAACGTCGTTCACCGGCCAGATCGCCATTCGCGATACCAAGGACAACCCGATCGCGGTGAACCAGGACCTGGAAGATCTGGGCGATTCCAACGTCACAGCGGTGCTGCCGGCTGGGACCTACACCATCGCGGCCGCGGCCATCGAGGGCTCGGGAGCGTACCAGTTGACCACCACCTTCGCCGCCAATCCGCTTCCCCCTTGTCCCACGGCGCAGGCGTTGGCGATCAATGGCGGCTATATTCAAACCCTGGGCGCTCGCGCTTGCGTGGATTCGAACGGCCAGGCGGTGGACCTCTACCAGTTCACGCTTCCCTCGGATGGCGTGGTGGCGGCGGTGATGACGTCGGGCGATTTTGCGGGCGACCTCACGCTCACCGGCTCCTCCGGCAATGTGCTTCGGCACGACCGCGACAGCTACGCGCCCAACGATCCGCTGATCGTGCAGTTTCTCCATGCGGGAACCTACCAACTGGCTGCGCGGGCCTCCATCGGCGGCTCCGGCGGATGGTACCAGGTGACCTTGATTACTACTCTTGGGCCGCGCCCGCCATTCTGCGGCGCCCTGGCGTCGCTGCTTCTGGGGAGCAGCGTGACGGACAGCCTGAGCACCACGTCGTGCCAGTACGTGGACGGCACGTTCGCCGATATCTACCCGGTGACGTTGGCCGGCGATGCCAGTGTGGACCTGCGCCTCAATTCCAACGATTTCGACGCCTACCTGGTGCTGCTGGACGCCAAGGGAAACCTGCTGGCCCAGGACGACGATTCGGGCGGCGGGACCAACTCTCGCATCGTCCAGCAACTGAGCGCCGGAACCTACTATGTAGTGGCCAAGCCGTTTGCCAACTACTACAACATCGGATCCTACACGCTGTCCCTGGCGCAGTATCAGGCGCCGTCGCAGGGGCAGTAGCATAAGAGAATGGGCCGAGCCAAAATAGGGTTCCCGCTCTGGTAGTATGAACTTGAGTGGAACCTGTCTGTGGTCGATCGCCCGGTGGCGGACCTTTGCCGGGCAGCTTCTGCAATTTGCTCCGAATGCCGTTCCGAGGGGGGCGTGCGCGCCGAAGTCCAGTGTGTACCCAAGGCTGAGAGCGTGGAACTGAGCGTACTATGCAGAACATCAAATTTCTGACCCGGATTCCTACCGGGATGAGCTATTTGCTCCACCGCGAGCACAATTGGGGCCAGCCGATCTTTTTCACCATCGAAACCATCAACACCTGCAATTTTCGATGCGTCTATTGCCCGCAGAGCGATCCGGCATCTCATTTTGTGAATGGCCAGGGGACCATGTCCTTCGAGAATTTCAAGGCCATCGTCGCCAACCTGCGGTCGGCATTCAACGTGGGTATCGTCTCGCTGCATGGCGATGGCGAGCCGCTGTTGAACAAGAGGTTGGAAGAATACATCGCGCATTTGACCGGGCTGGGTATTTGCGTCACGGTGGCATCCAATTGTTCGCTGATTTCCCCGGACCGCGCCAAGCGCCTGATCGCCAGCGGCTTGCGCCTGATGGCTACCGACTTTTGCGCGGATGCCGCCCTCTACGAGCGGCTGCGCGTGCGCGGCAAATGGCAGGCAACCCTCGACGGCATGCGCAACATGCTGCAAGCCGCGGCCGAGGCCAAGGCCGATTTCCGCCTGGTGATCAAGGACTTTGCAACACAAAACTGCCCCCCCGAACAAGCCGGGCCGATTATGAAGGCCACGCGGGAGCTGTTTCCGCAGGAGCGCGACCGCGTGACGGTCATGCCCATTTACTTCCACAACGCTCTCGGCGAAAGCCTGGTAAATCTGAACGAGTCGCCAGCCGCCAATCCTATGGCGGTGTACACGCTGTGCCATCAGCCCTGGGTGAATTTCACCGTGGATTACGCGGGTCGGGTGATTGGCTGCAGCCGCGACCTGCGCAGCGAGCATGTCGTCGGCAACCTGTTGGAACAGCCCGCCGCGGAGATCTGGAACGGCCCGCGCATGCTGAATCTGCGCCACGCCCTGGTATCCAAGCGGCCCCAGGATATCAACATCTGCTCGAAGTGCGACGCGCCCTGGCACGGTTCCTACTCCGGACGGACGGCCGCCGCCAAGATCCGCAGTTTCTTCTTTTCCCGAGTCTGGAAGCGGTAACGGCCGAGAGATCCGCCCGGAACCGCAGGCGTTAGCGCGCGGCCCGAACCGGCCGACCCGGGGCAGTTCGATATAATGCGTCGATGCAAGGTACTTACCCTGCCGGCTCGGAGCGGCGCGATCCTATCGACGCCCGGCGCGCGGGCGGCGGCGAACTGCTCTACGGTCTGGACGACCGGCCTCCGCTGAGTGAGACGCTATTCGTCGCATTACAGCACGTGTTCGCCGTGTTCGTGGGTATCATCACGCCGCCGTTGATCATCTGCAATGCGCTGCATATGGACCGCACGGGCACGGTGTTTCTGGTGAGTATGTCGCTGTTTGTCTCCGGCCTTGCCACCTTCATACAGTCGCACCGGATCGGCCCGGTGGGATCGGGACTGCTGGGCATACAGGGGACCAGTTTCGTGTTCCTGGGGCCGATAATCTCGACGGCGGGGGCGAGCATCGCGGCGGGCGCATCCACCACGCACGCTCTGGGGACCATCTTCGGCGTCTGCCTGGCGGGCTCGCTGGTGGCGATCGCGATGAGCCAGTTCATCCGCCGCGCCACCCGCATCATCACGCCGCTGGTCACGGGCACGGTGGTGACGCTGATCGGGTTGACGCTGATCGAAGTGGGCATCACCAGCATGGGCGGCGGGTTCGACGCGCGGCGCAACGGCTCCTTCGGCAGTCCGCAGAATCTTCTGCTCGCGGGCATCGTGGTGGTAGTCATTGTCGCGCTCAACAGCAGCTCCATTCCGCAATTGCGGATGACCTCGGTCGTGATTGGGCTGGCGGCGGGTTACCTGGCGGCTTTCCTCATGGGACGGGTGGATCTGCGGGGCCTCGGGGAATTGCCGCCCCTGGCGGTGCCCGTGCCGCTGCGCTACGGCCTGGGATTCAACGCCGGAGCTTGCCTGCCATTCGCGTTTCTGTACGCCATCACGGTGATCGAATCGGTGGGCGATCTGACGGCAACTTCGCTGCTCACCAATCAACCCATTCAAGGGGACGTGTATTTCCGGCGGCTGCGATCGGGCGTTCTGGCGGATGGAATCAACTCTCTGCTGGCGGCCTGCTTCAACTCCTTCCCCAGTACCACGTTCGCGCAAAACAACGGCGTGATCCAACTGACCGGGGTAGGGAGCCGCTATGTGGGCACGTTCGTCGCCGCGATTCTGATGCTGCTGGGTCTGTTCCCGGTGGTGGGCGGACTGGTGCAGGCGCTCCCGCCATCGGTGTTGGGAGGCGCCACCATCATCATGTTCGGCACGGTGGCGGTTGCCGGCATCCGAATTCTGGCCGGCGTGAACATGAACCGCAGGTCTTCGATCGTCGTGGCAGTCTCTCTGGGACTGGGGCTGGGGGTGACGTTCGTTCCGGATATACTCCACGCCCTGCCGGAGTTGGCGCGCAACACGTTCGCCTCGGGAATCGCCACCGGAGGCATGTGCGCGCTGCTGCTCAACGCGGTCCTGCCGGGCGAGCGATAGTGGATGGACAATCCCGATGAGGCGCACTACTCTGGTGGGGTGAATTGCCCTATGCCGCCCCTTGAAAAGTCATTGAAATCTTCACAAAACTTGACGGAGATCGCTAGAGTCATGAAGCCAGCCGTCCTATTATTCCTCTTGGCCGGCGCGGCCTGGTCCGCGCAGTACCAGAAGATCGCGATTGCCGAATCGTCCCATCCGGCGATCCGCTCGGCGGCGGAAATTCTCGCCCACCAGTTAGGACTGCCGGCCGATGCGGTCCAGACGACTCAGGGAATCGCCTCCGCCGCGTCCGGGGAGATCGTGCTGGAGTCTGGCGCCGATGGGGAAACCAAGGCGCTCAAGCACGATGGTTATGTCATCGTCTTCCGCAACGGCGGAGCTACCATTCACGGCGCGCGGCCGCGTTCGCTGCTCTATGCGGCGGGCGATGCGCACCTCTGGCGGGACCAGGCGGCGGGCAGATTCGTCCGCGATCCGGATTTCGCGGTCCGCGGCACCACGACGTATCGCGGCACCCGCACGCTGGCCGAACACGTGGCTTTCATGGGCGCCAATTTGCTCAACGGCGCCATGGGCATCGCGGTTTCGTTGCGAGAGACTCTGCCGGAGGTCTACAACCTGCTCTCGCCCGAGGACCAGCGCCGCCTCGACCAGCAAGCGCGCGCCAGCCGCGAATCCGCCGCCCGCTTCATGAAGGAATGTCACGACGCCGATATCTCGTGCTACGCCGACCTGCCGTACGGCAACAACTTCGGCCACTGGTCGCCGCAGCTTTATGCGGCCGCGCTGAAGGCCTTCCCCACGGCCAAGGGTGTGGACGCGCCGGAGTCCCTGGAAAAAGCCGCGCTGTGCCCTTCCGACCCGGGAACGTGGAAGTTGTTGGACGCCTACGTCAAGGAGTTTGCGGAATCCAGCCAGGCGGACGGAGTGGAAGCCACCTTCTGGGATCAGTTCGGGCTTTACTGCCAGGACGACCGCTGCGTGCGCAACGGGCTGAACCAGTTCTCGAACGAGATGTACGCGGTTCTCGAGCATTACCACGATGTGCTGGCGCCCATGGGCAAGAAACTGCTGTTCCGAAGTTGGTCGTCGGGCGCGCCGCATTGGCTCAGAGACGAGTGGGTTCACGCCCCGGGAAACGGCGGCTTCGCGGGTTCGGAGCTCGATCTCTGGGGCCGCTCGATCCGCGAGTTGCCGGCCGATGTCACGATCCAAACCAAAGTCTACGAATCGGATTGCGAGCCGGACGCGCGCTACAACACGCTGCTGGGGCAGGCCAAACCGCATACACAGTTAGTGGAATACCAGGTGACGGGGCAGACTACGGGGCGTTTCTATTTCCCCGCATCGGTGGTGGACCACATGGCATCGACACTGAAGAGGAGCTTCGGGTTGATCGGGCCGGAGGGCGGAACGGAGGTTGGGCCTGGGGGTACTCACCAGTCCAACTACTTGCTGTACGACGACATTCTGAACAGCATCAACGTCTACGTCTGGCGCGAACTTTCCTGGAACGTAAACGCGTCGCTCGACAAAATCTGGATGGATTGGGCGGTTCCGATCTATGGCCGGGAGGCGGCTCCGCACGTGGTCAAAGCGCTGCGGTTGAGCGAGGAGGCCACTTATCGCACGTTCTCGCCGCTGGGGATGGGCTCCAGTACGAATTCGGATTTCGCCGGCAACATTGCGCGGCGCGAATCCCTGCTGCGCTACACCAACCGTTATTACCTGCCGGAATACGCCAAGTATCTGGAGCCGAACAAGGAGAACATCCGGCTGGTGGCGGAAGAAAAGGCCGCCTGCCTGGCGAAGATCGAGGAGATGATGCGCGAGTTGGCACTGGCGAAACCAAACCTCACCAAAGAGCAGTTCGCCGAAATGGAGACGCGTTTTCGCTGGTTCCAGGAGTTTGCAATTGTGAATACCACGCTCGATGAGAGCCTGTGGCGCTACCGGTATCTACGCTACCTGGCGGAGATGCTGACCACCGATCCAGAGCAGATCAAAGCTTTGGAGCAGGCCAAGACGCGCGTCGAAGAGCACCAGCCGCGGTTGTTCCAATTCGACGCGGCGCTGAAGTTTAGCGGGTACAATCGGCCGCTGGGGCAACTGGCGACGCGTCCGGATCTGGGCGACCCGTTACCCCTCATGAAGGAGATCTACGAGCAGTCGAAGGCGTTGGTGCGCCAGCAAATGGGACCGGGACGCTGAAGGCCACTGGCGGCTTTCGGGGCTCGGCCGGGATTTGCGTAGCGGCGCAAGCTGCGTCAAAGTAGAGGATACGATGCCAAAGATTCTGCGAAGGCTCACTGTCCCCCTGGCGTTGGCGGCCACCATGGCGCTCGCCCAGACGAATCCCACGTTCGAGGTTGCTTCGATCAAACCGGCGGCGCCCGTCGATATGATGAAGTTAGCCCAGGAAATGCAAGCCGGGCACATGCCGAAGATCGGTCCGCACATCGATTCGGCGCGAGCGGAATACACTTACATGGCGCTCAGGGACTTGATCGTCATGGCGTACAAAGTGAAGCCCTATCAGGTCACCGGTCCGGATTGGCTGGCCAACGAGCGATTCGACATAGTCGCCAAGTTTCCAGAGGGCGCATCGAAGGACGACGCTCCAAAGATGCTGCAGGCGCTGCTCGAAGAGCGATTCAAGCTGGTGGCGCATCGCGACAGCAAGGAGCATCCGGTGCTGGCGCTGGTAGTGGGCAAGGGAGGGCCGAAGATGAAGGAGTCTCCCGAGGCTCCCAAACCGATCGACGAAAGCGCCCCGCTCAAGCCCGGCGAAGTGAAAATGGACAGTGCCGAAGGTCCGATCCGCATGACGATGGGTAAGGACGGCAGCGCCTCGGTGAATATGGGAATCAAGGGCACGATGAATTACAAGATGGACATGGCCAACCAGTCGATGCACCTGGACGCCGATATGGTCACCATGGAGGGATTCGCCGAGATGTTGACGCAATTCTCCAAGATTGGCGGCGGAAGCGGGCGCCAGGTTGTGGATATGACGGGACTCAAGGGAAACTATCAGGTGGCTCTGGATATCTCGCTGGCGGACCTGATGAACATGGCGCGGGCGGCGGGCATGGACGTGCCGGGTGGACCGGGCGGAGGGGGGCGGGGCACGTCGGCGGCCGATGCCGCATCCGATCCGGGCGGTAGCGCGACGATGTTACAGTCCGTGCAGACGCTCGGCCTTAAGCTGGAATCGCGCAAAGCGGTGGTAGAGCAACTCATCATCGACCACATCGAAAAGACGCCGACGGAGAATTAGCGGGGTTAGGCGGCGGCACGCACGAGTGTGTGCGCCAGTTGTATTTGTGGGGCAGGATGGTATCCTGCGGCCGAGTGGTACTCGGCCTGGTCGGCATTTGCATGCTGGTCGGCAGGCCGAGTGCGGGGTGCCCACTTAGGGCCGGGCCGCAGGTTGCCAACCTGCCCCACATAAGACAACGTGCGCCATGCCGCTACAGGGCGAAAGCTTTGCGGATCTTCTCCAGGAAGGCGGCCACTTTTATGCGCGGATCGCCACCGCCCAATGCCTCAAACGGGACGTAGCCGCGATAGCCGGAACGGTCGATGATCGCCTTGATTTTCACAAGGTCCGTGGGCTCCTCCGCGGCGCCGCGTCCGACGTTCTCCTTGATCTGCCACGACACGGCGTAGGGCACTAACTTCTCGATCTCTTCGTATGGGTCGCCCGAGCGCAGGCTGCCGATATCCAAAATGCAGCCGAACCAGTCGGACCCCACGGCCTCGATCGCGCGGATGGCCTCGGCCGCCGTTTTGAGAAAGTCGTTGTGCTGCTGGAGCGCCACCACCACGCCATGCTGTTTGCCGAAGGCGGCGCATTCCTTGAAATCGCGCACCATCCATTCGAGGGCTTCGTCGAAGGTGTGCCCTTCAGGGCGCACACGGCCGGAGAAGACACGGATCACGGGCGCGCCCAGTTTGGCGGCCACCACGATCCAGTCCTTCACCATCTGCACGTCCTTCTGGCGGGCGGCGGCGTCGGCCACGGCGAAGTCGTTGCGCACGCCGGTGCCGCTGATCGAGACGCCGTTGACGAAGGCAGTCAGCTTCAGGTTATAGATATACTCGTCGGGCGGAACGTTGGGATAACCGGGGAAGTAATATCCGGTCGCGTCCAGGGCATCGACGCCGTGCTGCGCGCAGTAATGGACGGCATCGGCGAGGGTCATGGTTCCGGCGCGGAGGGGCGCGTCGAAGGAGTAGGCGTTGAGTCCCAGTTTGAGCTTGACTCCGGATTCCCGGGCGACCTTGGCCGGCGGCGGAGCGGCTACGGCGGGAATGGCGGCCGCAACAGCCAGACTGGCGGAGCGGCCCAGAAATCTACGGCGATCGATGGTCATCATAGAATCTCTAAGTGGATAAGGTTGGCGTCCTGAAACGTGTTACGCGGCTTCACTTCTCTTCGATAGTGAACTTAGTGGTCGCCGCGAGGGACTTCGCCTCATCGGCGCTTATGGTCCAACCGGGCGGCCGTCTCTGGCCGGTAGGCGGTCTGCCGATGCGGATATAGGCCGTGTCTCCGGGCTTCAGTTCCAGCGACGAATCGGCCAGTCCGCAGTACTCGCCGCCGGCCACGCAAATGTGCGTCAGTCCGCCACCGATCGGCAAAATGCTGGAAACGCGCCCCTTCACGATGCGGTAGTTGTCCACGTATTCGAAGATCGGCATGCGGCTCAGTTCACGCTTCGTGGCGTAGAACCTGCGGAGAAGTTGGGCGCCGCCAGCGCCCGGCTGGCCGGTCAGGTAGACCGCGTAACGTCCTTCGCCGCCGAGGCCCTCAAACATGAGAGCGTAGAACATTGCGACGAGCAACGTGAGACAGGCGAATGCGGAGACCACACCCGATAGTCCCTTGACAATATCGAGGCCCTTGCTGTTGGTCGCCCAAAGGCTGAAACGGCCGCGCAACGTCTTGGCGTCCACCGTTTCCCACACGGAGGCAAAGTGATCGACCGCGAAAGTGGCCGCAAATATGGCCGCAAACAGGGCAAAACAAGCCAGCGAGATGAATAGGAATAGCATACGTCTTCCTTTCAACCGGAGTCGCTGTTTCGGACTCCTGTGCCCTGTTCAGTGTACACCCGGCAGCGGCCGGCGGCCGGCGGTACCGTCGTCGCGCGCGAGGCCGGCGGCGGCGCGGCGCTCGCTACAGCGGCATTTTCGCAAGAACGATCAAGACACGGGCGTCCGATGCGGCTAGACTCGTACACATGAAGGCCGGTACGGCGAACTCCTATAGCGAGCGCATCGGGTTGGTGCTGCTCCACATCGAGCGTAGTCTGGACGCCCCTCTTTCGCTCGATGAACTGGCGGATATAGCGCACTTTTCGCCATTTCATTTCCATCGAGTCTTCCGCGGGATGGTGGGCGAATCGGTGAAGGGGCACGTGCGGCGGCTGCGGCTGGAGCGGGCCGCCCAACAGTTGCGGGGGACCGAACGCCCGGTCCTGGAGATCGCCCTGGAGGCGGGGTATGAGGCCCACGAATCGTTCACCCGCGCCTTTGCCGATATGTTTGGGACGCCGCCTTCGGAGTTCCGCAAGAACCGCGAAGCGTCGTTGCAGGGGCGCCTGCCGGCTGGCGGTCCGTCGCGCGCCAGCGGGTTCCGCATCGGGAAACTGGATGCCATGCGGGTGGTGTACGTGCGCCACGTGGGGCCCTACAACGAAGTCGGAAAGGCCTGGAACAAGCTGTTCCCCTGGGCGGGTCGGCAGGGCCTGTTGGGACCGGGCATGCGGACGGTGGGGATTTCGTACGACGATCCGGACATCACCGCGCCCGATAAGCTGCGTTACGATGCCGCGCTGGTGGTGAGCCGGCCGGTGGCGCCCGCGGGCGAAATCGGCGTGCAGGAAATCTCCGCCGGGGAATATGCGGTGGCGCTGCACACCGGGCCGTATCATTGCCTGTCGGATTCTTACGCGGAACTGGCTGGAAGATGGCTGCCCGAGACCGGACGGGAACTGCGCAGCGCGGCGGCCATCGAGTTCTATCTGGACTCGCCGCAGACCACCGCGGCCGAAAAGTTGCGGACGGAGATCTGGCTTCCACTGGAGTAAAGGATCAAGTGCTTATGTGGGGCAGAATGGCATTCTGCCCCACATAAGCACTTGAAAAGGAGAGAATATGCGGCGGATTCTTGTAATTGGTGGCGCCATCGTGGTGGCGATCGCAGGACTGGGCGTCTACGGATGGCACGCGATGACGGGGCCGATGTACCAACCGGGCGATGTACGTGCGGGAAAGGACGTCGCTTCGCCGTTGACACCGGCGGGCGCGAGCGCCGAGCGCTGGCTGGTGGCGCCGGGGATCGAACTGCATCATTTCGAAGAAGGCGCGGGGACGCCGATACTGATCGTTCACGGCGGGCCTGGATTTCCTCCGGCACGGCCGTGGCGCGCCGGAGCAATGCTGGCGCGGGACTACCGGCTGATCTACTACCACCAGCGCGGTTGCGGACTTTCCAGCCGTCCCATACAGTCCTTCTCCGGTTCCAATATGTACGCCAATATGCAGACTCTGAACCGCGCGCTAGGTCTGCCCGCGCAGGTGGCCGACATCGAACGCATCCGCCGCATCCTGGGCGTGGACAAGCTCATTCTGCTGGGCCATTCCTTCGGCGCCGACCTGGCGGCATTCTATGCGGCCGAGTTTCCGGAACACGTGCGCGCGCTGATCTACGTGGCGCCGGCCGACCTGGCGGTTCTGCCCAACAAAGACAGCGACCTGTTAGACCTGGTGCGCCGGCGTCTGCCCGCGGAGATGCAGCCGGAGTATGCGGCCTACCTGGCGGAGTACTTCAATTTCGGACACGCCTTCCAGCGCAGCGAGGCGGAATCGGGGATGTTTTACGGGCGCTTCGCCAGGTTTTACGGTGCCGCGGCGGGTGGGCCGCCGCCCGAGACGGGCGATATCTCAGAAGCCGGATACGTGCCGCTGGCGGTTTATTGCAGCATGGGCAAGCATCACGATTATTCCGCGGCATTGCGGGCGATTCGCGCTCCCAGTTTGGTGATTCATGGGAGCCGGGACATGCAGCCGGAGAGCGTCAGCCGAAGTTTCGCGGCGCGTTTCCCGAATTGCAAATTCGCGCGGATCGAAGGGGCAACTCACTTTGTGTTTGAGGATCGGCCGGAAGAGTTCGCGGGCCAGGTACGGGAGTTTCTGGGAGGGATCGAACCGTAGAAGGTGGGCAGGCCACCCGAAGGTAGCCTGCCCTTTGCAAACTAGAAGAACAACTTCAGAGACAACTGAATAATACGGGGTGCGCGGAATCCGGTAACATCACCGAACGTGCTGCTGGTGATGTTAGTAACCGGGTTGCCCCAGTTAGCATGGTTCATGATGTTGAAAACGTCGGCGCGGAAGTCCAGCTTGGCCCGCTCCTTCAGCTTAAAGGTGCGGCTGATGGCCATGTCCCATTGAATGACGCCCGGGCCATAGATGGAGTTGCGTCCCAGGTTGCCGAACTGTCCGCTGAATACCGTGCAACTACCGGTTTGGTTGCTGGCGACGTTGCCGGCGCACCCAAACGCGCCGCCATTGAGGTATCCGCCTAAGGCCTTGGGACCGTAGACCTGGGTCGGAAGCAACACCTCGGGCCGATCCAGCAACTGGGCGCTGAGGGAAATGTCCTTACCGCCGTCGGTGAGCTGAATCGGGTTGCCGGTCATGAAGTTGAGGATGGGCGAAAGCTGCCAGTCCTTGGTGATAAACTTGGCCGCATTCTGGCCAACACCGGGGCTGATGGCGACGATTTGGGCGACGAAGTTCTGCCGGTGATCGAAGCCGCAATTGCCGCGCTCGCCGGTCTTCCGGTTGTTGGGATTCTGGTAGACCGTGCCCGCCAGTTCTCCCGCGAAGTCCCATGAGCCGGAGCAGTGGCTCCAGTTGTAATTCGCGGTGACGCTCATTCCGTGGGACAGGCGATGCTGGGCCGACAACAGCAAGCCGTTGTATTCGCCGTTGCCGCCATCGTCAGTCTGCTGAATTTCGCCGTAATACTGTCCTCCCCCCGTGGGGTTGGCCAGATAGGTCAGGCGGCGGCTGTTGGCGTTGGCGGCGGTAGCGCCGGGGATGTTCGGATTCGAGTAATTGACGTCGATGGATCCCCAGATGTGCCGGGTGGCATTGCCCATATAGTTGGCGGTGACCAGCCAGTCGGCGGCCAATTGGCGCTGATAGCTGAGGTTCCACTGCATCATGTACTGAACCTGCATGTTGGGCGGAACGCTGATGTACTGGCCCGCGGCTGCGAAGACCACGTTGCCGGGGAAGGGATCGCCGCCCGGGTAGCCTAAGAACGGCTGCGAGAGCGGTCCACTGTTCAGGGAGTATTCTCCACTATTGATGGTGACGGAAGAGACATACGGCGCGTTGGTGGTCCACCGTTCGGGGTAGAACAGTTCGGTTGTGTCGTGGATCAGAACGAAGGCCCCGCGGAGGGTCTGCTTGCCGTCGCCCTTGGGATCCCAAACCATTCCGAGTCTGGGCGACATGGTGCCATAGTGGGCCTTGGTGAACTTGTTGCCATAAGGATTCTGCGCCTTATCCGTGGCGAAGACCAGTCCGGGGGGGGCGTTCGGGTACCGGGGGTCGGCGGTGTGCCAGCCCTGCTGGAACAGCGCCATATTGAACTGATTACCGCGCGACTGCTTGTCGTAAGACGGCACGGACGGTTCCCAGCGAAGACCGATATTCACGCTGAAGTTATGCGCCACATGGATGGAGTCCTGGGCGTAAGCGGCGCCCGCGGTTTGGCGCATGTAATCGGAAATGACGTTGCCGTCGGTCAAGCCGGAGAAGCGGCCGATCAGCAAGTCGGCAAGACCGTCGCCAGTAGTGGTGCCGTTGACGGTGAATTGGCCGTTGGCCTGTTGGTAGTTGAAGGAATTGAACTGTTGCTTGCGGCCATCGAAGCCGAACTGGAACTGATGCTTGCCCTTAATCCAGGTAAAATCGTCGGCCACCTGGTAGTTGTTGACGTCGAAATTCGCCAGCGCGCAAGTGCCGCAGCCGAAGGCGAATCCGCCGCCCGAGTAACCGCTTAGGGTGAACTGAGTGTAGTCCCCGATATTGATAAACATGTTTATGCCCAGATCCTTGGGGCTGAACATATTCAAGGGAGCTGCGCGGTTGTCGCGGCGCCGGTTGTAGGTGGCGTGGAAGGAGTTCACTCGGCTGCCGCCGGCGAAGGTGTAGTTATCGCCGATGGTCATGGTTTCGGCGCGGTCCTGGTTACCGGACTGTCCGGTGGTCAGGCCGTTATGGCCGTCGAACAGGGCCAGAGCGGTGAAATCGTAGAGGTAGTAGCGGCCGTAGAAGTTCTGGTGATCGCTGACCACCCAATCCACGCGGCCGATCCATTGATCGTCGGGGTTGTTGGTAATGTAACCCCACCGGTACGTCCCGCACGGATCGCTGGACGTCGGAACATAAGTGGAGGCCAGCTTTATCCCGGCGGGATCGAACGAAGCTACCGGGATCTGGTTGTTGGGATACGGAGTGCCGGAAACGTTCTTCAAAGTTTTCTGCGCGGACTGGCAACCGCCGGCCGACTTGGGGCTCTCCATTAGGCTAAAGTCGCCGGTGAGCGTCGCCGCGGTGGGAACGTACGACGTGTTGGTGCTCGGGTTGCTGCGCTGGCGGGTGCCCTGGTATCCGGCGAAGAAGAACAGCTTGTCCTTGAGGATCCTGCCGCCCACGGTGCCGCCGAACTGGCTGCGCTTCAGGGAGTCGCGGATCGGTTGCGTTCCGTAAGCATCGCCCTTCGGGCGGGCATTGAGGTCGCCGTTGCGGAGGAACTCGAACAGATCGCCGTGCAAGGCATTGGCGCCCGACTTGGTCACGATGTTGACCACGCCGCCGGGGTGCAAGCCGTACTGCGCAGGGAGTCCGCTGGTCTGTACGTTGAATTCCTGGATGGCGTCCGGGAAGGGGATGGGCAGGTTCACGTTGCTGAACGAGTCGTTATTGTCGCCGCCGTCCAGCAGGAAGTTAATGCCGTTCTGTTGGCCGCCGGCCACGGAAAACGAACCGGAACCGTTGGATCCCTGAATGTTCTTGCTGCCGGTGAGATCGCCGCCGTTCAGCGTTGCGTTGCTGTTGCCGGCCGCGTCTGCGTTAGAAATCACAGCCGCGTTGAGCGTGAGCAACTGGGTGGGATTGCGGCCATTCAGCGGCAGGTCGTCGATGGACCGCTCGCCGATGACTTGGCTGATAGCGCTGTCTTTGGTCTCGACCATGGCGGCGTTCGCCGTCACCTGAACGCTCTCCGTCACGGCGCCGATAGTCATCGTAACGGGGATATCCACGTTGCTGGCTACCTGCAGCTCGATACCCAACTGGACGTATGTCTTAAACCCAGGGGCCGAAACTTCCAGCCGGTAGGGGCCCACAGGCAGGTTCGGCAGAGCGTACCGGCCGGTGGTATCCGTGCTGGCAGTGCGGGACTGGTGCTTATCGACTTGCGTCATCTTTACCGTGGCGCCCACAATGGCCTGGCCGCTGGGGTCGGTAACGTGCCCGTCCACTTCGGCGATGGCGACCGCTTGAGCCATTGCCCGGGGGGCACTCGCGCAAAACATGATTGCGGCGACCAGACAGGCCCCCGCAATTTTCCATCGATCTCCTCGGATCATCCTGAACAACATCGTTGTTGTCTCCTTCGAAATCTCTACTAGGGCCAAAGTATGGCTGCGAGAATGGCACAACCTGTTTCGCCGCCGACTAACCCGCTACTTCCTGGCCAGCATGGGCACCGCCTAAATAGCGCGGTATCGCAAGGTATCTTCCTGGCTAACCTCTCGCCCGGTCCCGTAAGCCGGCCGTTTTCCAATGATGGAGGAATCATAATGCGGGAACTCCATCGAAGTCAATGAAAAAAATGGTGAAACGATGAAAGATTTGCCTGTTGCAGCCCCGCCAAAGCCCTGCTATGCCTCCTGTATATAGCAGAAATAATTAGGCTAAATCGAAATGACCGCGCTTTCATTTGGACTCGCACAACGCCATTTGAGGTCCGCATGTCCGGTTCGCGGCGCATAACGACTGCCCGCCGAAGTACTAAAATGTACGGCAAGTGGTGGGGAATGCGGCTCAGGTTGGCTCCCCGGCGTTTCACACAGCGGAACATAGACGATTTGGACAAGCTTCTGGTGGGTTGATAACTTGCCGTGCAATGAACCCCGGCTGCAACTGGAGATTCGGTACCCAGGTGGGAAAGGCCGGCGCCTGCTGAAAAAATGTAGAAATTCCAGGGCGGGTTTGTAACCCGTCTGGGCGGCAGTTGCATGGGGCCGGCCAGGCCGAGTGACAATCGGCCGCAGGTTGACAACCCAATGCCGCATACTTTTCCCAGTATCGGGAATGCTGCAGAATTTGTGGGGCAGGATGGTATCCTGCGGCCGAGTGGCACTCGGCCTAGTCGGCAGTTGCATGCTGGTCGGCAGGCCGAGTGCCACTCGGCCGCAGGTTGCCAACCTGCCCCACATAAAACAGCGTGCGAGCCTCAATCGATGCCGCAGTCCGCTTGCACGAGTGCGTGCGCAACGGTCCGCCGGAAAGCTGAGTTTTCGCGTATTCTTACTCTTATATGAAGATCGGTTTCGTAGGACTCGGGCGCATGGGGTCGGCAATGGCGCGCAACCTCCTGCGCGGAGGGCATGACGTGGTTGTGTACAATCGCAGCCGCGCGAAGGCGGGGACCTTGGTCGGCGCCGGCGCGCGCGTGGCCGATTCCCCGGCGGACGCCTGCCGCGGATCGGAGGCGGTCGTGACCATGCTGGCCGACGACCGGGCCGTGGAACAGGTGGTATTTGGCGAAAACGGCATCGCCTCCGGCCTGCCGGCCGAGGGGATTCATGTCTCGTGCAGCACCATCGGCATTGCGCTGGCCAAGCGTCTGACCACCGAACACGGGCGGCGAGGGCAGGGGTATTTGAGCGCTCCGGTCTTCGGCCGTCCGGAAGCCGCGGAAAGCAAGAACCTGCTGGTGGTCGCCGGAGGACGCGCGGAATTGACCGAGCGTTGTCGCCCCCTGTTCGACGCCATCGGGCGCCAGACCTTTGTGGTGGGGCCGGAACCGTGGCAAGCCAACGCAGTCAAGCTGTGCGGGAATTTCATGATCGCCGGCATGCTGGAGGCATATGGCGAAGCCTTTGCGACATTGCGGAAGGCGGACGTGGCGCCGCTCGGGTTCGTGGAGATCATGAGCGCGCTGTTCGGGTCGCCGGTATACGCCAACTATGGACGCCTGATGGCGCAGGGGAAGTTCGAGCCGGCGGGGTTTGCCCTGCGGTTGGGCCTCAAAGATGTCCGCCTGGTGCTTGAAGTGGCCGATGAGTGCGCCGCGCCCATGCCGCTGGCCAGCCTGATCCGCGACCATCTTCTCTCGGCGGTGGCGCATGGGCAAGGCGATCTGGATTGGTCGAGCGTCGGCAAGGTCGCCGCACGGCGGGCCGGCATCGAGTAGCACGCGCTATCCGCCGGCAATCGCGCCGACCACCAGAAAGGGTTCGGCGCCGGACGCCACCGCGTCGGGCAGCGGAGCGTCCGGCGAACCGTGGGAGAGATCCTGTTCGCATGCGAAGAAGCGCACGAACGGACGGCGCTGCCCGGTCGCGTGGTCGCGGAGCGTGCCGCACAGCATGGGATAGCGGACTTCGAGCGCGTCCAGAACCGAGCGCTGCGTCACCGGGGCGGCGACATCCAGCGCGACTTCGCTCCGGCCGCTCTCGATCTTCGCCAGGATTCGCAGGTGCGCCGGCAGCACGACGCGGATCATGACAGCGTCTGCACCTCGACGGAAAGTACGGCCGGAAGGTCGCGGACAATGGGCGCCCAGTTGTCCCCGGCGTCGGCGGATGCATAGACTTGTCCGCCGGTGGTGCCGAAGTAGACGCCGCAGGAATCCAGCGAATCGACGGCCATGGCGTCGCGCAGCACGTTGACGTAGCAGTCGCGTTGCGGCAGGCCCCGGGTGAGCGGTTCCCATTCGTTTCCGCCGGTGCGGCTGCGGTAGACACGCAGTTGGCCGTCGATTGGAAAGTGCTCGGAATCGCTCTTGATGGGAACCACGTAGACCGTCTCCGGCTCATGGGCGTGAACGTCGATGACGAAGCCGAAGTCGGTGGGCAGATTGCCGCTGACTTCGCGCCACGAATCGCCAGCGTCGTCGCTGCGCATGACGTCCCAATGCTTCTGCATGAAGAGCACGTCCGGGCGGGTGGCGTGCAGGGCAATGCGGTGGACGCAGTGGCCCACTTCGGCGGCCGGTTCGGGGATGTGTTGGGAGACCAGCCCCCGATTGATGGGCTTCCAGGTGACGCCGCCATCGGTGGTACGAAAGGCTCCGGCCGCGGAGATGGCGATGTAAATTCGCGTGGGATCGGTGGGGTCGAGAAGGATGGTGTGCAGACCCATCCCGCCGGCGCCCGGCTGCCAGCGAGACCCGGTCGCGTGACCGCGCAATCCGGAAAGTTCGCCCCAGGTTTGCCCGCCATCGGTGGAGCGGAAAATGGCGGCATCTTCCACGCCGGCGTAGACCGTGTCCGGATCGGTCAGCGACGGTTCCACATGCCAGACGCGCTTGAACTCCCAGGGGTGCGGCGTGCCATCGTACCACTGGTGGGTGCCGGGGACGCCATCGTAGACGAACTTGTTGCCCACCGGCTCCCAGGTCTTGCCGCCGTCGTTCGAACGCTGGATCAACTGCCCGAACCAACCGCTGGATTGGGAGGCATACAGCCGGTCGGGGTCGGCTGAAGATCCCTTAATGTGGTAGATTTCCCAACCTGCGAAGTGCGGACCGGCGATGTCCCACTCTTCGCGCTTCCCATCCGATGTCAGGACAAACGCGCCTTTGCGCGTGCCCACAAGTACGCGTACTTTACTCATCCCTTCCCCTCTCTTTCCCGGCGCCCGGGCGCCGGAGTGGCCACAATGCTTCCCATTCTACAAGGAGATTCGGCTGCCGGACGTTGAGGCCGCGCAAGCGTGGCAAAATCGATGGTGGAGGGATTATGTCAAAAATGCGCGCCGTACAGATTCAGAGCCCCAAGGCGCCTTTCGAAATCGTAGAACGCGAGATTCCCGAACCAGGCCCCGGAACCGTGCGGATCAAAGTCCAGGCCTGCGGTGTCTGTCACAGCGATAGCATCACCAGGGAGGGGACCTTTCCGCTGGTCTCGTACCCGCGCGTTCCCGGACACGAAGTGGTGGGCGTGGTGGATGCGGTCGGTTCGGGTGTCCCACAGTGGACGCCCGGGCAACGCGTGGGGGTCGGCTGGCACGGCGGGAATTGCGGCACCTGCGACGCTTGCCGCCGCGGCGACTTCTTCGCCTGCCAGACCTTGACCGCGATCACCGGCATCACCTATGACGGCGGTTACGCCGAGTATATGGTGGCGCGGGCGGAAGCGGTGGCGCGCGTCCCCGACGAATTGTCGGCGGTGGAGGCGGCGCCGCTCATGTGCGCCGGCGTGACCACATTTAACGGCCTCCGCAACAGCGGTGCGCGGCCGGGCGATCTGGTCGCAGTGCTGGGCGTGGGCGGACTGGGACACCTGGGCGTGCAGTTTGCCGCCAAGGCGGGATACCGCACGGTGGCCATCGCCCGCGGTAAGGACAAGGAGGCGCTAGCTCGCGAACTGGGCGCCTGGAAGTATATCGATAGCCGGGCTGAGGACCCCGCCGCGGAGTTGCGCAAACTGGGCGGGGCCAAGGTGGTGCTCGCCACCGTAACCAATGGCGACGCCATGGCGGCCACCGTCGGCGGTCTGGGCGCCAACGGAACGCTCATGGTGATTGGCGCCGCGGGATCGCTGACGGTTTTCCCGGGCCAACTCATCGGCGGAAAGCTGTCGATTCGGGGCTGGTATTCGGGTACTTCCATCGATTCGCAGGACACGCTGGCGTTCAGTGTGCTCACTGGCGTGCGGTCGAAAAACGAAGTCTTCCCGTTGGACCGCGTGGACGAAGCTTACGAGCGAATGATGAGCGGCGGGGCGCGGTTTCGCGTGGTGCTTACGATGGACCGGTAGGAATTGTGGGCGCGTCCCCTGTCAGCAAGCCGTCGGGCCGGCCGTCCGAAGCCGGGCGGCGGCGCGCTGGGCAGAATCGAGACGCGCGGCGGTGAGCCGGCTGGCTCGCTCCCGGGAGGCGTTCACTATCGGCGCGGGAGCATGGGCGGGAGTTCCGCTATCGAAGGGCGGCTCCGGCGCATATTCGATATCAAGCTGGATTCGCTGCGCGGCGGCATCCCCGGCGAGCATGGCGGCCAGGCGCAGGCTGCCATCGATTCCGGCACTGACACCGGCGGTCGAAATCAGGTTGCCGTCGATCACCACGCGCGCCTCCTCGGGGATGGCGCCGAAATACGGCAGCAGGTGGAACGAGTTCCAGTGCGTGGTGGCGCGCCGGCCCTGCAGCAACCCGGCGGCGCCCAGAGTCAGCGCGCCGGTGCAGACCGAGAGGATGTAGCGCACTTCCGCGGCGCGGGCGCGCAGCCAGGAAAGTACCGGTTCGTCGTCCATCAGCGCTAACTGCCCCAGGCCACCCGGGATGAGGAGCACGTCCAGGCCGGGGAGGACGGTGTCGAGAGTCGCGGTGGGAGTGAGGACCAATCCAAAGAGGTCGCGGACGGGAGCGAGTTCCTTCCAAACTACGTGAACTTTGGCGTCCGGAAGGCGCGATAGCACTTCAAACGGGCCGGTGAAATCCATCTGATCCATGTTGGGAAAGACGATCGCGGCGATCTGCATACGCACGAGCGTAACAGTTCCGCGGACACACCGCGGACACGTTTTCGTACGCCGGTCTCCGGAATCTGCTACCCTCAGGGCACCATGTCAGCACTCAATGGAGATAAATCGCGCTTCCACCGGGAGCGCAAAGCGAAGCTCGTACGCCGAGAACGCAGCCAGGCGCTACGCAAGAAGATCGCAGATGCGCGGACTCCGGCCCGTCCCTCTGGCAGCCAGTTATAGCGCGTTTCGATCGAAACATTCCGTCTGCACGCCGAGATCCCAGAAGGCACGGTTGGGCCGTTCAATTTTCGTGTTCCGTCGCGTGTCCTCACCCGCTGGCGGAGGACTTTCCCTGCGCCTGCATGCTGGCGAAGCAATCGATTTTGTGGAATAGCAGAGGCGGCGACGCCATCATCGGCCAAACCGCCCAGCGTGGCAGAATTGGCAGGTGGACCACGCGGGATGGCGTATCCACAACGTGCTCATACCTTGTATCCACCAACCGGCCGAATTCGCGCCGAACCTGTTCGATGCGCTCCGGACGCAACAGCAGCGCCACCATGGCGGGACCACTCCAGCGGAACACCTGGTACCCGGAGGGAAGCTGATGCCGCAGCGTCTCCGCATAGTGCTGCAGGATTTTGTCGCCGGCCTGGTTCCCGAATTTCAAATTCAGGGTGTTGAGGCGATCGATCGCCAGCACACCCACGCACGCGTTGGGATAAGCGCTGCATGCGTTCAAAATAGCATCTTCGGCGCGCGCCCGGGCCGGCAAACCAGTCACCGGATCGAGGCTGGGGTTGGGGAGCCCCTGGCGGCGCTCGACCTCTTCGAGGATGGAACTCAGGCAATCGGCGAGCTGAGACTTGATGGTGTGGACATCGTCGGCCCGGCCGGCCGTTTCGACAATCCCCTGCAGCATCTGCACGACGCGTAGCAGCGTCTCCTCGGACGGATTGTCGGCTTGAACCAGTTTGTCGGTGGCAGTCACAACGTACTCGTTCAGGTTATCGGCGGATCGGCGAAATCCCTGTAGGGGTGATCTCCGTTACACCACGCGCCGCCACTCCTCCATGCGCTCCCGCAGCGACCGGGCAGTCGGCACGGGCGGCAGCAAACCCGCAATCACCGCTACGGAATCCGCGCCCGCACGGAACACTTCGGCGGCGTTCTGCAAAGTGATACCGCCGATCGCCACCAGCGGTTTGGCGATCAGCGGACGTAAGCGGCGCAACTCCTCCACGCCCACTACGGGGTCGGGATTGCGCTTCGACGCGGTGGCGAAGATGGGGCCCAGCGCCACGTAGTCCACCGGCTCGGCGGCCGCATCGCACAGTTGCCGGGAGTCGTGACTCGAGAAACCGATGACCGCGTGGGCGCCCATCAACCGGCGGGCGTCGTCGGGCGCCAGATCGTCCTGGCCGATATGCAAGCCGGCTTCCAGCAGCAGGGCGAAATCGGCGCGGTCGTCGATCGCCAGGCTGGCGCCGGATTCGCGGCACAGGCGCGCCACCAGCTTAGCGGAATCGAAGACCGCGCGGCTCCAGTGGCCCTTGTGACGAATCTGCAAAATGCCCGCGCCACCCTCCAGAAACGCGGCCGCCGCGGTCTCGATCGGGATGGCGCGCGCCTCGAGCGACCCGGTATCGAGAATCGGATAAATCCGCGGAAGTTTCATGCCAGCACTTCCGCGGGCGCCGGATAGCCGCGGCGGGCGAAGCGGATGACGCCATCGGGGCCGATGCGGTAGACCGTCCGTTTCACAATGAGTCCCCTGGTATGGTAGAGGGCGCCCACTTTTTGTCCGCGGTCCACCAGCAGCGGGAAGGGAAAGCCGAATTTCCGGCGGAAGTTCTGGTGCTTGCGGGCAGTTTGCGGATTGACGCCGAAGACCTCGACGCCGCGCGTGTGCGCCTCGTCCCAGCCGTCGCGGAAGCTGCAGAGCTGGCGGGTGCAGCCGGGAGTATTGTCGCCGGGATAGAACACCAGCACCACACTGCGGCCGCGCAAGGCGGAGAGAGTGACAATGCGGCCGGATTCGTCCGGCAAGGAGAAATCGGGCGCCGGCGTGCCTACGGGCAGGGGGGAAGAAAACAGCCAGGACAGCATTGCAGCTTTCATGGCATCCATCATGGCACGGTAAGAGGCCGTTCCGAAATAACCGTGCCAACCGCTCCCTCCGAAGCCGTGAACCAGTTGGCGGGCCGACCCGGCGCCCGCAAGACTCGGATTCTCGTCGGCTTTCGCGGGCCGAAGGCCCAGGACCAACAGGGTGGGAAAGCCAGGTAGTGCGTGCACCGGTAAGGAATGCTACTTGGTTTGTCCGCTATCGGAGATACCGAACGTGTGGCGCCAGCCGGGACGCGCGCGCACGCATTGGGTACAAGACAGGCGGGCCTACGGTGCCGGCTGGCAGGCGCGCCGTAGAGACTCGGCCATGGCGGTCTGCCGGCCGGGGTCCAGTTTCTTACCGGCGGCGGTCACGTAGAAAACGTCGATGGCTTTGTGCGCTTCGGTATCGATCAGAACCACCTCGATATTGCCGCCGCACGAGGAGATCGCGGAAGCCAGATCGTAAAGCAGGCCGGGACGGTCCTGCGCCACAATCTCCACCAGCGTGGCCGTGGTGCTGGCGTCGGGGTTGAAGGAAACGCGCGCGGGGACGGCGGCTTTGCGGCTGGGAAGCTTGGGCTTGGGGCGGTTGCGTAGAAGTTCCCGCACATTGGCCTTGCCCGCCAGCACGCGCTCGGTGACGGTGCGCAGGCGGTCCACCTCGCTGGGGTTGAGATCGAGCGTACGGTTGGGATCGGCGAACGTAAAGGTATCGAGGACGATGCCGCGGCGGTTGGAAAAGGCCTCGGCCTTCAGAATGTTCATGCCGAAACTGGAGAGCGTGCCGGCGGCCGCGGCGAAGAGGCCGGGACGGTCGGCGGTCACCAGCGTCAATTGCCAGGCGGTCTCCAGGCGGTGGACATCCACGGCGGCCCCGCGTTGCGCGCTGCGCTGTTCAAGCTCCATGTGGCCGTCGATCTCGGACTGGGTGTGGGTGCGCAGATAGCGCGTCGGAAAGCCCTCCAGGAAGGCGCTTGTCCGCGGCGAGCCGGCGGGCTGATCGGCGATGCGGTCGCTCTCCAGCTCGCGGGTCAACTCGTTGTAGCCCATCAGGTAGAGCTGCCACAATTGCTCGGCGCGCCAGGGCGTCATGACGCCGGGGTTCACTGCGCTGACGTCGGCCCAGGTGAGCAGGGTGAGAGCTTTGAGACGCTCCACGGTTTCCACGCGGCGGGCCACCTCGCGGATGGTCGCGGGGTCGAAGAGGTCGCGCGAATGCAGGGTGGCGGAAAGCTCCAGGTGGCAGCGGATGAGAAAGAGTACGGTCTCGCGGTCGGCGCGTGGAACCTGGATGCGCGCCATGGCGCTCGAGACCAGGCGCAATGAGGCGTCCACGTGGCCTTCCTTGGGGGAGCCCTTGCCGGAATCGTGAAACAGCAGCGCGAAGAGCAGCAGGCCGGGCTGTTTCACTTCATTGAGCAACTCGGAGCAGAAGTTCCCGGGTGCCTCCGCCTGGTCGCGCAGTCCCCAGAGATTTTGCATGGCCACCAGAGTGTGCTCGTCCACGGTGTAGCGGTGGAAGAAGTCGCGGATGACCAGGCACTCGATTTCGCGCAACTCCGGGAAGATGGCGGCCAGCAGACCGGTCTCGTGCATGGAGCGTACGGCCATGGGCGCCTGCGGCAGCGACAGGATATTTTCGATGGAAGGCCACAAAGGCGCGGCGTCGGCAAACGACCGGCGCAGGCCGTCGAGCCGGGCTTCGATCTGCTGTTCGGCCTCGAGCGAGGGGCGAATGCCGTGGCGGGCGACGAACTCGAAGAGGCGGAGCGCCAGTTGCGGATCGGAGTCCAATTGCTGCGGCGCGCGGAAATGGGCGCGCTCGCGGTGAACGCTGAAATCGGAGTTGGCCAGGCGGGTGCGCCAGTCGCGGAACTGGGCGAAGAGGGAGCTGGATTGCGCCTCGGCCGAATCGAGCGCACGCGCCGCGGCGCGGTAGAGGGTGCGGGCATGGCGGTAGTACAGGCGCATCCAGCGCGAGGCGTCCCCTTCGGCCCCGGTCTGGCCCGGCTGCCACTCTTCGGCGATGGTTTCCTGAGCGTCGAAGGAGAGCACGTTGGAATCGCGGCCGGCCTGGCAGTGAAGGTAACAGCGAACGCGCGCCAGGAATCGAAAGGCCTGCTGGAGTTCCTCGGAAGGGGAAGCCGTGGGATAGCCGGACCCGGCGTCGCGCAACTGGTCGAGCCAGGCGATCAATTGGGAGTCGCGAAGCCCGCCGGGCGCCTCTTTGAGATTGGGCTCCAGGTGGTACAGCGTATTGCCGAACTTGGCGTGGCGCTCGCGAGTCAAGCGCCCCAGATTGCGCACCAGAATCTCGCGGTTGGCGCGGAGGAAGCGCGGCAGGCGGTCGGCCAGGCCGGCGTAGAGGGCGCGGTCGCCGGCCAGGAATCGCTGGTCCAGGAGGCTGATATTCAGCTCGACGTTCTGGTCGTGGACTTCCAGACATTCGGTGGGAGTGCGCACGGACTGGCTGACGCGCAGACCGGCGTCCCAGAGCCGCTGCAGAAAGGCGGCGATGGATTCCTTGTTAGCGAGCACCAGCCTTTCGGAAGCGAACAGGAGCAACAGATCGACATCCGAGTAAGGGAACAGGTGGCGCCGCCCGTAGCCGCCGACGGCGAGAAGAGTGAGGCCTTCCGGGACGGCGGCGAAGAGGCGCTGGGAGGCCTCCAACACGGCACGGTCCACCTGGGCGGAGCGTTCGGCGAGGGCGGTGGAGGCGTCCCCCGATAAGAGGAAAGCTT
>Ga0181529_10001237_pt1 | contig 34204 bp, 24 predicted proteins | sample PEATcosm2014_Bin_36_FD_119763 | JGI IMG/M metagenome (GOLD analysis project Ga0181529, IMG submission 119763) | Peatland microbial communities from MTU Mesocosm Facility, Houghton, MI, USA - PEATcosm2014_Bin10_30_metaG | ecosystem: Environmental > Terrestrial > Soil > Wetlands > Peat | place... | reverse complement strand
TGGGATCCGGCTGCCGGCATCACCTATATCCTGGATCCTAAGGCGATGAACGGCCGCAAAATGGAAGTCCATATCGCAGTGCGCAACGGCGACGCCGCCAACGGCGTGTCCACCTGGATGTATTCCAGTGGAAACGAACGTGGAGTGGCCCACGCGGGGTCTGGTGAAATGATGCAGCGAATGTTCAGCTACAGCACGGCGAACCCCACGGCCATCCTGACCGGCGGCGACGATGGGCCCATCACTTTGACCGCCGTCACCAAACCGCCCGTGAAGGAGTCGCTCGGTAAGCAGATGATGGAAGGCGTCAGCAGCGAAGGAGAACGCAGCACCAGCACCATTGACGTGGGCGCCATCGGCAACGACCGGCCGATTTCCTCGGTGAGTGAACGCTGGTATTCTCCCGAGTTGCAGGTCAATGTGATGACCCTCAAAAGCGACCCGCGCACCGGCCAGGAGACCTTCCGCCTCACCAATATCCACCGCGCCGAGCCAGACGCTTCGCTGTTCCAGGTGCCGGCGGGATACCAGATTCTGGGTCCCACCAAACTGTAGAAACTGCTTAGTGCGAGTGTCCGCTCCCGAGGGAGCTGGCCGGCTGGACTGACGGCGTCGCGGGTCCCACGGCGATCACGGGACGCGGCGCCGGGTCGCAACCCTGAGCGCCCAGAGCCGGATGGCCTGCATTGCGCGCGGTAACCGTTCCCGGATGAAATGCGCTCACCATGGGCCGGCCGATCCAGGAATTGGGAGGAGTGAGGCCGAAAATCCATGCGATGGTAGCTGCGGTGTCGTAAATATAAACCGGCGCCGTCAGCCGTCCCGGCGTAATATCGGGCCCCTCGAGCACCCAAGGGATCTGGATCTCTACCAGCGAACTCTTTCCGTGGTTCCGGCCCTTGCCGCCGTGATCGGACGTCACCAGGATATAAGTTCGATCTTCCACTCCCGAGTCGTGGACCATATCGAAAATCTGTCCCAGATTGCGGTCCGCGTCGGCGACGGCATGGTAATAGGCTACCGTGCCCCAGCCTTCGTCGTGGCCGGTATGGTCGACGTTATCCAGGTGCACGAACAAGAGCGCCGGGTGATTCGCCTTCCAATAGTCCATGGCTGCCTGGGTAGTGCGATCATGGCCGCGCTCGTGTTGCAGAACATCGGGAATGTTCTTCTCGAGCAGGTCGGCAAACCCCGCCCATTCGTGGAATATCGCGATCAGGGCCGTGGGCTGCTGGCTTCGCAGCACCTGGAAGATGGTGGGAAAGTGGCCCTGGGCATCCGTGCTGACGGGCACCAAATGCGACATGTGGCCCAGGACGCCGTTGGAGGTGATGCCGTGCTGCTCAGGCCCCGCTCCGGTGATCGCCGATTCCCAGTTCGGACTGCTGAGCGTCGGCATAACACCGCGCGCTTCCAGCGTCCAAGCAGCCCGGTTCATCAGCTCATGCAGCCGCGGATCCTTGGCCTTCACCACGCCATCGACGCTCAGACCATCGACGCCGATTACAATCACGAGCGGACCTTTCCACGATGAGGAAGCCGGCTGAGCCGAAGCGCACGGCTGGCCGCACCACCAAGCCAGGCTGCAGCAGGCTACAGCTAATGCGATTCGATTCATTCCGATCTCCCCTCTTCCCTGAATACCATCGAAAGCGTTACTGGCCGGTTACAGCCGTACAAAGAAATGGACTCGCGGCAGACTGAAGTGGTTTCACCCAGCTGGACCAGACTTGTCTCGTAACCGAACTGTCCCTACCAGATTACCCGTTTTTGTGGGCTGGGCAATCTGGATTCTGTGGCATTTTCGGCAAGCGGGCGGTCTCGGGAGGCCAGCGGGGTGCCGGGCCGCCAGCTTCGCCGAATTTCTCATCAGGACGCACTCGCCGTCGAAGGTGCGGAAACGTACCCTCTACGTCAACGACCGTTCCGCAGTCACCTTGGTGACCGTGGGAGAAGCGTTCGGGCCCATCCCGGGGCGGGTGATCTCCAACTCCAGGTTGTCCTCATTGAGCGTGCCCTTGTACTCGATGGTGATAGACATGCCGCCCCTGCCCTGCTGCTGGTTGACCTTGAACGAGAACTCGTTGCCGTTCACTTTGCCGTTGGAAATTTTGATCTCGTTGGGAGCTGCGTTGTCGCCGCCACCACCGCCGCCGCCGCGACGGCCCGGTCCGCCACCGCCAGGAGTGGTGATAGTCCCCGTCAACTTGGCGCCGTTGACCTTCAGCGTGAGCACCACCGTAAAACTATTGCCTCGACGCCCGGCCTCCGACCACGACCATCGGCCATCCAGATCGGCCGCCAGCACGCTGGCCGACAGGGCCAGCACCAACGCACATGCAAGACACAGGTTCTTGACCATAACGAAAGTATAGGCGCAGGAGCGGGCCAGAGGTTACGCCAAAAAACGCAACGGCCTTCCGCCATGGTGAGACGGAAGGCCGTTCGAAAAAAACCCGAACCGGCAGGACAGCCGGCGTTGGGGCAAAATTAAGTGGTCGCGCGCTTGGCGGAGACCTTGGTGGTTACGGGGTCGCCACCGCCACGGCCCGGAGCAGTGATTTCCAGGTCGAGCGTGTCGCCGTTGAGCGTACCCTTGTAGGACGTCGTTTGGGTGCCGTTCTGGGTTTCCCGCTTCACCGTGAAGGTGACGGTGTTGCCGTCCACTTTACCGTCGCTGATTTCTTGCGGCGTGGGAGCTGCGCCACCGCGGCCCGGGCGTTCCACGGTACCGGTGAGCTTGGCGCCGTCAGCCTTCAACGTCAGGGTAATCGTGACAGGATTGCCACCACCACCCCCGCGGCCCATCATCTGTTGTTCATAGGTCCACTTGCCGCTCACATCCGCCGCCGCAGCGACGAAAGCGACCGCAAGCAGAATCGTAAATACGCAAAGAAGCTTCTTGGTCATAGTGCCATGGAAGGCGTCTCGGCCCGAGCGGATGTTACCATTCGGCCGCACTTCCGTGCACCGGATTCACACCTTTTTGCCGCGCGGAATTCTCGCGATTTCCGGAACCAATCCCTATCTTGTTGATTTTCATGGATTTCCAGCGGCGAGCGCGATTTCTCCCGAGGGGCTTGGTTTGACCGCCGATGCGCCAGTCTCCTATACTGGGGAGACAACTGCGGAAAAGACATCGATGTATACCTTGATTATGATTGTTCACGTGTTGGTCTGCGTTTTCCTGATCGTAGTGGTTTTGCTACAGAGCGGGAAGGCCGCGGATCTGGCTGGCGCCTTTGGCGGCATGGGTTCGCAGACGGCCTTTGGCCCGCGCGGATCGGCGAGTTTGCTGTCCCGGGTAACCACCGTCTCGGCGGTGCTCTTCATGATCACGTCGCTCTCGCTTTCGATTATGGCGACGCGCAATGCCGGTTTGGGTTCGACCGTGCTGGAAGGCACGCAGGCTCCCGCCCCGGTGACGAAGAGCGCTCCGATCCCGGCGCCGGCGCAACCGCCGGCGAACAACATCACCATTCCGGTGCCAGGTCAGGGCCAGCCGACCCCACCAGCACCCAAGAAGTAGTTCGCGAACGCGGAGGTGGCGAAATTGGCAGACGCACTAGCTTGAGGTGCTAGCTCCCGCAAGGGAATGGGGGTTCAAGTCCCCCTCTCCGCACCATAATTTTATCCCTTGAGTTTTCCTGGGTCAGTTCAGCCTGCAATTTCGGCGGCGTCAAAATGCGCAATCATGGGCCTGTCTAAATTGGCTTAGCGCTGGCTTAGCGCTTTTTTCACCACGTGCCGAGATCTTTCGGACGACTGCTTCGGTGTTCCCGAAGATGTTGGCAATGACCCGGAAGCTAACGCCATCTCCGGGTAACCCTGCCATGCTAACCGCCGCCCGCCTCGACGTGACGCCGTTCCAAGAATGCTACGGACAATTTGGGAGGTCCGGGGTGGGGCAAGGCGTTCAAGGCCAATTTCACGAGTTGCAGAATCGGGAGGAAGACTGGTCCGCAGCTCTCTTGCGCCGCAGGAAGACCCGGCAACGATTGCAATCTGGAATTCCAAGTGACCGCGCTGTTCTTCAACGTCGCGACGTCGGAAATTCGGAGCGCCGCACGGCGGTGAGTTGAACAACCGAGGGAGTACCGTTGCCCATCCCACAGATTACACCGCGGAGCGCCCACGAGCAGAAGAGCGCGTTCCTTTCAACGTACGGGAGCTTCCGACGGAAAGCTGGCCGTGACCATTACGCCAAGACGAGAAGGTTCAGAAGACTGTTTAATGCGTCGATTCCGGCCACGAGCGCTTCCGGTGACGCGCCAAACGAAATCGTGGTTGCATAAGCATCCGTTAGCATACCCGCGATGAATTGCGCAGCCCATGGGTACGCGGAGAGTTGAGCGATGTAGGGACTTATGCCGGCCTCGACCAGGATGGTCGTCTTGAAGCCGCCTCCTAGCAACGCTCCGAATCCAGCGTCTAGATCGCCGTCCGGCGCAACGAAGGTGTCCAGAGTTTCCACGAGCGTAACTCCGCCGAAGTTGGCAAGCACGTACGGGAGGACAGTCACTTGGGGGAGCGCGGGCTGGGTCTTCGGTTGCTCGTGCCCCGCGATCGCACGGGTCGACGCGCCGACGGATTGGGACGGCGCCTGCGCCATGGCGGTAAGCGAACAGACCAGCACGGCGGATAGCAGTAAACAGCTTCGAATCATAGGAACTCCTCTTTTTTGGCAAATATGAGGGACTCCAACCAGGCAGCCCCCTAATTTGGGTAGCGTAATTGGCGCGCCCGAAACCGCACGTCGGAGAAAAGTCAGCCCAGCGATCGCGCCGCAGGCGCCGCGCGCCTGCGAATTCCCTGGCATGCCGAGGTGACCTCCGGTTTTGGCGCCCGAGCAGAACGAAAAATGACAGTCCTCCGTTTGCCACCTGCGGCAGGATTTTTCCGCTTCCACTTGTAGGAGCGTTTGATCGAATCATGACCATCCTTGTGCTGCGGCGGCTTGTCGCTGTTCTCCCTCTACTGCTTGCGTTTGCGGCGCAGGCGCAACAGGTCCAGTACTCTTTGTCGACGACATCCCTGCTGGAAGGCCCAAATGCCGGGTCGGATGGAGCGATTGTCTATGGAGCCGGTCTCACCGGCCTGATGCCGACCACTCCCGCGGTGAGCGCGAGCTGGATCACGCTGATCCCCAACGACCCGAATTCGTCGACGGCCATGGGTTTCAAGAACGGTCCGAACTATCTGCGGTTCCAGTTTGCGGCCAACACCGGATCGACGCGAACGGCCACCATCTATTTGGGCGGGTTCGGACCGCAGAGCACATCGACTCTAACCATTACACAGGCGGCAAGCTCCTTCGCGCCGGCCGGACTTGTGACGCTGGCCGTTGCTCAAGCTGGTGTGTATCCAACGCTGCATGCCGTCAACGGCATTGCTGTCGATAGCGCCGGCAATTTGTGGGTTGCGGACACCGCACAGTCTAATCTTCTGGAGTGGAACGCGGCCACCCAGCAACTACTGCTGGGGCCAGGCCTGTACGCCAACCAGCCGGCCTTCGACATCGCCGTGGATTCCGCCGGCAATAAACTCGTTTTGGAAGTTGACAGCAATACCAGAGATCCTTTTGTCTATTGGTATCCGACCACTGGCGGCTCGACACAGTTATATGCGTCGCAGACCATTCGCTCGGCGGGACTGTGTATCGATCCGGCCGGTCAGAACGTGTACGTCACCGAGGCTGCAAATGCGTGGGAGTGCGCGATCGATTCCTTCGGCGATACCTATGTCACGGACGTCTTCGATAACAACCTCGGCAGGAATCCTCAGGGAGCCGCCCAGCTTCTGTTCCCGTTAGGTTCTACCCCCACACCTTCGGTGTACGCCATCGTCGCGGATCAAAATGGGTTCCTCTACTTTGGAGATAACAGCGGTCAGACTCTCAAACGGTTCGACCCGGCGCAATACCAGATTGTTCCCGGCCAACCGTTTACAAGAACCGGAGTGACTACGCTGGCCACCGGGATCTTCCCTTCTTATCGCATGGCGGTAGACAGCTCCCGCAATTTTTACTTTTCGCAGACCATGGCGCAACAGATTCAGGAATTGCCGAACGCATTCGTTTCCCCGCAAGCTCTCAACGAAGGCGCGGCCGCGGGCAGCGACTCGATTCAGGTCATGCCGGCGTCGCAGAGCTTGACCGGAGTGTACGCCCCGGTAGCCGGCGCCACGTGGCTCACGGTGGGGACAGCGTCCAATGGGCTGGTGAGTTTTTCGTTCAGCGCCAATACCGGAGGGCAGCGCACGGCAACGATCACGATTCTGGGTGCGCCGGTCACCATCACACAAGCGGCTTCGCAGACTCCGGCGGCGATTCAAATTACCGCGGGGAACAATCAAACGGCGGCCGTCGGCGGCGCGCCGTTCGCCGCCAATCTGCAGGTTCAGGTGAAGAACGCTTTCGGCAATCCCCTCTCGGGCGTGTCCGTGACATTTTCCTCGACCGGCGTCAACGTGGGAAGCGGTGTCGCATCCACCGATGCGAACGGCTATGCGTCCATCTCAGCAACGCCCTATTCCACCGGGCCGCTCACGGTGACGGCCACGGTGACGGGAACCAGCATCTCGCAGACATTCAATCTTACGGGCGTTGGCTGGGGGCTGGTTGCCGTGACCGGAGACGGCCAGCAGTCGTTGGTCAACTATCCGTTCCCTACGAACCTCAAGGTTCTGCTGAGCGACCAGAACGCCAACCCGGTGCCGAACCAACCGGTGACCTTTACCGCGTTCAGTGGCACAGGCGGCGCAACGTTTGCCGGCGGGATCAGCAGTAGCGGGACCAACACGGTGATCGTGATGACTGGGTCCGACGGAACCGCGACGGCACCCACGCTGACGGCGAGCGGAATTCCGGGAGCCTTCACCGTGACCGCCAATAACGGCGTAAGCTCCGGGGCGCGAAACGGACAGGCCCATTTCAACAGCCTCACCGTCTACAACATCGTCAACAAGGTGGCTGGCGACAATAACTCCACCATCGTGAACACCACCTTTGGCACCAACCTCCAGGTCCTTGTGATAAACGAAAACGGCCTGAACATGGCGCTACCGGGCAGTGGCACGCCGATACAGTATACGATCGTTCCCAACCAAAATGGCGCGTCGGCATCGTTTGCCGGCGCCAATTCCGTAACCGTGCCGGCCGATTTGAACGGCATCTCGACGGCTCCGCCGCTGACCGCAAACAGCATCGCGGGCACGTTCACCGTGACGGCGACGAATATCGGCAGTTCGGGTGGGACGCAGACGTTCACTCTCACCAACACATTGCCGGCAGGCAATGTCACGAGCTACGTTTCGATTACCTCGAGCGCTCTGGTGTACAATCGCGCGGCTGGAGCGGGCACAGAAACGTTGACCATCCGGAACACCAGCGCCGTTACGCTGCCCGGTCCTCTGGCGTTGGTGCTGGCGATCAACAATCCGGCAGTGACGGCGAAAGGCCAGTCGGGGATCTATCAAACCAATCCATATTGGACGATTCCGGGGAACTCACTGGCGCCGGGAGCATCGACAACCGTCACGGTCTCTTTCAGCTACCCGGTGGGGACCGGTTTCGCGACCACACCATCGGTCTACGCGGGAGGACTCCAATAATGATCCGGCAGATCTCCGTACTGGCGGCTGTGGCCGCGTTGAGCTTACTGGCGGCACCGGCGTCGGCGGACACCATTCTTTACACCGTGACGGTGGACACGTCGAGTGTCTCCGGATCCTCCGGCTATCTGGAATTCCAACTGAATACCGGGTCGCTGGTGGCCGGTGCGGTCACCGCGTCGGTGATGGATTTTATGGGGGCAACCGTGAATATGAACGATCCGAACGACTTTTCGAGCATCGGCAGCTTCCCGCTGCCGGGCACCTTGACCCTGACGTCCAGCAGTTCCACCGATTATTTCGAAGCGGCCACGTTCGGAAGCAGCATCACGTTTCAGGCCGAACTTTCCGGTCCGGGCGTGGACCTGTCAGGGAATGCAGGCTCGTCGTCGGACACTGAGTTCTCTTTCGATTTTACGGATACCAGTTTCAACTACCTGTTGACCAACGATCCAAACGGGGTGGTCGGTTTGATTGACGTGGCCGCGGTAGGGACAGTGAATACGCAAGCGAATCCAGATGCCGCGGGTGGACCTTCGGTGGCGACGTTCAGCCTCGGGACTGCCGCACCGGAACCCTCGTCGATGGCGCTGATGGGCTTGGCATTGGCCGTGGGTTGGGCTGCTGCGCGGCGGGCGCGGCGTTACTGAACGAGGCGCGTTGTCCACAGCGCGGATACTGGCGCGGCCTTACCGGTCGTGGTTCGGACTCAGCGAGGCTGCCGAATTGGTTTGAGTCCGCTGCAGTGCCAGCAGCCGCCGATGGGCTCGTTCCACCTCCAGCCTGTCGACAAATGGCCGGCGATCCTGCTCCTGGCGCAGTTCCCCATAGGACGCTTGCAGCAAAGGCTCCGCCTCGGCGAAGCGCTTTTGGGCCGCCAGGCACGCTCCCAGCAAGCTTTGCCGCAACGCACGGGACCACCTGTCGGCCGCCGGCCCATCCAAGACCTCTTGCACCATGGGCTCCGCCTCCTGGTATCTGCCCTGCTCCACCAGTACGGCAGCCAGCGAAGTCAGCGAGGAAAGGGTGTTCGGATGTTTCGGGCCGAGCACTTCGCGGCGCAGTACGGCGACCTCCCGGAAGGCGCGCTCCGCCTCCGGATAGCGTCCCATCCTTCTGTCAAGATTGGCCGCGCTATCCATGGAGCTCAAAGTCTTGGGATTCTTTGGTCCTAAGACCCGCTGGCGCAGAGCGATCACCTGATTGAAAAGAGTGCGGGCTTCGATGTAGTGGCCGGCCAACCCCAGCGCGATGGCCAGATTGCTTTCGCTGCGAAGCGTGTCGGGATTTTCGTCGCCGAACCACAGGCGGTTCAGGTCCGAAATCTCGCGGAATTCACGAGACGCCACTTCGTACCTACCTGCGTCCTGGAGAACTTCCGCACGGTTCAAACGGCAGGCCGTGGTGGTCGGATGCCGGTCTCCAAGCACCTTGCCGGCGACGTCGAGGCATTCGTTCAAGAAGTCCTCAGCCTGGGCGTACTTGCCTTGGTAGTGACTGGCCATTCCCAGAGCATTGAGGACGTTCAAAGTATCGACATGGGATACTCCCAGAACACGGCGCCGCCACTCCAGAACCCCGCGGAGCATATCTTCGGCCCTGTCGGCCTGGCCGTTATTCATGAGGGCCAATGCCAGGGCGTAGCGCGATTGCATGGTTTCGGGATGCTCATCCCCCAGCACACTCCGGCGAATCTCGAGGACGCGGCTGTTGATCTCGACCGCCTGCGGGTACTCTTCCAGCAGCATGGACACGTACGCCAGATTGGTAAGCGACTTCAGCGTGTCCGGATGTTGAGGTCCCAGCACCTGCCGGCGAAGTTCCGCCACTTGCGCGTAGAGAGCTTCGGCCTGAGCGTCGCGGGCGAATGCCCGTTCAATCGCCGCCATGTTGTGCAGTGAAGTCAGCGTGTCGGGATGCCTCTCTCCCAGCACCTGGCGGCGCATGTCCAGCACCTGACGGCCCAAGGGTTCCGCCAGAGACGGCTTTCCCTGCCCGATATAGACGCTGACCAGCAGGTTCTGCGACTGCAAGGTTGCCGGGTCGCGCTCGCCCAGCGCCTGCCGCCGGAGTTGGATGGCCCGTTCGAGTTGCCGCTGGGCCTCGGTGAACAAACCCAAGTCAAGGTAGGTGGCGCCGATAGTGTGGCGGATGGAGGCTTCTACCAGCGGCTGCCCGGCAAATTTTCCGCCGATCTGCGACGCCGCCCGGTCCAGCGCCGTCCGTACTTTCAGGTCCGGATCGGGCCGCTCCGAAGAGGATGCCTGGATGTTGGCGCTCGCCTGGGCAAGCAGGTCGTTCTGCAGGAAGCTGCTCACCGCGGCCGATTCCTGTTGCGCGCGCCGCGCCAGAATCGCCTGGCGGGTACTGACCTCGACGGCCGCCACCAGCAGAGCCGCGATCACCGCAACCGTTGCCACCGGGCCTCGATGGCGCCGCGCCAGCTTCATCAACCGGTAGGTGGCTGAAGGAGGGCCCGCCGCCACGGGTGCGCCGGCCAGGTAGTTCTCCATGTCGTCGCTCAAGGCGCTCACCGTGGCATACCGCCGCGCTCGATCCTTTTCGAGCGCCTTCATTACCACCCAGTCCAGGTCGCCACGCACCATCCGAGCCAATTTCGGATCGCGCAGTCGCGCGCTGGGCGGCGGCGAAACCTCCTCGCGAATGCGCCGCAGAATTTCCGCGTCGCTGGCCTGGGCCAGACCCGTTGCCTGCAGCGGAGTGAAGCCGGTGATGAGCTGGTATAGCACCGTGCCCAGAGAATAGACGTCGCTGCGCGTGTCGATGTCTTCTCCAAACGATGCGGCCTGTTCCGGACTCATATACTCCGGCGTGCCCATCACCGCTCCCGCCAGGGTGTGCATGCTGCGCTCGGTCAACGGCTCCTGCATCGCCTTGGCGATGCCGAAGTCGATCACTTTGGGCGCGGGGTTGCCGTCGTAGGCTGTGACCAGCACATTGGACGGTTTGATGTCGCGGTGAATGATGCCCTTCTGATGCGCATGCTGGATCGCCTGGCAGATGGGGATGAACAGAGCCAGCCGCTCGCGCAGACCGAGCCCGTGCGTCTGGCAATACTCGGTTACGGGCAAGCCATCCACCAGCTCCATGACGAAATAAAGCCGTCCGGACGGGGTGGCTCCGGCGTCGAACACACGAGCGATGTTGGGATGGTCCATGAGCGCCAGAGCCTGGCGTTCGGCTTTGAAACGGATAATCACGTTTTCGCTATCCATGCCCGTCTTGATCATCTTCAGCGCCACGGTGCGACGGACTGGAACCTGCTGTTCTGCCCGGTAGACCATTCCCATTCCACCGCGCCCGATGCGCTCGAGGATCCGGTACGGACCAATCCGGCTGCCTGGTTCGAGAGCGGCCGGTTCGATCTCCCTGGCAGTCAGGGCGTGTGCCGCGACCTCGATCGCCGGGTGATCCAGGAAATCGCTGTCCGGCCGGTCATGCGCCAACAGGGACTCCACTTCGCGCCGCAGAGCTTCGTCCTGCGCGCAGGCCTGATCGAGGAAAACCGTGCGCTCATCCGGATGCCGCTCCAGCGCCGCATGGTATAGCCGCTCAATTTGGGACCAGCGTGCTGCCTCGCTCAAGCCTCTTGCCCTCGGGTGAGCTCGCGGCGGAGCCAGGACTTGGCAAATCTCCAGTCGCGGAGGATGGTGTCTGTGGAGACGGAAAGCACTTCGGCGGTCTCCTTCACATCCAGGCCGCCGAAGAAACGCAACTCCACGATCCGGCCCTTGCGCGGATCAAGCGTTTCCAGGGCGCGGAGCGCGTCGTCCAGCGCGACCCACTCCGGCGCGCAGGTTTCCGGGGCCTCCAGGACCTTGTCGAACGTCACTCGGAGCGCCTCGCCGCCCCGTTTGGCAGCGCGCCGCGAACGGGCAAAGTCCACCAGGATCCTACGCATCAACCGGGCTGAGATGGCAAAGAAATGGGCTCGATCCTGCCAGCGGACGCGGCTGCAGTCCACCAGCCTGAGATACACCTCGTTCACCAGTTCGGTGGTCTGAAGAGCGAGCTCGGATCGCTCCGGCCGCAGGTGTCGCCGGGCCAGCCGCCGGAGTTCTCTGTTGACCACGGGCACCAACTCGTCAAGGGCCTCCTTGTCCCCGCCGCTCCAGGCGGACAGAAGCCGCGTGATGTCTACAGGGGAACTTTCCATTGGATGATTCCGTTCCGATTTTACATCTCCTGGCGGCGCGTGCCCGCCTTCGAGCTCCGATTCCGCCCACCCAATCCGACACAGGATCGGAAGGAGATTTCCTTCGCGGAAATGTTTGCCCGGATCGCCGCCGCCTTCGCATCTCAGCCGTACTGGGACTTTGGGTCCATAACAAAGGCCAGCATTGTAACGTTGCCGTTCGCGCCACATACTTTGGTTAACCCTGAGGAGGGCGGCCCGAAATGTACGTGCTTATCAGATATCCGATCGGCGTCATCGTCGAAGCGTTAGTGCTCTGTAAGGAAAAACACCGCATGCGCCTGGTTGCGATGGGCTTTCCGGATGCGTTTGAATTGAAGCGTTCCGGCTCGCAGTGGTTCACAGCGGCTGGTGAACCGGTTGAATTTGAGTTTCTGCTGTCCACCGCCGATTTTGACGACGTTTTTTCCGCTTCGAAGGCAGCCGTTGTCGCCCCGGCGTCCGACGAGCCGACGATTCATTTGGTGCGCCAAATGACCGCTGTGGGATAAACTCCGCTCTTCTGCAACGACTGATTCCGAAAGCAATTGGTCCCGCGCGATTTTCTCCGGCCTCCCCGTCTTCGCCTTGATATCGTAGCGGTCGGTGTCGAGCCAATCGCAAAACCGTTGGACGCCTGCGAACCGTGACGGCTGGGCGTTGCGGCGACACTCGTCCCTGAGCCTCCCAACCGCGGAGTTCCACCCCAGTGTTTACCGTCGTGCCGGATAGGCAACGTCGAAGTGATGCGATCCCGATCCGATTTCCTGTGTGCCCGACGGCAGTACCACCTTCGCGCTGGCATTCGGCGGGATCTCGACGTCGTAGAGCAAGTGGCCGTCGGCGAGTTTCCATCGGCTGACGATGGAGCCGATGACAGTATGGACCTTGGCCTCGGCGGACGTGACATCGCCTACCGGAGTGGGACGCAGCACGATCTGCTCGTTCACAGGGCGTGAGAAGTCCAGATCGATGCCCGCCAGATAACGATAGAACCATTCCTCGGCGTGGCCCAGCATGAAGTGATTCTGCGAAGAGCGCGGATTCGCGTCCCAGGCTTCGGTGAGCGACGTGGCGCCGCGCGCCAGTTGTGAAGCGTAGCTGGGGGCTTCGGGGTTGGCCAGCAGGTCGTAGATTACGTCGGATCGGCCGCCTTCGCTCAGGGCCTGGACTACGTAATGGAAACCGATGTCGCCGGCCGTGGTGTGATTGTGATGGGCGCGGATGTCTTCCACCAGACGGTCTAAGACTCCGGCGCGGTCCGCGTCCGCCACCATGCCGAGCGCCAGAGGCATGGCATTGGCGGTCTGGCTGCCGCGGTCGTAGTCGCCGGTCTGCGGGTTGTAGAGCTTGCTCTGGAAAGCGGCCCGCACGCTGCCGGCGGTGGTTTCGAATTCCACGGCTTCGGCAGTCCTGCCCAGAACGCGCGCTATGCGGGCGAGGGTCGTGAGGTCCTGGTAATACGTGGCCGTGGCGGTCACATCCAGGCCGGTCAATTGCGCCACGCCCGGCGGTTTGGGCCCTATATCATACCAATCGCCCAGGCCGAACGACAGGATTCCGTTGCTTCCTTTGCGGCCCAGGTAGTCGACATAGCGTTTCATCTGGTCATAGTGCGCGGCCATGTTGCGCTGGTCGCCGAAATGGCGGTACGCGAGCCAGGGATCCAGCACAATGGCGCTGCCCCACTCGGGGGAGTCGCGGAATCCGCCTTCGAATACGACGTACTCCGGGGCGATGTCCGGAGCCAGGCCGTCGGCGGCTTGCGTATCGCCAATGTCATTAGCGATCTTCTCGTACAGCGTCTCGACATCGTAGTTGTACATGATGCCGGAACCGGAAAGATGGCTCTGCTCCAGCCAGCCGAGCTTCTCGCGGTGCGGGCAATCCGTCAAGACGCTCTGCATGTTGCTGAGAATGGCGGCATCGATCAGGCGATAAATGCGGTTGAATAGCTCCTTGGAGCAGGAAAACTCGCCGGTCACGGGCGCGGCGGCGTGGAGGAACTGGCCTTCCAGCGCCGTGACCGTCGCCTTTCCGGTGATTTCCACCTGGACGTAACGGAAACCCAGGTAGCTGAAACGCGGGTGCCAGGTCTCCGCGGCCCCTCTTCCGGACAGAGTGTAGCTGAACCATTGCGGACCGTGAAAGGTGGCCTGCGAGACCAGGCCCCGGTCGTCCAGCAACTCGCCGGCGATCAGCTTCACGGTAGCGCCAGGCTCGCCGTGGACGGTGATTCGCGGCCAGCCGGAGAAGTTTTGGCCCAGGTCGTAAACGTGCACGCCGGGTTTCGGCTCGGTGATGGTTTGCGGCCGATACACGTGGGCCACTTCGACGGGCGGGTTCTGTTCCGCCGTGAGCTTGCCGCCGGGCCCGGCCACGGGTAGAGCCGCGTTCCACGAGGTGTCGTCGAAGCCGGCTTCGTTCCAGCCGGCCGGTTCCTCGCGGGCGTCGTAATCCTCGCCGCCGAATTCCTGCGAAAACGTGATCGGCCCCGGATGCGTCTTCCAGGAGGAATCGGTGGCGATCTCCGTAGTTTTTCTGTTCGCGGAGGTTACGCGGATGCGGACGATGACTTGCGGTTGTCCGAATGTGCCGACAAGCTTGGTGTAGCGGTTGGGTACCTTGAAGACGTTGTAGAAGCCGTTGCCGAGCATCACCCCGATGGCGTTCTCTCCGGCGTGAAGCGCGGCGGTCAAGTCGTAAGCGTTATACAGCACGGTCTTGCGGAAGTTGGTCCAACCCGGGCTGAGGTCGCGGTTGCCGATCTTGTGGCCGTTGACGCTCAGTTCGTACTGGCCCACGCCGGAGACATAGGCGATGGCGGAAGCCGGCGGCGCATCCAGGCGAACCGTGCGCCGGAATAGCGGCATGCGGAGGTCGGGAGTGGCGCCATCCGGCTGCGCGGCGATCCACCGGGCGTTCCACTCCCCTGGCTGCAGCCCCATACGGAACTGCGCCGGCGCGCTCCAGTTGGAGGCGGCGTCCGTCTCGTCCCATGCTTGAACCTTCCAGAAATATTGCGTGCCGGACTCGAGCGGCTTGCCCTCGTACGGGATCTCGATGGTGCGCGCGGAGTGAACCTTGCCGGTGTCCCACAGATCGCCGCGGTTGTCCGACAGCATCCGGGAGGATGACGCCACCAGAATCCGATACGCCGATTGCGCCTTTCCGGTGTCCCCGGTGTGGGTGGCGCCGAGTATCCAGCTCAGGCGCGGATGAGGCGTTTCGATGGCGAGCGGATTGAGCTGCGCTTCGCTACGAAGCCCGGCCGGCAGGAGGGCGGCAGCGCGGGCGCCGGCAGCGGCGGCGAACAAGGCCAAAACGGCGATCCAAAGGCGTTGATTCACGGAAGCGTCCTTTCGAGTAGCGATTGTAACAGACTATTGTCGACAAGTTGAATACAGCGGTGTACAATTGCTGTGGAACCCCATGCAAGCACGGAGTAAGAGCCTGGGCGGCGTCTATTCGGCCGTCATCAACCCCAGAGACGAAGAAAACCGCCTGGACGGCCCTGCCCTGGCGCGGATTTTGCGCTTTCTGACCGATTCGGGAATTCGCGGCTTCGCGTTGAATGGCGCTACCGGAGAGTATTGCCAGAACAGCCCCGCCGACCTGGCATTTATGTTGGAAACCGCCGGGAAGTCGCTCCCCGCCGATGCGGCCATCCTGTGCGGGATTGGCGCCGCCGACCTGCGCGGAGTCCTGGAGAACGGTCGCGTCGCCATGGCCGCGGGGACCCGAGCGGTGCTGCTGCCCATGCCGCACTTTTTTCCTTATGAGCAACACGATCTGCGGGCGTTCTGCCTGGAAGTTGCCGAACGTCTTTCCATCGATATTCTGCTCTACAATCTACCGCAGTTCACCACCGGCCTTACGGTGGCGACGGTATGCGATCTGGTCCGCGAGTGCCCGCGGATCAAAGGCATTAAAGACAGCAGCGGATTCCTGGGCGTGCTGCGGGCGCTAACTCGCGACCTGCCCGATGCGGTTCGTCTGGTGGGAAACGACGGTGTGCTGCCGGAGGCGTTACAGGAAGAGGTGTGCGACGGGGTGGTTTCCGGAGTGGCGGGAGTTTGGCCGGAGTTGATTCTGTCGTTATTTGCCAAGGGCGGCGCCCGCAATCCGGACGCGGTTCAAGCGCTCCGCGCATTTATCGAGAAGCTGGATACGGTGCCCGTGCCGTGGGGATTGAAGTGGATTGCGGAAAGCCGCGGACTAGCGGCAGCACGGTTCAATCTGCCGCTTTCGAAACCGCGGAGCAACCAGGGAAGCCAGCTACAGGAGTGGTTTCGCAACGTGCGGATGCAAGAAGTGGTTTAAAGCCGCCGTGCTCTAAACGCTCCGCGGAACCGCTGCACAACGGGACCGACCTTTGCAGACCGGCCCCGTGGCGCAGCCCGAGTCTAGAACACCAGGCGCGCGCTGAGCTGGATGGCGCGTGGATCGTTGGACGTCGACGAGAAGCCGCCGGTCGCCAGCACGGTCTGCCCGAAGAGCGCCGAGGTGAGCGTGGTATTCGGAGCCGGGAAATACACCGTGTTGGTCACGTTGAAGGCTTCCCCGCGCAGTTGGAACCTCAGGCGTTCGTGAATCGGGAACGTCTTGAAGATCGACATGTCGGCCAAAGGCGGCCGCTGCACGCGGATGTTGGGTAGCACGGTAGTCAGCGTATTCAGCGTAAAGGACGGCTGCTGGGTCCACGCCGCCGGCTGCGAAGCGGAAGAACAATCGGTCCGCACACCCGACAGATTGATGTAGCAGGTGTTGAAAAAGGCCTGGTGATTCGCGTCGGCCACATTCGGATCGATGCCCGACGAGAATGCGCCCGAGGGAGCGGCCACCGGTACGCCGGCGAAATACGTCACGATGGCGTTGACCTGCCAGCCTCCCAGGATGGCGCGCGCCAGCTTGCTGCCGGTGCTCTTGAAGAACGGCAGGGCATAGCCGCCGCTGATGCGCAAATTCTGCGGCTGGTCGGTGGTGGTGAGCTGCCGCGCCAGCGTGCTGGCGGTGGTGCCATCCTGCGCGTTGAGGTACGAGGTCGCCTGCATGTTTTTGGAATTGGTGTAACTCACCAGGAAGAACAGACCGCTGGCGAAGCGCTTCTCCAACCGCACTTGCAGCGCGTTGTACCAGGTGTACCCAATGGGAATGTCGGCTTCCGTAACCCCGGTGAACTGCGGGTAGGGAAGCAGCGATTGCTGCAGCGTAATGGTGGAGGCGTTCAGCGAAGTGCCCGGCAGCAATCCCGCAAACGGATTGGCCACCGTGGTGTTCAACTTGGAGCCCAGCGCCAGGTTCGCGGTGGAGATAGCGTCGACGCTCTGGCTCACCTCCACTTCGTGCGTGCGTGAGCCCACGTAGGAGACGTCGGCCAGGAAACCTGCCGGCAACTGGCGCTGCACACCGAAGGAGAACTGCAGGTTGTACGGAATGGTGCGCGCGGGATCGGAAAAGGTGATGCTGGTGCCCATCAGGGTGGACAGCCCCTTGGAACTTCCCGACGGCTGCACCAGCCCCGTGGGAAACGGGTTGCTCAGCGTGGTCGCCGGGGTGGCATTGCCGTCGTTGGACGCGGTGTAGGGAGTGGTGACGGCGAAACCGTTGTTATTGCCGGTGTCGAAGGTCGGCAGATAGTAGACGCCGAATCCGCCTCGCAATACGGTCTTCTCGTTGAGTTTGAACGCCGCGCCGATGCGCGGTTGCACGTTATTGTAATCGGTCACGAAGGGGGTGCGATTGCTGCTGGAATCGAACAGCAGACCGCCTGTCAGCGTGTATCCCGGCACTTGCAGCGGGCTGGGGGCTGTGAACGCGAACCCATCGTTCTGCCGGTTGTAGCGCTCGGTGAGGGGCGTTTCCACGTCCCAGCGCAGTCCCAGGTTGAGCGTGAGGCGCGGGCTGATACGCCAGTCGTCCTGGGCGAACAGAGCGTAGTAATGGCTGCTGTATGCCAGCGCCGGGTTATTGGGGACGCCGCCGGAGGTCGGATAGCCCAGCAGCAGGTCGGCGAAACCGTTCCCTTGCAACGCACTGCTCACCAGCGGGCTGTTCTGCGTGAAGGTGGGGTCGAACGTGAAGACCCCAGTCATGGAGGTCGGCGAGTTGTAATTGTTCAACACCACGTTGAACTGGCCGCCGACTTTGAAGTTGTGCTTGTCGACCAGTTTCGAGAGCGTCACCTGCGAGGCATGCGTGCTGGTAATGGTGTAGCTGCTGGTGGTGCGCGTCGTGCCGCCGCCGGCCAGGCCGGTGTAATTGGTCACGGCGATCTGCGGAAAAGCCAGGGCCGGCAACTGCGAGACCAGCGACGACGGGAACCCCAACTGCGTCGGATCGAAATCCATGGCATAGAGTTGCACCGCGAAGTTATGGCGCTCGAATCCGTAACGGATGTCCAGGACCGTGCTGGGGTTGAGCGTGGCCGTCCAGTTGAACGAACCGCCATTGTTGGTACGGTAGTGCAGGTAGAGCGGCGAGGCGGCCGGCGATGAGAATCCGTAAGTGGGCTCGATCTGATGGCGGTTGCCGCGGAAGAAGCTGAACGACATGCGATTCTTGTCGTTGATATTTTCGTCCACTGTGGTGGAGAACACGTCGTACATGTCCTGCACCACGCTGCTTCCGTAGAAGTAGTTGTTGAAGTGGTCGATGGTGCCCGCCTGGTCGGCCGCGGGGTAGTAGCTCAGAATCTTGGCGCCCACCGGGTTGATGCGGTTGGCCGGGATAATATTGCCGGGGAAAGGCTGGCGCACATAGACGCCGGCTGACGTCTGCTGGGTGGTGAGCGGATCGTAAATCGTGATGGGCACCCCGTTTGAAGTGGTCGAGGCGAAATTGCCGCTCAGTTGCGCCGCCGTGGGTACCGAGGCCGTGTAGGGTTGCGGCAGAACGTCCTTGATGCGCTCCCAGGAGAACATAAAGAAGGTCTTGTTCTTCCCGTTGTACAGCTTGGGAATGATGACCGGTCCGTCCAGTTCCGCTCCGGGCTGGTTCCAGTGGTAGGCCGGCCGCGCCACTCCGCTGGCGTTGTTCTCCCAACGGTTGGCGATGAAAATGTTGTTGCGGTTGTACTCATACGCGGCGCCGTGGAACTGGTTGGTACCGCTCTTGAGATTGACGTTGATGGTGCCGCCGCCGGTGTGCCCGTACGCCGCGTCGTAGGCGTTGGTTTGTACGCTGACTTCGCGGACTGCATCGGGTGGCGGCACGTACGTCAGGCTGGAGGCGTTGCCGCCCTCATTGGCTGTGTCCGGCAGGCCGTTGATGGTGAAGTTGTTCCTGTAGGTCAGGCCGCCGTTGATCTGCATGCCGTCCATGCCGCCGTTATCGAAGGGGCGGATGGAGTTGAGGGAATCCACCGGTCCGAAATAGACGCCCGCGGTGTAGGTCGAGGTCAGGAAGGAATTGCGTCCTTCCATCGGCAACTCGGCCACCGCCTGCAGGCTGACTACCTGCTCGCGCGATGCCGTTGCCGTTTCCAGCAGCGCCGGCTGCGCGGTGATCTCCACCGATTCGCTGACACCGCCGATCTGCAGTTGGAAATCGTCCTGAACCCGCTCGGTGACGCGCACCTGAAGGTGCGTGTGTTCGGCACGCTTGAAGCCCGTTTGCGTGACCGCGACCGTATAAGTGCCCGGCGGCAGAAGCTGTACAACGTAGATTCCCGATTCATTCGTCGTGGTGGGATACACGACGTTCGTGTCCAGACTCTTCACCTGGATTTGGGCTCCCATAACGGCCGCGCCTTGCGGATCCGTCACCCTGCCGGTGATGGTACCGCGGGTTTCCTGCGCTTGGGCAAGAAAGGCACCCAGAAAGAGAATGGAAAGGGTACGCAGGAGACTCCGCGTACCGGAAAACGTCGCGCCTGCGTGGTGTTTGAGCTGCGTTCGCATCATGGAACTCCTCAAAATGCTGCTTGGTCGTAACTCCCGTTCGACCGAGGATCGCGGTCTGACTGGGCCGCTGCCCGGCTCGTAATTCGGTTCGAGTATACACCACCTGTATTCAAGTTGTCGACAGCTTTTTCACGACGAAATCCTGAGGTATACTACGGCTATGAAAAAATCCGCGGAGCGCAGCCGCCGCACGGCACCCGACTCCATGCGGGTCAAGGCCTACCTGCATATTCAGCGAAAAATCGCCGCCGGCGAGCTACCCGCGGGCAGCGCCCTTTCCGAACTGGCGCTGGCGAAGGACCTGGGAAGCAGCCGTACCCCCATCCGCGAAGCCATCGGCCAATTGGTGGCCGAAGGCTTTCTGGAACAGACCCCCAATCGCGGCGCCGTGGTGGTTCAACTCACCCGGCAGGACATCATTGAACTATACGAATTACGCGAGGCGCTGGAAGTGTACGCCGTCGGTAAGGCCGCCCGTGCGCGGTTCCCGGTTTCCGAGTTGCAGCGATTGCAGGGGTTGGCCGATGAAATCCTGACGCTCAAAGCCGAACTGGAGAGTTCCGGTGGAGAAGCGCTCAACCCCCGGCAGATGCATCGCTTTATGGCCTGCGACCTGGGCTTTCACACCCTTCTGATGCGTACCGCGGGCAATGCCCGTATCCTCAAGGTGGTGAATGAAACCAGGCTCTTGATTCGCATTTTCGCCATCCGCCGCACGGGACACCGCGTCGCGGAACTGGAGAAGATCCACCACCAGCACCGCGCCATTCTTCAAGCCGTGGGCGAGGGCCAGACCGAACGCGCCATGCACTTGCTGGCCGACCACATTCAGACCAGCCTCCGGGAACGGCTCGATGCCTTCGACCAGTGGGACCGTGAGAAATCGCTGCGCGACACCATCCCGGAGTTTTTCGAGCTGCCCCTGATCGTCGAAACACCGTGAGATTCCCCTTCACGGCCGCTACATACAAGTGGTTCGTCGTGGCCATGCTTTGGCTGGTCTGCTTTTTCAACTATGCCGACCGGCAGTCCATCTTCTCGGTTTTCCCGCTTCTCAAATCGGAACTGGGCCTCAGCGACCCGCAATTGGGTGTGGTGGGCGCCTCCTTTATGTGGGTGTACGCGCTCATCGGGCCCATCGCGGGATGGCTGGGAGATCGCTACTCGCGCAAGCGTTTGATCCTGGGCGCGCTGCTCTTCTGGTCGCTCGCGACCGCAGCCACGGCAGTCTGCCACGGCTTTTGGCAACTCACTCTGTGCCGCGCGTTGGGAGGATTAGGGGAAGCCTTCTATTTTCCGGCAGCCATGTCGTTGATCGGCGACTATCATGCTTCGGCCACGCGTTCGCGCGCCATGGCGCTGCATCAGTCCAGTGTCTACGCCGGCACCATCGGGGGCGGTGTCTGTTCCGGCTGGATCGCGCAAACTCACGGCTGGCGGCCGATGTTCGTCTGCTTCGGCATGGCCGGCATCGCCATCGGCCTTCTTCTATGGGGTCTGTTGCGCGAGCCCATTCGCGGTATGGCGGAGCCGCGGGCCGCCTCTCCGCGGGGCGGAAGGCAGCGCACGGCGATTCTGCCGGCGGCGCTCCTGGTCTCGGCCTTCATCGGCGCCAATTTTGTCGCCATGGTGTTCCTCACCTGGATGCCTTCCTACCTGTATCGGACGTTCCACATGGATCTGTCGCTGGCCGGCTGGAATGCCACGGCGTACCTGCAGATGGCCTCGGTGCTGGGAGTGCTGACCGGTGGCGTGGCTGCCGATTGGCTCGGGCGCCGGCAGCCCGGTGCGCGCACCCTGACGCAGGCCGTCGGGCTCTTTTGCGGCGTACCGTTTCTGTTCCTCACCGGCAGAACGCTGTCTGTACCCGTGCTGGTCACGGCGATGGCGTGCTTCGGCTACTTCAAAGGAATCTACGATGCCAACATCTTCGCCGCGCTCTACGACGTAGTACGCGTCGAGGTACGCGCGGGCGCCGCCGGCCTGATGAATTCGCTCGGCTGGTTGGGCGGCGGATTCGCTCCGGTGCTGGTGGCGGCCGAGTCCGCTCGTTACGGGATGAGCGCGTGTCTGAGCGCCACGGCGCTGGTGTATTTAGTCTGCGCCGTCATGCTCGCTACAGCCACCGTGCTGCTTCGCAAACGCAACGCGTGAGCGGACGCCGATCTGTCGCACCAGCGAAACCGCCAAGGTCCGCGAATTCCCGCCGCCGCGGGCGAACGGCAATTTTATCGCCGCGCCGAGGGATCTCCGGTGGGAGCGGGCGCGTGGTCTTCTTTCGCCGGCGGACCCAGCAGTTCGGTCAAAACTGGCTTCAGCGCGTCCGCCCAAACCTGGTATCCCTTCGCCGTCGGATGGAGGTGGTCGGCGTTCATCATGCCTTCGTGAAGCCTTCCACTGTTGTCCGCGAGTTGGTCGTTGATATTCAAATACCGGATCCTGCGTCCGTCGGCCAGCCTCGCCAGATTGGCATTGATGCGGTCGATTTCCGGCATTACATCCATATTGTCGTTGCGCGGGAAAATCCCCATCAGGATCAAGACCGCATTCGGAGCCTTCGATTGCATTACCCGCACCACCTCCCGAAGACCCTTCGTCACAGCCTCGGCGGCCGCGTCGATACCTCCCGGTGGCACCCGGTTGCCGACGTTGTTGGTCCCGGCCAGCAGAACCATCACCTTCGGGTCGACGCCATCCAGTTCGCCGTTCGCCAGCCGCCACAGGATGTTCTCGGTCCGGTCCGCCCCCCATCCAAAGTCCGCCGCGTTCCAACCGAAGAAGTTCTGATTCCAGTTCTCGAGCAACTGCGGATAGTCGGTCGCCCCCCATCGCCGCGTGATGGAGTCGCCTTCGAAGTAGATATCGATGCGGCCCTGCTTGGCCTTGGCGAGCAGTTGCGCATGGGCCGCCTGCGAATTCGCGTCGGCGCGCGGAATCGGTCGGTCCGCCTGTGCCGACAGCAGCGAAACCGCGGCCAGCCCAACCCAGAGCATTCTCGGTCTCATGGGCGCCGCTCCGCTCCATTCCGATGCAGGAACTTGTCCGCCCAGGGGATGAAGTACTTCCAATTGGGCCCATCGGTATGCCCGCCGTCGTGCTGCCGCCACGCCAGTTGTCCGTCCAGAAGCCCGGCGTTCACGGGAGGCATTACGGCGCTGCGATAGTCCGCCGCGACGCCCAGATCCTTCGCGCCCAGAAGGCGGTACACCGGTTGCGCCGCCACCGCCGCCATGAAACTGCCTTGATGGTCGAGCCACTTCGCGTCGCCCTTCTCCGGCACGCCATAGCTCACAAACGTGAGGCGGGGCGCGCACAGGGCCAACAGTTCGTGGGCGTCCACCGGCAGGTCGCCGGGAGTCTTGCTCCCGAAACTCGCCTCCGCCGCGCCGTACTTCAGGAAGTTACCGGCCATCCAGTGATACTCGCCGGTGCCCGTGAGGTTCTCCACCGCTTCACCCCAATTGCGGCGGTGCAGCTTGGCGCCGCCTTCCCCGGACGAACCGATCAGCACCACAGCGAAGCGCGTATCGAATGCCATAGTCACCAAGGCAGCCTTGCCGTAGCGCGATACTCCTTCGATACCGACCTGTTTTGCATTCACGGCCGGGTCGGTCTCCAGGTAGTCGAGGCCGCGCGACGCGCCCCATCCCCAGGCACGGAGAGCGCCCCAATCGTCGGGCTTCCGGGGCTGGCCCCGGTTCACCAGTCCGATGATGCCCTTCGTCAGACCGGCGCCGTTGTCAGCCTGGATACTGCCTGGATTGATGGTCGCGACGCCCCAGCCATCGGCAATCAGTTGCTCCAGCGCGGGCGGATCGACGTTCTGCGGGACAGCCCTGGGACCCGCCGCGGCCGCCCCTGCCGGCGGCGCACCACGACCGGGAAACACCGGCGCCGGAAACGCAACTTCGGGAATCGTGCGTCCGCCAAACATCATCATCACCGGCGCCGGACCTTTCCTGCCTGCCGGTAGAACCAGAGTCATCTGAAGCTGCACCTGGACGTCGGGGTAGGAGGAGTTGTCCACGTGGCCCAGGAGTTGCTTGCCGATGACGGCGTACTTACCGACTTGTGCTTCCGCCGTCTTGGTAACTTCCCAAGTGACCTTGGGCGTGTTCAACGGGATGCGGCCGTACACTTCCCGTTCGAAGTCTCCCACGATCTCCGGGCGGCGCTGATTCCACCACATCGCCCGGGTGGTGACCTTCTTGCCGTTCTCCAGGGTAAGCGCATCCGGGAGGTTCGGGTATGGATTGGCGGCAGCCTCGTCGTAGTTGGCGTGGTTCGGCGCGCTTTCGGTTCCGCTGGGTCCGGGACGCAGGGCCTTGATGCCCAGTTGCTCCATCATGTTCTGGTGGTCGTCGGCAGCGGTCCAGTTCTTGGTATCGAACGCGGTCTGGGAAAACAATCCAGTCAGCAGCGCTTGCGTCGCAAGTAGCCCCATGGCCGGTACAGATCTGGCTCTGCTGTTCATGGCTATTACGAAAACACATTTTGTTTGAAAGCGCAACAAAACCGGCTGCGTACAAATTCGATCCTGTTCGCTTCGGGGACCGCGAAGCCGGGCGCGGTCCCCGCTTGACGATTCAGCGATCTGCCGGATTACAGGATGAGCGCCGCACCGTTGATGGGGCTCGGAACCTTCAGTGCAAAGCGAAGCGTCAATTCCCCTTCGCTGCTGATGTCGAAGAGCGACACGTTGGAAATCCCTCCCATGCCGCCGTCGATCACGCCTAGAAGGCCGTTCTGAATATCCAGATCCGTCGGCGCCCCGCCCAGCTTGGCCACCGCCGCCTTGTCGAAGAAGACGTTCGTGTCGCTCACCAGGTATCGCAGGAGTTGCCCGCCCGGGCTGTCCGACGAAAACAGGAACTGCCCCGACAGCGCGTTCCAGCACGGCGCATGCAGTAGATTGCCGGAGGCGTCTTTGAACGGCGTTGGACCGGCCGCGGTGCTGACAATCTGCCCGTTCACCACCAGCGCTTCCAGATTCGAATGCGCGATGGTGAGATACACGTTGGCGTCGCGCGCCACCATTCCCAGCGGCGTGCTGTTGTTGGGAGCCGGCGGCAGCATGACGGACACGCTCGGGCCGGCGATGCCCCCGATTCCATCGGTGGATACCGTCAATTCGCCGACGTACCCGCTCGTTTCCGTATAGACGGCGCCGCCGGAGTAACTGACAATCTGCCCCGCGCTCCCATCTTGCACCTGCAACAGCACCACCCCATCGTTCGCCCCCACCGTGGTTCCGTACACCGGGAAGGACTCCGCGGTGTTGACGCACAGCACCAGCAGATGGCCATGTCCGAAGGCGACCGAGACCGGCCGCGAAGTGGTCTTCACCATCTGCGTCGGCTGCATGGTATTGCCCTGGCGCTCGAAAATCGTAACATTAAAAGTACCGAAGTTGACGGCGGCCGCCAGTTCTCCCGAGACGGCTACGCCGCCGGCATTGCCGCTGGCCCCACCCGCGCCGCCCGTCGGGACAAACTCCATTTCTTGCGTCTCGGTGTTAACGATCGCCAGGAAGTTGGTGGCGGCGTTGGTGGCTGTCAGAAATAGCGGCGCACGGGTCCCGCCCGGTTTGCCTTGCGCATGCAATTCGCCCGCGCCGAATGCCGTCGATAAGGCAACGGCGCACATCGGCAGCAATGCGGTCAACAACTGGTGATTCCTTCTCTGTAACATAAGCATCCCTCTCTCATTGAAACTGCACCTGTCCTTTCGATCCGCGGCCGGCGGAAGTTACGGTCCGCTCGTCAAAATTTCCGCGCGACCCGGCCGCCCGCTCGTGTGCCCACAGCCCTCCGTAACTTTCGAAGGCCGGCCGGCGTATCCCCAACCGACGATGCAATGCGAACGGCGGCAGTCGGCGGCACGGCCAACGGAGCGCGCCACTCCGCCGATATTGGCGATAATTGGGTGAGCCGCTACTCCCCTATGTGCCTGGACAACCACCCGGAACAGCTGATGGCCCGCTATCAGCAGGGTGATTTAGCCGCGGCTTCGGCCCTGATCCAGCACCTCAGCCCGCAACTCCACCGGTTTTTTCTTGCCGATTTCGGCAGCCGCGGAGATGCCGACGACCTGCTGCAGGAAACCTGGATGCGCATTCACGAAGCCCGGCATACCTATCGACCCGGCGAGCCGCTGCTGCCCTGGCTCTACGCGATTGCCCGCCACATTCGCGTGGACCACTACCGGCGCGCCCAGCGGAGAACCGCGCGAGAAGCGCAACTGGACGACGCGTCTTCACCGGCCCCCGCGTTTCCGGGGCCATCGGCTGCCGCTCCGGATCTGGAAGCGCTGCTGGCGCCTCTTCCGGAAAGCCAGCGCGAAGTGATCCGCATGTTGAAAATCGCCGGCATGTCGCTCGACGAAGTGGCGCGCGCGACTTCGTCCAGCGTCGGGTCGGTAAAACAGAAAGCCCACCGGGCGTATGAACGATTGCGGGAACGGCTCATCGTCATGGGGTTTGGGAAGGGAAGTCCGGGAGGTGTTTCGTGAAGGACAAGGAAATCGATGACATCCTGAAGAAGGCCGCCGAGACTCCGCACCGCGTCGACCCGGCGCTGCTCGACCGAGTCACCGCTTCCCTCGGCGCCTCGCTCGGTCCGGTCCGCCCGTTGCCGCCGCCGTGGATCCTGGCGACCGGCGCGATCCTCGTCTGCGCGGCCATCGCTTTGGCCGGCGCGGCCCGCCTGGGGCTTTCCGGCTTTCGCGAACTGAGCGGCCTGCAGCGCGTCCTGATCTTTCCCGCGCTGGCAATTCAGATCGGCCTGGCCGCTACCGTGTGCGTCCGCGAGCGGATTCCCGGAAGCCGGCGCGCCGTGGCGCCGGGATTGCTGCTCGCGGCCTGCTGTGTCTCGCTACTGGCCGTCTTCGCCGTCCTGTTCCACGACTACGCTACCGAGCGCTTCGTACATCAGGGCGTCACCTGCCTGGTCGCAGGCCTGCTCCATGCCGTCCCGGCTGCCCTCGCCATCGCGCTCCTCTTACGTCGTGGATTTGCCGTCAATCCCGTGGCCGCCGGGCTCGCCGCCGGGACCCTCGCGGGTCTGGCCGGACTCGGTATGTTGGAGTTGCACTGCGCCAATTTCGAAGCGCCGCATTTGATGCTCTGGCATACCGCAGTGGTCCCCGTCGCCGCGGCCGCTGGCGCGTTGTTGGCGTCCTTCGTCCGCTCCCTGCGCCCTTCCCGCGCGCTCCTCTGATCGCCGCGCGACCGCCGGTCTATTGCTTCACCGGTACCACGCCGAATCGGCTCGCGGTGATTCCTCCGGCGGATGGTAATCGGTGCTGCAATGGGCCATACTGGTATTCCCCTTGAGGAACTGCGCCATGTCCCAAAAGTCTCTGTCGATTTCTTTCGCACTGTATGCGATGTTCGCCATCGTGGCCGCCAAGCCAGCCCGCGCTCAGGATTCCAACGGTCCGTCTCCCATTGGATTTCTAGATACTTCCAGCTACTCCTACGACTATCTCGTGGACAGCTCTATTCCCCAGGACGATCCTGCAAATCGCCGGTTTCGTACCCTGCAGGCGGCCTATGCAGCCGCTCCGGCCGGAACCGAAACCAAGCAGACCGTCATTGGCATCAAGCCCGACGTCTATCTCATCCGCGGCACGGCCACCGCTCCGAGCCTTACCATTACCAAGAACTACATTACCCTCCTGGGACTCACTAACGACCACCGCAATGTCGTGATCGCCGACAATCGCGGCAACCAGCAGGGAGCCAGTAACAACGGCTTCCTTCTGATGGTGAATGCTACCGGTTTTACCGTCATTAATCTGACTATTCTCAATTACTGCAACGTGAATTACGAGTATCCCGGCGATCCCCGGAAGAATCTCGCCGCGCGATCCGATGTCATTACCCAGGCGGTCGCCATCCAAGCGGCCGGCGACAAACATATCTATGACCACGTGGCCCTTCTCGGCCGGCTCGACACCACGTTCATCCAGACCACGCGCGCCTACTTCACGCACGTCTACATCGAAGGCACCGACGATTTCATCGGCGGCGGAACCGTCAGCGTCTGGGACCACTGCGTAATTTATTTCCCCACCGGCTCCGGCGTTACTACTGTATCGGGAACCGTATTTCTCAATACCACCTTCACCGAGCCGTCCGGAAGCATGAATATCTATAAGAGCCCCGCCAGGCCCGCCGCTCTCATCAATTGCATCCTGCCCGTGAATAAGGGCAATTCCGTAGCCTGGGTACGCGGCGTCGCCCCGCCCCGGCCCAATCTCTACACCCTCACCTACCATAACAAGGACGCCAACGGGAACCCGGCCGTGGTCGCCGATGGATCGCGAGGTCCCATCGCGTTCACTTTGTCGCGAGAGTTGTCCGACCAGGAGGTGCTGGCATTTAATCCGTGGAATCTCCTGCGGGCTACCCCGACGGGCCCCGCCGACAATTGGGATCCCGCGGGCGCTCAAGCCCGTTACGATGCGGCCGGCCAGGGCAGCCTGCCCTTCCGCATGGCCATGACCGGTGGCAGTCCCAACATCATCACCGGGAGAGCCGGGGCCACCATCAGCGCCACCGTCTCGCCGGCGCGCGCCCCGCAGACCATCACCTGGTCCACTTCGTCTCGTCTGGTCTCCCTGTCCGCCGCCGAGGGCCCCAGCGTGGTCGTCACCGGTCAAAATACCACCGGCACCGCGCAATACGTGCAGATCAAAGCCGCCGCCGTCAATGGTTTCTACGCCATTGCGTGGGTCTACGTACAGCCGGCTTATATCGATCCGCCAAAGCTGATCTCCAGACCCACCCTCGGTGCTCCATCGAATGGCACAGTCAAGCTGACTTACCAATTGGACGCCACTGCCCGGCGAACCGACCAGTCAGTCGTCAACTGGTTTAGTTGTGACGACCCTTCCTGCGCCAACCCGCGCGCCGTGGCCGTAAGCAGGGGAGACGTGCCCCTCACGACCTACACGCTTATGCCCGGCGACGTGGGAAGGTACCTCCAGGCCCGCATCCAGCCCAAGGTCGACATCAGCGACCCCGGTCCGCCCATGACCGTCGTGACCGCCGCACCCGTACCCAAATCCGCCATCACCTCGACTACCATATCCCCGAACTTCGCCAACTTTGTCCTCACCCCGAACACTTCTTATGTAAGTGGTTACTGGACAGTCGCCGGCACCTGGACTTCCTCCACCGGAAGCGCTCTGGCAAATGGCTATGGAGTCAGATCGGGATCCATCGGGGCGATGCTTCTGTATCAGCAGGATGACCCATCCGGGGATATGCGAATCGATGTCATGATGTCGCCCGAAAAAACCGAGGGACAGGGATTCGGATTGCCAGGTTCCGCCGCGGACGGCAATACCCAGAACGCCGATATCTACATCAAATACGATCCACGCACCGGCAACGGATACTCCTTACGATGGTGGAGGACCACTCAATCCGCCAGCAAGTGTATGTTCCAGTTGTACCGGCATGCCAATGGGGCAAGTTCACCGCTCAACCCCACCCAGGTGCTATCCGGTGTTTTCAAGCCGAATACTTACATGACGCTGTCAATCGTCGGCAACGCCTTCACCGTCACCGCGCACAACGACGTCGACGCCGATACCTTGTCGCTGCAGGGGACCGTCGATCCCAACCGTTATGGCGGCGCCGGCGTGCGCTGGAGCGGATCGATTCCCCAGGGCAATGGCAACGTATACAGCTCCTTTAAGATCACTTATCCGGGAACCACGCCGGGCGAGCGATAAGTCAGCCACGGATCCGTTGGAGCCGCCGTCGCCGCAACTCCGCCGTCGCTTGCCGATGACACCGGATGCACAGCGTACGAATGTTCTCCAGATCGCATTCGCCGCCGCCCTCCACCACCGGGACGATGTGATCGGCGTCCCACAGGCTGCCGCGCTGCCCCGGCTTCAGTCCCCACCGAGACCACGCCGCTGCCCGCTTCCGTCCGCCCAACCGCCGCAACTTCCTGAATTCCGCGATGCAGTCCATCCCGCACTGAGCGCAGATGCCGGCGTCGCGCTCCAGCACGCGTTCCCGCAGGTACCCGGGGTCGCTGCGCAGCTTCCATTCATTTACGCACCAGTCCGAGCAGAACGTCCTCCGGCCCCTCGGGACTTCCAGATTGCACCACCGGCACAGGTTCCGGCCGTTCGGCCCTCGCAGCAGCGATCCGCCATCCACCCAGCCGCCTGGCATGGTCCGCGCAGTGCTCATCAGCAACATTTTAGGCGCAATTCGTCCTTCGTGCGCGACGCCCGCCGCCCGCCCTTCTTCGCCTTACAATAGTCCTGAACGATCTCTAAGGACTCCCCATGCGCGCCCTCCTCTGTCTCCTCTTCCTGTCCGCGGCCGTGTTGCCCGGGCAAACGCTCACCAATTCGCAGTTTCGAATCGTCTATTCCCCCACCGGCCTCACCAGCCTGAAACATGTGCAGGATGTCTTCGACACCGACTACGTGCTGCCCGGACGATCCTTCGGCGATCTGACAATCCGCTACCGCACCGCCGGCGCGGCCGACTGGCAGCAGATCTCGCAAGCCGGTCTCAACGCCGCAGCCTCATCCGCTACGCGTGTGGCCCTGCATGTGGGACGCGCCATCCCGACGATTGCCACCACCAGCCGCATCACCTCTTCCATCGTTCCTCCGGCCGGTCGCGCCGGCGCCGCGGGCCGCGGCGGAGCGCTTTCCGCGGCCGCGCTCAACGATCAGTTGGAGCCCGAGAACTCCCACGACTCCGTAACGCCTCTCTTCACCTGGAGCGGCGTCCGCGGTACCCGCGAGTGGGTGCAATACGACTTCGCCGCGCCGCGCCAGATCTCCTTCGTGGAAGTCTACTGGGGCGAGCGCGCAGCCGATGCCGGACGCCGCGGACCCAATGCCGCTGCCGCCGTTCCCGTGAAGTTGCCGGCCTCCTGGAGCATTCAGTATCGCGACGGCGACCAATGGAAAGACGTCGCCGCATCCGGCCCCTGGGGAATCGCCGCCGATCGCTTCAACCACGTCGCTTTCGCGCCCGTCACCACCACCGCCTTGCGCCTGGTCGCCCAACTGGCGCCCGACGCCACCGCCGGCATCTACGAATGGCGCGTCGATACCAACACCGGCAAGCAGGTGCAGGATGTCCCCGAAATTGCAGCCGCCGAGACCTTCCAGCTTGAGGGCGACGCCTTGGCTTGGACCATTACGTTGCGCAATATCTCCGATCGCCAACTCGAAGTCGGCGATCTCGCCTTGCCGCTGCCCTTCAATACCCAGTACAACGCCGACAAAGTGGACACCTACACCAAGCGCCTGATCCGCCACGCCTTCATCGGTGGCGGTGGCTCGTACATCTTCTGGCAGCGTACCAACGGCATCGGTCCTTTTCTCGTAATGGTGCCGCAGAAAAGCAGCGGCTTCGAGTATTTCGATCAGGGTGCCGCGGCTCCCGGCGGCGGTCGCGGCGTCTTCACCGCCTACGTTCATTCCGCCGTCGCCGGCCCCGAAGTCGTCGGACGCGGCGGTAAGTGGCGGCAGCCATTCACTAACGTGCTCCTGACTCCCAAAGGAACTCCCGGCGACTCGAAAACCTATACCTACCGCTTCCGCTGGGCCAAGGATTACGATTCCGTCCGCGACGTGCTCTACCAGGAAGGCGGCTTCGATGTCACCGTCGTCCCCGGCATGACTATCCCCACCGACCTCACCGCGCGCTTCGCCCTCCGCACGCGCAACCGCATCGCCGAAGTGGCTCCCGAGTTTCCCGGCAAGACCGCGGTGCGCGATCTGCACGCCCAGGCCAAGGATACCCATATCTATGAGGTCAAGTTCTCCAAGCTCGGCGAGAATCTCATCCAAGTCAAGTACGGCGACCACGAGTATCTATCGCTTGAGTTCTTCGTGACAGAGCCGCTTGAGACCCTCTATAAGAAGCGCGCCCACTTCTTGAGTACCACCGACCAGTGGGAAGATCCCGCCCGCTGGTACGACACCCTCTATTCGCAGTGGGACATGAAGAATCAGATCCTTCGCAGTCCCGACGACCGCGACGGAGGCAGTCTCAATCCCTACATGGTTGCGTGCGACGATACCGAACTCGGCAAGCCCGCATTCCTCGCCGGCAAGAATATCGTCTATCCCGATCAGGCCGAAATCGATTCCGTGGAGGCCCACATCCGCAAGTACGTGTGGGGCGGCCTGCAGCAGACCGAACAGGAGCCATTCCCCTTCGGCGTCTACGGCATCCCCAACTGGAAGGAGCTGCGCGACAGCCCCAATGACGATCGCACCGGCAAGCGCCATCTCTGGCGCATCTACGACTATCCCCACGTGATCCTCATGTACTACAACATGTATCGCGTCGCCGCAAGCTATCCCAACATGGTTCACTACTTGGATAAGGCCGGCTACCTGCAGCGCGCCTACGGCACCGCCATGGCCCTCTACACCTATCCCGAGCAGTTGGACAACTGGCGTCCCTATTCCACAGGAACTTACAATGAGCTGATCATCCCCGCCGTCATCCAGGCGCTCGAAGACAACGGAAAACACGCGGAAGCCGACAAGTTACGAGACAAATGGGAGCTCAAAGCCAAGACGTTCATTAATGACAAGCCTAACCTCTGGGGCTCCGAGTATGCATTCGATTCCACCGGCTTTGAGTCCACCGAAGCGCTCGCCAAGTATTCCCTCGACCGGCTCCGCGACCCCGCCGCTACGGCGTTCCGCGCCGCCGTGAAGCAGGAAGACGCCGACGCGTTTCTTGAAGAACAGATGCGTCTCAACCTTTCCTGCCGCGGCCAGGAGCCGGCTTACTATTATCTCGGCAGCGATTTTCGCGGCAACGCCGGCGCCGGGTACACCCTCAGTTACATGGCGCAGATGGGCGGATGGGCCGTCGAGGACTACGCCCTCAACTTCGCCCACAATCCAATTCCCTATCTACGGCTCGGCTACGCGTCCTATCTCAGTTCCTGGGCGCTCCTCAATTCCGGCACACCCGAATCGAACTACGGCTACTGGTATCCCGGCCAAGCCAACGATGGCGGCGCCAGCGGCGGCTTCGAACCCGCCGCGCTGGGCCGCGCCTGGTTGGGCAACAAACAAGTCCATGGCGCCTGGTGGTACGACGGCGAAATTGACCTCGGTTTCAGCGGCGCCCTGCGATCCGCCGCCACCATCGTCTCCGACGATCCCCTGTTCGGCCTGATCGCCTACGGCGGCGATCTTCAGCGCACCGCCGCTTCCATCCAGGTAGTCCCCAAGGACGGCCTGCGCACCCGCTTCGCGATCGTGCGCGGCGCCCTCCGCGTGCAACTGCTTCTCGACCGCGACGGCTTCGCCAAAGACCAGCCCGTGTCGTTCGACGAGTCCGTCTCGCAGATCGCCTTTCAACTCGAAAATCGCGGCGGCGCTCGCCACGAAACCACGCTTCACCTGCAAGGTCTGCCCGCCGGACGCTACGTTGTCTCCGTCAACGGCGCCACCCCCGTACCCATCCCGACAGCCGCGAGCCCAGCCCTCCAGCTTCCCGTCGATTCCGCCCCTACCCGCGTCACCATCAAGCGCCTGTAGTAAGGTTGTGCTGTTTTTGTGGGGCAGCCAATCGAATCGTGGCTGCCACCGGCCGTCAGCCGGCGTCCGCAGTCCGAAAACTCCGACCGGCCGTTACGCGTTGGGTGCTGGCTTCGCCTTCCAATTAGCCCCGCTAGCGGTGACGAAAGCCACCGCTAGCCAGCCAACCACGAAGAGCAGATACGCTACCACGGCGCGGACCACGAAACTGGTCATCTCCAGGCTGAAGCTCTTCAGGTGCGGCGACCAGCCCAGTAACCGCAGCGGCAGCCACATCGCGGCCAGCAACAGCACAGGCGTTTCCAGCCAGTACAGCCAGGTGCGGCAGCGCGCCGCCATGGCGCCGAATCCGGCCCAGCCGCGGGACACGATCGCCGATACCACGGGCAGAATCCACCCCGGCACGACTACCCAGCGCGCTACCCAAAACACCGCGTGGAAGACGCCCTGCACCGTCGCCGGCTTCACCGGCTTGCGCAACCGCAACGTCAGCCAGGACGCCAGGCGGAAGCCCGGCTCGTCCATGGCGTCGGCCAGGCGCGCCAGCAATCCGTAAATCACCAGCACCGCGACAGCTGCGGCCACCAGCGGCGCCAGGCGGCGCAACGCGGTCCCAAATGCCGGCGCGATCCGGCGTCCCGCAAAGTAGGCGAACGACGCGCCGTAGAAGCAGCAGGCGAGGCAGAGGATGGCCACCGCTACCAGCGTGCTTCCCAGCAGCGCGCCGGCGCGCGATTCGCCCAAACCGAGCCAGTAGTAGCCCAGCCAGAGCAGCAGCGCATTTCCGGCGAACTGGATTCCCGCAAATCCTACCGTGGATCGCATCACTTTACCTCCACTTTGCGGCTCTCGGTAGTAGCCATCACGTCCGACTGGTACATCGGTCCCACGCGCGCCGGGCTCACCTGGAAGACGCCGGGATTTACCACTTTCAGCA
>Ga0181529_10001235_pt1 | contig 34225 bp, 29 predicted proteins | sample PEATcosm2014_Bin_36_FD_119763 | JGI IMG/M metagenome (GOLD analysis project Ga0181529, IMG submission 119763) | Peatland microbial communities from MTU Mesocosm Facility, Houghton, MI, USA - PEATcosm2014_Bin10_30_metaG | ecosystem: Environmental > Terrestrial > Soil > Wetlands > Peat | place... | reverse complement strand
GGCCCCTCCCGTCCCGTGTACCTCACCGGGGTGCAAGACGCGCTCCGCTCTACCCCGGTTTTCGGCCAAAACTCCCCTGTCGCGGGTATGGGCTCGAAACCACGTCTTCTCTTAGCATGAAGCTAGGACAGACATCTGATTGGGACAAATGTTGCCAAACTCACAGTATTGAACCCAATTTGGCTTTATATTTGCCCACATCTCCCCATGCCTCCACCACCAGATCGCCATCTATCCAACCAGCAGCTAGAAATGTTGCGGCGATTCGACACCTGCACCCTGTCGAATGCCATCGAACTCCTCAACCTCCGCCCGCGCAACGAGGGCTTCATCGCCCGCACCGCGGAGTGCCAATTTCCCGCGCTTCCGCCCGTCGTGGGCTACGCCGTCACCGGCCGCATCCGCACCTCCATGCCGCCCATCCGCGGACGCTGCTACTACGATCACACCGATTGGTGGCAATACATGGCGGGCCTGCCCGAACCGCGCATCGTGGTCGTCCAGGACGTCGATCCCACGCCCGGCGTGGGCGCGCTGTTCGGAGAAGCCCACGCCCGCATTTCCCGTGCCCTCGGCTGCGTGGCCTGCGTCACCAACGGCGCCGTGCGCGACATTCCCGCCATCGAGGGACTCGGCTTCCAGTTGTTCGCCGGCAACCTCTCCGTCTCCCATGCCTACGCGCACATCGTGGATTTCGGCGAAACCGTGGAGATTGGCGGCCTGCGGATCTCCTCCGGCGATCTGCTGCATGGCGACCTGCACGGCGTCCACCGGATACCGCTCCATGCCGTCGACCGCCTGGCCAGGGCCGCCGACTGCGTCCTGGAGGGAGACCGCGAGGTCGCCGCTCTCACCGACAGCCGGCAGTTTTCCCTGGAAGCGCTGACTGCATTGCTCGAAAAGGCCGACAAGAGACGCTTATGCGATTGACCAACCCACCCGTCCTACTTCTCCTGATGGCGCTGCTGGGTCTGCTCAGCGCCTGCACCAGGTCGCGCACCGTCAGCGCCGCCGGCAACGCGGCCGCCGACGAAGCCCTGCCTACTGTCGGCGTCACCCCGGTCGTGCGCAAGCCCATGGGCCGCGAGCTCAAGGTCTCCTCCGAGCTGGTGCCGTTCCAGGAAATCGAGGTCTACGCCAAGGAATCCGGCTTCGTCAAGGAACTGTACGTCGACTACGGCACCCACGTGCAGGCCAACCAGGTGCTCGCCGTCCTCGATATCCCCGAGTTGCAAATGCAATTGCAGCAGGACGCCGCCGCCATCCAGGCCGCCACCGACCAGATGACCAACGCGCAGCATGACGTCGAACGGCTGGACGCGCAGCATAAAATCGCCGACCTGAATTACCAGCGCATCAACTCGGTGGCCCAATCGAGAAAGGGCCTGGTGGCGCAGCAGGAAGTTGACGATTGGCAGGCCAAGGAGCAGTCCGCCGCCGCCAACCTCGCAGCCGGCAAGTCGGCCGTCGACACCGCCCGCGGCCAGCTCGACGTGGCCAAAGCCAGGGAACAGCGCGACCGCGTCCTCTTCGACTATGCCCAGATCAAAGCGCCCTTTGCCGGCGTGATTACCCAGCGCTATGCCAACCTCGGCACTCTCGTGCAAGCCGGCACCAGTTCCAGTACCCAGGCGATGGCCCTGGTCCGCCTCTCCGAGGACGACAAATTTCGCCTCGTGATTCCCGTTCCCGAATCCTATGTGAAGTACATTCACCTGAACGATCCCGTCAGCGTCCGCGTCACTTCGCTCGACCAGGTGTTCCCCGGGAAAGTCGCCCGCTTTTCCTCCGATGTCAATGAGCAGACCCGCACCATGCACACCGAGGTCGATGTGCCCAATACCTCGGGCAAGCTGATCCAGGGCCTCTATGCCGAAGCCACGCTGACGCTCGACCGCCGCAGCGACGCCCTGGTGGTGCCGTTACAGGCCATCAGTCAATCGGGCGAGCGGGCCACCATCCTCCTCGTCGACGGCAACGGTATGGTGCAGGAGAGGCAGATTCAACTCGGCTTGCAGACATCCACCGACGCCGAGGTGCTGGGCGGTCTCAACGAAGGCGACCGCGTCGTGGTCAGCGACCGCAGCGGTCTTAAACCCGGCGCCCGCGTGAAGCCGCAAACCGTCGACGTCCTGCAATACCAGGGCGACACCGGTTCGAAGTAAGTCCGCTGTGTGTAAGTAAGGCTGTCAGTAAGTAACAAGGATACGAGCCCATGCCAGGATTTTCCATTCGGAATCCCTATTTCATCGTCGTGATCTGTCTGGCGCTGACGCTCATCGGCGCCCTCAGTTTCACTCGCATGCCGGTCGATCTCTTCCCGCCCATCAACCTGCCGGAAGTCATCGTGGCCACGTTTTATAACGGCATGCCGCCCGAGGATATCGAAGACGACATTACCAATCCACTGGAGCGTTTTTTCACTCTCGCCGCCGGCGTCGACCATTCCGAATCGCGCTCGCTCCTCGGCGTCAGCATGATCAAAGTCTTCTTCCAGCCGGGCACCAGCGCCGATGCCGACCTCACCCAGCTATCCAACCTGTCGCTGGCCGATCTGAAACGCCTGCCGCCCGGAACCCTGCCGCCCGTGGTGCTCAAGTTCGACGCGTCCAGCCTGCCCGTCTGCCTGGTCACCGTCAAAGGACAGGGGCTTTCGGAAACCCGGTTGCACGATCTCGCCCAGTTCCAGATCCGCAACCAGATTGCCGTGGTGAATGGCGCTGAAATCCCCGGTGTGTTCGGCGGCAAGTACCGCCAGGCGATGATCTATGTCGACCCCTACAAGCTGTTGTCCCGCCAGATGAGCGTTATGGACGTGGTCGATGCCGTCAACACCAGCAACCTGATTCTCCCGGCCGGCGACGTCAAGATCGGCCCCACCGATTTCTACATCTACTCCAACAGCCTGGTCAAGAACGTCAAGGATCTGAACGACCTGCCCATCAAGACCGTGGGCAATCGCTGGGTCTCCGTCGGCGACGTCGCCGATGCCCAGGACGCCAGCCAGTTGCAGTACAACATCGTGCGCATCGATGGCCAGAAATCCGCTTACATCCCCATCATGAAGCAGGGCGGCGACAGCAACACCATTCAAGTGGTCAACGACGTTCGCGAACTCACCAGCCACCTCTTCGATCTCCCGCCGCAGTTAAAGACCTCCATCGTCTTCGACCAGTCGGTATTCGTCAAACAGGCGCTGAAGACCGTGTTTCACGAAGGCATGATGGGCCTGGTCCTCACCAGTCTCATGATTCTGCTCTTCCTGGGAAGCATGCGCGCCACTTTCGCGGTGTTGTTATCGATCCCCATCTCCGCCATGGCCACGCTGGTGGTGCTCTACATGATGGGCAGCACCATCAACACCATGATCCTGGGCGGCCTGGCGCTGGCCTTCTCGCGCGTCATCGACAATTCCGTCATCTCGCTCGAAAACATTTACCGCCATCTGGAAATGGGCGCCACCCCGGCCGTCGCCGCTGAGCAGGGCGGAGCCGAAGTCAATCTCGCGGTGTTGGCCGCAACCCTGGTCGACGTGGTCGATTTCTTTCCCGTCACCCTGCTGGTGGGCGTGAGCAAGTTCCTGTTCTCCTCCCTCGCCCTGGCGTTTTGTCTGTCCCTGCTGGCCTCCTTCGTGGTCGCCATGACGGTCATCCCGTTGTTCTGCTCCAAGTTCCTCAAAGGCGTCCATCTCGAACAGGCGGGCGAAGAGGAACATGCCGCCACCGGCTTCAATGCCTGGTTCAATCGCATGTTCAACAAGGTCCTCGACGTCTATGAAAGGTGGGTGCGCCGCGCCCTGCGCTTCCCCGCACTCACCGTGCTGGCGCTACTGGGCGTCTTCGTCGCCAGTTTGGGAATCTATCCCTTCCTGGGCCGCGCGTTCTTCCCGCAAACCGATGCCGGTCAATTCACCCTCAATGTCAAAGCGCCCACAGGTACACGCATTGAAGTGACCGATCAGTACGTCGCCAAGATCGAGAACCTCATCCGCAAAGTGGTCCCTCCCGCCGAGCTCAAAATGGTGGTCTCCAACATCGGAGTGGTTAACGATTTCTCCTCGCTCTACACCACCAACGCCGGCGAGTACACCGCCACCATTCAGGCCGCCCTGAATGAAGGCCATACCGTCAGCAGCCTGGACTACATGGAGCGCGTCAAGAATGAACTGGCCGCCCGCTATCCCGATGTGCGCGCGTTCTTCCAGAGCGGCTCCATGGTGGACGCCATTCTCAACTCCGGCATGCCCGCACCCATCGATGTGCAGGTCCGCGCGCACGAGTTGTCCACGGCATATGACATGGCGCAGGACCTGGCGCGGCAGATCCGCCAGTTGCCTGGAGTCGGCCAGATCTATATCCCCCAGGACTTGAATTACCCGTCCATCCGCCTTAATGTCGATCGCGTTCACGCCGGCGAATTGGGGCTCTCGCAGAAGGACATCGTCGACAACGTCATTACCGCTCTCAACTCCAACACCATGATCGCGCCCAATTACTGGGTCGACTACAAAACCGGCAACGACTACTTCCTCTCCGTTCAGTATGCCGAGCATGGACCCACCGCCATCCACAATCTGGTCGACCTGAAACAGATTCCGCTACGCTCGCCCAACCTGAAACAGCCCACCACGCTCGACAACGTGGTGAAGCTGGAGTATCTGCAGTCGCCCACGGAAATCGATCACTACAAGATCCAGCGCGTTGCCGATGTCTACGTCACGCCGTCGGGCGAAGATCTCGGCAGCCTCACCAGCGCCATTCACCGGATCATCGACAACGGAAACCTGTCTTCCCGCGTGGAGTTGCACGGCATGGTGGAAGGCATGAACGCGTCTTTCAAGAGCTTCGGCATGGGATTCCTCATCTCCTTCGTCCTCCTCTTCCTCATCCTGGTCGCCCAGTTCCGTTCCTTCGTCGATCCCTTTCTCATCATGCTGGCGATCCCCATGGGATTCGTGGGCGTGCTCATCATCCTGCCGCTCACCCATACCACTCTCAACGTCATGTCGCTCATGGGAGTGCTCATGCTGATTGGCATCGCCGATTCCAACAGCATTCTGATCGTCGATTTCGCGCACAAGCTGGAAGAGCAGGGCATGTCGGTGCGCGACGCCGTGGTCACCGCCTGCCGTGTGCGCCTGCGCCCCATTCTCATGACGTCGCTCGCCACCATTATCGGCATGCTCCCCATGGCCATGAAACTGGGCGAAGGCGGCGAGCAGTACACCCCCATGGCGCGCGCCATCATCGGCGGGTTGCTGTCGTCCGTCCTGCTCACCATCTTCATCGTTCCAGCCGCGTACCTGCTGATCTATGACAGACGCCGGCCGGCTCTGCAATCTTGATAGGTCTCCAGGAGAGAGATTCATGCGCATCCACACCGCCGCCGTCCTCAGCGTGATCCTCGCCGCGACTCCCGCGTTCGCACAACCGCAATCGGCCGCGCCTGCCGCGCCGTCGGGAACCACCAAACTGACCTTGCGGGAGGCCGAAGCTCTTGCCTTGAAGAATCATCCGCAGGTGCTGGCCGCGCAGAACGCCGTCTCGGCCATGAACCAGAGGGTTCCCCAAGCCCGCTCCGCGTACTATCCGCAATTGGAAGGCGACGTCAGCGGGTCGCAGGCCAATCCGCATGCCCGCCTGGGCGCCGGCTACCTGAACGATTCCAGCCTCTTCGACCGCCTCGGCCAGGGAATCACGCTCACCCAGTTGATCACCGATTCCGGCCGCACCCACAACTTGGTCGAAACGTCGAAGCTGCAGGCCGGCGCCGCTCAGCAATCGTACCAGGCCACCCGCTTCGACGTCCTGTTGAGCGTCAACCAGGCCTATTTCGCAAGCCTCCGGGCGCAAGCCACCGTCAAGGTGGCGCTGGAAACCGTGGAGTCCCGCCGCTTGCTGGTGGACCAGGTCACCGAGCTCTACAACAACAAGCTGCGCTCCCTGGTGGACGTCAGCTTCGTCTCCGTGAACCTGTCGCAGGCCAAACTGCTCCTGCTGCAGGCGCAGGACGAGGTGCAGGAAACCTATGCCGAACTGACGCGCGCGCTCGGCGCTCAGGACGCAGCCGCCTACCAGCTTGCCGACGAACCCCTGCCGCCCAGCCCGCCCGCCAATGCCGACGATCTGGTGAAGCAGGCGATCGCCGGCCGGCCCGAACTGGCCAGCCTGCAGTTGAACCGCGACGCCGCCTATCGCTTCGAACGCGCCGAAGCCGACCTGGCGCGTCCCAACGTTAACCTCATGGGCGTGGGCGGAGCGCTTCCCTATATCAACTCCAGCAACGTGCCGCGCGAGTACGAGGCAGTCGCCGTCAATGTGCAGATCCCCGTCCTGAACGGCGGCCTGTTCCGCGCCCGCCGCGAAGAGGCGCACTATCGGGCGCTCGAAGCCGACCAGCGGTTGCGCGACGCGGCCGATTCCGTGGTCCGCGATGTGCGCTCCGCGTGGGCCGCGGCCTCGGTGGCCTACCAGCGTCTGGACGTCACCGCCGAACTGTTGCGGCAGGCCACGCTGTCGCTCGACCTGGCCCAGCAGCGCTACCAGCTGGGTCTCTCCAACATCGTGGAACTCAGCCAGGCGCAGTTGAACGTCACCGCCGCGGAGATTGAAAACCTCAACGCCAAGTACAACTATCAGAGCCAGTACGCCGCCTTGCAATACACCCTGGGAGCCCTGCGCTAATATGCCATCAGGAAGGAATGCCAGCTCTGTTCCATGAATCGCAGCCGCTCGGCAAATGGCACGGCAAACTGATCTTGGCCATGCCGCCGGCCGGAGTGATCGTCATCACCTGCCGGCAGTTGTTCTGGCGCATCCCCTGGGGAACTCCGCCCACTTCCGACGGCGGCATGATCTTCCTCTCCGTACTGGCGCTGCTGCTCTATATCCGGCTGGTCACCATCCGCCTGGTTACGGATCTGGACGCGCAGGAACTGGTGGTCCGCCTCAAAGGGTTCGGACGCAAGCGGACAATTCCCCTGGCGCAGATCCGCGCCGTGAAGCCCGCGCAATTCGACGCCATTCGCGACTTCGGCGGATACGGTTTCCGCTCCGGCGCCCGCGGCCGGGCGTACATCGCCCGCGGCAATGGCGCCGTCGAGCTGGAATTGCAGGACGGCCGCAAAGTCTTCATCGGCTCGCAGCAAGCCGCCCAATTGGCAAAGCAGATCTCCGCGGGTAAGTCGGGGAAGAGCGCGTAGATCGTCAGTTCTTTTTCGCTACCGGCGCACGAAAGTCGAAGCGGAAAAGATCGACCTCGTTGGCGTCGTTTCCAAATTGGGCAACCTGCCTGGCTGCCGGGTCGTCGAAGAAATCGACCAGTTGGCTGGGATCCTTGGTTTGCACTCTCGCCTTGTCCGCAAGAAGTGCCGCACGTCCCCCCGTTACGCATGCGTACCCGGCCATCCCTTGCAGTTGATCGCGAGTGCCCCACCAGACAAAAAATCCGCGTCTGTCGAGTACCGATGGAGGTACGGGAACTCCACTGGACTGCAGCCATGCGTAGAATATGTCCGGATTGAAACAGAAGTAGCTCATCGCGATGGTCGTATTCCAGGGAGTCTTGGATTTGATCCAGTCGGTGGCTTGGGATATGCGTGTGAGGCGCACCTGAGTGGATTCCATCCGTCTTGAGGCCTCTCGCGGTCCGTTCGTCAACAGCAAGGAAATGGCCGCGATCAGGAGCGCCATCGCGCACGGGACGGCGAATCGCCACTTGGGATGGCCGGCGGCAAGCCGGGCAAGAAAAGAGTAGAGTTCCGCTGCCGGAAGGGCGCACAGGATGGCAAAGGGCGGCAGCCAGAGCAAGGTATGGTGGGGAGCGGCGATCAGGTTGAGGGGCTTGGAGACAAAGAACTCTCCAAATAGGATCAAGTACGGCAGGAAGATCCAGCGACGAAAGGCGACGATACAGACGACGGAGGCAGCTAACAATACCAGGACAACCGTGTTGGGCGCGAATACCTTGAAATAGAAGTCGACGTACCATCGGATGTTGGTCCAAAGCGGCCAAGTGGTCCTCTGCCAGTCGATGTAGGATCCACTGTACCGGTTCATGCTATCCAGAAACACGCGGTATTGCGGAAAGATGGTGAAGTTAGAGAGGAAGAACCCACCCAGACATCCCAATCCGATCTTGAGGACCGCCGGGCTGGCCACCCTCAGCAGAAGCGGGCGCGTCTTCCTGATCCGGTACAGAATCGCCAGAGCTACCGGCGCAACGGCAATCGCTATCCCCGCCTTGGTTAATAGCGCCCCTGCGTACGGGAACTCGTGGACTTCGCTGCGCGCCCACCACCAACACAAGACGCCGGCGACCCCGATCGACGGCAGCAGAAATGGTGCAAGCGAGAGCGTCCAGCGCGGGTACTCCCGGCGCCGCGGTGTCCGTTGGTCGAACCACAGAATCAGAAACAACAGCGGAATGGACGCCGAAATGGAATGAAGGCGGGTTGCGGCAGCCACTCCCAACAGGATGCCGGCGAAAATCATCGGGTCGCGCCATGACGGCCTGGCATCCAGCCGTTGCGGGCGCCGTTCGAGAGTCCGGTACGTCACGAGCATGGCGGAAAGGGCCAGGCAAATCGCCATCGACTCGACCCGCTGGAAGGAACTGTAGCTGGCGTAAATCGGCGACATCATCAGCAGGAGGCAAGCCACAAAAGCGCCTGCCCGGTTCATCAGCCGCCGGGCCACCAGGAAAAGAAGAACGAGCGAAATGGCGTAGAAGAAGATAGTCTCGGATCGAAGAAGATTGAAAAACCAGTCCAGGTGATTATAAGTGAAGCCAGTGACATCGGTAATAGACAGGTCCGGTACAAACCACGTCTGCACGGCGTAGAAGGCGTACCAGAGAATCGCAGACAGCAGCATGAACGGCGTGCCGGGCATATCGAAGAATCGCTGGTGCACATCCAGATTGAGGAAACGAATGACCTCGCCGGCAAAAACGTACTCATCCGACGAGAAAAACCAGCTCACGGATAAAGAGGTCAGCAGGTACCGGACGGAGACGGCGATCAGCAGGGCAAGATACAGCAGGGATACGGCGGTAGCGGGGCGTCGCAGACGGCGGAATAGCGCAGCCGTTCGCTCACGAAGATCGAAATGCCAGCGCGCCGGCGATTCTGTCTCGTCCGATGGGAAACTCGCGGAGGTGCGTGATTTGGGCCGTCCGGCAGACATCCCGGCAGCCCGGCTCCCAGGGGGACGGTTTCGAGGCATAGTGTCCGTGGATTAGAGGAAACGTCGTCACGACTGCTCCTCGACCCCTTATATCATAACTTGCCAAACGAAGCGCTCATTCGTATCTCAAGGCGTCGATGGGGTTGATCTGGGACGCTTTCATGGCGGGGTAGATTCCGAAGATCACGCCCACAGCCACGGAGACGCCGAAGGCAATCCACACGGAGCCCTGCGTGACGATAGTCTGCCACTCGGCGGTGCGCGCGATCAGCCATGCCAGGAAGAAGCCGAAACCGATGCCGAGGAGTCCGCCGCCGACGGAGATGAGGACGCTCTCGGTGAGGAACTGGCGGACGATGTCGAAGCGGCGCGCGCCGATGGAGCGGCGGATGCCGATTTCGCGGGTGCGCTCGAGCACCGTGGCCAGCACGATATTCATGATGCCGATGCCGCCGACCAACAAGGAAATCGCCGCGATGGCCACCATCACGTAGGTGAAGATGGTCTGCGTGCGCTGCTGCTGCGCCAGCAGCGCGGCGGGGATGGTGACGGTGAAATCCTGCGTGTTGTGGTGGGTGTTGTTGAGGATGGCGCTGACCACTTTGGCCACTTCGACGGAATCGGCGCTGGCTTTGAGGCGGATCTCGATGCCGTCGAGATCGTCTTTCATGTCGCTGCTCTGATCGTAGAAGCGGTAATCGAACGTATTGAGCGGGATGTAGACGATGTTGTTGAGGTCCTGCATGGTGCCGCCGGTGTTGGTGGATCCGGCCATGAGCTGTTCGCCCAAAACGCCGATCACTTCCAGCCAGGCATCGTTGACTTTGACGAACTTGCCGACGCCGGGGCCGTAGCCGAGCAGGTTCACCTTGGCGCCTTCGCCGAGGACGCAGACGGTGGCGCTGGAGGCGTCGTCGGATTCGTCGAAGAAGCGGCCTTCGGCGAGGCGCAGGCTGTGGATGGCGATGTACGACGGGCTGACGCCGTAGAGCTCCGGAATGTCGCGGGCCGGTTTGGGGAGCACGCGCGCGGGATGGAGGGTGCGGCGCGCGGAGAGAGTTTCGAGAGCTTCGACGTTGGCGCGTAGAATGCGAACGTCGCGCTGCGAGAGGCCGGGCGAGGAGCGGCGGCGCTGCTGAAATTCCTCCTGGCTGGTGGTGGGCCGGGAATCGATGAGGACGTTGCGCACGCCGAGCTGCTCGATGAAGCGCAGCGATTCGGCTTTGGCGCCGGAACCGATGGCCAGCATGCCGATGACGGAACCGACACCGAAGACGATGCCGAGAGCGGTGAGCAGCGTGCGGGTTTTCTGCGCGCGCAGATTGGACAGGGCCTGGCCGATATCGGAGAAGATCATTTTTGCAGGGCTTTCATGGCGCCTCCGCCCTGATCGGCGGGCTTATTCTGCTGGTCGGGATTGGACATGGCCACCAGTTCGCCTTCGTTGATGCCGGTGATGACGGCCTGGCTTTCGCTGCTGCGCACGAGCGTGACGTCGTGCGGCAGAAACCCCTTGGGGGTCTTGGCGTAGACAAACTTGCGGCTATCGCTTTCGAAGAGAGCCTGCGATGGAACCCAGGTGACGTCGTTGAGGGTTTCGACAACGATGACCATGTTGGAAGTCTCGCCCGGGCGAAGCTCGGGAGCGGGACGGTCGAGCGCGATGCGGCATTCGAAGCGGCGGTCCCAGGGCATGCCGGCGGTGCCGCCGATGTTTTTGACGTGGCCGGGAAACGACTTGCCCGGCAAGGCGACGACGCTGATGGAAACCGACTGGCCCTGGCTCAGATGGCCGCGGTCCAACTCGCCGATCTGGGCGCTGACTTCCCAGGATTTCAAATCGGGAATCTGCGCCACGGCGAGACCGGGACGAGCGGTGTCGCCCAACTGGAAGGGCTGCAGCTGCATGCCGGTGTAGATCATCATCAGGTTGGCGGTATTGCTCTGCACGTTGACATAGCCGCCGCTTTTGCTGCGCAGCGTCATGCTGTCGATGACTTTGCGCGCAGTTTCGGCGCTGACCTTGGCCTTGTTGTAGGCAGCCTCCTGAATGGCCACGGCGGCGGCGGAGGTTTCCTTCTTATTCTTCACGTCCTGCTCGGCCTGGCGGTGGCGGTTTTGGGCCTGTTCGAGGGCGATGAGATTCTGGCGGGCGGTGATATTGGGCAGGATGGGATTCTTGCGGACGTCGAGTTCGGCCAGTTTGATGTCGGATTCGGTGGAGAGCAAGGTATAGGCGCTTTCGGCGTCGGTAGCCTGGGCGGTGGCCTTGGCCTGGATGACCTGCTGTTCGGCTTCGGCGAGATCGGCCTCGGCTTCGCGGAGATTGTATTCCTGCTGGGTGGTATCGAACTCGACGATGACGTCGCCGGGTTTGACCAGTTCGCCGGGTTCGCGCAGAAACGTGATGGCCATGCTGTCGCTGCCGGTCATGGGAGCAACCAGCATCTCGGAATTGCCGCCCTGCAATTCTCCGCGGGCAGCCACGGAGATGACGACCTTGCCGCGCTTGACGCGGGTGGTAGGGACTTCGGAGAGCGTGGAGGCGGTAGCGGCGCGCACCAGCCGCATGGTGGTCCAGGCAACGGCGCCGCCGACCGCGAGCACTATGACCAGCACCAGGATGCGGGTCTTCATCGCTTCTTCTCTTTCTTTTCGATATCGACCAGGGTGACCATGGCGCCGGCGGGAATGCCGGAAACGGCCACCTCATCGGGATTGCGCGCCAGCAGTTGCACCTCGACGGGGCGGTAGCGGCCGGAATCGGCGACATAGACCACGGGTTTGCCGTCGCGGGTGAAGAGCGCCTTGCTGGGGATGCTGATGGCGTCGGGAAGGCGATTGATGATGATATCCATGCCGCTATTCATACCCGGACGGAGGCGCGGATCGGGATGCTGCAGCGGAGCCCAGGCGCGGAAGCTGCGGGTGGGCGGAAGATCGTTGCCGGCTTCGGCGAGGGGCGAGATCTGGCCGATTTTGGCGGGGATGGAGAGTTCGGGGAGGGAATCGACATGGACCCGAACGTCCTGGGCGACGGCGATGCGTCCGCGATCGATTTCCTCGACCTTTCCCTCCATATTGAGTGTGTCGAGATCGGGAATTTCGGCGAGGCTCATGCCGGCGAAAACGTTGTCGCCGATTTTGAATGGCTTGGCGTTCAACCAGCCCTGGGTGTAGTTGACGGAGAAGACCAGGAAGCCGGTGATGGGCGCCTTGATTTCCATTTGGGCGATGCGCGCCTTGGTGATATCGACATCGATCTGGTTATAGTCGCGCTGGCGGGTGAGGGAGCCGATCTTGGAACGGTCGGAGGCGGCATGCAGGTCGGCGGTGGCTTGGGCGACTTTGAGCTTCTGCTCGCAAAGGCCGAGATCGATGCGGCTTTCTTCGGCTTGCAGGGCGCCAACGATTTCCTGTTTGGAGACTTCGAGGCGGGCTTTTTCGACGTTGAACTGGGCGTCGGCGAGGTCGCTTTTGTCCTGGTCGGCGGTGATGCGGGACTGGGCGATGGCCTGGTCGAGAGTGGCCTGAGCCTGGCGCAGGGAAGCTTCTTTCTGCTGCAGCTGTTGCTCGGAGGCGCTGGAATCGAACTTGATCATGAGGTCGCCCTGGTGGATGAGGGCGCCGGAGGGAGCGAGCCAGGCGATGCGGAGCTGGGGAACGATGGGGGCGTAGACGGGAACGGATCGCGAGGCCCGCAGCTCGCCGCGGGTGCGGATGATGACCAGGAATTCGCCTTTGCGCGCGGGCGCGGTGGGAAAGGATACGCTGGCCTGGACCTTTCGCAGGTGGTAGACGCCGGCGCAGGCTCCGCCGATGGTGAGGAGCACGGCGAGGAAGACAATCCACGAACGGATGCGCTGACCACGGGCGCTCATTTGGAACCTCCCTTAGCGGACGGCGGCTGGGCTGAATCCATCTCGATCACGACGGCAGCGGAGAGATCGGGAAGCAGGTGGGAGTCGGTCTTATCGATGCGGAACACGGCGTTGAAGGACTTGATGGGGCTGCCCCAGCCGGACGACGCCACCGGACTGGCGGATTCGAGGTGAGCGGGGAGCGCGAGATCGGGATAGGCGTCGAGGCGAACGGTGCCGGTGACGCCGGGGGTGAGGACATGCAGATCGGGCTCGCCGACCTGCACGCGCACCAGCATCTCATTGGGGTCGAAAATGCTCACCAGGGGTTGGCCGCGGTACAGTTGGTCGCCCTCCTGGGCGTGGCCCATGGTGTTGGAACGAAAGACATTCTCCTGCGCGATCATACCCGACAAGGGGGCTTTGAGAGTCATCTTATCGAGGTTGGTCTGGGCGCGTTCCATGGCGACTTTCTGGCGGTCGCGCTGCAGTTCGAGGTAGTGGAGAGCGGCGGCGTCCGACTGGTCGTGCAGCGCGTTGGATTGCTTGAGGCTGTCGACGTGGGCGCGGGCGGTCGCGGCCATTTGCTCATTCTTGAGGCGGTCGATCTCGCTCAAAATCGGCCCTTTGCGGATCTCGATTTCGGCTTTGGCGAGATCGGCTTCGGCCTGGCGCAGGGTGGAAATGCGGCCTTCGGCGTCGGCGCGATTCTGGGCGCGCTTCTGGTCGACCTGGTGGCTGAGATCTTCGAATTTGCCCTTGGCGTCGCGGACGGCATCCATCTGGGTGGTGGGATCAAAGGTTGCGATGACGTCGCCCTCCTGAATGCGGCTGCCGTTGGGGATGAGGCGGGTGAGGGTCATCTGGCTATAGTTTCCCTGGATTTGGGGGACTAAGACTTTGGAGGAATGGACGGCCTGGATGGTGCCGCTGATGCGGATTTCCCGTTTGACGGGGTCGGTGGAGACGGGCGAAGGCGGGGAGGCGGCTTTGGTGACGGGCGGCGCGACCCGGTTGCAGGCGGCCAGGACGAGGACCGGCAGGATGGTGGCTAAGAGGCGCAGGTGGAGGGTCATGGTCGGGTCGTCCAAAGGTTAGACGCCGGAGTTGGCGAAACAGTTGAGGCCAAAGTTGATGGTAGCGAAACGCGGGGGCGGCGGGGGCTCTGAGTTTGGGTTCGTTTGCTGGGGAGTAAGCGGCCTGGAGTCTTAGGGTTGGGGGCGAGAGTGGGTTCGTTTCGCAAAAACTGCCGAATGGCCGGGCAGGGCGTCGCTACTGACCATGAAAAGAGGGGCACGGTGCTTCCACTTTCAGCTATAGCACGGCGGTGGGCTGGACTCTGAAATGGAGTTGGGGATCGGTAAGAAAATACAGGGGATTTTCGGTGGCGAACGTGGGCACTCTCTCTAAAGACGGCCAGACTTCTGCCGATAGAACTAGTGAGAGCGAGATATTCGACGACCGAGGAACCATGACAATCGGAAAAAAGTTGATGACGGCTGTATCGGGCATGCTGGTAACGGCAGCGCTGATCGGATACGTGGGGCTGAGCTCTAACGGGACATTCCAGGACCTGTTCGAAAGCACGGTAAACAAGACGGTACGCAAGATCGCTTTGTCAGACACCCTCAACGTGGCCAATCAGGAAATGGCAGCCGCCCAGCGCGCCATTTGTCTGGCCTCCTTTGCGAAGGATGACGCGGAGTTGGACACCTACCGGACCTTATTTCAGAAGGATGTGGAGACCATCCGCACTACCCTGGCGGACCTGCAGGCTCTTCCGGTGACGGAGGAGGATAAGAAACTGGCGGCGGATATCGCCGGATGGGAAGCGGAATGGCAGAGGCATTCCCAGGAGATTCTGGTTCAGGTGGCGGCGGGTAACCCGGTGGAAGCCAACCGGATTCGCAAAGACGACGTCGCGCCGCTCTACAAGAAAATCAATCCCGCGGCGCAGCGGCTGGCCGCCATTGAAAAGGAAGTACTGCAGAAGGATCAGGGCTCAGTGGGCGACGCAATCACCTGGAACCGTTGGATCTCCTTCACTTTGCTAGGCTTAATGCTGCTGGTGGGGGGCGTGGTGGCAATTGTGGTGAGCCGCATCAGCCGCGATCTGCGAATCTCGGCTGGGGAGTTGCTAACCGGGGCCGACCAGGTGGCCGGCGCGGCCTCGCAAGTGACGGCGTCCAGCCAATCGTTGGCGCAGGGTTCCTCCGAGCAGGCGGCGTCGCTCCAGGAGATTTCGTCCTCGGGCGAGGAGATCAGTTCCATGGCGCAGAAGAACGGAGAAAACTCGCGCAACGCGGCGGATCAGGTGACCAAATCGGAGCGCCGGATCGTCGAGACGAATCAATCCCTCAGCCAGATGGTGGTCGCGATGTCGGAAATCTCCACACAGAGCGAGAGTATCTCCAAGATCATCCGCGTAATCGATGAAATCGCCTTCCAAACCAACATCCTGGCTCTCAATGCGGCAGTAGAGGCGGCGCGCGCGGGAGAAGCGGGCATGGGTTTCGCGGTAGTGGCTGACGAGGTGCGAAACCTGGCGCAACGCAGCGCCCAGGCGGCGCGGGACACGGCTTCGTTGATCGAGGAATCGGTAGTCAAGTCAAAGGACGGCAAGACCAAAGTGGACCAGATGGCGTCGGCGATCCAATTCATCACGGAGGAGGCGGCGCGGGCCAAGACGCTGGTAGAGGAAGTCAACCTGGGCAGCCAAGAACAGGCTCGCGGCATCGAGCAGGTGGCCAAGGCGATCCTGCAGATGCAGCGCGTGACGCAGCAAAACGCGGCCAGTGCGGAGGAAAGCGCCTCCGCCGCCATGGAACTCAATGCCCACTCGGGTTCTCTGAAAGGCATCGCCGGCCGGCTGGCGGCCATGGTCGGAGGTTCGGGATCGGAGCCATCCCGCACGGGTGGTGCTGGACGGTTGAGCCGGAGTGGGGAACTGCGGCCCAGCGAAGCGGTCCCGGTCCTGCGAAAGACGGCGGTACCGCTGGGCGGCACGCCCGCGGCAGAGCCCCCGGAGTTTCCGCTCGATGATTTCTAGACAATTTCTAAGGAAAACGGCGTCGTGGTCCGGACGCGTGACACCGCAATAAGGCGCGTGTCACGCTGCGGCATGACCCGACATGAACTCTCACCGGGGACTGATTGGTGGCGGCATCCCGGCGGTTTCCGCGGTGAAGGCGCAACACGGGACCGCAAGCAAGAGCACTAACTTGCAGCGCCGGACGGACTGTGAACTGCGCGCCGGCAGGCGGCCCAGGAGGGCCGACCCACAAAATGTTGGCCAAGCGTAATACAGAAACCGGGCACGGCTAGGCAGAGGTGCTGAATGCGGGTGGGAGGCAAGGACAGGCCAGGAGACCTGTCCTTCCGGTCAATTGTAATGCGCAGCGTTGAGATCAGCGAAGCGGGCGAACTCGGCGGGGAGTTCTTCCAGCGTGAAAATCGAGTTAGTGGGGCAGACCGGGATGCAGGCGCCGCAATCGATGCAATCGTTGGGATTGACATAAAGCTGCGGCGCTTCGGCGAAATGGTCTTCATCCTGTTTGGGGTGAATGCAATCCACCGGGCAGGCCTGGACGCACAACTCGTCCTTGGTACAGGTATCCGTAATTACGTATGCCATACCAAGCTGGCTAGCAATTCCCCTGCCAGCCCGTCTTGCCGCCAACTTGCAGATAATGCGAGGTGAAACCCTGCATTCGGTGGGCTGGTGTGGGTGAAGTGGCGCAAGAGGCTAAGGAACTTCACCCGGCACGGTACACTGGCAGTGATGAAAATCGAAACTCGCGCCATCCACTCCGGACGGCACACGGACCCGGCGACCGGGGCGGTCAGCCAGCCGATTTACCTCTCGACCACCTTCGAGCGGAGTCCCGACGGAGAGTACCCGCGGGGCTTCAGCTATTCGCGGGAGAACAATCCCAATCGCCAGGCGCTGGAGCAGTGCCTGGCGGACCTGGAGGGCGGCGCCGAAGCGCTGATGTTCGGCTCGGGGCTGGCGGTAGCCACGGCGGTGGTACAGGGGTTGGAGGCGGGCGATCATATTCTGGCGCCGGACGACGTGTACTGGGGGCTGCGCAAGGTGATCGGCGACATGTTCGGCAAATGGAATGTGGAAGCGTCGTATGTCGACATGAGCGACCTGGAACGAGTGCGCGCGGCGGTGCGGCCGAACACTCGGCTGATCTGGACAGAGACGCCGTCGAATCCGCTGATGAAGATCACGGACCTGGCGGGAATCGCGGCGGTGGCGCGGGCGGCGGGACCGCAGGTGATGACGCTGTGCGACGGGACGTTTGCGACCCCGGTGCTGCAGCGGCCGCTGGAACACGGGATCGACCTGGTCTGTCATTCGACCACGAAATACCTGACGGGTCATAGCGACGTGGTGGGCGGAGTCCTGATCCGGCGGCACGACAATTATTTGTTTGAGCGGGCTCGGGTGAGCCAGAAGTACGGCGGAGCGGTGCCGTCGCCGTTCGATTGCTGGCTGACGCTGCGCGGCGTGGAGACGCTGCCGTATCGCGTACGGGGCCATGCGGAGAATGCGGCGCGGGTGGCGGAGTTTCTGCAGGCGCACCGGGCGGTGGAGACGGTGCACTATCCGGGGCTGGCGAGCCATCCGGGGCACGCCATCGCGGCGCGGCAGATGGCGGCGGGCGGGGGGATGCTGTCGTTCCAGATTCGCGGCGGGCGCGAGGAGGCGATGAAGGCGGCGGCGCGGTGCGAGCTTTTCATCCGCGCGACCAGCTTGGGAGGGACGCACAGTTTGATCGAGCACCGGGCGTCGGTGGAGGGGCCGGCATCGAAGACGCCGCAGAATTTGCTGCGGCTGTCGGTGGGGTTGGAGCATGCCGACGATCTGATCGCGGATCTGCGGCAGGCGCTGGAAGCGGCGTAGCTGGAGGTTGACGGGCGGACGCGCCTGTCCCACTCAGAATCCAGGCTCAGGAGACGGGGCGACAAACGAGGGAAAGAGCGGTCTGTCCACGCAGCGCAAGCGCGGCGCCTTGGGACAAAGTAGTCTGTGCCCCGTTTGTCGTAGCGGCTGGCTCCCACACCGCGGAGCCTTCGGTGGGGCCGCGGCTATCGATGCGGGCGCGCTCGACTTCCAGGCGGCGGTTCTTTTCGGCGGGGCTGAGCAGAGGAGCGGACTGGATAAGGCGGAGCGCGTCGTCGAAGACGGCGAGCGAGCGCTGGCGGGTGGCGAGCGCCAGGGTGATGCGGCAATCGGCGGCATCGGGATGGCCGGAGGACAGGAGCACTTGGGCGGCGCGAAGGGCGAGCGACGCGGCTTGGGCAGGATCGCGGGCGTCCAGGCAGGCGCGGGCCAACTGGGCTTCGGCGATGGCCACTTCGAGCGCGGGCGGTGCGGGTTCGGACTGCCAGAGAGCCAGGAGGGCGCGGCCATCGGTGACGGCGGCGGCCGATCGTCCGAGTGCCAGGTGGATCTCGGCACGCTCGGCCAGCAGGGCGCGGCGCAGGACCGGCGGCAAGGTGTCGTCCTCGGGCAGCATATATTCGGCTTCGGCGTAGCGGCCGAGGGCGCGCAGCGCGCGGGCGAGCCTGATGCGGGACTGCGCGGCGGCGGTGACGGCGCCGTTCGATTCCAGGCGGGCGACGGCCTGACGCAGCAGATCGACGGCGAAACCCGACTGGCCGGCTTTGCAGAGTGCATCTCCGAGCTCGGCAAGGTGGTGGCTGGCGAGGTTGCGGCTGGATTCCGGGATTTCGGGAGAGCCTAGCGAAGAAGCCGCATCGCGGGCGCGGTCCAAGCCGTGTTCGGAGGCGTCGAGGTGCAGGTAGGCGAGGGCCTGCACCGACAGAATGGCGCCGCGAAGCAGAAGGCGGTGAGAGTCGCAGGGGAGATCGGCGAGCACGGCGGCAGCCTCGGCGATGGCGGCGTCATAGGCGCCGGCGCGCAGGTGAAGCTGGGCTAGCATGCATCGCGAGACGGCCAGGCCGGCGCGGTTCAGCTTCGCCTGGCGAGATCGGATGGCGGCTATGGCGGCGGCGCCCGCCCGTTCGGCTTCGCCGGCCGAATGGCGCTCGACCGAGGCCTCTTGCAAACCCGACCAGGAATTCACCAGGAGCGACGGGCTGAGAGCGCATTCGGCTTCAAATTCGAGGCACTTGCGGAATTGGGCAGCGGCGCCGGTCCAATCCTGCATCATGCGCCGAGCGTGTCCGAGGGACTGGTGGCATTGGGCGATGGCCATGGAGTTGCGTTCTCCACCCTGCAGAGCAGTTTCGAGAGCGGACTGGCGAAGTTCGACTTCCTTCTCGAAATCGGCGCGGAGGTGGGCGGCCTGGGCCTGTTCCTGGACCAGCGAGACGCGGTAGCCATCGAGCAACTGGCGGCCGGCGGGAGTGTCGCGCAGCAGATGGTAGAGCATGGCGCCGTCGGAATAGCCCCAGGGAATGAGACTCATGACGGCGTAGCAGAGGCCGAGGACGGCGTTGAAGGCGACGATCCACCAGTGGGACTGCCAACTCGTCCCGGGCAGGCAGAAGAACGCCAGGAGCAGCAGGCCGCCGATGGTCAACGACATGACGGGACCGGCGGCGGTGATGGCGACCTCCTTCTCGAAGAGATTTTCATCGGAGGCGGGGACGGCGCCCATGTAGCCGCCGGAATCGAAGATACGCTTCCACTCGAAGCGGAACTGGCGGGTGTTGCCGTCGTTCCAGAACGTCAGTGGGCCGATGCCGATCACGCGGACGCGATGGTAGACGCTCCAGGCCATGCCGGCGTGGCCCAACTCGTGGAGGGCGGTCTGGAGGAACAGAAACAGGAATAAATATCCCCACCAGGCGTAGCCGGGATTCCACGGGGGCAGGCCGTTGTGTTGCGCGTAGAGGGTGAGCAGGGCCAGCGCTTGGAAGCCGAGGAACATGGTGAGGCCGCTGATGAAGGGCTGCGCGGAGGAGGTTCGTTGGGAAGCCCAGAAATCGGTGGTCGGTTTGGGCGGCGGCGCGGGTTGCCGCGCGGCGCTGGAGCGGGCGGTTTTGGCAAGCAGGGCGTAGAGGCCAAGCACACCGGCGATGGTGAGAATGGGAAATCCTAATAAAAGGAGCGCGGATGCGGCGGCGCCGGTCCAACGGGCCCAGGGTTTGCGGCGCTTGAGTCCGCTGGCGGTGGCGAGACAGAGGAGGGGCGTGGGGATGAGGTAGAAATAGGCCGCGGACATGAAGTAGGCGGGGTTGCCGGGGAAGAAGACGGCGGCCCAGTGGTCGGCACGGAGGATGGAGTGGACGACGAATTCGTGGCCAAGGAGCAGGAGAAATCCGAGCGACCAGAACATCCAGCGGAGGAAGGCCCGGCCATCGGGAAGAGGGAGCATGGCATTTTGAGGCTAACATCAACGGGGTCAACAACAAGCGCTATCGAAGGTTAGGAGGCTGCAAGCAGCCGGTAGCCATCAGCCATCAGCCGGCAGCCAACAGCGGTCGGGATTCGTGCGGCGAGCGTGGATTGGAGGGCTGCGGGATTTATTTTCTCGCTCGGGCCGACTCGCTTACGCTCGCGGTTCCAGGGTGGTGCGGAGGAAAGGGGCTGCGGGGGAACTCTCGACTCGCTCACGCTCGCGGCTCGGGAGATACACTGTTTGCATGCGAATTGCGCTGGCGATGGCGATTTTGGCGGCGAATGGGATGGCGCAGACTGCGCCGGCGGCGGCTCCGGTGTTCCGGACGGGGGTTTTGCATGAGGGATACCGTGCGGAACTGCCGACGCTGTTTCTGATCGGCGATTCGACGGTGAAGAACAGTTGGGATACGGGCGGGGATGGGCTGTGGGGATGGGGTCGGCCGCTCACGGCGTACTTCGATACGACGCGGATCAATGTGGAGAACCAGGCGCTGGGCGGCACCAGCAGCCGATCCTACATCACGGGCGGACATTGGGAGCGCGACCTGGCGCTGATCCGCGCGGGCGATTTCGTGATGATGCAGTTCGGGCACAATGACGGCGGACCGGCTGGGTCGCTGCGGGGGAACGGGGACGAGACGGAGGAACGGACGGGGCGCGGCGGGCAGGCGGAGACGGTGCATTCCTACGGCTGGTACATCCGCAAATACATCGCCGATACGAAGGCGAAGGGCGCGACGCCGATCGTCTGCTCGCTGATTCCGCGCAACGACTGGACGGACGGCAAGATCCACCGCGACACGACGTACGCGGTATGGGCGGCGGAAGCAGCTCAGCAGGGCGGAGCGTTCTTCATCGACCTCAACACGCTCATCGCGGAGCGCTACGACAAGCTGGGACAGGAGACGGTGAAGCCGTATTTTCCGCTGGAACATACGCACACCGGATGGGATGGCGCGCTGCTGAATGCGCAGTGCGTAGTGGAAGGAATTCGCGGCTTGAAGGAGCTGGAACTGAACCGGTATCTGGCGGAGCATCCCGATCCGCGGAAGCCGGCGGCGCCGGAGGTGACAAAGAAATGAAGCGGAACCTGCTGCTGCTGATCAGTGCCGCGTGCGTCCACGGGGCGGTGTTCGACGTGACGAACTACGGGGCGAAGGGCGACGGGAAGACACTGGAGCGCGAGGCCATCAACAAAGCGGTGACCGCGGCGGCTGCTGCGGGCGGGGGCACGGTGTACGTACCGCCGGGAACGTACGTCACGGGATCGATTCAACTGCACAGCAACATCACCTTGCAGATTGAGCGCGGGGCGACGCTGGAGGCGACCGCCGACCAGACGGCTTACGATGCGGCTGAGCCGAACCAGTGGACGCAGTTCCAGGATTTCGGACACAGCCACTGGCACAATAGCCTGATCTGGGGCGACGGCGTGGAGAACGTAGCGATCACGGGCGGCGGGTTGATCTTGGGCAAGGGGTTGGGGCGCGGCAACGGGCCGGACAAGACCATCGCATTCAAACTGAGCCACAACGTGACTATCCGCGACATTTCGATCCTCAACGGCGGACACTTCGGGATCCTGGTGACGGGCGTGGACAACCTGACGATCGAGAACATCAAGATCGATACCAACCGCGACGGAATCGACATCGACAGCTGCCGGAATGTGCGGATTGCGGACTCGAGCGTGAATTCGCCCAACGACGACGCCATCGTGTTCAAAGGGAGCTACGCGCTGGGCGCGGCGCGGCCCACGGAGAACGTCACGATCGTGAATTGCCTGGTGAGCGGATACGATATCGGGTCGCTGCTGGACGGCACATTCAAGCGCACGATGGCGCGCGCGCCCGACCGCGACGGTCCCACGGGACGGGTGAAGATCGGCACGGAGACGAATGGCGATTTTCGCAATTTCACGATATCCAATGTAGTGTTCGACCGGTCGCGGGGGCTGGCGCTCGAAGCGGTGGACGGCGGGCACATCGAAGATATCGCGGTTTCGAACCTCACCATGCGGGACGTGTCCAACGCGCCGATTTTCATCCGGCTGGGTTCGCGGCAGCGGGCGCCGGAGGGAACCGCGGTGGGCTCGATCCGGCGGGTGAGCATCAGCAACGTGGTGGTGTCGAATGCCGATCCGCGGTACGGGTCGATCATCGCGGGGGTGCCGGGGCACGACGTAGAAGATGTGAAGCTGAGCGGGATTCGCATGCAATATCGCGGAGGGTTAACGCTGGAGCAGGTGGCGAAGCAGCCGGCGGACGTGGTGAATACGTTCTTTTTCCGCGGGGGAATTCCGCCGCGCGAGCCGTACGAGACGCCGGAGCGCGAGAAGGAATATCCGGAACCGTCGATGTTCGGCCTGCTGCCGGCGTACGGATTCACCATCCGGCACGCGTCGGGAATCGACTTGAGCGACGTGAAGGTGGGCTACGACACGGAGGATCGGCGGCCGGCATTCGTGCTGGACGATGTGAAGGGCTCGGAGTTCCACCACGTGCAGGCGCAGACGGCAGCGGGCGTGCCGGGGTACGTGCTGCTGCATGTGGAGAATCTGACCTTCGACCATGCGGCGCCGGCCGCGGACGGACATATCGGGGCGGTGGCGCGCAAAGACATGTAGGGCGAAGCTCGCTTCTAGAAGTGGAAGCCGATGGTAGCGGTGAGCGCGCGCGGGCTCACGTAGTGCGTGCCGCTGAAAGTGGACAGGAAATTGTAGAGCGCCACCCGGTTGGTCAGATTGACGGCCGACAGACGGAGGCTCCACTTATGCTTGTCGCCGCGATATCGCGGACGGTTCCCTAATTGCCACTGGTGGATTGCGCGAAGACGGAAACGGTGGCGAGGCACGGGAGTGCGGCCGACGCAATCGTCATCATGCCTCGATTATCGAAGACGGCAGGCGCGGAAGCCACCCGTTTGGCCAGGGCGGCTCCTGGCCGATTTGCCGATGTGCCAATCCGTCCAGTCGCGGCATCCTGGGATGGTGGAGGAAGTGAAAATGACAAACGAACTAGCCTCGCTATCGAGTGAGCTGGCCAAAGTGGTGGAAAGCGCCGCACGCAGCGCCGTAGCGGTCCACGCCCGGCCGCGCTTCTCGTCGAGCGGAGCCTTCTGGAGGCCGGGGGTGATCGTCACGGCGGAGCATACCGTCCGCCGCGAAGAGGAAATCACGGTCACTCTGCCCGACGGCACGAACGCCCCGGCCACGCTGGCGGGCACCGACCAGGGCACCGACATTGCGGTGCTGAAGGTGGAGTCCGCGGGCGTGGCGCTGCCCACGACTGAGACGCCGCAACCCGGCAATCTGGCGTTGGCCATCGGACGCTCCGAGGATTCCGGCGTGAACGCCACCATGGGCGTGATCAGCGCCGTCAGCGGGTCCTGGCGCACCTGGCGCGGCGGACGGCTCGACCATTACATCCGGCTCGACCTCACACTCTATCCAGGATCTTCGGGGGCCGTGGTGGTAGATGTCGCCGGCAGGGCTATCGGCATTGCGACCTCGGCGCTGTCGCGCATCGCGGGAGTCGCCATCCCGGCGTCGACAGTCAATCGCGTGGTGGATGAGATTCTGGCGCGCGGGCAGGTGTCGCGCGGCTACCTGGGCGTGGGCCTGCAACCGATCGAACTGCCGGAACATCACAAAGGTCTGATTGTGTTGTCCCTGGGCGAGGATGGTCCGGCTGCCAAGGCGGGCATATTCATCGGCGATATCCTGGTTTCGCTCGACGGCGTGGCGGTGGCGGAACCGGAGGACGTGCAGAACGTGGTGGAATCGCAATCGGTGGGGCAAACCGTGCGCGCCGGGGTGATCCGCGGCGGCGAGCCACGCACCTTGCCGGTGGTGATTGGGGAACGGCCGCGGAAGGACTGACATGAGCGGATTCGGCGAAATATCCGAGCGCTTACGGCGCTCCACGGTACGGGTGTCGTCGGGCCGGCGGCAGGGCTTCGGATCGGGAGTGATCTGGAGCGCCTCCGGCCTGGTGCTCACCAACGCGCACGTGGCGACCGATGCGGAATCGCAGGTGGAATTGTGGGATGGGCGGCGCGTTGCGGCGCGCCTCACCGCCCGCGATCGGCGGCGCGATCTGGCTGCCCTGCAGATAGCGGCGACTGGCCTGGAGCCGGCCACGCCGGGAGACTCGGGCGCCTTGCGGGCGGGCGAACTGGTCATCGCCGTCGGCAACCCGCTGGGGTTCGCTGGCGCGGTGTCCACGGGAGTGGTTCATTCCATCGGCCGGCTGCCGGGTATGGGCCGTCAGAGCTGGATCCTGGCGAACGTGCGGCTGGCGCCGGGCAACTCGGGTGGTCCGTTGGCCGACGCGCAGGGCCGCGTGGTGGGCATCAATACGGCGGTCGTGAACGGGCTGGGAGTAGCCGCGCCGTCCAATGCCGCGACGGAATTTCTGCGCCGCGGACCGCAGCCCTCGTTGGGAGTGACGCTGCGGCCGATGTCGCTGGGGCTGCTGATTCTGGAAGTGGACGAGGGCGGCGCGGCACAGGCGGCCTCGCTGCGCTCGGGCGACGTCCTGCTGATCCCCCTGGACGATCTCAATGCCGCGCTCGATTCGGGACGCGCGACACTGCGCCTGCCGTTCCTGCGCGGCGACACGCGGCGCGTGCGGGAAACCGTGGTGCGGCTGGCGCCGGAGGCGGTGGCGGCGTGATCCGCTTGCTGATCGCGGCGGCGTCCGCGGTCTTGCGCTCGGGGCTGGAGTCGCTGGCGGCCTCCAGCCCCGCCATCGAACTGGTGGGCGCGTACGCGGATCTTTCCGCGGTGGAAGCGCTACGACCCGACGTGGTGGTGGCAGCCATCTTGGCGGATCAACTCCCAGCATCGGGCGATGGCGCGGGGCCGGCGTATGTCTTGCTGGCGGGCGATTCCCCGCCGCCGTGGACGCAGGACGCGCTGCGCGGCGGAGTGCGCGCACTGCTACGGCGCGACGCTTCGTCGTCGGAAATCCTGGCGGCGGTGGAGGCAGCCGCGGCCGGTCTGGCGGCGATCGACCCGCAGGAACTGGAGGCGCTGCTACCGGCGGCCGGCCTGATAGCGGCGGCAAGCGGAAATCCGTCGTTAACACCGCGCGAGCTGGAAGTGCTGGGGATGATGGCCGAAGGCGCCGCCAACAAAGCGATCGCCTGGAAGCTCGACATTTCCGAGCACACCGTCAAGTTCCACGTGGCATCGGTGCTGGCGAAGCTGAATGCGTCGACTCGCACGGAGGCGGTGACCATCGGCATCCGGCGGGGTCTGGTGCTGCTGTAACGTGAATGGAGCGGAGTATGGTGATAGGCTTGGAGTAATGGCGTCGTACCAGGAACAAATCGAACGAGCTAAAAGATCCTATGACCGGCTCCAAGAAATTAACGACGGTCGAAAGCATGACCGGTCGACCGAGTTCTCTCGAGACGACTTGTACGGGTTCTTCCAGAACTGTTACCACGTTAAGGATTGGATTCTTAGCGACAGTAGCCTGCCGATCGCCGATAAGAAAAAAGTGGTGGAGCAGTTTGTAAATGAGAGCCGGCCGTTGAGCGTCTGTGCAGACCTATGTAATGCCACAAAACACATGGAGTTGAGGGATCCGCCCAGGTCCGATCAGCACCCCAAGTTCACGGCGGCTCACTACGGTTACGCTGCTCCCGCTGGAACGATCACCGTAAACTACGAGATCTCCACCAGAGCGGGAAAGCTGGATGCGTTCGATTTGGCGGGACAATGCCTCGCGGAATGGGATCGCTTCTTTCGGCTGACGCCAAGCGATTGGGCGGAGCTCGGCAAGAGATACAAGCGCAAAGGAAAATAAAGGGAAATGGGCACGGAAGCGACAGGTCCGGGGGAAGCGCATCCGCCGCCCTTGACGCGGGCGCGGCTTGAGGCCACACCGGAGTCTCGGAAATTCAGGATCGGCATGAAATGGCTTCTGAAAGTACCGAAGGATGAGCTTGACCGGAGGGTAAGGGCAGCAAGGGCTGAGTCACCACGGGCGGGGAATCCAAAAGCTCCTGGACGACGGAAGAAACTCCCCATATCGCACTCAGCCCACGATAAAACACGATGCCCAAACACAGCACCGTAAGGATGGCCATTATTGCCCTGCGACGAACGCTGAACATAACAATCAACAAACACAGAACGCAGCCAAAGCTTATTCCGAGAAAGCCGAGAATCACTTGACGCCAGGCAAGATAAGAGGGATTTGGAAAAACACGACTACCGCAAACAAGATCATCGCCGTCAGCGCGATGGTAAGTGCCGCAGCGACGGTATGCTACGTGATTATGACCCTTCTCATCCTCTGGCACATGCAGTCGCAGACAATCTCGGCCACCAAGGCCGCCACTGCTGCCGATAGCGCGGCAAAAACCGCCAAGTCTACGCTCGATCTCATGACAAGGAACAGTCAGGATACCAGCATTCAAGTCGATAGGCTTATCGCCGAGCAGCAAAAAACCGCCGCCGCGATGGAGGCCAGTTTGGAGACAAGCAGAGAATCCTTGGCAAGCAGCGTGGTGGCTTTCCAATTGGAGGAACGGCCCTGGGTGGGAGTACGGAGCTGGCTGCTTTCTGAAGAACCGTCGGGGGTCAGTTCCCAGAACGTCAGAGTAACTGTATGCCTCATGAATACTGGCAGAACTCCGGCTCTGGAAGCTATCCCGATGTCCGGGCTGTCACTCTGGGATCACCAACCCACTAGCCCAAGGGATTTCAGCACAGGCAAGAAGCCCCCGATTAGCCATGGAACAATCGACCCGGTTACGTTGGGAGCGATGGATTTTAAGTTCACCACAGAACCGCTGCCCCCGCTCACTGCAAAGCAACTGCTGGGATATCAAACCAAGGTCACTAACCTTTATATCGAAGCGATGATCAGCTATACCGACGTCTTTTCCAAACCTCACTGGGTACAAGTCTGTGCGTTCCACGAATTTGGCACCCCGCTGGACCTGTTCACCCTCTGCGTGAATGGCAATTCCATGGACCGGAACCGGTAGCGCTAATCTAGTTCTCGGTCTGTCACGCCACCCCAAGCGTACCCAGCTAGACAGACGGTTGGCGCCAGCCTGCCATGCCACCTCACGACGCACTCCCAGTAATAGGTACGTCAAGTACATTATTACCAAAATACAGTGGACAGGCCGCCGGCCTCGCCACGAGTTCACTCTCTTCCTCTCAGAACGGCGGCCGCAGTGCGAGGGCTGCGCCGCCCGGGGAATATCGCCACAGGCATGGCAGATGTGACAAGAGCAGCCGCCCCGAAGCACAGTGGGCCGTCGACCTGGTTCTGAAAGGAGGGCTTGAGGATGAACCTTGAACTCGACACGCCCGAGCCGGTGTCACCGGGTGAACCCGCACATCCAGGACGGTCGCTTCCGCGACGCGGACGAGCTGTTCGAAAGAGCCCTTGGTGCGTTTGAAGAAAAAGGGCCTGTGCCGACGTCATCGGCGCAACGGCGGCGGGCGGCAGGGCGAAAGAAAACTGTCGAACTGCCCGCGCCGGTCAAAGGGTCAGGCCCCGACTCGAGCCGCAATAAATCCACTGGCCGGTCGGTCGACCTTCCATTGGCCGGGGGGGTCTCCTCGACGCCAATGCTCCTTCCGAACTGACCCGCCCACAGTTCGGTGCTATCAGCATCGGCGAGGTTTGCAAAGGGTTCACGGTGCACCCTGAGCAGCATCGCCGAGCGGGCCTGCAACGGTAGCCTGAGAACGAACTGCGGCCGTCGAGAGAGGAACTGGCGAATCCCGAACCCCTGGGTCTCCTCTCCAACACCTTGGCATAATGCTCCCAACCTTTCCGACATTAGAGAAGTCCGCACACGCAAGCTTGTGCTCCATGTTGATTTCTTTTCAGTTGAATAGACAACACACAGCTTCCTGGCCCGTCGGTTGCAGGGCGTTGTACATGCGCATTTCTCGACTACGTCCTGCGATTGGCCGTTTCCTGTTATTGGCGCTTGGCGTAGCGCCCCTTTGCCGCGCCGATATAACCTACGGTGTTAGCTTAACGGTCGGCGCTGCCAGCGTCACCGGCACAATCACCAGTGATGGCACGCTGGGAGCGCTCGGAGACGGCGGGCCCGGCGGTAACCATATTGTCGATTGGAACCTCCTGTTGAGCGACCCCACCACCGTACTCGTTAACACACCATGCAGCGGTCCGGGCGGTGGTCCGCCCTGTACCGTCAATCTGGTCGGCCCGCCTAGCGGCGGTGCCTTGGACAGTCTAAACAACAACTTGGGCGCCGACTTGTTGGCCACGCCGACCCAATTGTTGTTTGATTTCAGTGGCACGGATGGGGGCGCTTTTTTCTTTGAAACAGGTGCGCTAGGTGCTGTTTGTTTTGGCACGAACTCTTGCCTCTCACCGCTTTTTGGCGCGGGGGAATCGCTTTAAATTAATCCCGGAGATCACGAGGTCAATGGCTACCCGAACATACAAGAGGATTACCAGTTCACGGGCCTTTCTGGGACGCAGGTAATCGGCACCTCGACCGGCTCCATCGCCAGTACTCCAGAGCCACCTTATCTCGCTCTGCTAGATCTGACGCTGCTTGCCGCTGGGCTCGTTACGCTTCGCTTATGGCTTGGACCCAGGAATAGGCAACGGTCTCGTCGTTCGTCGCTGTAGTGACGACAGGTTGTTCGCGCCAGCCCCCCGTGGAATTCATGTCGCCATCCGCTCCACCTCGTCGAGCGTGATCTCGTCCCGTCCGGTTTTACAGCTTTGTTGTCCTGGACGACTCGTGGCGGGGATCATCGGCGCTTTCGACCCTCTCCCCGTTTTCCAAAATGCGCCAGGTGGCCTTTAACGACGTGGCGAATGTCCTCAAGGTCTGCGAAGGCTTGCGGATGGAGTGTGAACCCCTTCATGGGCGGCAGCGTTCCGCTTCGGTCTTCTCCATCAAGAGGCGATAGGCCTCCTCGCCCTCAATCGGCGTCACCCTGCCGCTCTCCAGATCGTCGAAGCGCTGGTCGAGCATCTCCCGGGTTCGAGTCAGTTCGTCGAAATAGCCGATCAGGGCATCCTCGACCAGTTCCTGGCTCGGACGTCCGCTGGCGCGGGCCATCTCGTCCAGCTTGGCTTGCACATGAGGCTGAAACTCCAGTTCCATGGCTTGGTCCCCCTTCCCTAGAATACGCCAACAAGAAAGTCGAACTTCGCCTGGGGTATCAAGCGCACGTGCCCCGTTCAAGAATTTTCGGCGACAGACCGATAAGGAACGGGTACGAGCTCGATAACGACATGATCCCAATTGTTGGAATTGTCATCGTTCTGGGGGCCATCGCCGGTGGCTACCTGATGGAGCATGGAAAGCTCCTGGTGTTGATGCAACCGGCGGAGCTGATCATCATCTTTGGGGCGGCGGTAGGGACGGTCATCGTCGGCAATCCGCTCCCAACATTGATGCAGATCGTGAAGGGCCTGCTGGCGGTGTTCACGGGGAGCCCGTTCACCAAGACCTTCTATCTGGAGCACCTGAAAATGGTGTATGAGCTCTTCAATCTGGCACGGAAATCGGGGACGGCGAAGCTGGAAGAAGACGTCGACAACCCGACGAAGAGCGCCGTCTTCTCGAAATACCCGAAGTTTCTGAAATCCCACCACGCCCTGGCATTTCTCTGCGACACGCTGCGCATGGCGGTCTCGGGCGGCGTGGAAGCCCTGGACATCGACGCCATGATGGAGGTGGACCTGGAAGTGCATCATCGGGAATCGCACGAACCGGTGGGCGCGCTGGCGACCATGGCCGATTCACTGCCGGGGCTGGGCATCGTGGCGGCGGTGCTGGGAGTGGTCATCACCATGGGCTCGCTGGGCGGGCCCAAGGAAGAGATCGGACACAAGGTGGCGTCGGCGCTGGTGGGGACATTCCTGGGCATCCTCTTATGCTATGGGGTCTTCGGACCGTTGTCGGCGGCCATGAGCAAGCAGAACGATGCCGAAGGCCATTACTTCGGATTTCTGCGCATGGCGGGGCTGGCGTTTGTCAAAGGGTTGAGCCCCATGATGGCGGTGGAACTGGCGCGGCGGTCGATTCCGACCAGCGTGCGACCGTCGTTCCAGGAAATGGAAGCGGCCTGCCGCGGCGGCGGATCGGTCGCCAGTAAGGCGGCGTAACTATGCCGGCTAATGTACCAGAACCGGAACCAGTCCCCATCAAACCGCCGGCGCCCATCATCATCATCAAGCGGAAGAAGGTGGTGGCCGGCGGCCATCACGGCGGGGCCTGGAAGGTGGCCTATGCCGATTTCGTCACGGCCATGATGGCGCTGTTCATCGTGCTCTGGCTGATGGGCGCGGACGACGAAGTGAAGAAGGCGATTACGGCGTACTTCAACAATCCCTCCGGTCCCGGAACCATGACCGGTACGGCGGCGGCGGGAGCCGGCAACGCGCTCGAAGTCCCCAAGGACGATATGAGCAAGCTGCGCGAGAAAATCCAGCAGGCGCTGATGACGCTGCCGGCATTCCACCAGCTCAAGGACCACGTGGAAATCACCATCACCTCCGACGGCCTGCGCATCGAACTGCTGGAGACCGAAGCCGGCATGTTCTTCGAATCGGGCAAGGCCGTGCCCACGCAAAGCGGATCGGAACTGTTGGCGCGATTGGCGGAACAACTGGGAGCGCTGCCCAATACCGTGCTCATCGAAGGCCATACCGATTCCAAACCGTTTTCCGGAGACGGAGCGTACTCCAATTGGGAACTGTCCGCCGACCGCGCGAATTCCGCGCGCAAGTTCATGGAAGCCCATGGCCTGCGCGGCGAACAGGTGGGACAGGTGAGAGGCTACGCCGACCGGCAGTTGCGCCATCCGGAAGATCCGGAAAGCCCAAGCAACCGGCGGATCTCGGTGATCGTCCAGTATCTGAAGGTGGCGCCGAAGGGCGACGATGCGGCCAAAGCGGATCCTTCCAAAAGAGAATCACCCAAGGAAGAAGCGCCCAAGAAGAAGTGAACCTCCAATTTCAGGCTGTATTATCCTGAAACGGAGGACCTCACTTGACAGCCCGAAAAACCATCGAGGATTTTCTGGGAAGCCGGCGGCTGGCCGTAGTCGGCGTCTCCCGCAACCCCCGCGATTTTACGCGGACGCTGTTCCGCGAACTGCAGAAGCGCGGATACGAATTGATCCCCGTCCACCCGCAGGCCGCCGAGATCGAGGCCGTTCCCACCGTGGCGCACATCCAGGACGTCTCGCCGCCGGTGGAGGCAGCCCTGTTGCTCACCACGCCATCGGTCACCCCCGAGGTGATCCGCGAGTGCCAGCAAGCCGGCGTCCACCGCGTCTGGATCTACCGCGCCGGCACGGCGGCAGCCGCCAGTTCTACCACGGAGTTCTGCGCGGAACATGGAATGGATGTAGTTTCCGGTGAATGCCCCTTCATGTTCCTGCCGGATACCGGTTTTCCGCACAACTTCCACGGCTTCTGCCGCAAGCTGGTGGGTCGGTACCCGCAGTAATCGGCTACATGAAATCCGGAATGCGGATGCCCAGAATGCCGGCGGTGCGCTCCAACTGACGGCGGAAGAACTGCGTCATCCACAGCAGGAAGACCTTCTTTTCGCGGTTCTTCTCGGGCAGAATCGGATATTTCTGATAGAAGTTGGAGAAGTCCTGCGCCAGTTGAAAAGCGTACTTGGCGACGTGCGCCGGTTCACCGGCCGCCAGGGCGCGCTCCACCGCGGAATCGGCCTTGGAGGCCGCCAGCAGAATCTGCCAGAAGTCCTCGAACTCCAACTGACGCGCCAGCGACGCGCCGTCCAGTTCCGACGCGAAATCGGGCAGGCTCTCGCCGCGCGCCACCAGTTCCTTCAAGATCCGATTGGCGCGCACCGCGGCGTATTGCACGTAGGGACCGGTCTCTCCGGTGAAACTCAGGGCTTCCTGGAGATCGAAGGCGATCACCGAAGTGCGCGTGAATTTCAGCAGGAAATAGCGCAGCGCCGCGATGGCGATGTCGGTGGCCACGCGCTTCTGTTCTTCGGCCGGAACTTCGGCGTGGCGCGAGGAGACTTCCTCCAGCGCTTTCTCGATCAGGCGGTCCATCAAATCGTCGGCCTTTACGCCGAGGCCTTTGCGGCCGGAGACTTCGATGGAGGATTTGTTGCGATCTTCTTCGGGAATGGGAATGCCCAGGTCGGCGCAGCAGCGCGGCGTCAGCGTCACCATTTCATAGGAGAAATGCACCGATTGCTCAGCCTGCCGGTCGTAGCCCAGGCTGCGCAACCCGGCCGCCACCACTTCCTGCAGATAGGACTGGCGCGCGTCGATCACGTTGTACACGCGTGTCCCATGGCCGAACTGCTCCTGCCGCGCGGCGGAATCGGCCGCCGGCTGGTCGGTGGTCACCCACAGCACGCGGCCGTCGGCATAGGTGTGGAACGGCTGATAGTAGAAGTCCTTGCCGAGCAGGCCGAATTTCCAGAGTTGGTAAGCGATGTCCTTGCCGACATAGGTGACGGTGCCATCGGAGCGGACGATCACCTTGCCTTCGTCGGAGAGGCCCGGCATCACCCAGCAGCCGTTGTTCTTGCCCTCGGTTTCCAGGTAGATGGCCTGGCGCTGCTTGAGGAGATCGAAGGCCGACGCCCAGAATTTCAAGTGCAGGATTTCGCTCTCGCGCGGCAGCACGTCGTACTCCACGTCCAGCCGCAGCATGGTGGCCAGGTGGGCCTGCACAATGGCGTCGGCCACCAGGTGCGCCAGTTCGGCCACTTCACCTTCGCCGGCTTCGATGGCGTGCAGCGTCGCCTTGCGCCATTCGAGCGACTCCGGATGGTCCTTGTAATAGCCCGAGGTATAGGCGTAGAGATCCCAGCAATAATAGTCGAAGCGCACCGCCGGGTCGGCCAGCATGGCCTTCACATCGTCGGGAGTCTGGCGCCGCAGGTAGTGAAAGCCGACCACCACGTCGGCCACCTGCACGCCGGTGTTGTCGATGTAGTTCTGCACTTCCACGCGGTGTCCGCGGGCGCGCAGCATGCGCACGAAGGTGTCGCCCAGCGTGGCATTGCGCAGGTGACCGATGTGGGCCGCCTTATTGGGGTTGATGTTGGTGTGCTCGACGATGGTCTTCGAGCCTTCCGGCTGCGGCTCAAGCGCCTCGTCTTTCCCCGACAGCAGCGCGGCCGCGTACGCGCCGCGATCCAGGCGCAGGTTGATGTAGCCGTTGCCGGCCACTTCCATGCGCGCCACACCGTCGATGGGCGGGATCTCGTCCACCAGTTCCTGCGCGATCTTCTTGGGCGCCTGGCGCAGCGGCTTGGCGAGCTGGAACGCGGCCGACACAGCCATATCGCCCAGGTCGCTTTGCCGCGGCTGTTCGACGGCCACTGCCAGGTCGACGCCGTAACGGATCTGAATGTGCGCGCGAAACGCGCTGGAAACCTGCTTTTCGATGGAATGGAACACGGGAAACTACGAGTATAGCGTGGGCCGCTTGGAACCGCGACCGGCAGGGGGCGGCGGGACGGACAGATGAGATGACCTCGGCTCTCAACTGTTCCTAAGCAGGAGGCTGCAACTCCTCGTCGGGCCGCTCCCTGCGGTCGCGGTTCCATGCGTTGCGATCCGGATCGCCTGGAATACGTCACGCCTTCGCGGGACCAAAATATTCCATCACCACTAATGTGATGTCGTCGGATTGCAGGGCGCCTTCGGCAAACGCGCTCACGGCTTCCTGAATGGCGTTGTGAATGACGATACAGGACTCCGCGGCGTGCTGCGTAACGATCTCCCGCAGCCGTTTCTTGCCGAAGAAATGGGACGTGGTGTTTTG
>Ga0181529_10001233_pt1 | contig 34249 bp, 24 predicted proteins | sample PEATcosm2014_Bin_36_FD_119763 | JGI IMG/M metagenome (GOLD analysis project Ga0181529, IMG submission 119763) | Peatland microbial communities from MTU Mesocosm Facility, Houghton, MI, USA - PEATcosm2014_Bin10_30_metaG | ecosystem: Environmental > Terrestrial > Soil > Wetlands > Peat | place... | reverse complement strand
GCCCCGCCTCTCAGCGGCTCCATTCCAGGGTCATAGGTCCTGGCCTGCTCCTTCGCTCCCTCGCCCTCACGCTTCCTCGCCCGTTCGGCCATCGGCTCCACTACCGCTTCCGGTTCGCCCCGGTCGCGGCGGTTTCCTTGCTTCTGGCCCGTTGCGTCTCCGCCTGAGAACGCCTCGGACTGCTCCGGCAACCTCCACTCCCCTTCCGGGTTTTTACCCCCGTCCGGATCGAAGCGTTCAGTTGCTTCCGCCACCCTTCGGCCCGCCTTCCGAATCCGCCCGATCTCCTCTCGCTCCCCGCAGCCCCTTCTTTTTCAAGGTACGAGCTACGGATCACCGTTCCAGGTCCGCTACGTTTCCGGAGGCTTGCTGTTCCTCAAACCTCTTGGAACCTTCCCCACTATGCCCGCATTCGCATTTTTCGTCAATTGAAACTTTTCATCCTTCGGTACCTTTTCCTCAGAAACGTCAGCTTTTGTTTCGAATGAGTTACAGGAGAAGTGTCGAGGATGACGTGTGAATAAACCGCGATCGAGGAATCGTGTTTTATCGCGCCGTGCTTTCCGGCATAATTAGCTTGAGAATCATGCCGGTGTCGGTAGCCATCCAGACGTTTCGATCGTCGGGAGCGGCCAGGGCGACTCCGTTGGCCGTGGCCCGATAGTCCACAGGCATGGCCAGCCAAGTCTTGTAGTCGCGGCTGGTGAGCACCTGAACTTTGCCCGGAACCAGATTGCGCATGCGGCCCAATGCCAGAGTGCCGGCCAGGTAGACCGTACCATCCGGCATCTTCCACATGTCCGTGACTGCGAACTGGGCATCCTTGTAGATCGACTCGCTCTTACCGTTCCGCCAGTCGATAGTGTAGACCTCGCTGGCCAGCCTGTAGTATTGCGAGTATTCCACTAAGCCGATGCCGGTGCCGTCGGGCAGGAAGCGAACCCTGGTAGTATCGCCGAACAGGGAAGCGGACGTGGACCGCCAGGTTTTGCCGGCATCGCGCGTCTCCAGCGAGTAGTTCAAATGGGGTACGTCACGGTAACTGGCAGCCGCTTGAGGGTCGAGCCAATCGGGGAATTGAGAGCCCCAACGGCGTGGCGGCAGGTTGTACCCCAAGATCATACCGAACTTCGGAGTCGCAAACGCAATCCAGGTGTATTCGCTGTACGCCTGTTCTCCCGGTGGTGCCGCGGCAGTTGCTACGGGTGTCCACTTCACACCTCCATCGTGAGTCTCCAGCACGGTCTTCTTCGATCCCACAGCCCAGCCGTTGTCGGCATCCGCAAAGTAGACCCGCAGAATGGGACCCTTGGGGAACTTACCCACCTTCGTCCAACTCCGGCCCACCTCGGTAGTCTTCCAAAGATCGCTTCCCGCCACCATCCAGCCGAGACTCTCGTTCAGAAAGAACAACGACGTCGGGAGCGCCTGGGGATGGGTCATTTCCCAATGTTCGCCGCCATCGCTGGTAAGTACCGCGGCCGGCTCCCGATGACTGCCCTGAAGAATGAATCCCACGGCGACACCTCGCCGGGCCGAGGGAAATTGAAGATCCACAATCGTCAGCGAAGACTTCGCTTGATCGTAGAAATATTGACTCTTCCATTCCTGGGCAACGGCTGGAGCCGCCAGGACCGCGGACGCTACCAGTGCTGGAAGAGACCGGAGGTAATGATGAAGCACTCGCTTCTGAGTCACGGAATTCTATTGTTTCATCGAAACCGGCCCCGAGGAAAGTACCAATTCGACGTGATCCGCCGATTCCAAAGCCGCGGGAGTCATGCGCGCCAGCACCAACACGCACCCGATCTGCTCGCCGACTGTAGTGATAACCTCCATTTCGCTTCCGGTGTGCTGATGCGGAAGGCGGTGCTGAACGTTGATAACTCCCACAACGCGGTTCCGGGCGATCACCGGGGCGGAGAGGAACGCTTCGAAGCTATCTTCGGGCAACTCGCCGAAGTTCTTGAAACGCGGATCTTTATACGCCTCTCGCGAGATGGCCAACAGCCGCCGTTCGCGGGCCACCCAGCCAGTCAAGCCCTCCGTCGATCGCATGCGCACCTTCCCGATCGTCGAAGGATGGGGCGTGTTCGACGCGCATAGCACCAGTTCTTCATTGGCCAAAAGATACAACAGACAGGAATCGCATTGAGTGAATTCCACAACCAGCGACACCACGCCCTGCAGCACTTCGGGAAGGCTCATGTCGCGGACCATGAATCGGCTGATCTTCTGGAACAGACGCAACTGCTGTTCGGTGCGTTCGAGGCGCGCTTCTAGCTCTTTGGCTTTCGGCACCATTCCATTATAGTTGGCTGCGGTTCATGGACGGGACCCCCTTTAGGGCTACACTCCTCGATAGTCCGATTCATTCGGCGCCGCGCGCCTGCCATATTATCGATAGACAACCCTAACCCCTTCACGGAATTGGGGCTATTCTCGCTACTGGAATCGCCTACAATCAAGAAGACGGACCATAACCGCATGACCGAGAGTTGCAGCGAGGGCCTGTTGGGAACCTGGGCGCCCCCCGAGTGTCCCTTCAAGATCGCGTATTCGCTCAGGGCGCTGGATGACATCCGCCTCGCGGTAATCGACGCTTTCTTTTCGCTGCCGCGCGGTGGCGCGGAAATCGGCGGCGTTCTACTGGGGAAACGGGACGGTCAGCAGGTGACCATTCTCGACTATGTCGCGCTCGACTGTGAACACGCTTTCGGACCTTCTTTCACGCTTTCTCCAAAGGACTTGGCTCACCTATCGACTCTGCTGGAAGAGGCCCGAAAGAACACTCCCGACCTACAATCGATGGGATGGTATCACTCCCATACGCGGAGCGAGATCTTCCTTTCCGAACCCGATCTCGAAGTTCATAAACGATACTTCTCCTCCCCGTGGCAGGTGGCGCTGGTGCTCAAGCCGCACACTTTCCAACCAACCCGCGGTGGCTTCTTTTTCCGCTCCGCTGACGGAAGCTTCCATATCGAGAACTCCTACCAGGAGTTTGTTCTGGAACCCCTGCCGCTACGCCCGGTCCCCTCCGGAATCGTCCCGCCGCCGGTTGAGACGGGCAACACCATGCGGGTGGATCTCTCGCCAACGGGAAGGGTGATCACCATGCCTTCCGCGCTGGATACCGGGGCCCCGGGTTCTGAGCCTGCGGGCGGGGACAGCCGGGGGGTGGGACTTGTGCCGGATCCCAACGGTTCAGAATCGGGAGCGGAAATCGCCTCTGCGGGGGCTGATCCCGCGGCTGAGGCGGCAAAGCCGGCAGGCCCGGTGTTGGTGCCGGACACGGCCAGTGGATCCCTTTCGGATGGCGATACCATCCATTTTCCGGACCTGAGTCCTCGCCCTCGCTGGCGGCTCACGGCTCTTTTAGGATTGGCAGCCTGCCTGGCGATCGGCGCATTTGCTTTCGAGACGCGCCGCATCTGGATGCCGCGCATCTGGCACGGGACCGCCGGTACGGCGCAAACCTCGGTCGCCACCTCGCTTGGCCTGGTCCTTGCCGACCACAACGGACAGTTGCACATCGGCTGGGACCGCAAGGCGCCCGTGGTCGCGTCAGCAACGGGGGGCACACTTGAAATCTCCGCCGGCGGGGGAATCCCCAGTGTGACGCAATTTGGGTCCGCTGAACTGCAGTCTGGTTCCTTCACCTATAGCCGGGAGACCGAGAAGGTCGAGGTAGTTCTGTCCGTCGAAGGCCCCAATGGCGAACTGGGACATGAATCGGCAAGTTACCTGGGCAAACTTCCCGAACAGGCCGGAGCGGCTGCGGAACCGGCAGTGGCCCGCCAACGCGACGAACTGGCAGTCGAGGTGGAACGGCTAAAGGGCGACCTCAAGGCCGAGGTGGCACTGAATCAGAAACTAGCGAAGTACACGGAGCAGCGCGGCGACATAACGGCCGAAGTCGAACGGCTGAAAGGCCAATTGAATACACAGGTGGCTCGCACCAAGGAACTCGAAAGGGCGCTTAAGACCAAGGACGACCAAATGGCCAAGGTGCGAAACGACCTCAATGTTCAGGTTTCGCACAACCGCGTGCTGGCGCAATCCCTGGACGACATGCAGGCCCAGCTCCGGCTGCAGCAAAAGAAGCGGCTGAACAACCAGAACGCCGATACTTCAAAACAGTAGAGCCCGGCGCCCGGTGGCTGGCAGGGGAGTTCGCACTGGCTTATAGTGGTAACGATCATGACCACGTCAATCGGACTTCCCAATCGCCGGCGTTTCGTGGGAACTGCGCTGGCCACGGCGGCTTCCTACGGCCGCATCCTTGGGGCCAACGAGCGCATCCGGATCGGCGCTATCGGAACCGGGGCTCGCGGCCAGTACCTCCTGGGCCTGCTCAAGCAACTTGAGTTGACTGAGATTACGGCCCTGTGCGATGTCTACGAGCCACACATCGATGCCGCCAAGGCTCAGTATGCGCCCGACGCCCGCGGGTACGTTGACCATCGCGAGCTGCTGGGCCGCAACGACATTGATGCCGTGGTGATCGGCACGCCCGACCATTGGCACGTACCGATCGTCCTCGATGCGATCCGCGCGGGCAAGGACATTTATTGCGAGAAGCCGATCACGCACTCCATCGAGGAGGGCGAACCGCTGATTGCGGCGGTGCGCGAGTCCAAGCGGGTTCTGCAGACCGGCATGCAGCAGAGAAGTTGGGAGCATTTCGCGCAGGCGCGCGAGGAGATTCTCGGCGGCCGGTTGGGCCAGGTCACGCTGATTCGCACCTATTGGTACCAGAATCATATTCCGGCGCAGGGCCGGGCTCCCTCGTTCGAAACTGGAAAACTGGACTGGAAACGCTTCCTGGGATCTGCGTCCAACCGGCCGTTCGACGCCGACCAGTATGCCAACTGGCGCTGGTATTGGGATTTCGGAGGCGGCGCCATGACCGACCTCTTCGTTCATTGGGTGGACGTGGCTCACTGGATCATGGGCACCGATGTGCCGTCCCGCGCAACCGCCAACGGGCTGACGGCCATCCTGACGCAACGGCAGACGCCCGACACCATGAGCGCGGCCCTGGCCTATCCGGGTCATGCCATGGTGGAATTCGATTGCGCCCTTCTGGGATACCTGGAAGGCGGCGGCTTGATGATTCGCGGCACCAAGGCGGCCATGCGGATTTGGCGCGGCGGGTTCTCGGTGTATGCCGAGGTACCGCGTTATTCCGAGCGGCCCGACCCATCGAGCCCTATTCTGGAAGTGAAGTCGAATGGCGACCGCACCGTGGACCACGTGAAGAACTTCCTGGACTGCGTGCGTTCCCGTAAGACGCCCAACGCGCCGGTGGAAGTGGGCGTAGCGGCGGCGCGGGCGGGGCACGTGGCGAATCTCGCATTGCGCGGAAATGGGTCCTGGAACCAGGGAGACGCGCGCGGGTAGGACCAAACGTGAGACGGCTGCAATCCCCAACCGATTGGCCGGGGATTGCAGCCGCCCGCTTCATTCGCTGTTCGCTATGCCCTAGAATGTCACCCGGAACGCAATCTGACCGACGCGCGGGGTCCTCGCCGCTGTCAGATTTCCGAATGCCGTGTTCACCTGCGCACCGGTCGTGGGGTTGAACTGTGCGGTGGTGTTCATGCTGGAAAACTGCGTGTGATTGAAGGTGTTGTAGGCCTCAAAACGAAGCTGGCCTTTCACCCTCTCGTGGTAGATCGGGATGTTCTTGAAAATCGACATGTCGAAATTGTTGATTCCCGGCCCGCGCACCACATCGCGGGGCGCGTTGCCATAAGTCCCGACGGCCGGGATGCCAAACACCCCGGTATTGAAATATTGGAGCATGGTCCGGTTGCTCTTGGAGAGTATCGGATTGCTGAGCACCAAAGCCCGCACGCCGTCGCCGCCGCCGGGAATGTCCATCCCGTTAGTTGTGCTCAACGTGATGCCGGAGGGCGCTCCGCTGATGAACGAAGCCACGCCGGAAAGCTGCCAGTTATCGAAGAGGGCGCCGATAACCGGGTTCTTCACCAGCTTGGTTGCCTTGGGAATGTCCCAAAGCCAGTTCACCTGCACGATATGCGTCCGGTCGAAATCCGACTTGCCGTAGTTCCAGATCTTGATCGGAGTCACGGCCGCCACCGCCGCATAGTCGTTGCTGATGTAATCCATGGATTTCGACCAAGTCCACGTGCTTCCCAACGTCAGGCTGCGCGCAAAACGGCGATTGATCTGGACCTGCATGGAGTGGAAACTCGAGTTGCTGGCATATTCATCGATCTGGATGCTCGAATAGCCGGAATACGGCTCCAGAAAGATATCCGACAGCGGCTTGCCAGGATTGGTGGGGTCCTGGTTGGCGGCCAGGAAGTGTGTGCCGTAGGGCAGGGTGTTGGGGTTGCGCTCCTGCAACAGGTGCCGGCCGAGCGCGCCCACGTAGGCGACATCCAGCACAGTCTTAAAACCGAGCTCGCGCTGGATGCCTATGCTGTAGTTATAAATCGTGGGCACTTTGCCGGTGATGGAGAGCCCCGCGGTGGAAGATGGCGAGAGGTTCCCGGAACTCTTCAACAGGCTACTGAAGTTGCTGTAGTAGGTGATGGGGGTGTACTGAATCGGCGGTGTCTTGGCGATATCCACCAGCAGAACGCGCTCGCGTTCGTTGTGGACCGTGCCGAACCCTCCGCGTATCGCGGTCTTTCCATTGCCGAACAGGTCGTAGGCAAATCCGAAGCGCGGAGCGAAGAGGATGCCCTGATGGTTCATCATGCCGCTGGGATATCCCGGGGTGCCTTCCTGCACCATGCCGTTGGCGGTATTTCCCGTGTTCGGAACGAACGCTCCGATGAGCAGCGCCGGAACGGTGGCGCCAGTCGCCTTGTCGTAACCGACGCGCGCTCCGTTCACCAGAGTGGGGTAGTATAGCCGCGGCGCGTTGGCGGGATTGTACAGGTTTGGCTCGAAGCTGGAGTCCATGTTGTGCTTATCCGAATAAGGCGTGTACCAGGCGAACCTGATGCCGTAATCCACGGTGAGCCTTCGCGTGGCCTTCCAACTGTCCTGCAGGAACCAGTCGAGCTCGTTGCCGCGCCCGTTGGTCGCCACGCGAGTATTGCTTTCCTGGTAGGACTGGAACACGCCGAGGAGCGCATTCGAATAGGCATAACGGGTATCGAGCGAATTGTTCGCGTCGCTGGCGAAGGCGAACGACCCCGAGTTGGTCCCGCTGGAGCCGCCGAAGTAGCGCACGCGTTCGTAGAACACGCCCACCTTGAAGGTATGAACGCCCCAGAGCTTCGTCAGGTTATTGGTAAAGTCGAAGATCGTGTCGGCGCTCTTGGTGGGGAAGCGGGCATCCCAAGTGATGCTGGGCGCGGCGGTGACGCCGCCAAAACTGGCCCAGGGAATCAGATCGAGTGGATTCAACTGAGGGTAGAACTGGGGCAGAGTCATCCCCAATGCCGATCGGCTAATGCTATTGATTGAAGCCTGGTCGTAGGGATAGATGTTCTGAACGCTATGGTGAACGCCGAAAGTGGTCTCGTTCACCATAGTGGGGCTGAAGGTGTGAGTCAGGTTGGAAGCGCCGCCATCGTCCGAAAACACGTTGGTGGTTTTGAGCTCGGGCCAGGAGGTGCCGCCGCCGCCGATGAGATACCCCGACTGGTGCAGCCGAAAATCGAGGCCACGGACGTAGAACCTGGTCTTGTCGGTGAGGTTGTAATCGACGCGATAAACTTCGTTGAGTTTGGTAGCCGGAATCACTTCCTGGAACGTGTAGTTGTAGCCGCCATGGGTAATGGCGGTATTGAGCTGGTTGGGAAGCGGCAGGACCGAGAGCAGTTTTTGCCCGTTGGAGTCGATCCGGGTGGATGGAATGATGTTCCCTGGAAATGGAGCGCCCGTGGTGGAGTCGAGGATGTTGGTCGTTATACCGGAGAAATCGCCCGTCCTCATCGCCGCGGTTGGCATGGTGTCGTTGACTATGCTCTGGGGAGTGCTGGTCGGGAGATACTCCTCGGAGTAAAAGAAGAACAGCTTGTCTTTGCGCGTGAGCAATCCGGGGATATAAGCCGGGCCGCCCACATTACCGCCCCAGGTGTTATACCGATACCGGGGTATCGCCCCCCCGGACCTGTTGGTGAAGAAATTGTTGGCGTTGAATTCCTCGTTGCGCTTATAGTAGTAGCCGCTGCCGTGAAGGTCGCTGCTTCCCGAGCGGGTAACCGCCTGCACCAGCATACCCGCGGTGCGGCCATATTCGGCCTGATAGTTGTTCATCAGAACCTTGACTTCGCCGATCGCGTCCATGTTGATCGGCGTTGGGGTGGTCTGTGAACTGCCCAGGTCGTCGTTGGTTACGCCGTCGATAGAGACGGAACCATAGCTGATCCGCGTGCCTTGCACATTCGGGTACGCTGCCCGGGTTCCGATGGAATCGACGTCCCCGGACGCCGATGGAACCACGCCCGGCATCACGCGCAATAGCGACAGGAAATCGCGCCCGCGGGCCTCCAGCGTGCTCATCTGTGTGTCCGTCAACAGACCCGAGCGCTCCTCGCTATTGACCTGGACGGGTGTTCCGGAAGCGTCCACTGTGACCGATTGGGTGACATCGCCTACCGGTAAAGCGAATTCGCCCGCCGATAAACGCTCCGCCGCGGTGATATTGAGGTCGGTCTTCTCCACCGTTTTGAAGCCCTTCATCTCGACCGCCACGGAGTACTTACCCGGCAAAACGGCGGCGAAAACGAAGCTGCCGCTGGCGCCGGTCTTCTGAATGACCTTAACGCTGGTACCGCTATTGGTGAGGGTTACGGTAGCGCCCGCAACCGGTAGGGAACTGGAATCGACCACCGTGCCAGTGATCGTGCCGGTGATGGTTTGGGCGAAGCCGGATGGCTGGAAAGCAACCAGGCTCCCCATTAGTAGAACTGCGCTTCTTAACGTAATCGATAGGCGAGACATACGTAGTCCTCCCTCTCGGAATGGGATAACCTTATCCTGCCCTGAGCCGATCTCGAACAGCTAAAAAATGGGGGGCCCCGGAATTCCACTGTACGGAATGGAATTGACCCCAATAGTGGAAGTAAGGCCACAACTAGCTATGCCAGTCCGATCTTCCTCATTCCGCAATGCGGAATGATTTGACGCCGAGGTCTTTTTACAACGAACTCGCCCCTGACTGCAATAGAATCGAACCCATGCCGTACGTCCTGCCCAAGAACCCGAGGCCCATCTCCATCCTCGGGGCGGGCGGGATCGTACGCGACGCCCACTTGCCGGCTTATCGGATTGCGGGTTTTCCCGTACATGGCATCTGCGACCTGGAACCCGGGCGCGCCCACGCGCTGGCGGCGGCTTACGGCATTGAACGCGTCTATGAGGACGCCGCCGACGCTTTTCGCCACGCGCCCGAAAACACAGTCTTCGATCTGGCGACTCCGCCGGACAGCATCCTTCCGCTGCTGGAACAGATCCCCGCAGGCGCCGCCGTCCTGATTCAGAAGCCCATGGGCCGGTCCATTGAGGAAGCCCGCGCCATCCGCGATCTGTGCCGCCGCAAGCATCTGACCGCTGCCGTGAACTTTCAACTCCGTTTCGCTCCCGCGATCATGGAGGCCCGGCGCCTGATCGAAGCCGGCGCTATCGGCGACGTTCACGACATGGAAGTGCGCGTCGCCGTTTTCACTCCGTGGCACCTCTGGCCCTTCCTCGAACGCCTCGAGCGCACGGAGATTCCGCTTCACTCGATCCACTACCTCGACCTGATCCGGTCCTTTCTCGGCGAGCCGCGGGCGGTGTGGGCCCGAACCACCAAGCACCCAGGAGCACCCCGCCTGGCATCGGCGCGCTCGCATATCTTCTTGGATTATGGCGACATGCTGCAGGCCGCCGCCACCACCAACCACGGCCACGCCTTTGGAATGCGCCACCAGGAGTCCTATGTGAAATGGGAAGGCACGCGGGGCGCCATCAAAGCCCGGCTCGGATTGCTTATGGACTATCCCAAGGGTGTCGCCGACGAGTTCGAGGTCTGTGTGCTGGAGAATGGCCGCCCGCCCGAATGGAAGACCGTGGAGATCGCCGGCTCGTGGTACCCGCACGCGTTTCTTGGGATCATGGCAAGCCTGATGTGCTATCTCGAGGGTTCGTCTTCGGAGTTGCCTACGCATTTCGAAGACGCCTACCGCACCATGGAACTGGTGGAAGCAGCGTATCGTTCGAACGATTCGGGAGGGACGCCGATTGCCCATGATTGAACTCTCCGGCATCACCTGGAACCACACGCGCGGCTATCTCCCCATGGTGGCCGCGGCACAGCGCTTTTCGGAGCGCAACCCCGGGGTGACCATCCACTGGCAGAAGCGCTCGCTGCAGCAGTTTGCGGATCGGCCCGTCGAGATCCTGGCCGAGCACTTCGACCTGATGGTGATCGACCATCCCTCGGTGGCCGACGGGGCACGCTGCGGCGCGCTGCTTCCGCTCGACGAACATCTCCCCGCCGACTTCCTGGCGGACCAGGCGCGCAATTCCGTCGGCCGCTCGCACCAGAGCTACTGCTACGGCGGCCATCAATGGGCCCTCGCCATCGACGCGGCTGCCCCCGTTGCCGGCTACCGTCCGGACCTGCTGCACCGGGCCGGCGTGGCTTTGCCGCGCACCTGGGGCGAATTGATGGAGTTGGCGCAGCGCGGCCTGGTGGCGCTTTCCGGGATCCCTATCGACACACTCTGTCACTTCTTCATGCTGTGCGTCGGGCTGGGCGAGGAACCGTTTCGAGATGCCGAGCGCGTGATATCGGACGACACCGGCGTCCGCGCGCTTGCGATGTTGCGCGATCTGATGCGCGCCGCGGTGGGCGGCTGCGATGCGCGTAACCCCATCGCCGTTTGGGAACTGCTGACCACCACCGATACCGCCGCGCTCTGCCCTTTTGCCTACGGGTACTCCAATTACGGCCGGCCGTCTTACACCGAGCGTCCGCTTTCCTATGGAGGCCTGGTGGAGATCGAAGGCCATGGCCGCTGCCGATCGACGCTGGGGGGCGCGGGGCTCGCCATTTCGGCTCGCTGCCGTCAATTCGCGACGGCGCTCGCGTATGCCCGGTTCGTGGCCAGCCGGACGTGCCAAAGCGGTCTCTATTTCGAATCCGGCGGCCAGCCCGCCCATCGCGCGGCATGGACTGACGCGGAGGTCAACCGCGCCTCGAACGGTTTTTTCCGCAATACGCTCTCCACGCTCGACGAGGCATGGATGCGGCCGCGCTATCCTGGCTATCTTCGGTTTCAGGAAAACGCCGGCGAGATTGTTCACCGCGCGATCTGGGGGAAGACCGATGCACCGGACGCACTCGCGGCGCTCGATCGCCTGCTTCTGGCCAGCCGGCCTCCGGAGGCGCGATGAGGCCTCTCGAAGGACTGCTGGTTCTCGATTTCAGCCAGTTTCTGGCCGGACCTTCCGCCGCTCTGCGCCTGGCCGACCTGGGGGCCAGGGTCATCAAGATCGAGCGCCCCGATGGTGGAGATCTCTGCCGCCGCCTCTACATCTCCAACCTGGAACTGGAGGGCGACAGCACACTCTTCCACTCCATCAACCGCAACAAAGAGAGCTTCGCCGCCGACCTGAAGAGCGAGCCGGACCGCCGCCGCGTCCTCGACCTCATCGCCCGCGCCGACGTGCTGATTCAGAACTTTCGCCCCGGAGTAATGGAGCGCTTGGAGCTCGACTACGGACGCATTTGCGAGCGCTTCCCGCGCCTGGTCTACGCCGAAGTCACCGGCTACGGTCCGAGCGGTCCATGGCGCGATAAGCCGGGCCAGGACTTACTGCTGCAGGCGCTCTCCGGTCTGGCGTGGCTCAACGGCAATGCCGATCAGCCGCCCATGCCGTTCGGTTTGGCGGTCGCCGATATGTTCGCCGGCGCGCACCTGGTGCAGGGAATCCTCGCCACCCTGGTTCGGCGGGGCATCACCGGTGCGGGCGCCCACGTGGAAGTCAGCCTGCTCGAATCCGTCCTCGATTTCCAGTTCGAAGTGCTCACCACGCATCTGAACGATGGCGGCAAGGCGCCGGAACGAAGCGCTATCCATAATGCCCACGCCTACCTGGGTGCGCCGTACGGAATCTATCCCACCGCCGACGGTTTTCTCGCGCTGGCCATGGGCTCCGTCACTCAACTCGGCAAGCTGCTCGGCTGCGCCGCTCTGGACGCGTACGGCGACCCGCAATTGTGGTTCACGGCCCGCGACGACATCAAGCGCACCCTGGCCGCCCATCTCGCCGCGCACACCACGTCGCACTGGCTTTCCATTTTGGAACCGGCGGGCTACTGGTGCTCCGACGTCCTCACCTGGCCCGAGTTGATGCGCGGCGAGGCGTTTCAGGCCCTCGACATGGTGCAGGAAGTGGTGTGTCGCGGCGGCTCCGTACTGCGCACCACGCGCTGCCCCATTCGCATCGATGGCGAGGTTTTCAAAAGTCCCAAGCCGGCGCCGACTGTGGGCGAACACACCGCGCGGATACTGGAGGAACTGTGACCGCAAGTGCGTTCCGGATCGCCGTCCGCGCCTTTCCGCCGTTCGAATCGGCCATTCGGAAACAGTGGGAGCGGTTCGAATCCAATGCGCGCACCGGCCTCCATCTCGAAGCCGTGCCGCTCGATCTGCACCCCTTGCATGAAGCGATTTTCGGCTCGAGTGGCGCCCACTGGGACGTGGCCTTCGTTGTGACCGATTGGATGGCCGAGGCGGCGGAGCGGAACGCGCTTGTCGATCTCGCACCGTACCTTGCCGCCGGTCCGCCCGAGGGCTACCCCGGCGCGTGGACACCTTCGCTACGCCGCATCCAGGAGTTCGGCGGCCGCGTTCTGGGCCTACCCTATCACGACGGCCCGGAGTGCCTGATCTATCGCGAGGATCTATTCCAGGAAGCCGGCCTGGCCCCACCTCAAACCTGGGAGGACTTCCACTGCACCGCGCGCCTGCTCAATCGCCCGGCGGAAAATCGCTACGGCGCCGTCTTCGCCGCCTATCCCGACGGCCACAACACCGTCTACGATTTTTGTTTGCAACTCTGGAGCCGCGGCGGCGAGTTGTTCGATAGCCGGGGCCTGCCGCATTTCACAACCCAGCCCGCCGCCGACGCACTACGTTTCTACCGCGCCATTCTACGCGACCGGTCGGCCGTGCATCCGCGGTGCGCCGAATTCGATTCCGTGAAATCGGGCTTTGCCTTTGCCAATGGAGAGGTGGCTCTCATGGCCAACTGGTTCGGGTTCGCCGCCATGTGCGAAACCTCGCCTGATTCGAAGGTGCGCGGCAAGGTGGCCGTGGCCAGTGTTCCCGGTGGCGTTTCGCTGAATGTTTACTGGACTCTCGGCATCCCAACCGGCAGCGCGCTGCGCGACATCGCCTGGCAGTTCCTGCGGCACTGCGCCTCACCCGAGATGGACAAACTGCTGACTCTCGAAGGCGGCATCGGCTGCCGCAAATCCACCTGGACCGATCGGGAGGTCAACCGCACGGTGCCGTTCTATCGGGAAATGGAGCGCCTGCATGCCGGGGCCCGCGAGATGCCACGCCTGGCGCAATGGCCGCGCATCGCCTCGGCGATCGACCATATGATGCTGGGAGCCATCGGCTCCGATCTGCCCGAGGAAGAGCTGCTGGCGCAAGCGCAGCAAAGGTCTCTCGCCATGAGGCAAGCGCAATGATCGAATCACGCTACTTCGAAGACTACACTACGGGCGCGGTGCGGCACACGTTGGGGCGCACCATCACCGAAGCCGACGTCGTCATCCACGCCGGCCAGACCGGCGACTTCTACCCGCACCACATGGACGCCGAATGGTGCCGCACGCAGCCCTTCGGCCAGCGCATCGCGCATGGAACCCTCATTTTCAGCGTGGCTGTCGGGATGACCGCCGGCGAGGTCAACCCCGAAGCCTTCTCCTACGGCTACGACCGCGTGCGTTTTATCCGCCCCGTCTTCATCGGCGACACGGTTCACGTCACCGTCACGATTCGAGAGAAGAGAGACTCTCCGAAATCGCCCGGCCACGGTATTGTGGTCGAGGTATGCGAAGTAGCCAATCAGCGCGGCGAAATCGTGCTCGCCTGCGAGCATCTGCTGATGGTGAAGCGCCGCGAATCCGTGCAATCCACCACAGTCTCCCCCGTCTCCACACGCGGCAACGGCTAGACTTCCCGCCTTTGCCCCCGATTCTGCATCGTGGAACCGGCATAGTAGGATTACCGAGCGATGCCCGTGCCGACAACCGCTCGTGGTCGTGCCGAAAGTCCACCATGCGGAATGCTGTGACTACTCGCTCTGCCGACCTCCAGGCCGAGGAAGCCGGCGCCGGAGAACGAGCCCCGCCAGAAGAGGTTCTGGACGGCTCAGTGCTTTACGGTGATGAACCCACCAGTAGGCGAAGTAACTCCACCGACCTTCATCACCACCGGCTGATCGCCGTCCGAAGTGGAGGCGGGAACTCGAATGTTGATCTGGTACAGGCCTGCGCTGCCCGGCGTTACGCCGGAGTACAGCACGTCGGTACTGGCCAGGGTGGCGCCACCGACGGAGATCTGGAAAGCGCCGGTAATGGCGCTCGCGGCCCCTGGTAATTCGCCTGCCGCAAAACTGGGATTGGTGAGCCCCAGGCCTGTGGCGTACAACGTGACGACGTCGCCGGGTTTCGCAGGGGCGAAAGTAGCTCCCGACACCAATCCAGCCGCTCCCACGCTGACCCCGGTAGTGGCATCGACCGCCGCAATCGGGTTCTGGCCGGAGGAGTTTGCGACGAAGTAGAAGAATTCCGGAGTCGCGGCCTGCACGGTTACGGTTTGTGCGGCACTCCGCTTTTCGTTCGCGGTTCCGCAGCCGGTGACCACCTGGACCGAAGTCGCCCCGGGCTGGATCCCCTGCGGCGCTTGAAAGTTGACCTGGGTAGGCGTCACTGCCAGAATCGGCGCCTGAGTGGAGCCGACCAGCACGCACACGCCGTCCATCTCGGTAGAGACTTTCCCATTTACCAGGTTCGACGACGCCAGAACGCTCAAGGTCCCCGCTGGCGCAAAACCGGTTCCAAAGGCAATCGCCATCCCATTCGGAGAGATTGCGCTCACCGCCGGGTTGCTCAGGCCCGCGCCGACTACGCCACCGGCCGATACAGTCGGATTCAATGCCGTGGAAGTGGAAAAGTCGGCCTTGACGCTCTTGGGCCCGTTCATCGCGACGGTGCACGAACCAGTGCCCGTGCATGCGCCCTCCCAACCGGAGAAGACGAATCCCGCTTGCGGCGTCGCAGTCAGCGTTACGTTGGCGCCGGAGTTCTGCCAACCGGCCCCTGACGAGACCGTTCCGCCGTGATCCGCGGCAACCGTCAGCGCGTACTGGGTCTGAAAATTCACAACCACCGATCCAGTTGCGCCGCAGGTGACGCTTACCGGCTGCGTGCCGGAGGACAAATACTGCACGCCGGTAGATCCGGCTTGCACGGACGGCGCGCCGATGGTGTGCTGGGTGCCCGGCAGCAAGTGCGCAATGGCCGGCGTGGTAGCCGGTTGGCCGTCGATGGTAACCTGCAACCCCGAAGGATTCGACGAGATGGTGTAATCGACCGCCGGCCACAATTGCCGGATCCGCTGGTTCGACGTGTCTCCGATGTACAGACTACAACTCGGACCGGCGACAATAGCCGACGGCGCATACAGCTCATACGATGTCGCGGGGCTGCCATCGCCGTTGTATCCCGCAGTGCCATTGCCCGCCACCGTCGAAATTTTGCCGCTGGTGTCGATGCGCCGAATGAGGTTATTGTTCGTGTCCGCGATGTAGATATTCCCTACCGAATCGACCGCGACCGCTTCCGGGCTTCTGAGAGTTGCGGCGGTGGCCGGGCCTCCATCGCCGCTGTACCCGGCAACACCGGTGCCGGCCACGGTCGTGATGGTTCCATTCCCGGACAAACGCCGGATGCGATTGTTGCCGGAGTCGGCGATGAGAAGGTTTCCGGACAGGTCGAACGCCAGGCCCTGGGGAAGGCTCAGATTCTGCAGCACGCCCACACCGGTCTCGGAATCCGGAGCGCCATTGGTCCCCGTTCCGGCTACAGTGTGCAAAAGTCCCGTTCCGATATCGATCCGCTGTATCAGGTTCCCGGCTCTCTCGGCGACGTACAAATTCCCAAAAGCATCGGGAGCCACGGCGACGGGTTCCTGCAACTGGGCCTCGGTGGCCGGCCCGCCGTCTCCCGTGGAACTGCTCAAGGCGCCGTTTCCAGCAATGGTTGTGATCTCGAGTTCCGTCGATACTTCGCGGACCCGGTTGTTCCCCGTATCGGCGATGTACAGATTGCCCGAGCTATCGAAAGCGATGCCGCGCGGAGCGTTCAGAGCCGCCGAAGTCGAGGTGCCGTTGTCGCCGGTGAAAGAGGCCTGGCCGGTGCCCGCGATCACCGAAATGAGTCCGGTCGATGGGGTGTACCCGCGAACGCGGTTCAGAACGCTGTCGGAAAAATAGAGAATGCCGTAGTTGACCAACCCGCGCGGATTGAAGGAGGCGATCCCGTTGCCCGCCATCGTGTTGATGAGGCCGTCGGCCACCGTGACGATGCGCACGCGGTTGTTGACGCCATCGGCGATCAGCAGATTGCCATTGCGATCTACTGCGATTCCGAGAACGTTGAGATTGGCGCCGGTGGCCAGCCCGCCGTCGCCCGAACTGCCGCCGGTCCCCGTTCCAGCGTAGGAGGAAATCATGCCGGCCGCGGTGATCTGGCGGACGCGGGGAGCGCCATATTCGACAAAGTACAGGTTGCCCTGACGATCCAGGGCCATACTGGTGGGACTGACCAAGGTGGCATTGGTGGCGATGTTGGGATCTCCCGAACCGAAATACCCCAACCCCGTCGAAGGATCGTAACCGGCAAAGCGAGTGATGATTCCGTTCGGCGCAACCACGCGAATCCAGGCATTTCCGGTGTCGGCAATATAAATGTTCCCGGCGCCATCCGCCAGCACGCCGCTCGGGGAATTGAGCGACGCATGAATGGCCGGCCCGTCGTCGCCGCCGGAGCCCTTGCCGCGATTCCCGGCGAAGATGGAGACCTGTCCGTTCGGCGTAACCACCCGCACGACGTTATTCCCCGTGTCGGCGATATACAGATTGCCGCTGGCGTCGGTGGCGATGGCCGCCGGACCGTTGAAACTCGCTTTGATGGCCGGACCGCCATCGCCGCTATACCCGGCTTGGCCGTTGCCGGCGTAGGTGGCGATCACGCCGTTGGTTCCGACGCGGCGCACGGTATTGACCTGCTGATCGAGGATATAGAGGTTGCCGGCCGCATCCAGGGCGAGACCGGAGGGAGCGGTCAACGTGGCCAATTTGGCCGATCCTCCGTCTCCGCTGGTACCCTGGGCCCCCGTCCCCGCCACCAGCGACACCTTCTGATTGGCGTCGATTTTGATCACCTGGTGAGCGGCTTTGAGCGCGACGTACGCATTACCGTTCGCGTCGGTCACGATGGCGGACGGCAGGTTCAGCGTCGCCGAGAGCGCTTGAATGCCGTCGGAGGTGACGCCGAGAACCGTGCTGATGACCGATTGTGTATGGCCGACCGTGGCCGCCAACGACGTCGTCAGGATGATAGCGAAGAATCTGGATCGCATATTCCGGGTATCCGTACTGCCTTAAAACGAGATGCCGAGGCCGGCCTCGACCTGATTTTCCACCGCCCGGTAGGCCGGTCCCTGGAAAGTGGACCCCACCCAGCGGACGTACCGGATTTCGGGGGCCACCTTGATTTTAAAGTCGTCCATAAAACGCATGCCTACCCCTACGACAAATCCGATCTGGTTGCGATGATTCGGGGCGGCCGGGATTTCATTGTAGTCCGTGGTGCCGTCCGCATTCGAGAACTCGTTCCCGGTACGAATTGACCCCACATGGCGGTACTGCGCACCGCCGGACACGTAGCCGTGCGTGAATATCCCTTGCGACGCCAGCCCGTAGTAATGCAGCATCAGCGGCACGTCCCAATAGTCGGCTTTCGTCGTATTGGTGATGGTGGTCTTCTTGCGGTCGTCCACCGGAGAGTTGGGATCGATCGCGCCGCTCTGGACTATGGTCTTCTGGCTGTACTGCGCGTTATAAAAGTGAAACTCGGCTCCCAACGAAGTGCGTTTCCCCAGTCGGTACTCAATGGTGGGCGACACCGCAAACCTGCTCTTGGAGGTGGATGCGGTGTAGGTGTAGTCGGCGATCGGCTGGGTGGTCGATGCATATACCGTATCGACCTTATAAAGGCGCAATGGATAATACTCCAGCCGTACACCGATGGAGGGACGATGAATCGCCGGACTGGAATCGTCCTGCGCAAACAGAGAGCATGCCGCGAACAGACAAGCGCAAACACCGGTTTTCGAAAGAACGCTAAAAGTCATCGATAATCTTCCCCGGTTCAGAACTGCAGGCGTAACGAAAGCTCCATGGACCTGGAACCGCCGGAGCGGTAAAGAGCGTTGACGCCGCCACCGAACGCCTGGTTCATCATCTGCGTCACAATCCCGAAGCTCGGGCTGGACATGTTGCCCCCCTCGAGAGGGGATGGATTGGCGAAGTTCGGATGATTGAGAATGTTATACCCCTGGGCGGCGACGCTGACCTGGTACCGTTCGGTAATCGGAATCACACGGCGCAGCGCCAGATCCAACTGGCTGAACGAGAATCCGCGCAACGCGTTGCGTCCCAGGTTGCCTTGCGCATAGCCCGTCGGGGCGGTGAAGGCGTTGATATTCAGCCGGCTGCCTCCCGGTACGGTACTGTCCCTGATCCAGATCGGCAACCCGTTGTAGTTGGGCCGCACTTGCGCGAACAGGCCCGCGCCGGCCGTGCCGCTGGTTGTGCCGCTGACGCCCTGAATGTCGAACGGCAGTCCGCTGCGCGCCGAAGCGACGAAGTCCAGGTACCAATGTTGAAGAAGATAAAACGGCAGGCCGTCGGGAGCGGGCAACCGCCATGAACCCGAGAAGTTCACCACGCGCCGGACGTCGTAGTCGGACGGTCCTCGTTCGCCGTTTCCAAACAGGCTGGCGAACCCGCCGCCAAAGCCCGCATCGGTCGAAGAGCTGTCGATCGAGTGGCCCCACGTGTAGCTCAACTGCGCTTGCAGGCTGTCGCTGAGCCGTTTGCGATACTGGAATTGCATGCCGTCGTAGTTCGACGCCGCGCCATTGGTAACCAGCCGGAGCACGTCGTAAGCGGCGGTGAAAGACGCCTCCGTCGCGGTGCGCATCAAATTGCTGCCCTTGGTGCCCACCACCCCGAGGCTCACCATCTGTCCCGATCCGAGACTCTTCTGCCAAGTGGCGTTCCACTGGTAGATCTTGGGAGACTTCAATCCGTTGTCGCCGGTCGTGATCTCTCCATACGGCCGCACCGGCGGCAGCGGGGGCGCAGCCAGGTTCGTCGGCGAAAGCGGGAAAATCGGCTGCGAGATTGTGAACACGTTGGCGTACGGCGCGCCGCTGAAAGCGGTATCCGCCGAGCCATAACCCAGGTCGTAAAACAGTCCGAATCCCGCGCGCAACACCATTTCCCGTCCCGGCGTATCGTCCGAGAGATAAGCCACCCCCACGCGCGGCGCCACGTTGAACCAGCGCGTCTGGTACATGGGCTCGTTCTCGGTAACACCGGCAATGTTGGAACTGGATAGCGCAAATGGCTTTGGCCCTTTCCAGGTGGAGGGAGCCGGATTGACGTCCCAACGCAATCCGTATGTCACCGTGGTCCGATCGGTGGCCCGCCAGGTGTCCTGGCCGTAAGCCGAGAAGTTTATGTACGACGGGTACACCGATCCGACATTGGAAGAGACCTGGGCGTTCAACGCCTCGCCGTTCAAGAATGCCCAATCGCTGTAAATCAAACCGTCGAAGGCGACGGACTCGCTGTAGGGGCTTCGGTAATTCGTCTGCAAAAGCTCCCGATAGTCGATGCCCGTCTTAAAATGGTGATTTCCAGCCACCTTCGTCAGGCTGTCCACGACGTTCACCTGGTCCTGGACGTTGGACGAGTGAGCGCCGAACGAATACCCCGCATAACCCAAAATCCTCAGGTTGAACGATCCGGTCGAGCCGGTCACGCCTTTGGGAAATACCTGGGAGTCCAACAGGGGTACCGCGCCACCGTAGTTATCCATGCGGGACACGCCACCGCCCGACATTCTCGAGTAGTTCACCCGCACATCGTTCAGCGTGCCCTCCGAGAAGGTATGCGTAACTCCAGCCGTAAAGGTGTCGTTGTGTGAAGACTGGTCCGTGATGACGTTAGGAGTAAACACCTCGGAACCGCGCCGCGTCGAACTGGATGGCGTCACACCGAAACGCGCGAATAAGGTGGTGGTCGGACTCAGGATGTGGTCGATGCGAAGGCTGATGGAGCTCTGTTTGGCCGGATTGGAAAGAACCGTTCGATATTCCGCCGTATTGTTCCCCAGATCGATGCCCGTCGGAATCGGAAATGCATTCAGGAACGGCCGGATCGTCGAGGCCGCGGAATTTCGGGTGGGAACATCGGGCACGTCCGAGATGATCGACTCCGGCGCTTGCAGCTTGAGATACTCGAAAGAAAGGAAGAAGAAGGTTTGGTTCTTGATGAGCGCGCCGCCTAGCGTTCCACCGGGCCGATCCTGCCGTTCCTTACCCTTGGGGTAGCCTCCAGCGCTGGCAAACCAATCGTTGGCGTCGAACCTGTCGTTGCGCTTGTAGTAAAACAGCAGGCCGTGAAGATCGTTGGTTCCACCCCGGCTGGTCATCACGATCTGCGCTCCCGGCGAACGGCCGAACTCCGGCGCGGAGGACGACGTTTGCACCGTCATCTCCTGCAAGTCGTCGATCGAGATGATCTCGGTAGAGCCGGCGCCCACCGGAGGTCCACCACCACCCGGACCGCCGAAGCCGCCGCCAGGACTTGTGGGGCGGTTCAGGCTCACACCGTCGAGGATATAGTAGTTCTGGTTGGAACGGAGTCCGTTGGCGTTGTAACCGCCGTCGCCCTTGCCGCCTGCCGCCGTAGTGATGCCGGCGGTCATCAGAATCAGCGACTCGGCATTCCTGCCGTTGTCGGGGAGATCCTGATAGTACTTCCGGTCCAACGAAGTGCCCTGGCCGACGTCGCTCGACACAGCCTCAGCCGTTGCCGTCACTTCCACCTTGGCCCCCGCCGCCGCTGTGATCTTCAGTTCCACGCGGAAGGTCTGACGGTCGCGAACCCGCAACGTCAAGCGGTCCACCCGGTACGTATCGAAGCCGGCCTTCACGGTTTCCAGGGAATACTCCCCCGGCTGCAAGGAGTCGAAGACAACAAAACCTGTTTCTCTGGTTTCGGCCTGCTTGATTGCGCCATGGTCCAAGTCGGTGAGAGTCACCTTGGCTCCCGGCACGACGGCGGCGCTCGGATCGACGACCGTAACGGTCAGCGTCGCCGAATCTTGCGCAAACGCAACGAAGCCGCCAAGAAACACCAATACAGCCGTGATTGGTCTGACCACCACGTAGCTTTAACCCCCTATTTGCGAGTTCACGCACCCTGACGGCAGGAGTGCCAACTGGTCAGTGAACCACACGAATCCTGTTTCCGTTCGAAGTCGAATCGACGAACCGCTGCATGGCAGCAGTACGCCGCATAAAGTTTGCAATTCTAACATGTTAGCACAGCGCTTCCCAATCTAGAGTTCGAGCCTCCCACGGTAGACCATGTCCTTCAGAATGAACCTGGCCCGCACGCCGAGAGTCCCAATCTGGCTGACCAGAGTGACCTCTTTATCATCCGCCTGAATGGCGTCGGCGCCGACTGGGAAGAAGATCACAATTCTGGGTGAAAACTCAGCCTCGATCCATTCCGCATGATTTGCACGAATTGGACTCTTGCCGGTGCGGTCGAGCGTACTATTCTGTGCGACTCGCTCGGCTACCTCCGGGGTCATCACGCTGGCCCCCTGGTCGTTGTGGACCATTCCGGTGCCGGAAGTTTGTTCGATAAATGCCAGCGGCAACCTGTTGATGCTCAGTTGATACTGCCCCCCGGTCTTTTCGGAACGTGGATCGCCCCGGCGCGCCAACCGCACCGGCAACCCCGATTCCCATCGCACCAGAGCCTTGAAATCGATAGGCACGCCACGGCCATGGTTCTGCTGCTGGCGGTTCGATATCGCCCGGCCCGGAGCTGTGGGGGAAGGTGTGACTTCCAGGCTTACCTCCCTGGTCCATGCGGAATGATTGAGGATGGTTTGAATATCCTCCGGCGTCCATTCGGGCGGGTTTCGATCTTCCCACGGGCCTGAAGCAAGCCCCACCCATGGGATAAGGGCTGCTGCCCCCGACGAGGCGACCAGAAAATCTCTTCGAGTACGGAACATGGTTTCTCCGGTGACGCAGATCGCCCGCTTCGGGGCGCCCCGTTGGGCAAACAACACCCTCGAGACGATCTGCAATTTCATCGCCGCGGCGCGAACGCGGCCAGACACGATACACCAAGCGCCGGCCGCCCGAGTATTGGACGAGCTATCTACTTTACTCGCTTCGCTGCCAGTTCTTCCGTCGCATATTCTCCTGCCCGGCGGGCAAACTGGATCTCGTCTCTGGCGACCTTCCCAGTGTATTCGATGCGGACCACCATGTGCGCAAACTTCACGTATTCCACGGACTCTGGGGGAACCCACGCGAGGCCGCCCGGCAACCCGTGACCGAGCCGATCGAGCGGTCAACGTGACCTGGTTCGGGTGCCTTTTTGTTTTTTGAATCAGTTACTTACGGAGGATAGGCCGGTCGGGCTGACGGGCTGGCAAACCCCCGCCACGCCGCGGCTTGCTTGCGCTGCTCAACAGGGACGAGCGGGAAGTAATCGGACGGGGCGAAAACTGGGGGACAGACCGCGCGGCGTGCGGCTCGCAGGCATTTCGCACCGCGGACGGAGCGGTCTGTCCCCGCGTTTTCTAGAACCCGAACCTCAATTGCGCGTCGATCTTGCGGTTGTACGTGCCCGCACCGCTCATCGGTCCGAAGCCGCCGGCAAGGCTCAGGGACTCGCCGAAGAAGGGCGACGAGAGGTCGCCAATGGGCGCCGCGTAGTTGGGGTGGTTCAGCGCGTTCATGGCATTCACGCCGAAGGTAACGGTATAGCGCCGGCCGCTGTTGAACCCCATGCCGGGAGGCGGTCCGCCAGGGCCACCACCGGGAGGTGGTCCACCGCCGCCCCGCATGCCGCCACCACCGCCACCGCCCGGCGGGGGACCACCGCGGCCAGGACCGCCCATGGTCGCATTCGGGTCGGTCTCGCGCTTGCCGCCGAACGCCCAGGTGCGGGACAACCGCAGCATCAGCGTGGCGCTGCCCGGCCCTCGCCCGTAATTGCGCCCGATGGTCGCGGTACCGGCAGCCGGGTTGAGGTTGAAGCAGCCGAATTTCGCTTCGTAGACCAGGCTGGCCCCGCTACAACTCGCCGCCGACGCGCCCACCGTCAACGCCGGCCGTTCGGCGGCAATACCGGTGTGATTGGGGTCCTGGCCCGTCGTGATGTTGTAGGGAGAGCCGCTCTGCAAAATCAGGAACGGGCTGATGGAGATGCCCTTGAAGAACGGGATGCTGGTCCCCATCACAAAGCGTTGACGGACGTCCGAGTAGGACGAGGGTCCCCATTCCGCCCGCAGGTTGTACGGATTGGCCGGCTGGCCCTCGGCGTCGCTGTGGCCGTAGGAGAGCGAGTAGAAACCGAACAGAAAGAGCTTCTTATAGTTGACGCTCGGCGACACCATGAACTGGTTGGTGCGGCTGAAGCCGGTGGATTCTGCCAGCGTCCGGATCTCGGAATCGCCGTAGGGATAGAGCCCGTTGAACGGGGCGTTGATATTCCGCTCGCGTTCCACATGCACTCCACGGCTGGCGATATAGTTGATGCTCAGGCGGGCGTACTGATTGACCTGCCGCTCGATCCCCACGTTGCCCTGGTAATTCCGCGGCGCCCGAATCGACCCGTCCACAAAGTACAACGACTGCGGCTGGCGTCCACTGGCCAGCGATGCGGTCGTGGGGATGGTGGGAAAGAAGCTCGGGTTGAAAATGGCGTAAGACTGCTGCGTGACGCCATTGAAGCGAAGAGCCTGCAGCGCCAGCGATTGCGCGATGCGGTCGTAAAAAACGCCCGCCCCGGCCCGCAGCACCGTCTTGGCTGCCTTGCTTCCTTTGCCGTCGATTCCCCAAGCGAGACCGATGCGCGGAGCCACATCCGAGAAGTCGCTGATATTGGTCTGGGTTTCGTAGCGCAAACCATAGCTCAAAGTAACGTTGGAGCGGACCCGCCAATCGTCGTTCGCGAACAGGCCGATATCGAACTGGTTGATGGAAGTAGTGGGTGTCCCGCCGTTAATGCTGAACTCATAGGCGCCACCGCCCAGTGCGCGGATCTGCGCGTCGCTAAGGCCGGCTTTCTGAAACAGCACGGTGCGGCGATAGACCTCCAGCGCGTCGAGCTGAATGGCGGTTCCCGAGATCGCCTGGTTGTTGGCGTCGAGCTGCGGTCCGGATAGGCCGAGGAACGTATAGGTTCCCCAGAAATTCCCGGTGGACGTACTATCCTGAGCGGAGTTCCGCACCCTGCCGCCCCACTTGATGGTGTGGGTTCCCCGCGTGAGCGTGGAGATGTTAGTGGTTTCCAGATTACTGGTGGTCGTCCCGGAGTTCCCCACCTGCGCGCCCCCGGTGGTGAATGCGCTCTGCACGGAGATCACCGGATCGTCGGTGCCGCCTTTGCTCCTGGACTCCGAGCGCATGAACTGGAACCGGGTTTCATTGATCAGGTGCGGGTTCAGGACCGAAGTCTCGGTGGCTTGAATGGTGTTTTCCGAGCTGGTGGAGTTGTACGCAAGGGACGCCAGATTGTAATTGCCGACGCCCTGATTGTCCGAACTGGAGCGGGTATTCTGATATCGCACCGTCAGCGTGTTGTTCGTGTTGATAGACAGATCCACACGCGGGCTCAGCGTGGTGAACGTCTGGGGAGTGAGCACCGCCTGGTTGACGTTCTGGCGGTTGCCGTTCGAATCCAGGTCGGTGGCGTAAATGAACGCGTTCTCGGTGGTGCCGCGGCGCTGGGCGTCGAAACTGAAAGAGGCCTTCTGCTTCTTGATCGGACCGCCGATATTGAAGCCGAAGAAGTCCTGCTTGTAAGGCGGGCGCTTCGATTGAGTGAGCAGCGGACTGCGCGAGTTGAGGGCTTCCTTGTTGTACTGTACGAATCCTTGTCCGTGAAGTGAATCGGTACCCGGCTTGGTGAAGATTTCGATGCGTCCAAATCCCGGCCGGTCGTACTCCGGCGAGAACGGGTTCGAGTTGATGCGGATCTCGCGAATGGAGGATTTCGACGGCAGGTTGCCGCCGGTGAAACCGTCGATGTAGATCTGCCCGCCGCTCGGTCCGGCGCCCGGTCCCGCCATTGCCTGCAACTGCTGCGAGAGTTCGTCGGGATCGTCGGAGAGCGCGGCGAGCTCCTTTTCCTGAAGCACGATGGCGCCACCGTTGGACGAGGGATCGGCACTCACCTTGTGGGCCTCGTCCTGCACGCTGACCTCCTGGTTTTCGGCCTGAATGGTCAACTGGAAGTCGTGCGTCTGGGGCGAGGCGATATCGAAGTCTTGCACCGCTGTGACGGTGAATCCCTTGGCAGTCACGCGCACAACATACTTCCCGGGACGAAGCGCCGTGAAACTGTACCGGCCGGCCAGATCTGTGGTGGCGCGCAGTTCGGGGCCGGCGCCGCGCAATTGCACGACAGCTCCCGGAACCACCGCTCCGGACGGGTCCGTCACCACGCCTTGCAGACTCGCGTTGGGCGGGTTCTGAGCCGCTACGGGACCGCCGCACCACAACAGAGACAGAATGATCGCAGAGAAATAGAGTACGCGTTTTATGAACATGTGCTTTCGAGAATTCCCTTGGATTTACTGCATGATGCCGGAGAGACCGAGACCGCTCAGCCCTCCCGCATCGCCGCCCATCATGCTCCCCATACCTGCGCCCATGCCGCTCCCGCCGCGACTTCCGCCGCCGGACATCGCCGACGCCATCTGAATCAGCATGTCGGCGTTGGAGAGCAGCATGATGGCGGTGAGTTGATCGGTTTTCGCGCCCTTCGTACTGGAGATCACCACCGTGGACCCGGGCTTGAGGTCCTCCAGTTTCACCGCCGGCATCATCTCCAGCATCTGATTGATGTCGAAACCGCCAGCCCGGCCGCCCATTGGGGCCGCTCCGGAACGGCCGCCTGAAGCCGCGCCGGGCATGCCTCCGCGCGCCATTCCACCCATTGTTCCGGCGGGAAACGCGGGCATCTGTTTGATTTGCGAATCGGCCGTGAAGACTACCGTGAGGGGTTTGTTCGAGCCCAACTCTTTCACCGTGATTTGTTTGGATGCGGGGTCCACTGAGGCAACCGTTCCAGCCTTTACCACGAAGGTTCCGAACACCACCTCGGCGGCCGCAACCTTGAGCCCATCTTCGCTCTTCTCGCCGCGCGCCCGCAGTTGGTCTCCCACGTTCACGGCGGAAAAAGCGCTGATCTGGGCGTCGCTGAACTTCACCGAGTCGGGCGCATAACGCTTGAAGCTGGTATGTTCGTCCACCGTAACCACCGCCTCGATTTCGCCGCTGAGCGTCCGCGTTTTGACCGTGATGCGGTTGGCCGTCCGCGCGGAAACGATGCCGGCGACGCCGCGCTTCTGCCAGTCGAGACGGTCCGCCTCGTTGCGTTTGGCGATGTCGCCGGCCGGCATGACCACGATGCGGCGCACATTGGACGAGCCGGCTTCAAGCGTCACCAGCACGCGGTCGCCGGCAGTAACATCGGTCACCTGAATGCTCTCCGCTTTCTTCAAATCCCGCTCGCCGGGGGCGATCTTCTGGGCGATGGTGCCGCTCGTAAACCGCGCCACCACCATATCTCCGCTGTCGGGCCGGATTTCCACTTCCGCGCTCGCGGAGCGAAATCCCGTCACCGTGCCGACGAACGATTTGGTCTGCGCGGCGACGGCCGCAACCGTCAATAGCAGAAGAGTGGCAAGTTGCCTCATCTCTTTCAGTAGACCAAGAAGCCGGCCGCTTGCATCTTAAGATTTGTAAAACCGAAAGACACGCCGAGCGCTTTGAGATACAAATGAAACTGGGGCGGACATGCCTGACGCTAACTCGGATAAGGCCGCCAGAGCGGTTCTCCTGATCGAGGACGATCGGGATCTCTGCTCGCTGATGACCGACTATTTCGTGCATCACGGCTTCGACGTCGAGGCGGCTCACGACGGGCGTCAAGGTTTGGCGCGCGCCCTCGAAGGAAGTTTCGACCTCATCATTCTGGACGTCATGCTGCCGGTGCTCGACGGCTTCGAAGTACTCCGGCAGGTGCGCAAGCGCAGCGCGACCCCGGTGATCATGCTGACCGCGCGCACCGCGCCCAGCGACCGCATCTCCGGGCTGGATACGGGCGCCGACGACTATCTGCCGAAGCCGTTCGACCCCGAAGAATTGCTGGCGCGGATGCGCGCCGTCCTGCGCCGCACCGGAAGGTCCGACCCCGTGGTACAGGACGTTGAGGCCGGCGGCGTCCGCCTGAATCCGCAAACCAGGGAAGTGTGGTACCTGGGAGACCCGGTGGAGATTACTTCGCTGGAGTTCGAGGTGCTGGAAGTGCTGGTGCGCGCCGCCGGCCGCACGGTCTCCCGGGACGAATTGGCCGCGGCCGTCTATCAGCGCAGGTCCACGCCGTATGAGCGGTCGCTCGACGTACACATCAGCCATCTGCGCAAGAAACTGGAGCGCGACGATCGGACTCCCATTCGAACCATTCGGGGCGTCGGATATCAGTTCGCTCCCGTGACCGAGGTGGAACCATGAGGTCGGTCTACGCCAAGATTCTACTGTTTTCCTTCGCGACCCTGACGCTCTCGCTGGTGGCTTTTGTGGGCGCGTCGATCCTGGTCTCGATGCAGAACGCCAACCGTGCCGGTTTCTTCGGGCAGGTCAGCCTGGAATTGGACGAAGCGCGCGAGGCGTATGAGGAAGGCGGGCCGGCGAAACTGGCCGCGTTCGAGGATCGGTTGAACCGGCGGCTTTCGGGCAATCACCACTTGACGGACGCGCGAGGCCGCGATCTGCTGACGGGCACAGATCGCTCGGCATTGCTGGCGGAGGCGCAACCCGAGGGTTCGCCGGCGCGCCATCTGCGCAGGCCACAGGTGTTGGTGGCGGCGTCGGAGGACGGCCGGTACCGCTGGATTATCGAGTTCGGCCCGCCGCAGGTCGATCTGAAAAGCTTCCTGCCGTACTACATATTGATCTTCGGCGCAGTTGCCCTGGTGTGCTGGCTGCTGGCAGTGAGCATCGCTTCGCCGCTGCGAGGCCTGGCGCGGACCGTAGACCGGTTCGGCGCGGGCGACCTCGCCGTTCGCGTGAACTCCACCCGAAAGGACGAAATCGGCGAGCTTGGCCGCGCGTTCGACCGCATGGCGGAGCGCATCGGGACTTTGCTCACGGCGGAGCGGCGGCTGCTCCAGGATATTTCGCACGAGCTGCGTTCGCCCCTGGCGCGTCTGAGCTTCGCCGCGGAGTTGGTACGAACGGCAGGCGATCGCGACGTCGCGGTGGCCCGGCTGAAAAAAGAGATTCAGCGCCTCACCGATCTGGTGGGCGCGCTGCTCGAAGTCACCATGGCGGAAGGCGACCCTTCGGCCGCCGCGACGGAGCGCTTCCGGCTCGACGATCTGTTGATGGAAGTGGTGGAGGATTGCCGGCTGGAAGCGGACGGCCGCGGATGCACCATCGCATTGCGAGCCGGAACACCCATGGCCGTTTTGGGCGACCGCGAGATTCTGCGGCGCGCCATCGAGAACGTGGTCCGGAACTCGATTCGTTATGCGCCCCGCGAATCGGCGGTGGAAGTGAATCTCGAGGCTGCCAATGGCGCCGCCGAAATTTCGGTGCGCGATTACGGTCCAGGCGTTCCGGATGAGGCGCTGCCGAAGATCTTCCAGCCCTTCTTCCGCGTGGACGACTCGCGCGACAGTTCGACCGGCGGTATGGGCCTTGGGCTGGCGATCGCCATGCGGGCCGTAGGCTTACATCACGGCCAAATGACGGCGCAGAACGCGCATCCCGGATTGCGCGTCTCGATCGAGCTTCCGCTGCAGACGGCTTCGTAGAGGTGCAAGTGGCGTACGCCCTCGTGCGTGCCGCGTCGCCACTCTTGGCGATGCATGGCGAATCGTGCGTGGTGGCCGGGCATCCCGACGAGTCGGGATGCGGCACGCACGAGTGCGTACGCCACTATGTCGCCGCCGACTCCCTCTGGTAACGCAGTTGATAGCCGATGCCCCGGACACTCACAATCAGCTCTCCCGCTTCCCCCATCTTGCGGCGGATCCGGCTCACGTGCGTGTCGATCGACCGGTCGAAAGGAGAGGACTCGCGGTTGTACAGGTGCAAACTCAGTTGATCGCGAGAGACCACCCGTCCGCACGAACGCATCAACTGCTCGAGAATGTCGCACTCCATGGCGGTGAGCCCGAGTTCCTGGCCATGATAAAAGGCATTGCGATTTCCCGGCGACAAGGTGAGATCGCCCACCTGTAGGGCATCGGGCGCCGCCGCCAATGGAGACGCCCGCCGCAGGATGGCGCGAACATGCGCTAGTAATTCGTCCGGGTAGAAAGGCTTGGAGACATAATCGTCGGCGCCCAGTTCGAAACCCATGACGCGATCCAACCGGCCGGTCTTTCCGGTCAACATCAGGACCGGCAACCGGGAGCTTCGGCGAAGCTGCCGCAAAATTTCAAATCCACTAGATCCCGGAAGCACCACGTCCAGGATCAGCAGGTCATAAGGCTGCGATTGGAGACGGGCAACCGCACAGGAACCGTCCGTTTCAAAGTCCACCGAGAATCCGGATTCCTGGAACAGGTCGCGCAGCATGAAGCAGAGATCCAGGTCGTCGTCTACTACGAGTAGTCTCATGGTGCGCTGGAACTGCTCTGTCTCAAGTCTGGTCCTTCGATCCGACGCGGCCGGCGGTAAGCTAACCCGCCCGGCCGCGAGTGGCATGAGCCGGCGCAATCCGGCGGCACAGCACAATACTGTCGGACGGCGTGGAAACGCGGAGCGTTGCGGATGCGGGCAGGTAAGACTGTAAAGAAATGTTAAACCGGGTCTATGCCGCAGGGCCGGAAAATCGTCGCGACGGTGCGCCAGCGCCGGTTACGATTTATGTTCTTGTTGGGCGGGAGCCTTGATCCCGAAGGCCACCATATCCTCGCCCAGGATGTGGTCCACTAACCAGCGCTGCAGAAAAACCATAACTGGCGTTCCCGCGCGCAGTCTGTTTTCCTTCAAAGCGGTTCCCAGTCTGGTTACCTGCCTGGACATTTCGGCATGCAGTTCGAGATGGCGCTGGATATCCGGGTAGCCCCTGCTCGCATAAAGCCGGCCTTCATAGGCGAAGTGGTAGTGCGTGTAGGTTACCAGATCGTGGATGAACGGCGCTAGTATGGCGCCTGTGCTACCGGCGACCATGGCTTCCTGAAGATCGCGTATCCTGAGAATCAGGAAGCGGTGCTGCTGGTCGATCTCCTGGACGCCCACACTGTAGCTGTCGTCCCAATTGACTAAGAACCGGTTGCGATCGTCCACATGCTTCGCCGCGGACCGGGGATCACGCCCCGGCCCACGTACCTCCGGAGGTCTCGCGGTCGGGCTTGTCGAGTATCTCCACCATGGTTACTCCAATGATGTCCTCACTGCTCCAGAACGGTACCCGCTCGACCAGACGCTTCCCGCAAATCTGCAGCGAATAGTCCGAGCCCTCAATCACCGATGGCATCGACAACACCACGCCCGGGGGCAGCACCGACTTCAGATTGCCGGCCAGCATGTTGGCCAACTCGCCGAGCGCGTCCCTCACATCGTCATCGACCGTCGGCGGCGCTTCGATCGACATGAGCAGGTGCGCGAACGTGCGCGCTTGCCGGCGAGTACACTCCAGCATGACCGCGCCGTGCCACGCGCCCGCAAAGTGAACCACGGCCGTCACTATGTCCGGGGACGGGAACCACGGCATCGGGTAAGGTTTGGCCTTGATCCCCAACATAGTCGTGAAAACCAGGTCTACGACCTGCACTACGCTTGCCCGGTAGGCGGCTACGGCGGTTTCACTCTCCATACGTTTCCTTTCGAGGCGCCTCGTAGAACATCGCAGATCCCAACTGCCTTCGCCCGAACCGGTCGTCGAGGTTGAGCGTGGTCTCGCTACCACCCAGCAGCAAATATCCGCCCGGCATCAAAGAACGCCGGATCCGGGCCAGGATGTTGCGTTTGGTTTCCATATCGAAGTAGATCAAAACGTTCCGGCAGAAGACCAGGTCGAACGGCCCTATAGCGGCCATACCGCGGCGCAGATCGTCCTGCTCGAAGCGCACCAGGCGCCGGACTTCGTCCTTCAACTGCCACTCCAGACCTTCACGTTTGAAGTACTTCACCAGAAGCGGAGCCGGCAGGCCGCGATTCACTTCAATCTGCAAGTACCGCCCCACCCGCGCCCGCTGCAGCACTTGCGTGGAAAGATCGGTCCCCAGAATCGAGATGTCCCAGTGGCCAACGCCCATTTCCAGCATCAGCATCGCGAGACTGTAGGCTTCCTGGCCGGTGGACGACGCGGCCGACCAGATTCTGATCCGCCTCGTAAATTGACGTTCCTTCAGTAATTCCGGCAGCACGGTCGATTTCAATGCATCGTATTGAGCGGCTTCCCGGAAGAAGAACGTCTCATTCGTGGTCATGGCCTCGACCACCTGCTGCCGCAACGACAGGTCCATGGTGGTCTGCAGCATGACGAAGAGGTCGTTCAGGGAATAGAGGCGCAACTTCAGCGCGATGGGCATCAGGCGGGCTTCCAGCAAATACCGCTTATCGTCGTCCAGTACGATGCCCGACTCGCGGCTGATGAAGTTCTGGAAGAAGCCGTAGCTCTGCGGGCTGATCTCCGAGGAGGGCAGCGCTGTCCGGTCCGGCGTCCGGCTCTCGATTTTTCGGAAATCGGCCATATTATATCCGCCTCAATACTTCGGGTATGACGTTTTCGAGCGGGACGACGACATCCGCCAGGCCGGCGGATACCACCGCGCCCGGCATGCCCCACACGACGCTTGATGCTTCGTCCTGCGCGATTACAAACGCTCCGGCGGCTTTCAGCACCTCGACTCCCCGCAGTCCGTCCTGCCCCATACCGGTAAGAATGGCGCCAATCGCCGCGCCGCCAAAAACTTCCCCGGCCGAGCGAAACAACACATCCACCGCGGGCCGGCAGGAGTTCTCCGGAGGCGCCTGATCCAGGCTAACCATCAGACCGTTGCCGGCGTTCCGGAGCCGCATGTGGTAGTCGCCCGGCGCAATCAAAATCTTGCCGGGGACCACTTCGCTTCCCTGCGATGCCTCCTCCACCTTCAGCGGCGTGCATGTTTGCAGTCTTTCCGCCAACAGTCTCGTGAATAATGGCGGCATGTGCTGCACGATCAGGATCGGAAGAGGGAAGTCCGCCGGAATCTGTGGAATGATGGCGCCCAGAGCCGTCGGCCCGCCCGTCGAAACTCCAATGACCAGCGTCTTTGCCCGGGTTCCCGATAGCGTGCGGGGCATCACCCGGGGTACGCCTGTGCGCACCGGCTGGCTTCGCGGCAACTCGGGACTTGGCTGGGCCAGCACAAAAAACTGCTTGACCTTGGGGATAAGTTCGTCGCGCAGGCTGGCGAACGACCGGTCCAGCGACCCGCCGTTGGCCGCTTTCGCGACGTAGTCGTCGGCACCCAGGGCCAGGGCGTCCAACGTCGCGGCGGCGCCCCGCTCCGTCAGAGTGCTGAACATCACTACGCGCGGCCGGACGTCCCGCTTGGAGAGTTGCCGGAGCATTTCAAGCCCGTCCATCTCGGGCATCTCTACGTCCAGAGTCACCACGTCGGGATTGGTTTGCGCAATCTTGGCCAAGCCCAGATTCCCGTTCGATACCGTTCCGACCACCTCCAGCATCGGATCCTCCGACAAAGCCTGCGAGACAAGCCGGCGGATCACCACCGAATCGTCAACTACCAGGACGCGGATTCGATTGCCGAGCGGAATCGATTTCTTGTAGATCAGCCGGGCCATGGGTACCTGCTAGAGCACGCCTAGTAATCTCAGTTTGTCCGAGATAATCTCGGTGGTGAATGGCTTCATCACGTACTCGTTCGCGCCCGCTTCCAAAGCCGTCACCAGCCGGTCCATCTCCGTCTCGGTCGTGACCATCATCACTTTGACGGCGGACTTGCTCGGATCCGAACGCACGCAGCGTACGAATTCAAGCCCATCCATTTCCGGCATGTTCCAATCGACCAGGATGAGCGATACAGCTTGTTCCCCGGCGAGCTTGGCCAGGGCTTCTTTTCCATTCCCCGCTTCGCAAACGTCGTATCCGACCTGCCGGAGGATCCTCGACAGGATCATGCGAACCGCCCTGGAGTCATCGACCACCATCGCTTTGGACATGTTTAGGCTCCGTGTCCGCCTATCGTGCGCAACCTGCCGGAAAGCGCAATGTTTTCATTCGGAATTCTGGGCACTGCAATTCTCCTTTTCACGCCGGGGTTCCGCGCCCTCACCGGCGGTCGGTCATACTAGAGCTGAGGCTGCACTGTCGATTTGTGGCCCGGTATCGGCGCCCGGCTGTCCTGCGGTCCGGCTCGGAAATGCCGGGTCCAGCCGCCCCAACGCAGCCGCTGGACCCGAATTCGGAGACTACGCTCCAACCGCTTTACAGCTTGAACTTCGCGACAATCGCCTGAAGTTGCGCCGCCATGGCGGCCAGAGAGGACGCGGCCTTCTGCGAGTCGCTGGCTCCCTGGGTGGTATTCTGCGCCGCCAGCGCCACACCGCTGATGTTCTTGGCGATGTCGCTGGTTCCGCGAGCCGCCTCGGTAACGTTGCGGCCGATTTCATTGGTGGTGACGGTCTGTTCCTCCACCGCCGATGCAATGGTGTTGGAGATGTCGTTGACCTGGTTGATCACAGCGCCGATCTCGGCAATGGCCTGCACCGCGCCCTTAGTGTCGGATTGGATCGCCTCGATCTTCTGCCCGATGTCTTCGGTGGCTTTGGCGGTTTCCTTCGCCAGTTCCTTCACCTCGTTGGCTACCACCGCGAATCCCTTGCCGGCCTCGCCG